>SCPN01000284.1_pt1 | contig 338778 bp, 393 predicted proteins | sample 6106831 | NCBI WGS metagenome assembly SCPN01 (sample SAMN10720447, study PRJNA508395) | human gut metagenome | isolation source: Participant 1, 0 month
TTTTCATCCGTATAAGAAGCCTGCTGTCTGATCTGATTTCCTATATACTCATACAGTTCATCACTTAATGCCTTTATTCTGTTATTCAATCTATCTACTTCTTCTGACGACATTGGAAATTTTTCAGCTTCTGGTTTTACAGCTTCCACTTCTTTATTTTGTTTCAACTGCTCATTCTCTTCTTCCAGTCTTTTTATTCTTTCATCCATTTTAGATAATCTATAATTACATTCTTTTAATCTTTGTTCCAATTCACTGTTCTTCATAAAATATTTACCTCCATATCATTGGTTTTATTTATTCTCATCTTCACCAAATATAGCTCTTGACATCCTGTATCTGCAGCTTATTCCTACTTTTGAGATTGTCGTTTTAATACCATCCTGCTCTAAACTCTCAATTGTCTTGGCAATTCTCTCATTATCTAAAACACTGTTTACACGCCGCAGTATCTGATCCATTTTCTGATTCGCTTTCCCCGGATAATATACCTGCCTCGTCTCCTGAACCACAACATCAGGCACACTTTTCTGCCTGCTCATATCCATTAATCTGTCAAATGCAAATCCGACATCAACATTTTTCACACAATCTTTCAGCCATTCATAGCCTTCCGGAATCCATTCAGCATTTTCAATCCATGTAATAACCGAATCATTATCTAATATCCGAAATAGTTCCGCCTTAATCTGACCATCTTCTCCATCATTTCTGGAATCAAACAACATATTCATACAACGAACTACATGTCCCACAGCATACTGGTAAAAAAAGGTAATATTCTCATCTTTCCACACACATTGCACACGTAAAAATTTTTCATATTCCTGCAGCAAAGAAACCTGATTGTCAAACATTTTGCTTCTGTAACATGTTGTCAGTGAATTTTTTCCCCATTGCAGATAGTAATAGAGAACGTCTGAAATAAATACAATTCTTTTTAATCGGGAAAAATATTGTAAGTTCAGTAAAAAATCTTCTCCCAGTTCTTTATCAAGTGGAAAAAGGAATCCATATGTATCAAAATATTCACGTTTATATAATTTGTTACATGGTCCTTCAAGCAGCACAGTATACAATAATATTCTTGAAAAATCACCCAGAAACTTTTCTCTCGAAAGTACACATTCTTTTCCAAGATACTGTGGCAGCCAGTCATTGGAACTGACAGGTCTGTTTCCTTCTAATACCATATAACGCATTCCACAGACTACCATATCAGCTTCATAGATATGCATTGTATCTACCAGTCGTTCCGTCATATTTTCTGTTATCACATCATCTGAATCAACAAACTGGATATACTCTCCTGTCGCCGACTCAATTCCACAGTTTCGCGCATTGCTGACTCCACCATTTGGAATATCCAGAACTTTAACTCTGTCATCAATTGCAGCATAGTTCTGGCATATGATAAGTGAATCATCCTTCGATCCATCATTAACCAAAATAATTTCTATATTTTTATATGTCTGTTTCAGTATCGATGTGATCGTATACCCAAGATATTGTTCTGCATTATACACTGGAACAATAATACTGACCTTCTCATTTTTCATTTTCTTTCACGCACACTCCTTGCCATACCATACTTTTCAAGCCCTTTTGACAAAAGTTTAAATTCTTCAATATACCACGGATCAACATCATGCTGCTGCAGATATTCCACATCTTGTTTTGCCAGTTCTACAAGAGCTTTTACTTTCGGTCCATTTACCTGTTGACAATAGCATTGATAAATCCTGTCTAAGAGGACCCAGCAATAGATATCATTCATTTTTCTCTCTAATGACTTTTATTCCATGTTTATCAAAGAAATCTACTCTCTCACGAAATGCCCAGCAAGCATCAAGATTTGCCTCTCTGAATTTTTCACCTGTAATACTGTCCGTTCGTCTTCTGTCATAGTTATAAAATGAAAAATCTATATATACTAACTTTCTGGCATTATACATATATTTATAGGTCGTATATTCATCTTCATGAAGTTTGCCTTTCGGATATCTGACATCCGCAATCACACTGCGCTTATAAAGCTTATTCCACGCATTGGGTTTAAAGTAATGCCAATCAAGCATTGCCTCCAACGCAAAAATATTATCGCCTTCTACCACATTCCCGGTACAGGCTGTTTCTTCAACAATACAGTCCGCATATAGATTTCGATAGCTGCATTCTGCGATATCAGCATCATATTTCAATAAAGTATGATATAATACCTCATACATCTTATCATCTATCCAGTCATCACTGTCAATAAAAGCTATGTACTCTCCGGCAGCCACCTCAATGCCTGCATTCCGTGCATCTGATAATCCACCATTTTCCTTATGGATCACCCGAATCCGCGAATCTTCCTGGGCATACCTGTCACACATCTCCCCACATGCATCCGGTGATCCATCATCTACAAGTATGATTTCCAAATTACGGTATGTCTGCTTTCGAATTGACTCTACACAACGATTTAAATAATTCTCTACCTTATAAATCGGAACAATAACACTAATTTTTCCTTCTTCCATTTTCATACTACTCCACTATTTATCCAAAATTCTCCAATACATCTTCCCTAACGTTCTTCGAATTCCACTTCCCTGTGGAAATATTTTCATCAGCAGCTTTCTGGTTCTCTTGAATGCTCTTGCTTCAATTACTGTATCTACTGTCACATTCTGACCGCCGCCCTGATGCTGCATTCCACTTAAAATTTGCTCATAATATGGTGTTTTTCTCGCCATGTCCCAGAATACATATCCAAAATCTTCATCCGGTTTCATCCACGGCTTCAAAAATCCGGCATAATGAATAATATATGGATCTTTTCTCGCATTTTCATAGTCATCCAAAATATAATACGGTGCGTATTTAATCACTTTCTGCCAGCGGAAATGATCACAGTCAAAGATCATATTCCATTTCATATCCAGATAAGTTACCCTGTCTTTACATACCACATTCAGAATATCCTGATCTGAAAAACGGTAAATTCCTGTATCCGACATTTCGAGTAGTTTGTCCACTGTCACAACTTTACTCATCTCTGTAACATTAAACACAAGTACTCCCGCCTGAAAATATACAAACGGATTTTCGAGTCCCAGTGTATTTTTACAATACTGACGCATTTCTGAATTTTTCATATTGCACTGTCCTGCAAAATCAGGATCAAGTGCACCCGCAATCAGACTGTTTCCCATATCTGTATCGTAAAGTTCTGCTACATCATGACAGATGATCATATCACAATCCAGATATACTACTTTCGGATATACCTTTAGAATATCAAGGATCAGGAAACGGTAAAATGTTTCTGTTGTAATGTGCTGCTTTGCCTGTAAGACATAGCCGGCAACCCTGCTGCTCACATTCACGAAAATAAATCTCACATTCGTTCTGTTTAATCTGTCCGCAAACATTTTCTGGCTGTCAGCATTGATATCTGTATGGAATACGTAGATCTCATACTTGCGGTCAGGACTTGTATGTTCCACGATCGACTGTGCACAGGTATATAAAATCGGGACATATTTCTGGTTTGCTGCAAGTACTACCGGTACTACATCCCCGTCCGCTGCCTGTGTAATTTCTGTCTCTGCATCTGCATTGTGAATCAATGCAATCTGTAATTCTCCCAGGCGGTATTTTCCCTGTTTTTTCAGGTACATATAATAAATTCCGGTCATTCGTTCTCCAAGATGACCGGTTGTGCGGTATCCCTCTCTGGAATATTCACTCATATCCGCACGTTTCTCAAATTCTCCCAGTACATCAAAAGAATTTTGGAATATTCTTCAAATACTTCTTTTGGCAATAAACATATTGCACGGATAAAATGTCTGACCGTCAAAAGCTCTCTTGCAGTTTCACCAGATATGGATATTTTCATCAATGATCTTTAAAACAGCTCTATATCTTCAATATGCAGCTCCGGAGCTTTCTTGTAATGATCATAAACACTCTTTGCATTCATGCATGATGTTGCCACACCTTTTGCGATCAGGAAGTCATATTTTCAATGTAAGCCTGCATATCTTTTCGTTAAAGGCGAGTTCATCCATTGCTTTTTGATCAAGATAATCGTATTCGATCGTTCCCCAGGATGTCTCTTTAAGTTTCGTTTCACTGAAAGAAAAAACGGCGGTAATGACAGAATCCATAATAATCTGCCTGCATATTTTTCCATGCCCAGTACTGGGTTGTCAGTTCGCAGTAAGATTTGTTCAAAGAAGAAATATTATCTCCCTGATTATCCTGATACACACCTTCCGGCACTTCTTTTGTCTGGAAATCACTTCCTGCAATTACATTGTACAGTAATGAATTGTTTACACGCATCGTATCGCGGTTCGGGGTATGTGTCACAAAAATCTTAATATCACTCATTTTTATTTTAACTCCTCAATTTTATCTAATGCCGCTTCGATCACTTTGTCCATATCATAGTATTTATAATTACCAAGTCTCCGCCAAAATGACATTGTTCTCACTCTCGGCAAGCTGGCGGTATTTTCATAAAGTAAATTATTTTCTCGTTATTTTACCGGATAATAAGGTTCATCTCCCTTATGCCACTCAACTTGAGTACTCTTTGGAAATAATTGTAACAGGCTGTTTTCCATATTCAAAGTGTTTATGTTCGATGATTCTTGTATATGGAACTTCTGTCTGTGTAATTCACGACAGCATTTCCCTGATAATTTTCCATCTCATAACGTTCCTGCTCAAATCGGACGGAACGATACTCTAAGACACCCAGTTTATAGTCATAATATTCATCGATCATTCCTGTATACAGAACTTTATCTGCGACCTGTCCGTTCTTTGCAGTAAACTCTTTATAATCTGTATTAAGTAATACCTCTGTTCCCTCTAACATTTTTCAATGATGGCTGTGTATCCACCGATCGGGATTCCCTGATAGCGGTCATTAAAATAATTGTTGTCATAAGTAAAACGTAACGGCAGACGTTTGATGATAAAAGCCGGCAGGTCTTTGCAGTCTCTTCCCCACTGTTTTCCGTATATCCCTTGATCAGTTTTTCATAGACATCACGTCCGACAAGGGATAATGCCTGTTCTTCGAGGTTTTCGGTTCCGTAATATTTAAATCTGCGATCTGTAACTGAATGATGTCTTTTGCTTCCTGTGGTGTAACAATCCCCACATTTTGCTGAATGTATTCATATTAAACGGAAGATTGTATAATTCGTCTTTATATCTGGCAATCGGTGAATTAATGTAATTATTAAACTCTGCAAACTGGTTAATATATTCCCACACTTTTTATTTGAAGTATGAAAATATGCGCACCATATTTATGTACATTAATATCATCTATCTTTTCACAGTAGATATTTCCACCAATATGGTTTCTCTTATCAATAACCAGACACTTTTTCCCTCTTTTTTCATTTCATAGGCAAAAACTGCTCCATAAAGCCCACTTCCTGCAATCAGATAATCATACTTCATAACTTTTTCTTCTCCTGTCTATTTTAATTTCCAATATAGGTTTCCAACTGTCCGCCGTATCCAGCTTCCCTGTGGCAAAATTTTTTTTGCCGCTTTCCTAAGTACGTCAACCACTGCTTTCCCCGGATGTATCTTTTCTTTTGCCTGTCCGCACATATCATAGAGCAGTTCTTCATAATAAGGGGTTTTTCGTGCCACCTTCCAGAATTCCTTTGCAAAATCATCTTTTGGATTTTTCCAGGGCTTTGCCGCACCTGCATAATGGATGATATATGGATCCTTTCTGGCATTCTCATAAGCATCCATAACATAATAAGGTGCCGATTTGATCACATGCTGCCAGCGATATTTATTACAGTCTGTCAAAACATTCCACTGCATATTCAGATAAGTAACTTTACCCTCACATACGATATTCAAAATATCCTGGTCGGAATATTTGTAAATTCCAGTATCTGACATTTCAAATAATTTTTGAACACTAATCTTATCTGCTATTTGCCCCATATGGAACACTAATACACCAGCCTGAAAATAAGCAAGAGGATCCTTTAATTTTAAGACGTCTCTGCAATAAGCAAGTGTGTCAGCATTCGCTCCGTTACATTGTCCTGCGAAATCCGGATCAATCACTGCTGCCAACATATTATCACCGAGTTTAACATCATATAGCTCTGCGATATCACGCCGGATGATCATGTCACAATCCAAGTATACCACTTTCGGATACATCTTTAAAATATCAAGAATCAGAAAACGATAAAATGTTTCCGTGGAAATATGTTCTTTCGCTTTTAACTGATATCCAGCCACCCGGCTCCTTACATTAACAAAAGAAACATCGAAATTTTTCTTTTTAAGTTTTCTTATTTCATTTTGGCTTTCCGGCTCAATATCAGTATGAAAAATATATATTTTATAATCTCTTTGTTCCGATATATGGTCTGCAATCGACTGCAGACATGTATATAAAATTGGAACATATCCTTGATTGGCAGCTAACACAACCGGTATTTCATCGTCTTCTGACACACTGATTTTTGAAGTACCTTCATTTTGTTCAATCTGTGCCATCTGCAGCTGTCCCAGACGATATCCGCCTTTTTGTTTCAGATATTCAAAAGATTCCCGTCATGCGTTCCCCTAAATGCCCGGTGTGCGCAAACCTTCTCTGGAATATCTGCTCATATCACATCTCTGTTCAAATTCATCCAGAATATCAAACAGCATCTTAGAATACTGAAAGAATAATTCTTTATTCATAATAAACATATTGCATGGGTAAAAGATTTTCCCATGCACATATTTTCAGCCACGTCATTCAGTTCGGGATATTTTCACGAATAATAGAAAGAAAAAGATCTAAATCTTCTATATGGAGTTCCGGTGCATTCTTATAATGCTGATACACAGACTTCGCCTGTAATGCATTTACCGGAATCCCTTTTGCAATCAGAAAATCATACTGCTCAATCGTCTGTCTCATGGATGCTTCATCCATACAAAGTTCCTGTTTCACGTTTTCACTCAAAACCGGGTAAATCAGGCAGCCACAATCAGCTTCCTGCAGATTCACTTTGGAAAAGGAAAAATATCTGCGGTAATGGCAAAACCATAATAATCTGCAGTTTGATTTTTCCACGCCCAATATTGTGTCGTCAGTTCACAATAAGATTTGTTCTTAAATGAAATATTGTCCCCTCATTATCCAAAAGCATTCCTTCCGGAACTGACTGAGTCAGAAAGGCACTTCCTGCTATTACATTATACATCAGTGGATGCTCTATTCTCACTGTATTGCGATTTGGCGTATGGGTTACAAATAATTTTATCTCACTCATAGAATCCTCTTATCATTCTTCGTTTAGAAATTCATATATGCATCACAAATTGTATCAGCATCACCACACATTTTCACATGTCCTTTGTCAAGCCACAATGCATGATCACATAAATTCTGTACAGATGTTATAGAATGTGACACATATAATAATGTTGTTCCTGTTTCTAACATATGTTTCATACGTTTTTCGCATTTTTCCTGAAACTTATAATCTCCTACGGATAATACCTCGTCACAGATCAGGATATCCGGCTGAACCATCGTTGCCACAGCAAATCCAAGTCTTGCCGCCATACCGGAAGAGTAATTCTTGATCGGCATATCCAGAAAATCCCATAATTCAGCAAAATCAATGATTTCCTCAAACTGCTCTTTCATAAAACTCTCTGAGTACCCCAACAGTGTTCCATTCAGCAGAACATTCTCGCGGGCAGTCAGTTCACCGTCAAATCCGGCTCCCAACTCAATCAGAGGTGCGATCGTTCCCGAAAGGCTCACACTGCCCTTATACGGTTTTAAGATACCACAGATCAGCTTTAACAATGTGGATTTTCCGGAACCATTCGTTCCTACGATTCCCCATGCTTCCCCTTTCCGAACCTGAAGGCTTACATTCTGTAGGGCAAGGAATTCCTGAAACATCAGTTCTTTTTACCATTTTATTACATATTCTTTTAAATTATTGACCTGCTGTGATGCACGGTTAAAACGCACTGTTACATCCGACACATCAATAACAATATTCTTGTCATCCATCTTCATTCTCCTAGATATATAAAATAAAATCGTCCTGTTTTCTTATAAATGCCCATGATCCAACAATCAGAAAGACAAATGCTATCGCAAATCCGTATACCACATCTCCTGCAGCCGGTAATGTCTGATGAAGTGATATCGTACGGAACTGTGTGATATACTGATACATAGGATTAAAATTTTAATTGCTTTCTGCACTGATTCCGTAACTGTTCCATCGGATAGAAAATAGGTGTCAAATACATCCATGCCGTTGTCAGTACATTATAAATATACTGTATATCTCTGAAGAATACAGCTGCCTCCGCCAAAAACAAGCCAAGACCAAGGCTGAAAATATATACTTCCATTAAAATAACCGGGAAAAAAAGCATTGCCCATGAGAACTGTACCTTAGTAATAACAAATACAATAATCATAGCTCCCAGAGAAAAGACTAAGTTGACCAAAGAACTCGTAACCTTAGATAAGGTAAACACATATTTAGGAACATAAACCTTTTTCAATAATGGTCCATTTCCTGTAATGGAAAAGATCGCCTGATTTGTTGCTTCTGTCATAAATGTAAACAACGTCTGTCCAATGATAAGATATGCAGAATAATTGTCTATATTAAAACGGAACATTTTGGAAAATACTAAATACATAACGACCATAACCATTAATGGATTTAATACGCTCCATACATATCCCAGAAAACTTCTTCTATACTTTAACTTTATATCTTTCGTTACCAGCTGTTTGATCAGATATCTGTAATTATACAACACCTGACATCTTGTTTTCATTTTATTCATTACTCGCTCTGATTCCTCTTTTCTTCCTATATTTTTCATATAAAACTGCTATATTATAACATAACTTATTTTAAATTCCAATAGTTGCCTTTACATTTACTTTTGTCTGTTTATAATCATCTTGCGTCTCAAAAACTTAATTTCACCAAATACAATCATCACAATATAAAATGTAAAAGAAATCTTTTTTTTTCTTCTCAATATCTGAAAATTTCTTTTTCGCCCACAATGCATCTCTTTCAAATGAGACGACAATCCACTCTGCCCATAATATTTCCGTCCAATACCATAATCAACCAGTTTCTTGGGTAAATAATACACCTGGTTCCATTCAAAAAAACGCTGGTAATAATTCATATCTTCACAGTACTGCATAGACTCATCAAAATATCCGGCATCTTTTACTCTTGCCCTGCGTATCACAACGGTTGAGGTAAATATAACGCTCTTTGTGCAATATTCTTTCAGCGATAACCGATGTAACAAATAATCTTTTCGCAGAAAAATTCTTAAAGGTCCTTCTTCCAGCCCGCCACAGAGCAGGTCGATCTGTGGATTTTCTTTTAAATTTTTTTCCTGCCATTCTAATTTTTCAGGCGCCCAGCAGTCATCCGAATCCAAAAATGCCAGATAATCTGCTGTTGCCATACGGATTCCCGCATTTCTTGCAGCCGCCACACCAGCGTTTTGCTGATTATATAAAATAATGTTCAGATTGCAGCTTTCACGTTTTTTATACTGCTCCACTTTATCTGCCGTAGCATCTGCAGATCCATCATTAATTACGATCACTTCCCGGATGAGTTCCGGTTTTGTCTGATTCCGCAGCGAATCTAATGCCTTTTCTATCGTATTTTCACTATTATACGCCGGAATAATAACACTGAACATATCCCTCACCTCCGGTATACTTTTCTCATAATCTCATCCACAGTTTCTTCACTGAACTGTCTGATTTTCTGCCGGTTCTGTTCGCCCATCTTTTTTAGTTGTTCCGGTTTATTTCTTTTATTTTCAAATATTTTTTCAAACGCTTCCCCATATGCCCCAGCTTCTTCCGGTGCTGCCAGACAGCCTCCCACACCATCTTCGATCAGGTCAACATTTCCCCTGATCCTGCTGCACACAACAGGTAAACCTTCCGCCATTGCTTCCATCAATGCAACGGATAATCCCTCTCTGAACGACGACAAAACAAAGCAATCCGCGCACTGTAGAATTTCATGTACATCACTGCGGAATCCGGCAAATTGTATATTTTTTTCTAAATGGTGCTCTTTCACATACTGTTCAAGTTCTTCTTTTTCCGGTCCAATCCCACACATCACATAATAAATATCAGCTTTTTTCATTTTTTCCAATGCTTTTATGACAGTTCTCTGGTTCTTATTTGCTGTAAATTCTGCCACCTGTACGATCAGAAAAGCACTCTCAGGTATACCAAGTTCCTGTCTTTTTTTATTCTTTGCTTCCTGTGGCATATCGTGTGGTGTTACATTTACTCCAATACCCGGAATATAAGTAAGCTGCTTCATATGAAATTTCTTTTTTGCAAGCTCATAATCTTCCTGATTGATCACCAGCAGTTCATCTGTATATCGTGACAGATATTTTTCCACCGGATAGAACAGCAGCCAGTTTTTTGCCGGCGCCCCTTTAAAAAAATGAAACCCATGTGCAGTATAGATTGCATGCGTCTTATATTTATGTGCGGCCAGTCTGCCAAGCACCCCGCCGATCGGGCTGTGGCAATGTACAAAATGATATTGATTCTTTTTGAATAATTCTTTCAACTGCCGGTACGCTCTTGCATTTTGTCCAAGTTTAAATACATTTCTGGCAAAATCAATCTGATGCCACACAACCTGTTTTGATTCCAGTTCTTTTTTTAATTCACCGATCTGTTCTGGTGCGCACGTATTTCCCTCTGCAAAATTACATGCCACCTCTACCTGATATCCCATCTGCAACAAAATATCGATATTTCTCATGTTGAACTGCTGTATCATGGATGCTACAGAAGCCACCAGTAAAACTTTATCTGACATGAAGTTTTTATCTCCTTTTTATACCCCAATAAACTTTCCCACAGCCTCATCCAGCCGTTTTAACATCTCACATTCCCTCAATGTCACTTCAGATAGCCAATTATAATGTTGATCTGACCAAGATTCTCCATCGTCAGATTGCGCAATCCGCGATAGGAACCGATTGTTAATCTTTTTAACATCCTGCCACCTTTTCATTGTTATAAGCGATTATCAGAATTTATTACACTACAAATGTATTCTGTTGCAAAGAAACGGGACTCTCATCCTCAAACACTTCTCTCCACTATCCTTCAATCCGAACCGCTGATATCCATCTATCTCTCTTTCTGCTTAGTTCCTGTTCAATCACCATAGAACCAGAATGCCTTTCCTGCCATACCGCCGATCTTCCCCGGCATTTTTTGCCAGCGCCACAAACGGATTCATCCAGTTACACAGATGTACGTTTTTCCCTTTTGCCGTAGCAATCGCTGCTACCATCTGTGCCGTGGTCACGCAGGAAGCATTCTGCGGCAGAAATACCCCTGACTTCTGACTCTCGATCAAAAGATATAAAAACTCCGCAAGATTCTCCACATAAAGCATGCTCCGCTCATTTTTTACATTTGGAAATACCGGTACCTTATCCGCTAACTTTACAAGCATCTTAAAATTACCTTTGCTGTTTTTTCCATAAATCATCGGCGGACGGACGATTGCAAGTGCAGTATTGTTTTTTCCATCATCTTCCTTAAGCTCCTCAAACAGTACCTGTAGTTTCTGCTCAGCCTGCCACTTGCTGTCCCCATAAAAATTTGACGGAGCAGGCTTTGTATCTTTTGTGATATGTATTGCCCTCCGCCATTACTGCTGTCTCCGTATACAATTACACTGCTCAGGTAAATATATTGTCCCACGCCATCCTTTACAGCTTTTGGGCAGCTTCACATGCCAGATCACAGTTTACGGCATAATATTCCTGTTTTGTTCTTCTGTCAGGATGCCAATATCCGCATGTGCTTTGCCAGTCACGTTTAAAATACTGTCATATCCTGACCAGTCATCCTCTTTCCACGCCTCACCACGCAGACTGACTTTATGAACCTCATACTGGTCATTATAATTTTCTCCAATATATTTTTGAAATGAGTTGCCAATATAACTGTTGGCGCCTAAAATCAATACCTTTTCATTTCCCCTTCATGCTCCCTGTTCCACCTTCAACCACTCCATCCTGTCTCAAAACGCTTAAGAATGTACCAAAGAAACACCGTACATCCATTGTAAACCCATATTTTTCACATACTCGCCATCTAATTTTGCCTTGACCGGAATTTCAAGTTCGTCACGTCCGTTGATCTGCGCCCAACCGGTTAATCCCGGTGTCACATCATTTGCACCGTATTTGTCACGCTCTGCGACAAGGTCATCCTGATTCCAGAGTGCCGGGCGAGGACCTACGATACTCATATCCCCTAAAAATATTAAAGATCTGTGGCAGCTCATCGAGGCTGGTCTTACGAAGAAATCTGCCGGTTTTTGTAATGTACTGTTCCGGATTTGCCAGCATATGTGTCGGCATATCTTTCGGTGTATCGGTGCGCATGGTCCGGAATTTATAAATCTGGAAATATGTCTTGTGGATGCCGACTCTCTTTTGTGTAAAGAAGATTGGTCCCGGTGAATCTAATTTGATCGCAATGCATAAGATCAAAAGCAGCGGGGACAATATAATAATCGCAAGCCCGCTGAGTAAGATATCTATGATTCGTTTTATATAACGGTATCCTGTCATTTTCTGTCTGTCCCTTCTAATTTTTCAAACTTTTTTACAAACAATTGTTCAAATTGCTCTTTGGTATATGTATTGGTTTCATCAAGAATATATCCCTGAAGCTTTTCAAGTTCAAAAAGGCAGAATAATTTTTCCTGCTTTTGCTCTATATGCCGATGGATCTGATTTTTCGCACTATTTACCTTAATCTGTTTCTCCTGCATGATTTTTTCTTTATTATACACAAGAATATAGCTTATATTTTCTCTGGAAAATTGATAATCAGGGATCATTCCTGCTTCTATCAGCATAATAAGACTGTCATATATTTTCCGGTAAATTTCATCCTTTTTTATGCTGCCATTTTTAAACTCCACAAAATACCACTTTCCATCTTCTGTACAATACAATGCATCATTGGTTTTCGGTTGTTGTGCTATTTTAACCACTTGGCAATAATACTTTGAAAAACGATCAAAATTGACAGCAAGTAATCTGCTTTCCGTCATATAATCAGAACTTGCATCGTCCTTAGAACAGTGTTTTAATGTTGCAGTCATCGACTGCATAACTTCCGGAAGTTTTTCTATTGCCTCTTTTGTCATTATATCCCCATTTCTTCAAAATCAAATTCTTGCCTGCTTTCTGCTATTTAGACATCTGAATACTTTCTAATTTTTCAAACGGTTTTGCTAACAACTGATACACAGACTGCAGATTTTCTGTAACATCTTTCATAACCGTTTCTTTTCCATCTGCCTGTGCAAGGTAATAATTCGTAATATGATCCACATTATGTTTTTTCGTATATGTTTCAATCGCCTCTAGAAAATAAGGACTGTGTGTAGTGATTAGTATCGTAAGATGAAGATATTTTTCCAGTAATACGATCAATTCTGCATATATAAGCTGCCATTCCGGATGTAGGTGTATTTCCGGCTCATCTAGCACCATCACATCTTTCTCATGGATTTCGCCTTTTTCTAACAAAGTGCGAATAATTGTAAATGCCTTGATTCCCATGGATAAATTTCCAATTTCAAAATAATGCATTTCTTCATCTGCCAGAAAAAAATCCCCATCCTCATTTTTTATTACTTTTCCGATCGTTACCTCAGATAACATTTTCAGTATATCACTGATTTTTTCTTCTGCCATCAGTTTTCCAATCGCATTGTCCGGTATATTCGCACTTAATTTCTGAAGCAAGTGCAAATCCTGTTCACTCAGCCCATCACTGTACTCCCACGAATTCATATAATCCATAATTGCCGGCGAATCAATTGAGATTGCTTCATGCATGACAGATATTTCTCTTTCTATCATATATTCACTATTCTGTTTTATCCCAACCTGTATTTTTTTCCCTTGAATAAGCAATATTGCTTTCGCCTCGCTTTCTGGCTCATACAGATCATTCATCTGACCATAAAAATATCTGCCAAAAGTGTCTGCTATCAAGGTCTGCTCCACAGCCTCATTTTTTAAATTTAATATACTATTTACTTTCTCTAAAACTTCATGGCACAATGCATCTCTGCTTTCATCATCAATCACATTTCTGAGATTATCATATAATTCAGAAATAATTTCTATTTTTCTCTCCTCATCTGCTGCCATAATCAATTCTGCTGCATTTGCATATCTTTTTCTGCTGGTTCGGGAAGGTACATTCACAGTTACTCTCTGATCATCATTTTTCAAATTATGATACCAGCTATTCTGCCAGTTATAACGGAGCAGTGACTCTATCTGTTCTTTCTTCTTCTGTGAAGCTTTTTCATCCACTTTATACATGGAATTAAACATACATGACAAAATCTTTCCTACCGTACTCTTTCCCGTATTATTTTCACCGGCAATCACAGTAATTCCGTCAAGTTTGATAGATGCCTGTTTAATTTTGGAAAAATGCTGAATTTCCAGTCTCATACTTTCCCCTTTCTACTCCTCCTTCGGCTGATACGTCGGCACAATTTTTTTCACCCACTCACGAATATCAGATGGCTCTGTCACTACATACTCTTTTAATTCTTCTAACTGCTCTAAAAACTTTCCTTCATCCAGTTCGATTGGTTTTCCGATGTGGATCAGGTTATTCTCGGTATCCTGCAGTCCTTCTTCATCCATCAGCATCTCTTCGTATAATTTTTCCCCAGGACGTAGTCCGGTAAACACGATCTGGATATCTTCATCCGGTTTATGACCGGATAACAGAATCAGGTTTTTGGCTAGATCAAGGATTTTGACCGGTTCTCCCATATCCAGAACAAAAATCTCTCCGCCTTTTGCATAGGCTCCCGCCTGTAATACTAAGGATACAGCCTCTGGTATTGTCATAAAATAGCGCACGATATTCGGATCTGTGACAGTCACCGGGCCTCCACGTTCGATCTGTTTTTTAAATAAAGGGATCACGCTTCCGTTACTGCCAAGTACATTTCCAAAACGCACTGCCACATATTCCGTCTCAGAGCGCTTATTGTAAGTCTGAATGATCATTTCACAGATTCTTTTACTTGCGCCCATGATATTGGTCGGATTGACCGCCTTATCGGTAGAGATCATCACAAACCGTTTTACATGATAACGGTCTGCAGCCTGCACGATTTTCCATGTGCCAAGGACATTGTTCTTGATTGCTTCATTCGGGCTCTCCTCCATCAACGGCACATGTTTATGAGCTGCCGCATGGTAAATGATCTCCGGATGATAGGTCTCAAAATCCAGTTCATTCGATTGGTATTCCGCACAGAACCGATCAGCACAACCAGATCAAGATCCGGGAATTTTACCTTTAATTCATTCTGTATATCATATGTGGTATTCTCATAAATATCTAAAATAATCAGCTGCTTTGGTTTGTGTCCCGCGATCTGTCTGCACAACTCACTTCCGATAGAACCACCCCACCGGTTACCATGATAACTTTCCCGGACACATAACCCATGATAGACTCAAGATTCACCATGACCGGTTCTCTTCCAAGCAGATCATTTACATCAACATCTTTTAATTTGCTGATACCAACTTCACCATTGACAAGCTGATAGATTCCAGGCAGACGTTTTAATTCGCAGCCGGTCTCTTTACAAATATCAAGAATCCCCTTCATCTGTTTCGGGGAGGCTGATGGCATCGCTATAATGATCTCATGCACATGCAGTTCCAACACCTTATCCCGGATGCAGCTTCTGTCACCGATCACCTTTGCTCCATGGATATAATTACCAATCTTCGTCTTATCATCATCAATTACACCGACAACTTTTTTTCTTTACATAACGACTATTGTTAATCTCTTTAATCAGCTGATTACCAGCCTCACCTGCACCGATTACCAGTACATTCCTACGATATGTGCCGTCTCTTCGCATATTCCGGATTGCCCTAAGTCCACGATAGGAATATCTGCATCCCATGATCAGCACAAGTAAAAATAACCCATATAAAATATAAAAGCTTCGTGGAACGGGAACATATCTCCCCAGTTACGTACCAAGATCAATGCAGCTACCACGATCGCATCCAGTATACATGCCGAAACAACATACATCATTTCAAGTGCCCTGCATAACTCCACAGACTTGAATATAACCGGTGCCCAGAAGATGATCAATGTGATCACCATCATATACGGAAGTGTTCTCCATACTTCATTTCAGATATTCTGTCGGTACATTGTAAAAGTTCAGATCAAACCGTATTATCAGCGCAAACATACTCGCAACAAATACAGCAAGCATGTCATAACACATCAAAAAAATACGGCGCATAAATAACTGTCTATCTTGAATTAACTGTTTCATCTATTGTTATTGTCCTTTATATTCAAAATGCTGTTATACCCAAGGGTATAACAGCATTATTATAGCATATCTATTCTGTTTGTGTAAACCGATTCCCTTTTTTCTCAGGGATTTCGCTTTTAACTTTTTTATCTATGCATTTTTATAAATAATCCAGTTATCAGCATTCCATCTGCGGTTACCCTTCATTCCTGGTCAATACGCGCAAAATTCCCCCTGCTTTTTCCCTATATATTTTTTCTGGTGATTTTCTATCCACCTTTTTCATATAAAATCTGTTTCACCTTTTCTGTTAGCAGCTCATCGCAAAAAATCCGGTTTATGTTCTTTCGGCTTATACCACTTCCTGCAAAGTTCCGGCTTCTTCGGTACAAATATAACTCTCTTACATTAAAGCCTATGCTTATCAGATTAAATATGGTTTCAACCGCATCTCGACAGTAACAGTGCTTTGCGTGATAATACGTTTTCAATTGATGGAAACCATTCTCCTCAATGTCCCACCTGCGGTGCATCATTTCCCATAAGACCCGGTAGTCTGCCGCTTCCAGTGTCGTTACAAGTCACATGAAACGCTCTCTTTCTTTTCCATTTTCTTCCCACTGCTCATGATACCGCACCACACGCAGTTTATATGGACACCCTTCCAGACCATTTTCCTTCAGAGTGTTGATAAATGGAGCATTCAGATATAACGCATCCGCCACAATCACATCCGCAAAATGTCCATGCCGTTTCTTCAGCCGCTCAATCAACCTTTTTCCGCCTATCGTTCCTTCCCAGAATACCCGGTTACGTTTTATGATATCAATCATTTCTTCATGTATGCTGCGTATTTCATCCGGGTTTATTCTGGAGAGAAGGTCGCGGACTGCAGCATCAGAAAAAGCAGTACCGGCATGACAATGTTAAACAATGGAATAGATTTTCTTTTTCTTTCGTCCGTTAAACACTTGATTTTTTGCGGGATTTTATATACACTCTTCATATAAGTTAGCAGTTTCTTCAATGCTAATTTTTCATTCAGGACACCTTCTTTCGTATGTTTTGTTCCATAACATAATTATACAATAAAAGGTGTCCTTTTTGAGTGATTATACAGAAAAAAACAGTAATTTGATACCCAAAATTGATATCCCCTGCTTTGCCTGGAATTCACAGGCAGAACAGGGACTTTTATTTTTTAAAGCGAAATCTCTGCTGTTATCTACACTTTCTCTTCCTCCCGCATAGAAAACAAGAACCCCCCTAACAATATAAACACAAACCATACAATCCAATGGAATGGAATATCTACATTGTCCATCATGTTCTCTAAGAAAAATACAACATATATGATCAACGGCAGACATGCATAATAATTTCTATTTTCCGCACTTTTACAATACCTGACCGCCCGCGAAAAATATCCAACAAACATCATTATATAAGGAACTATTATATAAACTCCATACATATGTGCATATGCCAATACTCCATTATGAGCAGAATTAATATTTGATCCATAAACAGTTGCTCTTTTTGTATGACCAAACAAATTCATCTGACTCAGATACGTCGAATAGTGGTATAGCCTGCCTGAAAATAAACCATTTATCGAATTCGAATTTAATAACTTTTGTCTGATTCTCTGTGAAGTTTGGGACATATCCTCTCTTTCTGCTGCATAAACATGTATGGTTCCAGTTAAATCATCTAAATCTCTGACAGATGCATATTCATAATCCACCGGATATACAATCTGCGTTCCGATTGCCTCTGATATATTGGTAATTCCCCACTGCAACCCCATTGAAACGGGAATATAACATATCACAAAACACATCACTGCGATCATAGTTTTTTTCATGTGTCTTTTCAGGATCTTTTCTATTCCCCAGCACAATGCACCGCACAGAATTGCTAAAGTAGCTGTTGTGCTTTGTGTTTTTTTCAGGAAAAAAAATGCTGTTGTCAAACCAATGGCATATGGAGGAATCTTTAAAATTTTAACTTCCTTACATTTTATGTAATAGTCTATTTCACATAAAAAAACACCTATCATAACAGCCATATATAATCCAAATGGATTTGGATTGGTATAAAATCCTTTATATCTGTATCCATCTGTTTCCGGGCGAAACATCAGACAATACACCACACATAATACAAATGTTATTTCCAGTGCCTTTAATAATTGCCACAACATCTTCTCCCTGTTTTCCTGATTATTCCATACAAAAAACAGAAAACCTGTCGGGAACAGTATAAAATATCCATAAAAAGAGAAATACGCACTTTTTTTTGTTACAATAAAGTCCGAAATACAAGTCAGTACCCATAATACGAGCCAAGATATTACCAACAAATTATTCCAGTTACGATATTTCAAAGGTTTTCGTATATTCAATCCAGCTATCAATAACATACATCCAATTAAAACAAACATTGTATATGCATGTGTCATTTTTTTAAAGAATAGGCCATATACATTTATAAATGACAAAAAAATAAACATCACCGAAAAAGAAATATACTAATAAAATTTCTCATTTTTCCGGTACATTTCTAAGCTTTCAAAATCTCATTTCCCACCAATATATAAATACTTTGTAATCCCCTTCCCCATTTATAATTACCTTTCTGCCATATCTTATTTTCAGCCAATATAAAATTCCTGTTATGATCATACAGATTATTGAAAATAATACACTTACAGCTGGCAGCTTTTCATCATCCTTCATTTTATCTGTAGAAATTTCAAATTTATTAATTGAAAATTCTTTTCCTTGTTCATTTTCAAAACAAAATACCACTTTTGAAAACTCTCTCCATTTAGCTGATATAGATTCTCTCCCTCCATTAAATTCAATTCTTGTTCCCCTACATTTTGCCATGTCCGATCATAGAAAACAATTTGTGCAGTTATTGAGTCACAGTTCATATTATACAAATCCGTTTTCAAGTGAATTCCACTGGTTATTTTATTTAAACTGTCAAAAACAATTTGTGCAGTGTCTCCCTGTATAATAAATTTTCATTTTCAAATGATATATTCTGCAGATTGTTTACAATTTTTCTGTATAAAACTGCAAAGAGTCGCCCCTATTATAAAATTGGGTTATATTTCCTCCTGTTACATACCAGGCTGCACAGCTAATCCCTGTAATAATTGAAAATAATATCCATATACAGATTTTTACCAAAAATATTTTTGTTTTCATCAAAACATCTGTATTTCCTGACATAAATTTCTCCTGTAGTATTGCAAACCTTTCACTCTTTAAAATAAACGCCATTAAAAGGAAATAACACCATACTGCTATGTTTCCAAAATTGACAGACGCATTCCCAAACACACAAAATACTGTAAAATAATATTAACACATAGTACAAATATATACGGATTTTTGCCAAAATCTTCTACATTTTAATGATATACAAAACCATAAATTTGATATAATACAAATGGAATTACTGCAAAATACCGTAATGATACATCAAATCCAGATATCCATTATATGCCTGAACGGGCTCCCTGTTTCTATATATCTGCGTTGCATTTCCATATAACCCCATCATTCTTGCATAATTTTTCCAACTTCCCATAACATTGATAGTGTCTTTCGATGTCACATTTTCCAATGTTATTGGAAACATCTGCTGATAAAGCTGCAATTCATCCTCTGGTAGTACACTGACCAATTGTTCATCCTCAAACACAACCGTTGTCTGCAAAATATCTGGCAAATATTTGACCGAAATATGTATAACTACCACACATAAAAATGAAAATACAATTGCCGTCAGTATTTGCTTCCACCGATATCTAAAACTAACCCTTTTCTTCACCCATATATAAACGCACCCATATAAATATGTTATGGCTACAAGAATCAATGCAATTTTTGCCACTACTCCGCCTGATCTAAGTACAAAATATAGTGCTGACGCTGCCCCCATCCCATAACCTATCCACTGAAGATATGACGCATCATTATCAATTAACCCATATATCTTCCATACAAACAGGGCAAATATTAACAGGGCATACATCGCAAAATCCTCTGGACGTCTGCAAATTCCATTATAATAAACTGTTATAATCTTAGGTCTAAAAAAGACACAAAACAATACAACCAGAACATAATCTATTTCTAATGCCCTTAAAAACAGACATATCACCGCATCCGCTTTAAATCGCTGATTATACGCAAAAATAAAAAAGCCTGCTGAAAATATCATCACATAAGAAAAAAACTTTTCCCCATCCTCTTTAAAGACATCTGATAATGCCATCATGATCCATAATCCGTACCATGATTTCAGGACTGATGACATAACTCCTGTATTTTTCCATTCTTTTTTCCACAACAAACATCCACAGGCAAATAAAATAACAGCACATCCCAATGAAAAATAACGATAGCTTTCCCCTTTTGTCCATCCCATTATTTCAAAAAACAAAATCCATGCAAAAAAAACACATAACAAAATTTCAACTGTCACTTTTCTGTCTATTTTTCTGCACTTCTGAATTGCCTTTTTTCCAACAATATTCCCCTGCAGCACATAAAGACTCTGCAATATATATAAGAGTCCAGTATTTTTCTCCAAAGCATAATTTTCTGTATTAACATATTTTTTTCTAACAGAATATCCCATGAATATCACACATCCACAAATAAGTAGACTCATTCCCATACATTCATAAAACTTCTGCCACGAAAATCCAGCCTTTTCACTTCGTATCTCCATTGAATCCATAGAAAAAAAGATACCTTTCGCATCACGAATACGTATGCCTATGCGATATATCTCTATAGTTTCATTAAGCTCTATCTCATTTTCTCCATTGTAAATTACAATGGGCTGTTCTTTTAATATATTTTTTTCTTTATCGTAATATTCTAATATTGCGTGTACTTCTGACACTGAACAATTGCTAATTGTCAAATATAAATATTTCCATGTCCTGACATAGCGATCTACACGATATTTATTAACCGCATTATTCTTGACAATATAATATCCATTTTCTTCTTCATGATATTCCCATCCTTTTGCATTTTTTATCATATCGGTTTCTGGAAAATCATATATTGCTTCTGATCCAAGAAAATACGTCAGACTTTTAAATCCTCCCAAATACATCAAGGTAAACATCAGACATATTGTACATCCAAGCAGCGCAACAAACAGGCTTTTTTCATTTTTGTAGTTTTTCATTTTCTATCCCTCAAGTTATTCCTTCAATCTGTACCTTTTCCCCTCAAATGCAATTCCAAAATAATGCCGTTATTTTCAAGCAAAATCTGTAACGCCTGTATTCCGCTTGCTGCTATTCTTTCCATGATTTCTCCAATATAACGGATAACTAAAAATATCCTTTTGATTCTTTGCTATCCTCTGACTTAGTATATCGGATTTCCATCCAAATTACAATATTTATTCCTCCCCGCACATTTTACATTCCATTCCCCATCTTTGACAGTTGAAAAGCAAAAAAATGGTCGTAAAGCCAGTAAAATCAAGGCTTACAGCCGTTTTTTGTTTCGCAGTGATATGTGTTATTGTGCTATATTTTTTACACTATGGTAAATCTATTTCTTTTGTTTGCTTGATGATGCTTCGCATCGTAGATTTTTTGATAAATTCATAGTCTGTCCGAAAACCAAAAGTTTTGTGTAAAGAGTTCGTTATTTCAGTTCGGGTGTAGGATGGAACATAGCCATTAGCGGTATTTAACAGTGTCATTTTCATGGATCGCAGAGTCTCTATGATCTGCTCTGTTGTATAGCTGTTTCCTATTTTCTTTTCTAACAGACGGTAGAGAAGAAGGCTGATGTAACAGGTCATGAAATGTGCCTTGATCCGGTCATCTCTTCTGACATAAACAGGTCTGGCTTCGAATTCTGTTTTCATGATTCTGAAGTTTTCTTCAATTTCCAAGCGCTGCTTGTTAATCTTTATGATTTCCTCGATATTTCCCTCCAGATTTGTCATAACCGCGTAGAAACCATCGTAAAGTTCTTCTTTGGCTATCTGTTCCTCATCAATCTCATATACTTTGTTTTCTGCAATCTCACCATCGTTTGTTACGGCAGTATTTTTCACAAAACGCATTGGATCATTTTGATTTTTGCCCTTTCGTTTTTTGCAAGGAGAGTTAATAATCATCTCTGCACGCTCGATTTGACATGACCGTATTCTTTGCTGATAAGCTTTATATTTCGGTGAGTATGTAACGATCAGCGTCTCATCCAAATCTCCGGTAACAACAGGGACTTCCTTGTAGTAAATGGAGTTAAAAACTTCATCATCAGTTTCGTCCAAAGTCCTGATATCTATAAAATCTGTCGAACCAGCTTTTCTGAACTGTGTTGGATTCAGGGCAATATCACGGTCTTCCTGCTTCATCTTTTTAAGGGAATGCGTGATGACATAAGCCCGATTCCCGATGCTGTTAAACGCTCGGTTATTTGCACTTCCAAGACCGGCATCTGAACAGAAAATAAATTCACTACAGTTAAAATCTTTTATGATTTTCTTCTCCAGAGGCTTAAGCGTTGTCTGCTCGTTTTGGTTACCTGGAAAAACATCAAATGCAAGTGGAATGCCATCAGCATCCATAAACAGCCCCATACCAACAATCGGATTTGGACGGTTCTCCTTGCCTTTTCCATAGTGCTTCAAACCGCTTTCTTCCTCAATCTCAAAGTAATAATTCGTACAGTCATAGTAAAGTATCTTCTGATTTCTTGGATGGATGAAGTTTGAATTTTTGTATAGTTCACTTTGGATAAAATCCGACTCTTCCGCGATTACAGATAAAGCTCTGTAAACATCCTGAATCTCATACTTTGGTGGTTCAAGAATCGTTTTGCAAAAATTATAACTGCTGAGCTTGCTTGAAGGAGAGAGAACACTTGCGTAAACGAGATCAGTCAGAATCGCATGAAGATCATACTTAAATTTATGGCGCCCTTTAATCACACGGCAGATGTTATCAAGGCGTAGCTCCGTACATAATTGTTGAAGAAATAGATAACCGGCATGAAAAGAACGTGTCTCGTTCATAGGAATGCAGGCAGCTTGAGAGAATTCAACCGTTACTTTCCCCGTACGCTCATTGTAGAGATCTGTTTCTTTGGCAGCTTCGCTTTTCGCCCAAGCCATAAGTTTTTCATTATCACCATCAAACTGTTCCAACAAGGTGTTGTATTTTCCAAGCTTCTTATAAATACGAGAGGATGATTTTCCGTCTTTTTTTCGGAATGATTGATAAATGTAAATATCTTTATTATTTTTACTACCTGTAACTGCAATATACATAACACAAACCCCTTTTCTTTTAAGTATACAACACTATTGCAAACAAGTACATATCAAAACGAAAAATTTGACATAAAAACGCAGGTTTTATGCGACCTGCGATAACTTTTTTAATATTCAACTGTCAAACTCCCGTGATTATCTTGTCACATAGTACCTCAGGTGGTACACTAGCACTATAATATTATTTATGGAGGTATATTTATGAAAAAGAAATGTTTTTTTAAGACAGTATGCAGTTGTATTCTGGGTACAGCTTTATTACTGTCATCCACTTCATCATCATATGCATCACCGAATATTCAAGATATCGATTCTATTGCGGATACAGTATCTGAAATGTTCAAAAAATCCGAGGAATTGAAAACAACTGAAGTGTCGGAAATGACCGAATCATCAGAAACTACTGAATCATCAGAAACTACTGAATCATTAGAAACTACTGAATCATCAGAAACTACTGAATCATCAGAAACTACTGAATCATCAGAAACTACTGAATCATCAGAAACTACTGAATCATCAGAAACTACTGAATCATCAGAAACTACTGAATCATCAGAAACTATCGAAGAATCAGAGAACAATGATAATTTCGAAATTATCGAATTAACGGAAGATACTGAAACTTCCGAACAATTTGATACTCCCAAAGGAGCTGTTTCCAATGGGTATTATGTTATTAATGTAACCAAAAGTGAAATTTCTTCCACCAGTGCATATGCCGCTATACAATCTGCACTAGATGAAGCTCAGGAAAATGCAACAACAGACTTACCATACAAAGTTTTTGTAGATCCCGGAAAATATTCTCTCACACAAGGACTTCGTATTTACAGCAACACTTATCTTTGCCTGACAGGTGTTACCCTTACTCAAAACAAGGGAAGCAATTACAACATGATAAAAGTGGGCGACAGTAATGATACACATTCAGGTTATTATTACCAAAATATTACCATTGATGGCGGTATCTGGAACGAAAATGGCAATAGCAATACCGCCATCAAGATCTGTCATACACAGAACATTACTCTGATGAATGCCACATTGAAAAATTGTTCCAATTCTCACCTTATGGAGATTGCTGGCAATAACGGTATCACAATTCAAAATTGTAATTTTGCCGATCAGGCATTATCGACAAGTGCCAAACCCTATACCTATGAAGCCATTCAGCTTGATATTTTACTAGAATCTCACTTGTCCGGTTATCTATCTGAAGATCTTCCTTTAAAGAATGTAAAAATTACCGGTTGCTCCTTTAAAAATGTTCCACGTGGTATTGGTAGTCACACTGCAATACTAAACAATCCAGTAGACACGATAGAAATTTCCAACAATACATTTACCAGTCTTAAGAGTCTAGCTATACAGGCAATGAATTACATCAACTGTACTATTACAGGCAATACCATAACTGATACTCCGCAAGGTATCATGATATATTCCGTTCGTGAAAGTGGTACTTTTCTTGCTTCCACAGCAGTAAAGAAGGACATATTCCATCATCAACCCCGGTTACATATCAAACTCCTGTGAACAATCAAAAATGGTTATCAGCAATAATACAATTGCAGCTTCAGGTAATGACCCTTATGAAGATTACGAAAATGCCGCTATTTTTGTCAGTGGTTTAAATCTAGGTTCTGCCACTACCGGCTCTGGAGATACAATTCCGTAGGTAATTATTTTATCAGCGGCATAACCATCTCCGATAATACGATCAATACGGATGGACATGGAATCCGTCTGCAAGACGCCAGGAACTCAACAATAACTGGAAATACAATAACTTATTCTCAGGTTTCAAAGCCTAAAAATACCTTCTATGGCATACAGTTACGCGAATCCTCTACCAATGGAATCATTGACAATAATACAATCAATAAGCCCCTTTCCGGCATACATATATTTGAAAAATCCTCTGCAAAATCCATTTCAGGGAATACAGTAACTACACCAACTAACAATGCTATTATGATAGAAAATGCCAGTGCTACGAATATTTCTTCAAATACGGTTAACAAGCCTGGTATCAACGGAATATTTATTTATAATAATTCTAATGTTGACTTAATCACAGACAACAATATTTCTGCCGGAAATGTCAACATTAACATTGACGGAAGCACAGTCACTGAAATAAGTAAAAATACGCTTTCTTCTGCAAAACAAACAGTGTATTTTTGCATAACAAATGTACAGTAAATAAACTTTCCAGTAATACCATTAATGCTTCTGGAAAACATGGTGTATTTATCGATTGTGCTACTGCCAAAACCATAAAAGCCAATACGATACAATCACCTGCTATTACTGGTGTACATGTATATAACAACAGCAAAGTTTCTACCATTGCGAATAATCAAATTACCTCACCTGGTAAGTATGGCATCTGTGCCGAAAAGAGTACTGCAAGAACTATCTCTGGCAACTCAATCAGCAAACCTGCCAATACAGGTATTTTTATCTTTACCAAAAGCAAAACAGGTACAATATCCGACAATACCATTACATCTGGAAAAGATAAAGGAATTGCGATCAACTCTGTAAAGTGCAAAATGACGATCAGTGGAAATACAATAAAAAAATGCAAGGCTTACCCTATTTATTGCAACCCTGCCTCTACCTCCTACGCAATTACGTTGAAGAAAAATATCATAACAGGCAATTCAAAAAAAATTGATGGTATCCGTGCTGACTCAGGTAAACTTATTCTTAGCAGCAATACAATCTCTTCCTGTAGTAGGGCGATTATTCTTTCTTCCAAAGTAAAGGGGACTGTTTATCCGAATACTTTCAAAAAGAATACTTATAATAATGTAAAAGTTAATTCCAGTTATGTTAATACATTAACTGTAAAATCACTTTCCGGAAAATCAAAGTCAGCAAAAACAGCTACATTAAATTGGAAAAAACTTTCATCAGCTTCCGGCTATGTTGTTTATCGTTCAGCCTCCAAAAATGGCAGCTATACAAAAATTTCTACGATAAAAAAGAATAAAACCATTACCTATAAAGATTCTAAATTAAAGAGGAAGTCTACTTATTACTATAAAATTGTTCCATACACTACAATAGGAAAAACTACAGTTTATGGACTAGATAGTAAGATTGTATCCATCAAGATCAAATAACCAATTTTTATAATACAACTACACTATCATAACAAAAGCAGATGGCATTTGAATCTTTCAAATAAACCATCTGCTTTTTATAATCAAAACATTTTTTTAATTTTCTTCCAAATTTTATTTTTGAAAGCATCTCGCTGCAATTGCTGCTCTGATTTCGGTGTATCCTCCACATCAGGAAGCTTAATTTCACTAATAATTCCCTGACTTTGTAATTCATCTACATATTTTTTGTACTTTCTCAGGTTTTTTAATGTATCCTTATATTTTTTTTCAAATAATTTTTTATCATCCAGAAGTTTTCTGCTTTTCTTTAACCACTTCTCTAACACTTCTGTTTTCATGTTATTCTGCCACTCTAAACGCTCCAACGGTGTATAGGTAGTCTTCCGCACCTGTTCTAATGGCAGATCACAATTCTCATACTCGGCAACAAAATCCTGTACATCCTGAATCAGCTTTTCGCGTAAAGCAAGATATCCTTTTTTATTTTCTGGCGGATTATTGAAATCATACTCAAAATTACCAGATAAGAAATCTTCATTATCAATACAACGAACCGTATCCATATAACATCCCCAGCGTGTCCCATTTCCTTCCGCATCCTTGAGATCAACGATTGACAAAACGGGGGTCTCTAGTGCAAGACAAGGCAATGTTACATGCAGCCTTCGCGTAATAACAAATTTAGCATTTTGATATAAAGTAAGTATCTCCTCTGCTTTTGCCATTCTCTCTTCAAATGTTGCGTTCGATTTTCTATAATCACAATTATGACTTATAACCCGAATTTCTAGTCCTGTATCTTTCAGATATTCCATTGCTTTCGCTCTGATCTTATCGTTTAAATCAACCAAACAGACATATGTTCCCTCATCTTCCGTTTTCTTCTGTTTCGGAATTGTTAATGTAAGACATCCGCTAAAATAGCAATCTATACCCTGTTCTTTAAAAAAATCAAGCGATGCCATATCTCTGCATCCCACTGGACCATACTTCTTAAAAAACTCTCCTCCACATCCCTGCGCCCATTCGGCATAAATTGGAGATGATTTTCTTGCAACCCCATAATTATTAATATGCATGCTCAGTAATTTGGGGATAATACAGTCTGCAGGCGGCCAGTTCCATTTTTTCCACATCCACCATGCATTCATGATAACAGCTACCGGTTCATCATTTTCACTTTTAAAATCACTAATATATTCTCTATCTATCTGATAATCAACATGAGGCAATAATTTAGCTGCTGCATAGGTCTGAATATCATCCCCCAAATTCATTGTCGGTTTGTGAATCACTACACCAAATTTCATATTGTAGATCTCCTTTCAAATTATTTCTTCATTCCCTTTATCAAACGCTCAAACATCTCTTCTAATCCAATTGTTGCTTTCCAGCCAAGCTGCATTAATTTTTTACTATCCAATCGGATTATCATTTCCGGATTATATCCGAAAGAGGCTAAATCCTCAGGAATATCGATCACAGTTTTGATTTTTCCACTTCCAATTGTCTCACAGACCAATTCTGCCATTTCCTTAATCGACACCGCAGTATCCATATTCGTAACATTATATGCTTCCCCTGCTTTACCGGAAATTAAAATGTATAATAATGCAGAAAGTGCATCTTTTGTGTAACAATAACTTCTTACCGTATGTCCCTGCGTATGCAGTACAATATCCCGCTGTTCCAATGCACAGCGTGCAAATTCCGCAAACACCCTTCCATCTTCGTATGCAACTCCCGGTCCAAAGGTCTGAGAAAGTCTGGCAATCTTAATCGGTACACTATATTCGTGTGCATAAGATGCACACAAACACTCTACCATACGTTTTCCTTCGGAATAGCTGCTTCTTACACTGAGCGGTTCAATATATCCATAATCATTTTCTGTAATCAGATCTGCATCTTTCTCCGGTCTTCCATATACCTCCAAAGATGACAGATACACCATCCCATTTATCTTTTTTTCTGTAGCAAACTTTAAGATATTTGACGTTCCATCCAATGCCGTATAAATTGTTTCAACAGGATTAGACACAAAATATTTTGAACTGGTTGCACTGGCTCCGTGTATAATGTAATCTACAGAATCCGAATATACCACTGGTCTATTTATATCACCAACAAGCAATTCAACATCCCCACGCCCAATCAGATGCGAAACATCTTTTCCTTTTTCTTCATTACGCACCATAGCAATAATATGAATCTGAAGGTTACGCATTCAGGTTATAACATGCAAGCAAATATACCATCTGCGAACCAATCAATCCTGTCGCACCTGTCACAAGTACCGACTTACCCTCTAATGCTGTAATTGGCAGATCACTATCTACAAGCATCTCCAGATCTTGCTGCATGATTTCATTTTCCATGCACTCGTTCATTTCAACTTCTCCATTCTCCATATGTTTATACTTACCCTTTCTATAAAGGCTTTCTTCCATTTCCTATACGATTTGTAATACCCAGTCCAAATGCCTGTTCATTCTCTTTGTACTGTAACAATGCACGAAACGTGTACACATCTTCCGGTGTCGTAACTTTAATATTGCCTCTGTTTCCTTCCACCATATGTGCTTCAATCCCCTGGCTGCGAATAATCGTACACGCATCAACCATATTTTCATATTTTGTAGGTGTACTTCTAACTGCATCATGTGCAGCAATAATATCTTTTAAGTAAAAGCTCTGTGGTGCCTGCGCTGCAAACGTTTCCTTACGATATGGAACAGAGTCGACGTGACTCCCATCCTTACTGATCATGATTGTTTCAAAACAAGGAGTACAGGTAATTGCATTGCCTTTTTCCTGTACAGAGCGAATATTATTACTGATCACTTCATAAGATACAAATGGGCGTACACCATCATGCAATAGTACGATAGAATCCTCTGCATTTTCACTTTCTGCTTTTTTTAACGCATTATAAATCGAATCCTGTGCAGTCTCTCCACCTGGAATAACATCTGCCACCTTATTCAAACGGTATTCATCTACCAATTCTTTCATATAAGGGACATAATCAGCAAGTACTGAAATATATATTTTATCAATCATATCATGGTACTGAAAAAGTTGGAGTGTATGAACAATAATCGGTTTCCCATTTATTTCCAAAAATTGTTTCGGAACACCAGCTCCCATTCTGACTCCGCTTCCACCAGCAAAAACAATCGCTATATTCATGATTCTTCCATAACCTCCCTTTTATCTTCCTGTTTGATTTTTCCTGTTTTCTTTTTTTTATTCTTTTTTTTCACAGGATTTTCTTGGCCCACTGTTAACTCATCCAGTTCACCCGTCATTTCTGCATAAACCTGTGCAACTTCATCTACATCCCCAAAAGCAATCATTTTTCCCCCTTCAAGGATCATAGCTTTATTGCAGATACGTTTTACCTGTGCAAGTGAATGTGACACAAATAAAACCGCCGTACCATCCTGCATCATATCAATGATTTTCTTTTCACTCTTCTTTCTGAACTTACCATCTCCTACAGAAAGTACTTCGTCTAAAATTAAAATTTCCGGTTCAGCTATCGTTGCGATTGCAAATCCCAGCTTTGATTTCATACCTGACGAATAGTTTTTAATAGGTACATCCATAAAATCCTCTAGTCCGGAAAACTCTACAATCTGATCATATTTTTCTTCCATGTATTGACGACCATATCCAAGCACTGCTCCATATAAAAATATATTTTCCCGGCCTGTATAGTCCTTATCAAATCCTGCTCCAAGCTCTAATAATGGTACTATTTTCCCATTTCTTATTACCCTGCCCTCTGTAGGTTTAAATACTCCTGCAACCACTTTGAGTAACGTACTTTTTCCTGCTCCATTTAGTCCAAGAATTCTATTCGTTCTCCTTCATGAATACTAAAATTAATATCTTTAAGTGCCCAAAACTCATCCTTCTCTAACTTTTTACCTTTGAGCATTCTTATTACATATTCACGAAAATCATTCACTCGTTCTTTACTTAGATTAAATTTCATTCCTATGTGTTCTACACGTAACAATTCCTTTGCCATCTTAACCTCTATATCTGCAAAATAAAATCATCCTGTTTTTATAAAACAAATCACACCAAAATCAGCACTATAACAGAACATACTGCTGCATATGCCGTCAACCCCATGTCCATAGCTTCCCAAACATTGCATTACGAAAACTCTGGATCATACAATACAACGGATTCCATTTTAAAATCCACGCATACCCGCTGTTCATTAAACGTTCCGGATAATAAAAATTGCACTTGAATACATAATAAGCATTAAAAGCACTTCCCATATATATTCCATATCCCGAAAGAATACATTGATCGTTGTCAATATCATTCCAACTCCAAATGTTAAAATAAAAGAAGTAACAGCGGGATAATCGCCTCAATGATATGCCATGTCACAGTTACATTACAATATATCGCCAACGGAATCATTACAATTAACGAAATAGCAAAAATCACATAATTATATAATACACAGGATAGTGGATATAAATATTTCGGAATGTATACCTTTTTATCATCGCTGCATTTAACCTGATAGATTTGGATGCTGTTTTAGTTCCCGTTGCAAAAAAAGAATATACCAGCCTTCCACATAAGATATATAGTGGGAATTCCTTATCATTATTTCCAAACAACGTTCCAAATACAATTGTCAATACAATTGTGGTCAATATTGGTTCTAACATAGACCATAAAATACCAAGATACGAACGACGATATTTTAATTTAATTCCCTTTTTTACCAGCTCATATAACAGAAATCGACGATTCCAAAATGTCTTCACATGTTTCTTATTAATACTCATCCTCTAATTTCCTTTTCTGACACTATACTTTCTATTAAGTTGCATACACGTACAGATGCTTCTCCATCTTCCACCGATCCTTTTTCTTTAAGAAATCTTCCACCTGCATGCTATATTTTTCCTGATTAAAATTTTCTATATTATGAATAAGTTCTTCATTTGTATGTGCGATTGGAAAGGAGTTTCTTCCAATTTATAATAAAACCCTCGTTCCTGATCATAATGTTCTAAATCAGGCACAAATAAAAAGCCAGGTCTTACTGTTAATAAAAATCAAAATACAACTGGAATAATCTGTGATCACCACTTGTGCTGCTGCTAATAACTCCTGAATATCAGGATAAGCATCTGCTTTCACAATCTGTTTTTTTCATCTATACAAACCTTTTCCAACGAATTCTGCATCCTTGGATGCAGTCTTACAACAATTTTCCAGGATTGGTCTGTTTTCTTTTCCAAAGCTTTTTTTAATTTTTCAATATCCAGTTTATAATTAGGAAAATCAAGCTTTTCTCGGAAAGTCGGCACATATAGCAAAATTTTATCTTTTCCATCAATTGATAAACTCTTGCGCACTTTTTTCTCCACAAGATCCTGTCCATCCTTAAAAAAGATATCATTTCTGGGATGACCTAATTTCAAAATATTTTTTACCGACCAAAAAGCATTCTGATATACTTCATCTTCGAAAAAACTATTCGAAATCCAAAAATCGGTATTCTGCGAATTTTTTTTGGCAAGATATGTCCAACTTTGACTATTGGTTAAACAATCACAGTTTTTTTCGATCTTTTTTATTCCAAATGATCCATGCCACATCTGAATATAATACTGTCCAAATCTTTTTACCAGTCCCTGATTCCAATAATGAATCAAATGATAATTACATACCCATACAGCCGCTGTATAATATTCAAACATAGCTTCTTTAGATCCATATTCAACCAGCCTCACCTTGGGAGGAAATTCCCCTTTATGTGCATTTGCATCTTTCACAATCCAAACTAAATCAAAATCTGTTCCGCGACGTATTAATTCTTCCGTCACATACTTACAATTGCATCCGTATCCATGTCCCATATAATTATCAAATATAATCTTTTTTGTGTTTATGGAAGTATTACCATATTGTTGAAATGTTTTTTTTATTAATGATTTTTTAACAGTAAACGGTGTGTACTTTAACTGATATACTCTGGTATCATTTTCGATTTTATATGTTATAAATAACTTTATTATTCGTTTTAACTTTTTTTTGATTGCCTGCACGATTTTCTTTACACCACCCGGTTATTTTTTATATAGCTCATGTATCTTATGTCTGGGATGCTGCTCCATCTCAGGAGGCATTTTCTTATAATCTCCATACAGCCTTTTCAAATACGGATCATAATTTCCCGGTATCATAAAAACTTTATTCTCAAAATCAGCCTCTTTTAATGGAAGCAGATAACTTTTCGGCATCACTTCCCTCTCATACCCGGCAACCCCAAATAAGCTACAGATATACTCACTATCCGAAGTTCTCCATGATGTCATGATCTTTTTACACACTCTCATATAAAACCGGAATATAAAACCGGGGGTTATTTTAAGAATTACCTTTGAAATATTCCGGATTGCTTTTCCTTTATTTTTAACTGGAAGACGATATTCTGACAAATAATAAATAAGTGATGTCCACTTCTGAACCTTCTTTAATACTCCCGATTTTGGAACACCATCAATCGGATGTATGTCTATTTTTGCCGTATTTTCATATCCGGCATCTGCATGCAAGGTATCATATAAATAACCAATTGGCGCATCCGGTATCATATGCTTCTCGACCGGTGAATATATAAATTCACCCAGCCGGTCATGCTGCAGACTCATCAGGTATTCCATTTTTTCGAAATCTTCCCGCATCATTGCAATATCCACGTCGTCGTCCCATGGTATAAATCCCTGATGTCTGACTGCACCTAACGCACTTCCGCCTACCAGAAAAAAAATCATTCCATTCTGTTGTGTAAATTTCTGAAAAGACGACAGCATTTCAACTAAACGTTGCTGCAATTCTTTTAATCCATTTTCCATTGCATTCACTCTCCATTACGACTAATGCAACCTTATTACCATAGATAATAGAATGCACGCTTTGCGCATATTCTCTTACCATGAATTATAGCATACACCAATTTTTCCGTCAATTTTGCGTCTGTCTATACCTTTTGTATCTGTATTAGTCATGTTACTGTTCACTCGCAAGTTTGACACTTGCTGTCAAACTGTGCGCCAAAGACTATATTATGCCAGATTACAGCCCCATGCATCGAAGATGCATGGGGCTGTAATTGCTACTGCTCACACAGTGTGTGAACAGTAGCTTAGTCATCCTGTTGTACCAACATACCTGTAGCAAAATCAAGCTCATGCATACGCTGTATTTCTTCCTGTTTTTTCTTAATCGCATTACTGATATTCTCAGGCATCTTTCCAAGTAAAATCCAATCTATCACACGATCCGATGCACCGCTGTCTATATAATCAAAATGATGTGTGATATATTGTTCAACTTTTTCATATTCAAAGTCCTTATCTGTAATTGCAGAAAGCACCTCCTCAAATGAATAACATACCTTACCCGGTGCAGATTCTTCATAATCTCTATGAAATCCTCTGGAAAAAGAATACTGAATCTTGTCGAATGCAAAAAACAGCATCGGTTTTCTCATGAGTGAATATTCAAAAATATTCGACGAATAATCTGTAATTAATAAATCAACAATATAGAACAGATCATTAATATTCGGGTATTTTTTTACATCCAAGAATTTATCCGCATATTTTTTTCCAATCACAATATCTTTATTTACCCATGGATGCATTTTAAATAAAACTACATATTCATCTCCACAGATCTGATATAACTTTTCAAAATCGATCAATTCATACGGATAATATGCTGTTTTTTTATTTCTTCCACGGTAGGTAGGTGCAAAAAGTATGACTTTTTTACCTCTGCACATTGGAAACTGCTCATACAATTCTTTTATTTTTTCATTCCTATGCTGCTCATCCAAATACTCATCCATACGGGGCATTCCTGTTGGCAATACTTGCTCATCATTAATTCCCCATACTTCCGAAAAAAACGGTGCGATATTTTTTGAGCCAGCAATTCCGTACTTATATTGTCTGTGGCAGGACTGCGGTGAAGGACATCCTTCATGTCCCCAGCGACTGTAGCCTGATGATTTAAACCCTGCTCCTGCATGCCATAATTGAATCAGCGTTGTATCATCATCCAGTTTTAGCCAATCCAGTACCGGTGCATGATCGTCAATAAAAATAGTGCCGCTCTGTGCCAGTAATTTCATAAGACCAATCCAGCTTTTTTTACTTTGCGGCTCTGCCGCTGCAGGACGTGCAGAATACAATAACCGATATTGCTGATCCAGCTGTCTGTCAACCATTCTGTCTGAAACTGCTTTTAAATTTGATGCAATTTTCTGATTCTGTTCTGTCATAAAAAGGACTGTATTTTTTCGTCTGCTTTTATACAAAAATGAATACCATTTATATACTCTTCTTAAAACAGATCTGCTAGATAAATAGCAGTCTTTCAATGCTTTTATCAAATTTATTTTTTTGAGGAAGCTTGGATTCTGTGGAAATGTAACCCTACTGCCCCTAATGCGATACAATGCATACGGAATGGCAGTGTATCCGTTCCATCTTCTATATAAAATGTAACATTGTAAGATTTTCCCCTTTCACCATACAAAAGTTTCTGGACATTGCTTCTAATTGATCTGCAATATCAGGACTGGTTTCACACTCTGCCAGAACACAATCTTTTTCACATACAAAATACGATATGTTCCCTCGGAATACAACGTAGGTCACCATTATTTGTTACATTAACATGAAGTTTGATGATATCTTCTTTCCTGCGTACATCGAACTTAACTCCACATCCCCCAAAATTATTTACCGCATAAAATTCCATCTTATCTATATCATACGTTTTCTGCCCGTCAATATGCAGCCTTACTGTAAGAATCAAGTGTATTCTTTCCCATTCAATATTTTCAATTGTCGCTGATACACCACTCTCATTGATTCTCCAATTCATTTTCTAACTCCTTTTTATCTATTCCATGTATTCCAAAAGACTGCACAATTATATCATACAAGCTATTTCACGTCAATTTATTCTACTCTCTTGATTTTCCGCAGTTTTATCCACAACCACTTGATTTTGTTAGATTCCAATAAACAACTTTCAAAAAATGCCCAAAATATAAGGAATCCTTTTCTGTTTTGTAGTAAAATTAATGTGTCAAATCAAAATAATACTAAACAAAAAAACAGGAGGACTCCTTATGCTTAATTCTACAACAAATACTTATACTTTGAAACGGGAAATTTTAACTTTTTCCAAAAAAATTTCAAAACATCTTTCCAAACCAGAAAGAAAGTTTACCGCTGATATGACCTACGGCATGCTTGCCTCTCAGAGCTGTCTTCTGACAGACATTGTTGACCAGCTTCATGAGAATTCTAAAAAAGTTAATTCTGTGGAGCGTCTTACAAGACATCTCAACAAAGGAATTCCGAAAGATGCTCAAAAGTCATATCTGACCTTTGTTCGTACAATGGTTTCCAGCAATCCCATTATCCATATCGATGATAGTGATGTGATAAAACCGGAAGGCCGCAGGTTCGAGGCACTTGGACTTGTTCGTGATGGTTCTAAAAGCACTAATACTAAAACCGTTTATGAAAAAGGCTATCACGTAACAGAAGCCTGTGTTCTTACCGGCAACAATCATCCCGTGAAGCATATCTGTCTCATGTAAAAGTTCAGATAACCGCTTCTAAAAAAGATATTGACCTGGTGCTCGTCTATGGTTTAACCGAACATCCAATGATGCTTGCAACCAATAAAGATATTAAATCAAAAGAAGATGTAATCGCTGTTGCAAAGCAGTACTTTTCGAGATGGAAAATAGAGGAATATTTCCGCTGCAAAAAACAGATGTTTCAGTTTGAAAACTTTCGAGTACAAAAGCTGTATGCCATCAATACGTTAAATTTTTATATCACCTTATGCATGGCTTTTCTTGCACATATATCTATGAAGTCAGAAACAAATGCCCTTAAGGTTTCAATTATACAAAAAGCAGACCCTGTAAAGAAAAAAGTATATTTCTGCTATTACCGGTTAGCTAAAGGTATCTCTGGCATACTATCGTATGCAAAAGAAGGCGTCAGGCTATGGTTCCGGACAAAACGTCCGGCATATCGTCAACTCTGCCTTAAGCTGACCGCTTATCGTTCCATTCCGGAATATCCGGTTACGTTTTATGATATCAATCATTTCTTCATGTATGCTGCGTATTTCATCCGGGTTTATTCTGGAGAGAAGGTCGCGGACTGCATCAACTTTTGGAATCCTTCCACTGATACAGTTTTTCAGTCTTTTTGACATGCTTTCAGGGTCTGAAAAAATGGTATGGAAGCTCTCATACTGCAGCATCAGAAAAAGCAGTACCGGCATGACAATGTTGAACAATGGAATAGATTTTCTTTTTCTTTTGTCCGTTAAACACTTGATTTTTTGTGGGATTTTATATTGAAAATGGATATCCCCTGTTTTTCCTGAAATTCACAGGCAAAACCAGGGATTATATTTTTAAAAGCAAAATCTCTGTCTTTAAGCCAAGGATTACTTTCTGAGAAAGACCGAATATACTGTTTTTCTCAGATTCGCAGGCATCAGGATTACAATTCCACGGACTATGACAGATGCCAGAAATTCCAGTAAATTAATGTATCCGCTATTTAACATGATTTTCCGAAACTCTGCCATATCTTTCAAGTATGAAACTCCTCCGCGCCTCGCATACATGCCATTACCGACTCTCATGTACACTAGCACTTCAGATAGATTATATCCCTTCATCCCGCCTGAGAGCATACGGAGCCATAGATAATAATCCTCAAATCCATGAAAATCCATGTAACTTCCAGCTTTTATGACATCACTTTTTTTAAACATAACTGCCGGATGATTAAAAGGATTCCTTTTTTTTGCATATACCGCTATCTTTTCTGATGATTCCGGAACATATCTGACAGTACCTGCCTGTGCTGTATCATCCATAAATTCCTGCACAGCTCCACTGATAATCGATACATTATTTTGGGCAAAAGCTTTTAACTGCCATTCACAACGCTCTGGAACACTGATATCATCGCTGTCCATTCGTGCAACCAGTTCATTTTTACAATAAACCAGTCCTTCTTTGAGTGCTTCTCCCAGTCCTCGGTTTTCAGGCAGTTGAACTATCTGAAAACATTCCGGATACTCCTGCTTTTTTTTTTGGAGTACCTGATTTAATTCATCCCCCAGCAATCCATCACATACAATCACGAAATCCTGCGGTGGTACTGTCTGGGAGAGCATGCTGTCAATGCTTTTTTGCAAATACTCAGCTTTTTCTTTTCTATATACAGACATTAAAACGGAATAATTCTGTTCTATCATTTATATCACCATACTTTTTCGTTTATAAACTATCCATGATCCGAAGCAGCTTCGTACCATAATCCGCATCTGCTGCCCAGCCTTTTCCATATGGATTCTGCGGAATCGCAAGCCACTCCACGTATCTGGCTGTTCCACGCGATACATACTGAAAACGGGTATCCACACATGCATTATTCAATCCCTCAGTACTTGCATACGCTTTCAAGTGCTGTACCTGTGCACGGAGTCCGGTTCTTACGTCTGCGTAGGTTTCCCCCGCAGCACCGCCACCGACTGCACCGAGTCCGCCAAAGTTGCACTGGCTCGCCTGCACATCACCACCGAATGTGAGTCCACCGGTCTCTAACATCACCTGTGCAAACAATACATCCGCTCTTACACCCTCTGCATCTGCCTCTTCTTTTAAAATCTTAAAGAACGCTTCCGCGGAATCTGCTCCCTTGTCACGGTAAGTATCTGCCGGGAATGTATATCGTTTATTATAATAAGATACCATCTGATCTACCGTCACACTGCTTGTACCCATGATCTCATGAGCTGCTGCTTTTGATTTCACCGCTGACCATGGACCATACATACGGATTCCACTGCTTAAGTCCTTATATGCTCTTACTTTATAGTAATAGGTTGTTCCCTGTGTCAGATTACTGTGTGTAAAGGAAGTTGCACCGGAAGTCTGTAACGTGGTATAGCTTCCTTTTTCACTGATTGCACCGGCAAGTTCATAACCGCTTGCATTTGCAACACTGTTCCATGAGATATTTAATACATTATTATCTCCGAGTGTGATAGAAGAAATACTTCCCTGTTTTAGGACTGCAACCTCTGTTACCTTACTATAACTTCCTCTGCCTGCACTGCCTTTGATCTTATAAGTTGCTGCAATTTTATAGTAATACGTATTGCCGCTCTTTACGCCCTTATCCGTGTAAGTCAGTGTAGATCCAGATGAAATTGAAGCGATCTTTTCAAATCCACTGTTTGACTTGTCGCTCCGGTAAATATCATACCCCTGTGCTTTTGAAACTTTCTTCCAGCCAAGTGTGACCTGATTTTTGCTGTTACTTGTGATCTGGGAGAATACCACCTGTTTGATCGTCCATGCCTTCTGTGCTTTTGAGAAAGATGCCACACCGTTTTTAGCACTGTTGCTCTTATATGCACGAACCTGATAATAGTAAGTTTTTCCGGCTTCTAATGTTTTATCCTCATATTTTTTCGTATTTTTACCTTTGACCTGTCCGACCTTTTTATAACCACTGTCTTTTGACGTACTCCGGTAAATCTGATAACCGGATGCCCCATCCACAGCTTTCCATTCCAGTCTTACGGAAGTACTTCCGGTTGCCTTTACTGCTGTAATGGATGTAGTTTTCAAAGTCTTTGCCGACACAGCTGCCGAATTACCGCTGTATCCTTTTTTGCCATTTACCTTGTTGATCGTCTCTATCTTATAATAGTAGGTCTTTGCAGTTTTTAACTTTTTATCCTGATAGGTCGTATTATTTTTTCCTTTTAAAGTGGCAACCACTTTATAAGTACCATTCTTTGACGTACTGCGTTTGATCCGGTAGCCGTAGGCACCGCTCACTGCTCCCCAGTTTACTTCAATCTGATTACTTCCATTTGAAACAGCATACTTGATCTTTGCCTTTTTCGCTGTTCTTCCTTCCATGGACGCTGAATCACCGCTATAACAGATATTGTCTCCTGTCTTTACCATAGTCTCAACCGTGTAATAATAGGTCTTTCCTGCTTTTACACTGGTGTCTTTGTAGCTGGTCGTGTTTCCGGATTTAATCGTCTTAACAACTTTGTAAGTACCATCTTCATCGGTACTTCGTTTGATGCGATAACCATAAGCTCCTGTGATCTTATTCCACTTGATCGTCAAGGTCTTTTCATTTGTGGAAACGATTGATGTGATTTTTGTGCGCTTTGCAGTTTTTCCTGCCACCGCGTCTGATGCACCGCCGTATCCTTTTGTACCGCTGTTGACATTATATGCTTCGACCTTATAGTAATAGGTCTTTCCTGCTTTTACAGTATCATCTGTGTAGGATGTTGTCTTTTCTCCTGATACTGTATCTATTTCACTATAACCACTATCTTTCTTTGTGCTGCGGGAAATGATATATCCCTTTGCACCGCTTACCTTATTCCAGGAAATTTTTAATACTTCCTCATCCGAGGATGTGATTCCTGTAATTTTTGCTTTTGCAAGTGTCTTTGCAGATTTTGTGGAAGAATATGCACCGACACCCTGTCTGCCATTGTTTGTATTGTAAGCCTGTACTTTGTAGGTATATGTTTTGTTATTGGATTTTACAGTATCTGTGTAAGTGAGTGTACTGCCGGATTTTACCGTGCCAATCTGATAAAATTTACTGTCACTGCTGTCCTGACGATAGATCAGATATCCCTCTGCTTTAGAAACCTTTTTCCAGGTCAGGGTAATCTTCTTTCCACTCTTTGCCTTGATCTTTGTGAGGTTTGTTTTCCTAATGCCACACCTGAGATGGGTTTAGAATACTCTCCTGCAGTTCCATCGTTAAATACCGGACGGACCAGATAGTAATATTTTGTCCCTGCCTTTACGGTATCATCAATATAAGATGTAGCATCCGATACTTCGTCAATCTTAGGATAGTTTGTATCATTCACAGTATTACGATAAATTTCATAATAATCGACATTATCGAGACCTGTCCATTTTAATCTAAGACTACCATCCGCTCTCGACTGCGTGTAATTGAGCGTTACGGTCTTTGCTCCTTTGTCAGACCGAAATACTCTGCGATCGCAGTTGCATCCGCAACACCGAGTGCCTTTAATTTTCATCAGAACTTAAATATGTATAATAATCATTTGCATTGTCCAAAAAGGCATGCTCGATGATCAGACCAGGAATGCCATTATTTTTACAACGACGGATCAGACCGTAATAATCTGCTGCAGAACCATCCGGATATTTATCATAAGATGCATTTCTAATCAAAGTTCCACGATAATTCAATCCAAGTGCTGCCAATTTATCGCATATTTTCTTTGCAAGTGCCTGTCCATTGCCTCCTACCTGTGCATTATAGTTGCTGTTCGGATAATAAACTTCCACACCTCTCGCTGTTCCGTTTGCAGTATTTAAATGGAAACTGACTAACACATTTGCTCCCACATTCTTTGCAAGGTTTGCACGGACATCCAGACATGCAATATTATCTCCGCCGCCTGCCGGACAGCTTGCACTCTCTCTTGTCATATAAACAGTAATACCATTATAGGTAGATAATTCTTCTTTACAGTATGTGGCGATCTTAAGTGTCAGATCCGCTTCCTGTACTCCAAAACCGGATGCTCCTGCATGGGTGCCATCATGTCCCGGATCGAGTACGACTTTCACATTACTGTTCGCACCTTTTAAGTTATCTGCAACACTGGCGACAGCCTCTGAGATTCCCTGCTCCAGCACATTTTCCACAGTGTTTTCGGAAATAACTTCTCCATCTGCGCTCATAGTAACAACATCAGCATCCACATCCGCATAGGCATCTTCATCATAAAGTACCTGATCCGGGTTCGTCTCTGCCTGTTCATTGACACCAAATCTTACATCCATGCCAAGGTCTGATAGCAGGATTTCCTGTTTTGTTTTCTCCTGTGTAAACTGCACGGAAGTGATCTGATACTCTCCTGCCTGTCCATTTTCAGAAAAATCCATGGTAAAACGGATCATATCTTCTTCTATTCCTGCAGCTTTTGTCTGATATGCTTTTCCGGTGGTCAGATTCTTATAATTTAAGACGATATCCGAAAGCTGCTCATCGCCTGTTCCAAGACTTAAGACCACATTCTGCGTTCCCGGTGTCTCAACGTACGGTGACTCTACCATCATGTAGTTAAGTTCTGCTGCCTGGACAGTCTCTGTCTCCGCAGTCTCCGTTTCGGTCGGCTCTTCCGTTTCTGTAGTTCCTGTTTCGGTCGGCTCTTCCGTTTCTGTAGTTCCTGTTTCGGTCTCAGTCGGCTCCCCGGTTTCCGTAGTTTCTGTTTCGATTGTTTCTGTCTCTGCCGGTTTCTCTGTTTCCGAAGTTTCTGTCTCTGCCGGCTCTTCTGTCTCAATCGTCTCTGTTTCGATTGTTACCGTCTCGGTCGTTTCTTCTGTCTCTGCTGTTTCTTCCGTTTCAGCTGCTTCTTCTGTCTCTGCCATCTCCGTTCCAGTCAGCTCTTCTGCTGCATTCCCAGTGTTTTCTGTCTGGGCTGATTTCTCTGACGGTGATGTTTTCTGCGTGCTTTCTGTCTGAACTGCACTGTCTTCTGCTGCACGTACATCTGCAGGCAGTGCTGTCATACTCACGCAGACTGCCATGATTACTGCTAAAATCCTTTTTTTCATTTTCCTTACCCTCTTGTATATTTTTTGACACTATTTAATGTGTAATGTACCATATAACGCAATGCATTTAGCCGGTTCTTTCCTATAAAACGGTAAACTTTCCACTGCATTTTAGCTGACTTGTATTTATTGCGCGACTTTCCGTCACTGCTCCACATAATCCCGTGCATTATAAACCGGCATAATAACAGATATCTGTACTTCGCTTGTCTGTTCCATCTCTATGATTCCTTTTTGATCGCTGTCGTTTGCTTTTCATCTACACCTTCTGTGTTTTCTTTCTGAAACATAATCTTAAATGTCATAAGCATTAATTTCACATCTAACCACGCTGAATATGTCTGTATATAAGTCAGATCCAGTTTTAATTTATCATATGGTGTTGTATTATATTTTCCATATACCTGTGCATACCCTGTCAATCCGGCTTTTACTTTCAGGCGGAACCGAAATTCCGGAACAATTTCTTCATATTTTTCAGCAATTTCCTGTCTTTCCGGTCTAGGACCAACAAAAGACATTTCTCCCTTTAAAATATTAAAAATCTGAGGAAGCTCGTCTAAATGCGTTCTTCGAATTATTTTTCCAACCGGTGTGATCCTGTCATCATCTTTTTTGGCAAGCTGTGCTCCCTGTTTTTCCGAATCTACTTTCATGCTGCGAAACTTGATAATCTGAAACGTCTCGCGGTCTCTCGTCAGACGCTCCTGCTTATAGAATACCGGTCCCCCATCATACAGTTTGATTGCAACTGCAATGACCAGTAAAAACGGCGATGAAATAACAATCGCGAGCAGTGCAAACACGATATCCATAGTCCTCTTTACAAATCTCTGCTCTATCGTAAGTCCCTGATTTCTTGACAACATAAGAGGTGTATCAAACAAATGGATTCGTTCCGTTCCATTTAAAATAATATCCGATATCTTCGGTGTAATATAGGTTCTTTTATTCTGATCATAACAGAACTTTAAAATTTTATTACGGATACTTGCCGGAAGATCACATAAAACTACCGCTTCATACTCTAATATTTTAGAATACAATGCCTCATATCCCATATAGGCGCTGGCAGTTGCACAAACATTGTACTTATCTTTTCTGGAATTAATCTTGGAAATCAGTTCTTCCGGAGAATGTTCCCCGTATATTACGATCATACGTCTTGGCGGATATAATCTGACATAAAAATATCTTACAACAAAAACGGTAGGCAGTGTCACTGCAATCTCAGCTGTCGTCAATAACAGAAGCGGTGATGCTGACATATAATCATTTGCAATCATACAAATCTGAAAATACTCGATAATATTTGCAAACAAAATTCCAAGGATCTGCGACAAACAAATATCTGTAATTCTAAGGTATCCGATCCGGTATCCGCCAAATGTACGGATAAAAAAGAACAATACCAATGCATACATTCCGATTACTGCCCAGTTTCCTCTATTCCAGAACTTATCCTCCAATTCCGGTACATACATTTTATACCATATAAATGCAAACATTGCTGTCTCAGCCACAAGCATTACAAAATTAGCAAATAAATTCAGCAAATGTTTATATCTTTCCCTTTTCCTCATGAAGTACCTCACATTCATACCTTTGCATAATCTATATTATTTTATCATAAAACCCAACCTTTGAATATATCTTACCAGAATTTTCATAAAATCTTAAAAATACCCCGGCAGGATGTATGATGATCATCCCACCGGGGTATCTCTTTTTACTTTTATTTTGCTTTTGTCTTTACGGAAACAACGGAAGAATAACTTCCATATACTTTCTTCCCATTCACTTTGCGGTATGCACGGATCTTATAATAATAGGTCGTCGATTTTTTCAATTTACCGTTTTTGTAAGATGTCGTACTACCTTTGGATATGGTCTTTACTTTACTACATTTTCCATCTTTACTGTTGCTGCGGTAGATCTCATAACCGCTTGCACCTTTTACCTTTGACCAGGTCAGTTTTACATTCTTTGCATCCGACGCTTTTGCCTTTAACGTCGTCTTTGCCGGAACCGCCTTTGCAGATTTTACATTCGAAAATCCACTGGTCTGTTCTCCATTCTGTGTCTTAACAACCGTCTTGATCTTATAATAGTATGTTTTTCCGGTTTTTACACTGCCGTCTGTCCAGGAACTAGTGCCTACACTGTTGATGGTTTTGATATTCTGATAATCCCCATCCTTTGCTGTACTGCGGTAGATCTGATAAGAAGTCGCAGCCGGTACAACTTTCCATGAAACTTTCAGTTTATTGTATGCTGTCGATTTTACGGAAGTCACGCTTGTTTTTCTGTTCTCAATTTTATTAACACAGAGCGTGTATTCTTTTTCCACCGCATTTTTCGCAAATGCCTGCACTTTCAGGTAATAGGTTCCCTTGCTTAATTTGACAGCCTTTGACTCTGTATAGGTACTGCCGGCATAGGAATAGATATGATCATCATCTTTTCTGCTCACTCTCTTGCCGTTTGCATTATAAAGTGTCACATACCAGCTTCTTCCCGCATCATTGATCTTCTCGTGTGCCAGACTAAAGTTGATATACTGCGCTTTTGTGAGTGTAAAGCGATAGCAGTCTTCATCTGACGTATATCCTGTGATCACACCGTTTACCGCTTTGCCGACTTTTATGTTATCTGCCGAAGCCCAGTCACCGTTGTTCTCTGTCTCCCAACCGGAAGCCGCTTTCTGTGTCATGCAGATCGTATAGTCGCCGGTATAAAGTGTAGATGCCTGGCTGACGCATACGTAATATTCCCCTGCATCCAGTCCTAATTTACAGGATGTATAAGAAGTCTCTGTCCCGGTATTCGTAAATTTATAAATTTCACTGTTATCCTTATTGTAAAGAACAACATTATAACAGCTTGCTGTACTCTGACTGTTTTTATGTCCAAACTTAATCTGCAGATAGCCTGCTTTTGACATTTTGATCTTATAGTAATCTTTGTCTGAGGAACTGCTTGTGCTTCCGTAATAGGTTTTCCGTTCTTTACGGTATTTGCAGTGGCAGCAGAATCATTCGACTCCACTTCCCTGTCACTTGCTGTCTTTGCTATAATACACACATCATAGTTTACAGGATAACTCGTTCCGCTCAATAATGTTCCCGTCGTATTTCCGGTTCCTGCGATCTTAATGTAATACTCACCTTTCGGCAATCCAAGGTTCGGCGTGGAAATGCTTGTGTCCCCGCCACGGATCTTCGTAGTGTAGACTTCTGTATACTGGTCTTTGTCCACTTTACGGATCACGCTGAGCACAAACATGTTTGTTGTTTCCTGTCCGCTCACAACCGGATGCGTCAGTTTCACATTGATATAACCATTTGCAGAAAGTGATGTTTTAAAATAATCTACATCGCTGTAAGTACGGATATCTCCGCTGTATGTCGTGCCGGAAACAGCCGTATTTGCTGTATCGTAAGTATCATTGCTCTCGTGCTCCCAGGTACTGCACGCCTTAAAGGTAGTTTTGATCACATAGTTTCCGCCGTAATATGCATTCTGACCTGCCACTTTAATATAATATTTACCTGCTGACAGTCCCAGTTTGATGGAATCCGTGGATTCATCTTCCGCTTTACTGGTCATTTCGTAGATCGAATTGCCGGAAGTATCACAGACTGTAACTGCATAAATAGCCTTATTCTGCCGTCCTGTAACTTTCGAATGCTGCAGATTGATCACGATATATCCGTCTTTTGTTGTCTGAAAACCATAATAATCAGAATCACTGACACCATACAGACTTCCGTAAACTGCCTTGCCTGATGTCATTGTGTCTGCTGTATTTATATCATCATTGCTCTCGCTCTCCCAGTTGTCTGCATTCGTCCAGGATGCCTTCAGCTTGTACGTCTCTCCATTTGCTCCCTGAACTGTCAGTGAACCTGACGCATCCATATATTGGATTCCTGATACTTTCAGATAATAGGTTCCGGCGTCAAGTCCAAAATTAACCGACTCGGTTTTCCTCGTCTTTTTACTCGTCATTGTATACATCGTATTTCCGGCAGCATCACAGACTGCCACGCTGTAAATATCTGTTGAAAGCCTGCCGCTCACTTTATCGTGCTGTAACTGAAATGAAAGATATCCTTTTGTGGTGGATGTGATCTTATAATAATCGGTATCCGATGCAGAGGAAATGCTTCCTGTTATCGTCTGACCCAATCTGTCATAATTATCTGCTGTGGCAATCGTATTATTTTGTTCTGTCTCACAATAGGTATCTTCATACTGTACGCTGAAGCTGTAAGCTGCAGACCCGACTGTAAGTACTCCGGTTCCGGTAATCTGTACATAATAAGTACCGGCATCCAGTCCTATTTTCGCCGTCTGGTTCTGTGTATCCTGCATTCCGCTTGTTACAGTGACTAACCCACCAACCTGATCGGCAATAAAATCAATCCTCCAGGCCGTACTGTTGCTTGCGCTCGATAAATTCACATGTGCAAATTTCAGTTGTACCATACCGGCTTTGCTCATCGTAAATTTATACCAATGTGTAACAGATGTTCTGGATGTCGTTGCATTATAAGTTGTATTCAGTCCAATCGATGTTGCTGCCGCATAGGTACTTCCCGGAGTCACATTTCCGTCCTTCTTTAGAATATCTTCACTTTCTTCTTTCTCCGTGTCTGCCGCTTCGGTATCCCCGATGAGTGCCTCTGTACTTTCTGTATCGTCAGTCATCTCTGAATCTTCTGTTGCCTGCGTACTCTCTGTATTTTCAGTCGTCTCAGGAATTTCTGTACTCTCCGTATCTGTCGGCATCTCAGAATTTTCTGTACTCTCTGTACCTGCCGGTATCTCAGAACTTTCTGTACTCTCTGTATCTGCCGGTATCTCAGAACTTTCTGTGCTCTCCGTATCTGCCGGTATTTCAGAGGTTTCTTCTGATTCAGTAGTTTCTGTCACTTCTGCTTTGCTCTCTGTTCCGGCTTCTTCTGTCTCAGCTTTTTCTCCAGCTCCGGTTTTTTCCGTTGTTTCAGAGTCTTTCATAGCCTCCGCCGACTCCGGAACCTCTGTCAGTTCCGTAAGTTCTGTTACCTCTGTTTCATTCTGCCCACCGGCTGCATATACCACCTGCTCCGCCGGAACCGCTGTCATGCAAAGACTTAATGCCATAAGCCATGCAGCAATTCTTTTCCCTGCCTGATGTCTTTTTTTCATTTGGATCTTCCTCCTTGTTTCTCAAACAAACCATTTCCAAAATCTGATATCACAAATTATTTATATTCTGTGCTGAAACTGTCTCCCGCACATTTTATGATCTTGCCTGATTCATTCTCAAATACTGTTTCCTGTCCATCCAAATAATACTGATTTTCCTGATAATAAGAATCGCCATACAATACTGTAATATACTTGATTCCAAGTTGATTTAAATTATCGAGATTTTCTTTCGGATTAAAATTCCATGTATAACAATCCGTAGACTTCTGTTTGGTTTTCTGCCGGTAAATGATAAAATCAAGGCAGGATTCCTTTGCTGCCATCAAAGGTACCCTTTCATTCTTTAAATGTTTCTTCACATACTTATACAGTTCTAATTTTCCCTCATCATAACCATTTACATATGGAAGTATCTTGCACCAGCTTTCTCCCGGGAATGTCAGGATCGCAGCACGTTCATTTTCATACACCGCTTTACACAGTGAAAAATAATTTTCATACTGCTGATAGATCTTATCCTCTTTATCCACAAAAATCTTCGTGATGCCATTTTTATCCATCTTGACAAGAATATCCATCAGTTCTCTGTTATACGGCTTATATTTTCTCGTATTCTGAGCCCGCATGCCATCAAACCAGTAAAAAGTCCTGTCATCAGCCACCAGCGCGGGATCTTATCATCATCGAGTTCCTCTGCCGCATAAGACATCACTTCCATAAGATCTGGTAAAATCGTGTATTCCCATAGTCTTTCTGTGATGTATCTAGATTATTCCAATAGATTGCCAGAAAATGTTTCGGTACGGATGCCTCATTATATCCGGGATCAAATTCCACATGTTCATATCATAATTTGTAAAAGTAAATAACGCAAGTATTCCAATAAATCCAACATATGCATAAAATCCTGCAAGCTGTTTTTCATCTGCAAGGATATCTGCTGCCATCACGCAAAGCAGCCAGCCGAACAGCCAGAGATTATAGTAGATCTTAAAATAATAATAAAATGACATCATGTGATTTATCAGAAATCCGTACATCACACAGGTGCATACCACCATAAAAGTGCCATCACAGGGATCGCCGCCGGATATTTCTTTTTTTTCAGCAGATAAAACAGTACGATAAATGCTGCCGGTATGAAATAGATCAGATCTGCATACACGGAATGATACATTCCGCCCGCCTTGCTGACGTAAGTTATCATCTTGTCAAAAGAGCCGCCCCATTTATCCATAAATAAGACAAATACTGCTGCCGCTGCAATGACTACGACAACCAAAAATCCTGCTATCATTTTTTTGTTTATCTTTTTTTGCCGGATCGCGAGTACAAATAATGCCAGGATCACCGCCGCTGAATTGAGCGGGATAAACAGTGCATTACAACATGTATTTGCGTACAATGCAAACAGCAGTAAGATCACATTGCACTTATAATTTTTCGGATACCGCTCCAGCAGAAGCAGGGCATAGACTAAAAGCATCAGTATCATAACACCAATACTCCAGTATACAAATCCGCCTGTCATGTAACTGTATGCAGGATATCCCCAGAAATATCCCAGTGCAAACACCGGTGCAAAAATCCGCACGATCTTTTTCTCACTGACCGTGAGCATCAGTACATAACACATCCACACTTCCAGCACATGCATGAAAATATCCGCAAAAATAAACGCTTTATAATATTTTGAAACGATCAGAATCGGACTGAATATCTCAATAAACATTGCATTGACAAATGCAGAAAAATAAATGTGCTTGCCTAAGACTCCCTGCTTTACAATGACCATTGCATCATTAAAATGATTTGCCGGATCTGAATTGATATAACTCAGCCGCAAATATGGAGTAAACATATGTAGTGAAACTGCAATCACGATTCCTGCAAGAACTGCTAATACAGCAATATCTGTTATCCTCACAAATATCCGCTGCATTTTTTTCTTTTTAATGATCATTCCCCATAACAGGAGCACCGCTGCCGCCATTGAAATACATGTGGATTTAAGATTCACCGGTATTCCCACCAGTTGAAACATGAACGCCCAAAACGACTGATAACAGAAAATAGCCATAATTCCCATCACTGCCACTTTTATCATATTGATCTTTCCATCAATTTTCGGTACCAGTATTATCCCCATTAAAAATGCAAGAAAGAGCAGCACAAAAATTACTGATATTATCATATGTAATCCTCATTCACAAATATTTTTTTCACATCTGCAGTAAATTGCTGATGTTCATTTCTAATATAACTTCTGTAACCGTCAAAATCAACCTTGTGCACATCAAAATTACAGATACAATCCCTGATGCATGATATAATATCTTCTTTTTTCGCACATGACTCATCAAATTTATATGTTTCCGGAATACATACATCCTCCGCGAATGCCGCGGCTCCCCTCTTTCCAGTGATAACGATACAGCCGGAAATTGCCGCCTCCCTTGGTATTCTGTCTTTCCCCGGATGATTTCCAAAATCGATATAAACCTTGCTTTTACTCATGCAGGAACGCATCTCTTCCGTCGTCATCCCGATCAGCGGTACCCACCTGAGATCCTGTGCCATCTCACGGAGCGCCTTTGTGAATGCAGCCCCTTTTTTGGGATTATAAAGGACTACATCTTCTTTCTTTTCGCGAAGTGCCGCTTCTTCCCCGGCAAGGTAAATATCATTTACATAATCAGACAGATAACGTACCTGCTTCCCGCTAATCCCGATCGTTTCCAGATAATGGATCGCATAGTAAGACTGACACAGATGCATCTTTGCCTTTTTTACAAAATCCGTTTTATCTTTCAGTTTTCCGGTGAGCAAGGCTTTTATGGCGCGCAATGTGCCATTTGCACGCCTTCTATCCACAAAACTGTTATGAATCAGATAGTTATCCACAGAAAGCCACCAGATATACACGGAAAGATTCTGATATCTCGCCGTTCTCTCACAGTAAATCTCCGGCACAACTAAAATATTTCCTTTTTCATCCTCTATCTCTTCCTCACGCAGATAACCGTCCGTATATTCCAGAAAAGCGGGATTCATGCCAGGATGTTCTTCTGATATCTCAGTATAAACAATTCCTGCAGGAACTTTCACATCCGTCAGGGTCTTTACAAGCTGATGCAGAAGTTCTGTTCCGCCGGTCTTTACATCCGCCGGACATAATACGTAGATCATTGTTTTTCTCTCCTTAATAATGTCTGCTTATACTCCATGCAAACTGGATTGCGAAGCATAATGCATAAAGCAAAATATGAGACCACCCCTGTCACTACTGTTGCTGCAAGCCGCAGAAATTCTCCATTTGCCATGCTCATGACAATCCATGTAAGTGCCCCCATAAAAGCTACCGCGATCACGGTTTTTGCCAAATATCCTCTTCTTAATCTTACCTGAATGTGTTTCACGGAAAAACATACACAGCAGACAGTAACCAGTGCTTCGCTGATGACCGATGCCGCTGCCGCACCATTCTGGGCAAACCGCGGAATCATGGAAAAATTAAGACAGACATTTGACACTGCCCCAACGATCGTACAGAAAAGAAGCTTTTTTTCCTCTCCAAATGTTAAAAGCACCTGTGTCCCAAATAAATTGCTGAACCCAAGCGCGAGCGTTAAAAGTGCCGCGATCCGGAGTGTCTCCCCTGCCGGTGCAAAACTTTCGCCAAACATCACGACCATCAGATCATCTGCTGTCAGCATCAGCCCCACACAACATGGCAGGAACAAAAACAGCATGATCTCAAATACCCTGCTTACGATCCGTCCACACGATTCATCATCACCTTCCATATGATACTGGCTTAAATGCGGAAGTAATGTTCCCCCGATTGCTGTAATGACTGTAATGATGATCTTCACGACTTTCATCGCATTTGTATAATAACCAACGTTTTTTTCATCACACAAAAGTCCAAGCATCGTGGTGTCTAACATCGTATAAAGTTCGATCGCGACTGTCGTTCCGAGCATGATAAAGATCGGTTTCATATGCGGCAGGATCTTTATGCCATGGCATGTCAGACGGATACCAAACTTTCTTAACTGCAGCATATTGATAATATAATTTGCCCCTGTCGTCAAAACGATCACAAGCATATACCGCACATAATCTTCACTGCTCCGGATAAACACAAAGATTGCCGCAAGTGAGATCACTTTTACAACAAAACTGCGGATTGCAATATATTTGAATGCCTCCTGCCCCTGATAAAACCAGTCTACATTAAACGCATTAAATATGATCAGAAGTCCTGCCGCAAGTGAGATCATCTTACGTGAAGAAAAATACGGCAGATTCAGGATCAGTGCATAATACAGTGCCGTACAGATCAGCGTGGAGATCAGATTGATAAAAAAGAGAGACGAAAAAAGTTCCTTTGTCTGCTCCTCATCCTTACGCCTTCTTGCAATCTCCCTGATCCCGTAATTGGGGATTCCAAGGGATGCTGCCAGTACAAAATACTGCGCGATATTCTGTGCATATGCAACTTTTCCGACTCCATCCGACATCAGTACCCTTCCAAGGTATGCTGCAGAAACCAGCGGAAAAAGCGCATCCAGGAGTTTATAAATTACATTGTAAACTGAATTTTGAAATAATCCGTCATGTTTACTCATATTTTTTCATCAGTGCCAGAAATGCCCGATAGGACTTCGTGATATTCCCGAAATAAAAAATCTTCGCATCACAAAAATCCTGCATCACAAAATTTGTGGACACTGCCTCCTTGTGCATGCAGCCAATCTCCGGTGCATACAGTAATGTCATGCCGTATTTTCCGGCAAGGTAATAAAGGATCTCCTCCTCCGCATAGAGAAATGTCCCATCATAAAATCCGTCCATCTGTTTGAAAAAATCTTTCGAAAATACCAGACAGCAGCCATGTAAGAGAACATCCTTCATCCGCTCGTCCACGCGGCTGTCCGCCGATACGGACTTTCCGTCCTCCTCACGCGTGGTAAGATTCTTACTGCCATCTTTGACATCGCGCCCCGTTTCATCCGACACGACACCATAATGGCCTGCAATGGCTTTCTTTAAATGAAACAGTTTGATCAGCTGGAACATCTTACATTTCGCCCAGGAAACCAGGATCTGTTTCCGCATATAATTTAACGTGTACTGCCTGTTTCTCGCCACCGGATTAAAATGTCTGGTGCGGCTTGCATCCACAATATCCCCGCCTAAAATATCAAAGCGCTCTTCCTTATAGATTTCCCGCAGCTTCTCACAGTAATCTTCCTGTTCAAAAATAATATCGCTGTTTGCCGCCACGATAAAATCCGGCTCAAAATGAGACCTTGCATACCGGATGCCAAGATTGTTGCCGCGTGCAAATCCAAGGTTTTTCTCACTTGCGATCACATGCACTCTTTTCCCCGGCAAATTCTTCCCGAAGCGACTCCTCACTGCCATTGCCGGAACCGTTGTCCACTAAAACAATGCGGATATCCTGCCCCTGCTGCGTCTTTAGAATGGACTCCGCACATGCGGCCGCCTCACGCCAGGTCTTATAATTTAAAATCACAAAACAGATCGTTCCCATATAAATCCTCATTCAAATATTTCGATGGTCATGCCGGTTTCTACGCGCCGGAGTATCTCGTCTTTGTTCCAAGTATAATACGGATATACGGTGTAATGGAACGCACAATGGCCGTTCCAAGTCCGAAGTTTTTATGCAGAAAATGGAACCAGTCGCGGAATGGAAGTCCCTTGCGGCTCTCCTTTAGACGGATCCGTTCCATGCGCGGCAGCGTCTCATCCTGCCAGGTTTTCTGCAGTGTATTATCATTGCACTCGCCGACAAACTTTGGATAAATATGAATTTTATATCCAAGTTTACTGATCTGTAACCCGTAATCAAAATCACCGATACTGTGCTGGTAAAATGGATCTATCCCGACTTTTTCAAAGATTTCACGCGGAATGATGGCACAGTTTGCATTGAAGGTATCACAGTTTACCTCCGGCGCATCCGGGCCTAATTTTTTGTATTTGATCCCTTTGGTGTATTTGATACCGCCGTAACTCAAACCGCCGTTTTCGCCACAGATCGCACCGACTGTAACCTCATCCTTTTTCAGATGTGGTGCCATCTCATCAAAAATGCCCGGGAAGAACTTTGTATCATCATTCATCAGCATATAGTAGTCGTAATCCATATGCGTATTTTTGATATGTTCGATCGCCTTGTGCATGCCGCCATTCCAGAAATTGCTTCCGTCTCCCTCGATCAGGTCGATCTGATATGTGCCGTCATCGCGCATCTGCTTTAACATCTCACGCGTTCCGTCAGAACTATTGTCGTCTAAGATCACATAATCAAAGGTAACATTTTTATTTTCAGAAAGAGTTGCCATCCCCCGTTCTGTCAGTTCTCTCCTGTTAAAACAGGTAAAAATTGCAAGTATCTTCATATTCATCCTTCCTGCCCGATTTCACATTTATTTTATGCCTGTCCGATATAGTTTTTCCGGAATACCACATGGTAGATCCGTTTGATCAGATTCGGCTGTGACTCATGGATCAGTGCTTTTTTCATCGCCTTATGGAGCTCCGGTTTTTCACAGATCTCCTGTGGGAACTCTGTGATCCTGTGATCTGTCATCAGTTTATGGTCGAATACCGGTCCCTTTTCATTGCCGCAGTGGATCCCGGTGCCATCCCAGCCTTCATTGCTGACTAAAGACTTTGTCGGGGATAAGATCAGTCCCTGTTTCCGGAAATTCGTCCAGTACCAGCGGATCGCCCAGGAGTTGGTCTTTTCATCGGTTTTCTGCATTTTCAGGATCTTGTAAAAATCATAGGTATTGTCATAATTAAATGCTTTGCGCAGTTTTTATCGGAAACCATATCCGTCCAGTCGTCGCAGTCCGCATCGAAATACTTCCAGCGGTCGCTCCAGGTTGCCCATGACCAGCTTGTACCTGATAATGTATTAAAATAGGACTCACACGGGTAGGAAAAGTATCCCCGAAATGGGAGAACCCGGTAATTCCGGTCACTTTCTGTTCGTTCTGGTAACGGTCTAATCCGTCATTCATAAACAAAAGAAAATAGCGGTTTGTGACAAGGTCATGCCTCTAAAACGATCACTTTTCCATATTTATTTACGATCGCGGTCACACCTTCGATCACGTTTTTTGCAAGCCCATAGTTCTGCTCCCTTGCGGTCAGTTCCACGTGACGGAATCCCTGCACAGTCTTTACATAATCACGGATTTCCTGCACTTTTCCTTTATCTGCATCTTTTTTTGCAGCATCAGAAAATACGTACAGATCGGTTTCTTCTGCCAGTTCATTCGCTGCAAGTGCCTGAATGGTACGTTTTGTATGCTCCGGCCGGTTGTAGGTAAATAATATGACCGGTGCTAAACATCTTGTTTCTTCCATTCTATTTTCCTTTCTATGCCTGCTGTTTTACCCAGCTTACATAATCACGGATTCCTTCGGTAAGATCCATTTTTTTCTCATATCCGATCTTTTCAAAAGAGAGATATCTGCACGCCAGTTCTGCGGATCACCGACCTTCGTCTCACCGTTGAACCGCACGATATCCGTTTTTCTCCAAGCTGTGCGGCATAAATCTCAGCCAGTTCCCGGATAGACACTTCCTCGCCGTTTGCAACGTTAAAGATCTCCTCCGGCCCCTGATATCCTAAGATCAGCTCTAAGGCACGCAAAATATCGGAAATATGGATAAAATCACGTGTCTCATTTCCGGTTCCGAACAGATCGATCCGTCCGGTATTTAAATATTTCTGATAGATGTCCCATAAAAGCTGTTTGCGCAAACCGCTTCCATATGCAGAAAAATGCGCACACAGCGGATGTGATATCCATGCACCCTGTTATAATAACTGCACAATTCCTCGCCCATCTGTTTATGAAGACCATATGGGGAGATCGGTGAAAGTGCATCCTTTTCCGTAATTGAAGCTGCTTCGGATTGCCGTAGACACCTGCACTCGAAAAGAAGATGATCTTCGGTCTTTTTCAAATGACTGCAATGCTAAAAGCAGCTGATATAAGCTGTGCAGATTTCCATCTAAGTCCGCCATCGGATTTACAATCGATGCTCCGACATTTGCACTGCCGGCACAGTGTAAGATCACATCCGGCTGTACTCCGGTAAATATGTTGGCGAGTTCCTGCGAGTCTTTGACATATTACACTGATAGTAGTGGATCTCTGCTCTATCCTCGCAGTAACGGTCGGCTAGATCAATGCCGGTAATCTCGTAATCTTTGCTGAAATATTCCATGGCGCATCTTCCGATAAAACCATTTACGCCGGTGATGATCATTTTTCATGGACAAACCTCCTATAAAACACTCTCTCAAGTGCCCTCGAATACTCTCTCGCCTCGTGGTACATATTTGCGATTCCTGTTCCATGTCGCCGGCATATTCGGCTTCATGCTCCGGCAGGGATGCACGCGCTGCGCGCGATCGTTTCGGCAAGCTGTTTCGGATCATGTGGATCAAAAGAACACATTTTTGTTCTGCTGTTCCTGATGTACCGGGATGTTTGACAAAAGTACAACTTTATCAAGTACTTTCGCATCCTCTAATACGGTTCCCAGCCCTCACAGAGTGACGGCTGTACGATAAACTGTGCGTTTTCATGATTGCAAGCTGTTCGGTACGCTCTACAAATCCCAACAGTTTTATATTAGCACAAACCGTGTCTGATTCCATAATTTTTCTTAATTTATCAATATATTCCGGGTTACGGTAATCTTTCAGATTGCCGGTAAATACAAAATCATAGTCACATAATCTGCCCTCTTTCAGGAGACATTCGATTGCTTCTACCATGACGATGTGATTTTTATGCTGCCAGAACTGGTTTGGAATATAGATATAGTTTCTCTTTAAGTCAAATTTGTCACGGACGCTCTGCTCTAATTCCGGTGTGATGGCGCGCACTTCCGGTTCGATGTAAGATACAAAATGTACCACCTCGACCGCGCATCGGTGTCCCGGATAGAAACGCTCTAAATCTCGCCGCATCAAAACTGCTTAAAACCATTGGATTATCGCTTCCTGTCATGGCAAGATCATTTTTCTCTTTGTGAGCCAGTTCCTCTGCACCGAAAATTCCGGCAGGGTTCTGTGCTGGAAATCCGGGATCCAGAAAATCCCTTCTTTTAAAGAGTTTTCCGATCTTATTGAGTTCTAAGGCATAGCAGTATTTTACCCGCCAAACCAGATCAGACGCATCTCATAAAGTGCCAGTTTTATTTTATTATTTCCATCATAGACACGAATATCTACATTTACATTTTCTTTAAAACAGTCAAAATATCGGCATGTTCCGGATCGATCAAAAGCACCAGCGAAAAACGTTCCATGATATTTTCGTTCTGCAGGCAGCTGAACATAATGTTCTTAATATAATAAAGTCCGCCGATCCATCCCTCTGTTTCCAAGTCCGTTAAATAAAATCTTTTTTCATATTATTCCTCATTTTGAGCAACTTGCTGCGAAGAGGCGACGAGAATCTCAAATTCTCGTCTGCCATCAAAGCTATTTTTTTATTTAGAAACAAATAGCCGTGCAAAAAAGCTATCGAGCTTATTTTTCGCACTAATCCTTTATTTCTGTGATAATACATACGAAAGTGCCGCAATACAACCTTTGAAACCTGTTCAAAAGAAAATTCATGTGCCTTTTCGTAACTCTTTTCCCATGACAGATGCCATATCCCCGGCGGCAGCCTTTTGGATTGCCTCCGCAAAACCATCCACATCTTCCGGGTCAATGATATAGCCGTTTTCACCATCTGAGACGAGATCTCTTGCACCATCTGCATATTTTGATGAAATGATTGGAAGAGATGCACACATTGCCTCTAAAAGAACAAGTCCAAAGCAGTCCTCCCTGGTCGGAAGCACAAAAGCATCCGCTGTGCGGTATAATTTCTGCAATGGCTCCCCTTCTTGGTATCCTAAAAATTCCACACGGTTAGAAATTTTAAGTTCTGTGCACTGTTTTTGCAGCAGATCTTTTTCCTGCCCTCTCCAACGATCCAGAGCCTTATATTCTGCGGTGTTTTTGCAAGTGCCGGCAGTAACAGATCAAGTCCTTTCCGCTGGATCAGGCTTCCCACATACAGAAGCTGCAATCCCTCATTTTGGGTTGTTTTCTGTGGTTTCTCATACAGATATTTCTGAATATCCACGGTAAGATATGAGATAAAGCATTTCTTTTCATCAGCACCGTAAGCGATCTGTGCCTCATGCGATGCAGTGCTGCTCGCGATAAATGCCGCCGCTCTTTTTATAATATAGCTTCTCGATAAGCGCTGTACTTTTCCGATATTTTTCTCGGAATTTAAAGTGCCGTCCGTCCAGCTGATAAACGGGATCTTCTTTTTCCGGCACCAATGTACCGCACGAAGGATCGTCGGGTTGTACTCCATGGCAAAGACCACATCCGGCGCGATCTCATTTAAAGTCTTTTCCACACCTACCGGGATAAACACATATCGGTCATCAAACCGTTTGCGGATGATGATCGTCTTTGATTTCAGGAAATGATAATGTTCGATCTCCTCCATCTCAACACTCCATTTCCGGTTTTCCATGCCTGCACCGGAAAAAATGATATGAAACTCATATTCCGGAAAGTTTTTCTGCATATAAGAAAAGAAATCCACCCGGTATGGCGATGGTATATTCGTGATAAATACTGCCTTTTTTTTCATTGTTCTTTTTCCTCTGAAATGCTGTGGTAGATACTGATGAGTTTCTGATAGTTATCTTCCGGTCTTAACCGGTGCTGATAAAATTCTCTCGCATTTTCCTTTAATCTGTTTAGATCCATCTGTTCAAACTCACAGACTTTTCTGGCAAGATCCTCAATAGAGTTATACTCAAATTTTACACCCGTCACACCTTCCTGCACCATACCATCCATATTGCCGACACGTCCTGCGATCACCGGTACGCCATAGGAATATGCCTCCGCGATCGTCATGGCAAACGCCTCATAACACTGGGAAGTCATGATGACTGCCTTTGCATTATAAAATTTCTCGGTCATCTCCTCTTTCTGCAGGTAACCTAAAAAGCGGACATTTTTCATATTATGGGTGCTGACGTATGCCTGCATCTCGTCCATCATCGGTCCTGTTCCTGCAACATAAAGAATCTTATCCGGCAATTTTTCAAAAGCTTTTACTGCAATGTCAATTCCCTTTAATGCCTCCACTCTTCCGGCGAACAGATAATATTCTTCCTCAGGCTGTTTTTTAACCGGGACGATTCCATCTGCAAAGGTAAAGTTTGGTTTGATGTAAACACGTTTCGGATCCACGATCTTTTTGCCCGGATCTAAGGAGCTTAACAGTTTATTTTTGTTAAATTCCGTCAGACAGATAAAATTCACACGATAGTAGGTTCCAAGAAAACGGTGAATCCAGAGGATTGCAGAGCTTACCATCGTCTGTATTTTACTTCCGCGGTAACATTTGTGCCGGATTGCACATTTTAATCCGCCATCCACACATTCCTCACAGATCACATTGTTGCGGAAAAATGATCCGGCCGGACAGAGCATGCGGAAATTATGAAGTGTCTGGACTACCGGCACCTTACACTGAAATGCCGCATAAAATACAGATGGACTCACCATCATCAGGGTATTGTGCACATGCACGATATCGATTTTATTTTCACGGATAATCTTTTTTACTTCCCTGCAGGTTTTTAACGAATAGACTGCCGTAAAAGGAATAAAAAGTTTTTTTAATTTATTCCCCTCGTTCAGTTCTTTGTTACTGCGATAGTAAGTAAAGACTTCATGTCCATGCTCCTCTAACAGCTTTTTCTCATTGCGCACCACGACGTCTTCCCCGCCCGGGATCTGATAAAAATTATGAATTTGAAGAATTCGATATTTTTCCATTGTCTCCTCCATCTGAGATCTCATTTAACATCGTCGGATATAGCAATACACCTGCAAGCAAAATAAACGGATTCATAAAACCATTTAAGACAAACTGTTCCATGATCCCATACAATGCAAATACGGAAAGCATGACTAATTCTTTATATCCCCCTGCTTTATAGAGTCTGACTAACATAACACAGAGTGCCGCAAAAAATGCGATTGCAAAAATCCATCCGCAGTACAGTAAAATATACATATATGCGTTATCGATCAGCCCATGATAACTTGCATAAAAATACTCCTGGTTTCTCGGAAGCAGCGCAAGCCCTTGGTCATGATAATATTTTCCAAGGATATATACCCTTCCTGATACATAGCGGTCGATCGTCTTCATAATGTCATTGTCACTGTTAAATAGAATCATCATAACAAAACTGAAAATTGCTCCAACCGGTATAGACAGTGCATAAATAAACTTCACTTTTTTATTTTTGACCAGTTTTTCAAACAGAATGATCCCCCACGCAAAAAAGAATACAATAATCCCGGTACGGCAAAATGTTATTTTATAAAAAATAAACGCTGTCAGGCATGTTCCGAAAAACCACCATATATTTAATTTTTCATAGAAATAATAGAGCATAAGCATAAGAAGCAGAAAAATTGTCATATATGCAGCATTCGGTTCACTAAAACCAAGACTGTACACCGGTACTTCCACATACTGTGCATTTGGCACTGTCTTATAACCAATATCAAACAACCCATAAGCGGATCCGGCTACCATAATAAATGCTACAAAAAGTCTGGTCCATACAGAGATTTCAATCAATTTCCGGAAACACATCCTGATTCCGATGATCGTTAAAAAAAAACAGTATCGTCGCCTTTTGGTCATTACCCATATGAAAGACCTGCACCTAGCATCAGCGCGATCACAACGATCTCCCGCAGCGTATATCTGGTTGTAACAAGTTTCATTCCCAAAGGATCACGCCGGAAAGCATAAAAATTTGTAGATCTGATCACTACTGTCATAACCAAATGCTTTTACCAGCACATTGACCGCAAAGTATCCATAATACGCAATGATCCCCATGCTCTTCCAGTCATTTTCCCGTATCCATTTTCTGATCTGCTCCATCTATTCCTCTCCAAGCATATAAATGACATAATCTCCGGTTTCCTGTAATAGTGATATCCATACGGCTTCATATCATCCGGTATTTCCTGTTCTGTACGGTTAAAACATAAAAATACTACCTGATTGCGCTTTGCAATATCCGTCACTACTGTCATGTCCGGTTTTCCTGACACATCTGCTGATACATTGCGACTTCATCATCCCCGATCCCGGAAATAAATCCGCCCACGTTTCTTCCATAAAATAATCCGATATCACAGCGGTACTGTCTGATATAGCAGAGCAGTTCATTCGGTACAACCGATCTTACTTTCCAGCTGATACCTGCGCCTGCTAAAATATCCGCAACATCCAGCGCAGCCTGCGGCAGTTTATATTCATTTTCTGCCTCCGTAAAGGTTGCTTTACTGTAAATTTTCTGTCCGCTTAATGCGATCGTACCAAGGGCCGCCACAAGCACAACGATACGGACTGCCTGTTTTTTCCACCGGCACACCAGCCAGACCACCACATACGCAGCCGTGAAAGAAACCGGAAGCATCCAGAACAGTCTCCAGTACACACCGGCAAAGAAACGGCTTCCCACATAACGGTAAAATAATGGATTAAATAAAAATAACAGTACCAGGATTGTCGGCCATACCAGAAACCGGACGGTCTGTTTCTCTTCCTGATATTTTCTTCCCAGGAAAAACAGCATTACAACTGCAAGACAAAACAGGCACCAGTGAAAAAGTCCGGTACGTCCGCCAATAAAATTTTTAAAATTGTCCAGTATTGAATAAAAATCTGCTGCCATATCCGTTCTCTTTCCTTTTTAAATCCCCGCCGTATAATAAATCATATAAACAGCACACGGCAGTGCTGCGATCCATATACAGAGCATACGTTTCAGATTCCGGTGGTAAATACCATCTAAAAGTCCGTACAATCCCATCATAACTGGTGCCATAATAATTCCCATTCCCGATAAAAGAGCTGCCGCAAAACTTAAGGCATACAATGGTGCCGCCCATTTCATACTCTGTTTTTCACTCATAAAGATCTGGTAAAACAAATACATTAACAATGGAAGGATAAATCCCGCCACGATTGCCTTTCCCTGCCAGATCCGCAATAAAAACATCGCCGACAGTGTATGTGTTGATGTAAAATTCCAGATATGGAACACAGATAAAACAATCAGAAACAGTGCTGTTTTTTCCGCATCACCGCGAAACAGTACATTTCCGATCATTCCATACAACACATAACAGATGATGATCATAAAAAATGGAAAAAATGTATGTGAAAACACCGCCGGAGCAATTCCTGTTATTTTACAGCACATTGCCACATACATCGTCCATGGGGATGTCACATCTTTTCTTACTTCCCCGACATCCCAGTACATATATTCATCCGTGATCGGATCATCCACTAAAAGCGTATCATGCACAACCGCAGAAACTTCTTCCGAAACATATCTTGCATCGTCATCATCAATATGCTGGTAATGATACGGAATCCATGCCTGCAAAAGGATCAGCGCCGCTGCAAGAATTCCAAAAATGATTTTCCATGCTCCGGCTTTCTTTTTTTTGTTTTCCAGCTTATTTTCTACTGTAACTAAGATACCACATCTGCGTATCAGAATTACCATGATAACAATGGAAACAATCACCAGAAATATCTTCCAAAGTGTGACAGCCTCGGTAAGCGTCCTTTTGCCAAGTATCATTGGCACCAGCAAAATCTGTCCCGATGCAAACATGCTTGCAAGTCCAAGCACCCATGCGTTGCACAGTTTTCTGACCGTTCCCTCTATTTTCAGATACCATACCCACAACAATCCAAACCAGACCGGAAGTACTACGAAAAGCATTCCTGTATAAAGTAGATTCTTATAAATCATATACCAGCACTCCATCCAGATGGATATGGTTGATCTCAGCCGTATTCTTTAACATATAAAGTTCTTCCGTTCTGACATTTCTGCGTCCGCAGATGACAAGATTACTGTCGCAAAGCAATGCCGTCTGATATCCTTCGGATATTGCCGACACATCCCTTCCATTGACCAGAATGTATTCATACTGCTTTGAGAAGCGATCCAGAAGCTCTTTGAACTTTTCATTTCCAACAAGATCAAATCCCTGTTCCTGTTTCAAATTTCTCTTTACGGTGTCTAAGTAGTCATTCATCTGCTGTAACTTTAATTCTGTCGTATTCCCCATAACATAGGCACTTAAAGATGCATCATCACTGTCAGTTGCATTCAGGTCGATCAGCAGAGTCTTTTTCTTTTCATTTGCATAGCACATCGCAAGACGCAATGCTGTGGTATCCGCAGTTCTTCCGACCGGCAGACAGTTAATCTTAAGGCATCCTTCTGCTTTTGTCCATTCAAAACATAGCCGCTTTTATAGGTTTCTTCATCTTCATTCTTTTTGTGATCACATCAACGATCTGTGTCTCTAAACATTCCTGCACTTCCTGTGCATCCTTCGGTTTTTATAAATCATCATCCACAATGTATATAAAACAACCTCAAGCATAATGCCAAGTAAAATACCTGCGATCACTGCTTTTAATACTCCCTGGCGGAACTCAGAACTGGAGATGGTATAAGTTTCAAGCTTTGTCACTTCTCTCTGGGACTGCGGTTCATCAAATACAGTAAAACACTGTGTGCCGACCTGTTTCTTTGTCACGGTATCCAATGCCTGAAGAAGTCCGTTCACAAAAGCATACGCTTCCTCTTCGTCATTTACGGTATAATCCCAGCTCGTTCTCGGATACACCACATAAAAAGTAATAATGTCCGATGCCTCTGTCTGTTCACACTCAAACATATCCGTAAATGCCTGTTTTGTCAGATCGATTCCTGTCACTTTACAGAATTCGTCGTACACACTGCTGCTCTTTGCAATTTTCATAATATCATTGCCACGCTCCACAGTACTTCCGGAATTATAATCTTTTAAAAGCACCGAAGTCTCCACCTGCATTCTGTCATCATAGACTTCTGCATCAATATATGGCATCAGGGTTTTTGCCTTGTATCCACCGACGATCACTGCAAAAACTGCCGCAAAGACAGCCGCAAGCCACCATTTTCTTAAGTTATACTGCAGCACATCCATCAAACTGTATTCTTTTCTGCTCTCATATCTCTGATTCATATCAGGTCTCCTTTCTATTCTCCGCCTTTTTCAAACACCACTTTTATCGTCTTTAAAATGATCTTGATATCCAGTCCCAGACTCCAGTTATCAATATACTGTACATCCAGTTTCACGACATCCTCAAAATCAGTAATCTCGTTCCGTCCGCTTACCTGCCATAATCCGGTAATGCCCGGTTTTGCACTTAAACGGCGTTTCTGGTGTGATTCATACTGTTTGAACTCATCTACCGTCGGTGGTCTTGTACCGACCAGACTCATATCACCTTTCAAAACGTTGAAAAACTGTGGAAGCTCATCGATACTGGTCTTACGGATAAATTTTCCAACCTTCGTAATACGCGGGTCATCTTTCATTTTAAACATCAGACCATTCATCTCATTCTGGCTTTCCAGTTCTTTTTTGCGTTCCTCTGCATCCTTATACATCGAACGGAACTTATAGATCTTAAAAAATCTTCCATTCTTGCCGACACGCTTCTGTGCGAAAAACAGAGGTCCCGGAGATTCGATCAAAAGCGGCGGTGCTAAAAAGACCGTCACAACTGCCGTGATCACAAGTCCCACGATCGAACCTGCGATGTCCATCACACGCTTGATCATAAGCATTTTCCAGTCATAGGACTGATTGGAAAATGTGACGACCGGTATATTTCCCAGCATGTTAAAAGTTTTATGGTAATCATCAAACTTGTTTAAGATCTCAATCGTGACATGTACGGTTGCCCCCATATCCTCAAAACGGTTGACCACCTCCGCAAGCGAATCTCCTGTCTCATACGGCACACTGATAAAAACTTCATCCACAATCTGTTCTTTTACATACTGGAACATATTATCATAAGTGGCAACGACAGGAACACCATGATACCATTTTCCAATCTGGTTTTCATCAATGATCGCAATACTTGCAAGACGATGGATCCAGTCTCCGGAATGGTCTGCATCCGCGATCACCTCTTCCACACGTTCTGCCGTTGTGACCAGAAATACCTGATTATTTGCTCTTTTGTTACGGTAAACACGCAGCAGATAATATTTAATGATAATATGCATGCCAAAATACAGGCACATATTTACCAGCGCAATACAAAAATAAACACCTCGGGAAGCCTCCGCATTATTGTGCTGTAAAAAAATGGTCAGCGCTGTCACACATACTAACACAACGCTCGCTTTGACTGCTGCCCGCAACTCCTGAAATACACTTCGGTCAATAAAACGATTATCAATATCCGAAAAGAGCATTACCAGCATGTAAACAACCATTACGATGCCAAAGCTCTCCATCAGCTCTATCTTCATATTTGCGACGGATACATTTCGATAACCCACCAGCCACAGATAACCGCCCCCGAAATAACTTACGGCAAAGCATATCAGATCCGCCAGCAGTAAAATGATACTCTGAATTTTTTCTCTTGTCTGGTACATGTCAAGTCCTTTCCTGTTCCTTTTCCCCGGTTTCATGCCCAGGTGTCACTGTTTCTTCCTGTCATTTATTCTGGTAATAATATTCCGCACTGCGTTTTCCCAACGAAAAAATCAGTTTCCATTCCGTTTCGCGCGGAACAATAAACACACAGTCAAATCCCAGGTTCAGGTTCACATCGCACGTCCGGCGCAGTTTTAATGCATCGGCGACATCCGCTCTCGGATATCTTTTCAATTCCGCTGTGACCACAGTGCCGTCCGGCATCACTGCTTTTATATCAACTGGAAGTACCTTTCCATTCCATGTCTTTGCAAGTGCCCATCCACAACAGACCACACTGCCATCCTGATATTCCTGTCTGTCAATGTGATACAGAATCTTCCGCACTCTAAAAGGTACATTCTGCATTTCTTCTATCTGTACATTCCCTGCATCCTGCCTTAGCAGCTGCTCTAAGGGAACGATCTTTGTTCCCATCACACGCTGCATATTGCGCACCGGAACGCTGCCCTTTCCCAGATATGCCTGAAAATTCTCCTCCATCCTGCCAAACTGTTCTTTTAATTCCTTACTGATTCCGTAAGCTGCTAACAGCTCATCCAGCGGAGTGCCTTTTCCTCCCATGATCTGGTAATATGCAAAATAAAGTGCACGGTATAATACAAATAACTTTGGTACCGGAAAGAAAAACGTCCACTCATAATCAATGACTGTCCATTCTGCTTCCTCTATTTTCATCTCACTGCCTGCAGGAATCAAAATATTGGCAAATATCATATCGATATCGCATATATCCACCGCTTCAGTTTCCTCTGTAAAATGAACCTCTCCAAACACTTTTCGGAAATCTTCGGTTGGCGTAAACAGGTGTTTTCCACCATATTCCATGATACGTTTTGCATAATCATCAAGGATACGCTTCACCAGTTCCGTCTGATTTCTTTCAATCGCCCGCTCCATCACATCCTGCAGTGTGACACCGGGATCAAAACCGGATACGGCTGCATCATTTTTTGTATGACAGGCGCAGAATCTGATTTTCTCATTACTGTCCGCATAGCACGATGACAATTTTTCGTATGACTTCTCCATATGACAGATATGCTCTCTTCCTTCCGGATAAAGTGCATATTTTCTGACACTTTTCTCCATCCGCTTTCTTGCAGATATCCGTGCGGATGGCAAACTGCCTTGCCCTCTCATTGGAATATTTTGAATAAATCACGCTGTTCTCCGGTCCTATTTCCTGCCTCGATCAAAAGGAATTGGCAAGTTCTCCAAATAACCCTTCTGCCAGAACCGTATCAAAATTTTTCTCATCAAAAGCTGTAATCTGTCCCTGTCAAAATTTCTCCGGTTGTCGGAAAGTTCTCCCCTTCCCGGAAGATATTCATCCGAATAGATACAGGATGGGAACTTGTGATCCGGATATGGGTAATAGCTGTAAATTCCCGAAAATCCTGCTTCTTTTAAGATCTGTTCATACTCTTTTCTGGTATAGACCCTCGCCTCACCGTGCCTGTCATCCTCTGTGAATCGTTCCGGATCCTTATCATAATTTTCCAGTCCGGCAAAATATCCCCCGCGGTATTCCTCCTGACACCCCGCAAAATATTTCAGTCCCAGACGGTTGGCATCCGCCACATAGAGTTTCCCGTTGTCAGATAAGTGTTCTCTCATACAGGAAAGCTCATTTTGAAATTTTGAAAATTCGCCTGCAATCAATATCATGTCATAGGCCTGATCCTGATACAGTACATTTGTTTCCGGTTTTGTATCCGAAGCCGGAACAACCAGAACCGTCAGATTGCCGGCATTTTCATAACGCACCCGTAAAATGTCAGCTTCCTCTTCACTCTCCACCACTGCCGTCACATGTAACGCCATAGAAAGCAGTTTTCCTGTCAGTGCACCGCATCCTGCATTCCGCTCTAAAACATGCATCTGCTTTGTCACCGGCAGAAATGCGATCAGGTTCTCCCTGATATCCGACAGATGAAAAAGGTACGGATAGGATGCCTGTTCCATGATGATCTGCGGATAGGCTTTTTCATTATTCTGTTGTATGATCTCTTTCAGCCCCTCCGGCACGTTCACATGTCCCATTGCTTCCTCACTTTTACGTTCTTCTATTCGTCACATTTTTCAATCGTAACTTCTGAATTCATATCATAAAACCGACGGTATTTTTGTCGGATACCACCGTCACACCGACCACATCATATAATCTGTGGTACGCGCGGAACTCTCCGCCGACATAACCGGTGCAGCTGATGGATAACAGATATTCGCCGCCCTGCATATCCATGTTCTGGCGGAATGTCGCAACATAGGTATCACCTGTCTTTGCCATCCCGATGCCCACTTTTCAAACATCGTGTTTGTTCCGGTAACAGCAGTTCCCTGTACGGTTTTAAATGTATAAGTAAAAATCGGATCCTGTATATCAGAGAGGAATTTCACCTTGGATTTGATGGTAAAAGAAGTCCCCTTCTGGATACAGTTCGTATAATTGCCATATTCATCGATCAGTGCAAAGTCAATGATCTCCGCCTCACCGGTTCCATATTCATTGACATCCGGGTTGAGCTGGTAATTTGATTTCCAGAGCTTCTTTCCATCGGACGCATCATTCTCTAAAATTTTACCGCCGGCGATCTTGTCTGAGTTCTTAAGCAGAACCTTTTTGTAAAGGTTGATCATATCCTTGGCATTTCCTCTGCCAGTTTATCTCCTTTATTGAGTAAGATGACACGGTCACAATATTTTGCCACACTGCTGATATCGTGGCTGACGAACAGGATGGTCTTTCCCTGCGCCTTGAAATCCTCAAACTTTTATAACATTTTGCCTGAAAAATACATCTCCGACCGATAATGCCTCATCCACGATCAGGATCTCCGGATCAATATTGATCGCCACCGCAAACGCAAGCCGGACAAACATACCGCTCGAATAGGTCTTACACGGCTGATGCACGAAATCACCGATATCTGCAAATTTTAAGATATCATCTAACCTTGCATCCATCTCCTCGCGGGAAAATCCCATCATCATACCGTTTAGATAGACATTTTCGATTCCGGTATACTCCATATTAAATCCGGCACCAAGCTCTAACAGTGCGGAAATCCTTCCATCGATTTCCACCTCGCCGCTCGTCGGACTTAAAACACCTGTAATTATTTTTAAAATGGTAGATTTTCCGGAACCATTCGTTCCGATGATGCCGATCGTCTCACCTTTTTTTACTTCAAACGACACATGCTTTAATGCATGATGTTCTTTGAAATGGTTCTTTCTGACCAGTCCAAGTGCATCCTTTAACCGGTCAGAAGGTTTATCATAAAGTTTGTAGACCTTGCAGACATCCTCTACCCTGATTGCTAAATTATCCATACTATCCTCATTCCACAGTTTTCATTCTTGCGATGCTCTTACAGCACATCTGCGAAATGTACACGCAGACGCTTAAACATGGTCGTTCCTGCCCAGAGAATAAACAGCGTGATTCCCCAGAACCACAATGTCAGTCCCGGATATTCCCAGAATGCCGTTTTATTGATCAGTGCATCCCTGTATCCCGAAACAATATAATACATCGGATTTAGCTTAAGCAGGAGCACAGCCCATTTAGGAATGCCCTGCATGCTCTCAAAATTCCACATGATCGGTGTTACCCACATTCCGATCTGCAAAAGAATGGCGACAACCTCTTTCATGTCACGGAAAAACACCGTCACGGCGCTTGTCGCATAGATCAGTCCTGCCGTAAACATCACCATGCAAAACGAATAATAAAACCACCTGAAGCACATAAAGATCCGGATAAAATCCATAACGGCAAAACAACCAGCATAAATACCACAAAAGCGTGTGTGAACAATGCAGAGATCAGTTTACCACCGGAAGTGCATCGATCTGGAATACGACCTTTTGACCAGATAACTGTATTCATCAAGAACCCCGGTTCCTCCATTTAAAAGCCTCCTGAAAATAAAACCACGGCACAAGACCGCCCATCAGCCAGAGTACAAACGGCACCTCGATTCCTGTTCTTAAATCATTAACTTTCTGATGTAGTCCAAACTCAAAGACAAACCAGTATAAAAGCACCGTGATTACCGGCTGTATGAAAGCCCATATCACGCCAAAATAAGAACCCGCAAATTTTTTTTTAAAATCATTTTTGGCAAGATTGCCGATGAGTTTACGGCTGGCAATCAGACGTTTTGGCAGGCAGACATTTTTCTTCTTTTCTGTCATATGAGTGCTCCTATCTTACAATTCCCCGTTCCTTACAATATGCATCGAATCCACCGTGCACTTTATCCTTATCAGAAAGGATCAGATCCGCCTGTGTCATTCCTTCCGGCATTGGCCATTCAACACCGATTGCCGGATCATTCCAGAGAATACCGCCCTCGTCATTTGGATGATAGAAATCAGTAACCTTATAGCAGAACTCTGCATAATCAGACAGCACGATAAAGCCATGTGCAAAATTCTTTGGTACAAAAAACTGCTTTTATTTTCCGCAGTCAGAACGATACCAAACCATTTTCCGAATGTCTCAGAACCTTCTCTTAAATCCACTGCAACGTCAAATACCTCTCCGCTTACCACACGCACCAACTTGTCCTGCGGATGGTTGATCTGGAAATGTAATCCTCTTAACACGCCTTTTTTCGATGCAGACTGGTTATCCTGTACAAACTGGCAGTCGATCCCTGCCTCTTTAAAATCGTTGTAATTGTAGGTTTCCATGAAATATCCTCTGGCATCCCCGAAGACTGCCGGCTCAATTACTTTGAGTCCATCGATTCCATTACAGTCATGTGTTACCTTTATTTTTCCCATAATTATTGATCCTCACTATCTGTTTTTTAAAGTCCTTCGGCAACCTCTACCAGATATTTGCCATAATCCGTCTTAAGAAGCGGTTCTGCAAGTTTTAACAGCTGCTCTTTATCGATAAATCCTCGTTTGTATGCGATCTCCTCGATACAGGACACATAAAGTCCCTGACGTTTCTGGATCGCAGACACAAAATCTGCAGCGGCAAGCAGCATGTCGTGATTTCCGGTATCTAACCATGCGAATCCCCTGCCAAGCGTCTCAACGCTTAAATCACCACGCTCTAAATATGCATTATTTACGGAAGTAATCTCAATTTCACCTCTTGCAGACGGCTTTACATTTTTTGCGATCTCTACAACATCATTGTCATAAAAATAAAGTCCCGGCACAGCATAATTTGACTTTGGATGCTCCGGTTTTTCCTCGATAGAAAGAGCTTTTCCGTTCTCATCAAACTCTACCACGCCGTATTCTCTCGGATCTCTGACATAGTAGCCAAAAATCGTAGCACCCTTTTCATTCTGTGTTCGTTCAGCTGCACTGCGCAGAACATTGGAAAAACTTTGTCCGTAGAAAATATTATCTCCAAGAACCAATGCAACCGCATCGTTTCCAATAAACTTTTCACCGATGATAAATGCATCTGCCAGGCCCCTTGGCTGTTCCTGCACGGCATAAGAAAAACTCATGCCAAGCTGGCTTCCGTCTCCAAATAACTCTTCAAACACCGGCAGATCTCTCGGTGTGGAAATGATCAGAACCTCTCTTATGCCGGCAAGCATCAGTGTAGATAACGGATAATAGATCATCGGCTTATCATACACCGGCATAATCTGTTTTGAAATTGCCTTTGTCAGCGGATATAATCTTGTTCCGGAACCACCTGCTAAAATAATACCTTTCATATAATCCTCCTTGTTTTGCGGAGCAAAATGCGAACCCTCTGTGAGCAGAGGATTTTCCTCCTTGTTTTCACGTCCATTATAAAACGCAAACAAGCAGTATCGCCCCATCTGGCGGTACTGCTGCCTGCATCTTCTTACCTGTTCTGATACATATCCTCATAATACTTCTGATAATCACCGCTGGTAACGTTTTTCATCCAGTCCTCATGTTCAAAATACCATGCGATCGTCTTTTTGATGCCTTCTTTGAACATTGTCTCCGGCTCCCAGCCGATCTCTGCCTTGATCTTATCCGGTGCGATCGCATAACGTCTGTCATGACCTTTGCGGTCCTTCACATAAGTGATCAGATCCTTGCTCACAAGTGCACGTCTCGGATCATCTGCCGGAAGCATCTCAAGCAGTGTATCTATAATGATATTGATAATTTCAATATTCTGTTTTTCATTGTGTCCGCCGACGTTGTAAGTCTCGCCGAGGCGTCCGTTTTCCTGTACCATATCGATTGCTTTCGCATGGTCATCCACATACAGCCAGTCGCGGACATTTTTTCCGTCTCCATATACCGGAAGTTTCTTTCCATGCAATGCATTGTTGATGATAAGCGGAATCAGTTTTTCCGGGAACTGGTATGGTCCATAATTGTTAGAACAGTTGGTAATGTTTGCCGGAAAATGGTAAGTGTCAATATAAGCCTTTACCAGCATATCCGAAGATGCTTTGCTCGCAGAATACGGACTGTGCGGTGCATACGGTGTTGTCTCATAAAATATGTTCCGTCATCCTCTAAAGAACCATATACCTCATCCGTCGATACATGAAGGAATTTCTTCCCTTCTTTGAAACTGCCATCCGGCAGCTCCATGCCGCTTTTGCACAGTTTAACATAACTGCTGTTCCAAGCACGTTCGTTTTACAAATACTTCCGGATTTTGATACTGCGGTCTACATGACTCTCTGCTGCAAAATGTACCACGCGGTCGATCTCATTTTCTGCAAAAATCTTTGCAATTGCCTCTTTATCCGTGATATCTGCACGCACAAATGTATAATTTTCACGATTTTCAATGTCTTTTAAATTTTCCAGATTGCCCGCATAAGTAAGCACATCCACATTGATAATTCTGATCTCGTTATCATATTTGCGAAACATGTAATGAATATAGTTAGATCCAATAAATCCGGCTCCTCCGGTTACTAAATATGTTCTCATAGTTTTCTCCATTCTATGGTCTGCAAAATCTTTCATCATTTTACCATACTTTTATTGTCTGTACAAGTTTTACCACCAGTCCACTGCCGGGCGTTCCGTAATTTCAGACAGCTTGACGACCACCAGATCTTTTTCTTCCACGATTGAACCCTCAGCCGGAAAGACTGTCATATCTTCCGACAGTGCTGCCGCCTTATATTCCATCTCTTCGGAATAACCATCGTCCAGATGGACTCCATTATGTGCTTCTAAAAATCCTGCGATCCGGTGCGTTGCCCCCGCCGGATGTTCTCTGGTATAATCCCATTCAAAAAATGACCACCCGTACATTTCCGTACGGCGGTTCAAGCTGTTTAACTGTGGCTGCCGGTATCCGATAAATACCACTTTTTTATCCACCGGATCTCCTTCTGCATCCCCCCCCGGGATCTCCCTCTTCAAAGCATCCGTGATCTGATCCGCCAGCAGCGCATCCTGTTCATAACGCACCTGATCCGCGCTGTGCATTCTGATGTTATAGCAGACCTGACCGCCTGTAACTGCGATTACAAGCAATATCACCACATTGCCCATTACCTGCAGCCATCGGCACATTTTCCTGTCCCGCTCCTGTTTTTCCGGTCGTACATCGGAAATCTGCTGCTCTTTTAATATCATCACACCAAACATCGCAAGAAATGCAGCCACAACCGGAAGTGCAAACTGTGTCCTTGTCACCAGCATCGCACCTGCATAGATTGTCATAAAAAAAGGTGTAATGAGCATAAAAATCATTCCTGCTGCAAAAATCCAAAAACCGGCACGTCCAATTTCTGTCCTTCTCGTCCATGCGGTCCATATCACATAAAATGCAAGCAGTACACCGATCACATAAAAAGAGAAATTCCGCGGTCCGACGGTAAGAAGCTGATTTTTCACAACACGAAGAACATTCTTGACACATTCAGCAGCCGGTTCACTTCCCCAGTTGCTCTGCCCTTCCATATAATCACCGGCTGCCATGAACCATGTACCCGCAATCCCCCTGTATATCAGATAGGAAATACCGAAATGGGCCGCAAGAAAAATAATGCGAATTCCCCATTTTTCTCTTTTTCCATTCACCTGCCAGAAGAACAATAAGAAAAACATGACACAGACTGCAATATAATAAACTGCCAGTGCCTGGTAAGTACCAAGTGCCAGCACAATAAACACTGTGGACAAAAACAGCTTACACAGATCTTTTCCGCTTCTGTTTTCCTTATATTTCTCGCAAAAACAAAGATCACACATAAAAAATCCGGTGACTGCCATCAAAAGCATTGCAAATGCGACTTCCGCCTGCTGCAGTGAAAAATAAAACTGAAAACTCCAGATATTGGATGTCATATAAAGCAGCGTAAATATCCAGTACGGTTTTCCATCCTTTTTTCCTGAAAAATAATAGCATCCATACGTCAGTACATTGCCTCCCAGGATAAAAACAAAAGCATCAGAATACCACTCTTTATCGTTCGGTATACACCAAGACCAAGCATCCGTTTTAACAGAACCAGTCCAAATCTTCCAATCGTAAGCCACCCTAACGTAGACCGGGATGATTGATCAGTTCCTCTGTATCGATTCTGATATTCGAGTTAAATGCCTGATACCCAAAACAGACCAGCGCAGCAAATACCGACATCAGAATCAGCCGGTAATGTTTTTTGATATATTCTGTCATCGTTTTATTCCAGTGTTTTCATATACTCATCAAGTGCATCCTGCCATTCAGCCATTTTGTAACCGTCTGTCAGTTTCATCATATAGTTCTCAAGAATCGAATATGCCGGTCTGTTTGCAGAAGCCGGATTCATCTTCGCATACTGCTCACTTGTGACATGGTTGACTTTTGTTGTCTTTCCTGCACGTTTAAAAATTGCTTCCGCAAAAGCTGCCCAGTTGGTATCGCCCTCACAGGTTGCATGAAATGTACCATAATTTTCTGTCGTTTCAAAATGATGAATGGCTCTTGCCAGTTCCACTGCGCTTGTCGGGGATCCCTGCTGGTCACATACAACACTGACTTCATCGTGTGACTCCGCAAGGCGAAGCATCGTCTTTACAAAGTTTTTTCCATCTCCATAAAGCCATGCGGTACGGAAAATAAAATATCTGTCTGCAAATTCACGGACAAACTTTTCTCCCTCCGCCTTCGTCTTTCCATAGGCACTGACCGGATGGATCTCATCAAATTCCGTATATGGCTTTGTTCCGTTTCCCTCAAATACATAATCGGTGGAAACGTGGATCATTTTTGCTCCGACTTCTCTTGCTGCAATACTTAAATTTCTCGGTCCGATCGCATTGATCCGGTATGCGGCATCCCACTGCTGTTCGCACGCATCCACATTGGTGTGCGCTGCACAGTTGATAATGACATCCGGTCTCTCCGCACGAACCAGCGCAAGGACAGCATTCACATCGGTAATATCGAGCGCCACAATGCCTTCACCTTCCGCAACATCTGTATTGATAAAGGAAACATCCTCACCTTTATATTCCTGTCGGATGGCACGCCCTAACTGTCCGTTGCACCCTGTCACTAAGATCTTTTTCATCATTTATTCTCCTAATCCATTTTCAATTGCCGTAACAATCGACGTAAGTGCTTCTTTTTCATCTTCTCCTTCGCAGACAAGCTCTATCTCATCCCCGGATTTGATGCATGCACCAAGTACACTCAACACGCTTTTTGCATTTGCTGTATTTTCTCTGTAACGAAATGTCACATGTGATTTAAACTGCATGGCCTCCTTGCATAAAATTCCAGCCGGTCTCAAATGAAGTCCCGTCGGATTTTTAATCGTTACTTTCTGGCTTACCATAGTAAATCCCTCCAAACTGTTTATTGTATATACGATATTTAAAGCATGATCTTCGTAATCAGTTCCGCTAACTTTTTAGCTTCCTCATCGATCACCTTTTGATCTTTTCCTTCAATCATGACACGGACAAGCGGCTCTGTACCGGATGGACGGATCAAAACTCTTCCCTCTCCGTTAAACTTCTGCTCTAATTTTGCAACTGCATCCGCAATCTCCTGATAATCCATAAAGTTGTCTTTTTTATGGTTTGGCACTTTTGCATTTACAAGTGCCTGCGGTAATACTTCCATAACAGATGCAAGCTCTGATAAAGTTTTTTTCGTTTTCACCATAACCTCAAGCAGATGAAGTGCAGAAAGCAGACCATCACCTGTGGTGTTGTCATCCAGGAAAATAACGTGTCCTGACTGCTCGCCTCCGATATTATAGCCATGTTCTCTCATATTTTCAAGAACATATCTGTCGCCAACTTTTGTCTTTTCCACATGGATGCCTTCGCGCTCTCCCATCAGTGAAAATCCAAGGTTTGTCATAACAGTAACAACGATCGTATTCTTTTTAAGGTACCTTTCTGTTTCATATAAGTACCACAGATTGCCATGATCTGGTCTCCATCGACCAGTTCTCCTTTTTCATCCACAGCAAGCATACGGTCTGCATCTCCGTCAAATGCAATACCAATAGCAGCATTTTCATAAACTACTCTGGCTTTTAATTCATCCATATGCGTCGAACCACAGTTTGCATTGATATTCGTTCCATCCGGTTCGGTATGGATTGCCACCAGATCAGCCCCAGATCTTTCAATGCCTTCACTGACGTATAATGAGCGGCTCCCTCTGCACAGTCAACCACGATCTTCATGCCTGTCAGATCAACCGGAACACATTTTTTCATAAATTCTACATATTCGTCTCTTAAATCGAAACGATAATCAATTTTACCGACTCCGGAACCGATCGGCAGGTTGACATCCTTCATATTATTACGGATCAGTGCCTCGATCTCGTCTTCAAGCTCATCAGAAAGCTTATATCCCTCGCCGTTAAAAAATTTAATTCCGTTAAATTCCATCGGGTTATGGGATGCGGAAATGACAACCCCGGCATCTACCTTATGTTTTCTCGTCAGATACGCAATTGCAGGTGTCGGCATTACTCCGACAAAAATCGCATTTGCACCGACAGAACAGATTCCTGCCATCAGTGCACTTGCAAGCATTCCTCCTGAAATTCTCGTATCACAGCCAACGATAATCGTTGCCTGATGTTCCTGCTCTTTCGTAAGCACATAAGCTCCCGCCTGTCCAAGTTTTGTCGCAAGCTCGATCGTAAGTTCTGATCCAGCCACTCCACGGACACCATCTGTACCAAACATTCTTGCCATTGTATTTCCTCCAAATTATTAATTTCTTTTATTCTGTTTTAGAAGCACTCTTTTTGCTGCTTTCCGTTGATTTTATTTCCGTATCTTCCGCAGTCATTTTAACCGGAATCCGCACGGTTTTTACCTGATAAAGTTCATTATCCACATCAATATCTACAGCGATATTATGTTCACCATTTCCATATCCCTGCAGATTAACAGTACCTGTAATGTCATCTGCTGACAGCTTCTTAATATCGCTTTCCGCTCCGGTGACCTCAACCTGAATCGTATCTTCCGTAATCTTCGCCTTTGTCGCATCCGGAATATTTTCAAGTGTAAACGCAGATGCATCCACCTCGAAGGTTTTTGTTGTGATCGGCTCTACTTTTACTTTGACCTCCACTTTTGCGTCTGCTGCAAGTACCAGCGAAGTTCCATCCGGAAGATAAGATGTAATATCTACAGTTGTCTCAACATCTTCCGTTGCACCGCTCATATCTAACACATCATCCGGTATTGCGATCTTAGCCACCTTATTAAGCACATCCGTTTCTCCCTTGATCCGGACTTTTTTCGGACTGTAGGTAATTTCTTTTAATGTATAGCCGGATGCCACAGTTCCTTTTGTCTGGAAGGAAAGATCCACATCTTTTGTATTTAATATCTGCGCCGTGATCGTAACAGTATTAATATTCATTTTTAACTTTGAAGCATCGATCTCATTACCATCCGCATCATATAAAACCGGCACTACTGTATCAGTCACATCCGATGACATTCCGTCAACATTGATCGTTGCGACTACCGTGCTGATCTGACTCGTAACAGAAGACGGTCCCGAAATTTTCAAAAGATTCGATGTCACGATGGAAACATCTCCAAGTGCACAGCCATCCATGACCGTACCTTCCGTGCTTGCAGTGATCTTTTTCTGTACATTTCCAAGATCTTCCACTGTCACATCCAGATACTGCTGTTTGGATGAAATGGTAACTGTATTGCTGTTATATTTACTGCATGTGATCGTAATCGGGACACGGCATACGCCATCACCTTCCACATATTCAATCTTTTCCATATCCGCAACTGCAGTAAAATCCGTGTTGGATAATTTTTCCAGAATACTTCGTTTTGCCGATGCCGTAAACGTAACTGTATTTTTCCCGCCAAGTGTCTCGGAATACTTTCCATTTGAGGTAAGATAATCCATATTATCCTGTGTTACACTGATCGTATACTGTGCCGGTTTGACCGGATCATCAATATTGACCACTACGATCCACAGAGCGATCGCAAATAACACAGCCAGTACCTTGAGGCCAAGATTATTCGTTAGTTTTTTTGCCAGATTCTTTAACATCCTTAAGCCTCCTTCTCCATAATTCAATTTTTGAAACTTTCTTCTCGCGATGCTGTATAAATGAAAGTTTGTTCTTTAAAAACTCAGCGTCCACATTGCGGTACAATTCCCCACCCATGGCGATGGAAACTTTTCCCGTTTCCTCAGATACAACAATGGTAAGTGAATCACTGACTTCACTGATTCCGACCGCCGCACGATGTCTTGTACCAAGATCTTTGCTGATACTTAAAGAATCCGTCAGTGGCAGATAGCAGGTGGCAGACACCACTCTGTCCCCGCGGACAATCACGGCTCCGTCATGAAGCGGTGTGTTTTTTTCAAAAATATTGATCAAAAGCTGGCTTGTCAGTATTCCATCTACTGCAATACCGGTTCTTTCATACTCCGAAAGAACAATTTCATCCTCAATGACGATAAGTGCACCTGTTTTGACTTTTCCCATCTCATAACATGCCTTTACCAGTTCATTGATCGTTTTATCCGTAAACTTTGCGATTTCTCCCTTTGAAAAATCAAACGTAAAAAAAGAAGTAAGGAAATTCTTCTGTCCAAGATTTTCCAGTGCTTTCCGGATTTCCGGCTGGAATATAATAACTATGGCAGTAATTGCGACGCTCAATGTGTTCTTCGCAATCCAGATGATCGTATTCATCTGAAATACAGCTGCAACCAGAACAAAAAGCAATATTACCATAATACCTTTTAACAGTACCCATGCCCTTGTGTTCTTAATCCACACAAGCATATAATAAAACAGAAATGTTATGATGAGAATTTCCACAACATCTGTCATTGTAATCTTTGGTAAATTCAAATAAATAGACGCTTTTTCCCAAAACGCGCCCATGGTTGCCATCGCATTCTGCACCTGCTTCACTTTCCTTTCCGCTATCTGTATTTAAAGTAACTAATCCAGCAGATCTTCGTCAATCTCCATTTCTTCTGCGAAACGTTTTTTCGTCATACGATCCTGTTCTTCTTTTCCACTGAATCTGGTCACTTTTTTATCTGTCCCTGCAACGATTGCTTTCGGTACGGCTTTTACATAATAATAATACTCATCATCTTCAAACTGGAGTCTTTCTGTCCTTGAATAATCCAGATTGAAAAACAGGAACTGAATCACAAATGCAATCACGCAGGAAATAATGCTTCCCACCAGAATTGTGATGGTCTTTCCGCTGATTCCAAGTACCATATCCCCTGCGATCATACCAACTGCCTCGAATAAAATACCAAATATAATTGCGACCGCCCATGCATGCTCAATGGACATTTTTCGTATGATATAAACGATGACCAGTGTTACCACCATGATCGCAAGCACCAGATACATTTCCCTGTTGCCCAAAAGCTGGTTCAACGCAACAACAATCTTTGATGTTGCCGCATCTTTCTCATCCACTCCGCCAAGTGTTGTTTCATTCTGCTTTACACCGTTTAAGAAGAAATAAAGAACGATACCGCAGACCAGAGAAAACATGGAATATAATTCCCGCAAAAGTCCCATGCCGACCGGCATCACAAACGGAATGTTCAGTCCAAAACAAATCGGTGTCAAAAGCACCCCATACTCGTTTTTTGGAGAAAACCGAAAATACAGGATATACATCAGAATAAACAGGATCAGGGCCACAATACATACTTCTAAGGAAAGTGCATACATATCCAAAAGGATCAGCACAGAGCCAATAAAAACGGCCCCACCGACTGGAAGAATCGAACAGATCAGGGCAAGGATCAGGGCAATTGGTGTACTGCTGATTTTTTCCATATAACCAATGTTGTGATTTATCAGCAAAAATGCTGTGAGTGCAACAGTAAACTTTATCACCGGCGTAATGTATATATCATATTTTCCATAAAAACGTGTTAATTTCTCTTTTAATTCCAATAAGGTCGTCATACTAATCTCCATTTCCACATGTGAAAAATCTCATTTTCCGCATTGCTTCCGTTGTCAGTCCCAGTCTTTGTTTCCGTTCCCTTTCAACCGTTCTTCCCGCAGATACATCGCACTGATCTTTTTTAGACCCGCATAGTATTTTTTTACCTTTTTTCTGCCATAAGTGTACTTCATATTAAAAATAATATATGTGGCAAGAAGATAAATTACCATAAAAATTCCATAGAGCAGTCCCAGTGTAGTAACAGCCTTTACAAAATCCATTTTGTTGATCTGTTCCATCAAAGCATCCATAGAATAGAGTACCCAAAGCCCTAACATCATAAAAAATGCGATCGTGCCGACCACGAAACTTTTCAGAAGCTGTAATGCCACATAATCCTTTCGCGCATACTGGATCATCGGTTTGCAGCGTTTTCCATCGTTTGCATCAAATTTTGCTATTTTTATCATGCTGTGCAGTCGTTGTTCATTGACCATGCTGCGTTTCCTTTCTCTTAGCAAACTGCATTTTTGCTCGCAGTTACGCATTCTTATTTTTCATTATATCACAGTGCCCTTCTTTTTCAAAGGAAAAAAAAGAATCCTGTTCCACAGGATTCACCGCCTGCGGCGGGTCGCCCCCGCGACATAATTCATCTCTGACGCAGTGCGATCCCACCCGGAGGGCTTTTTTATTCATAGGACGTAATTCCTTATGAATAAAAAAGCAGGACCACCTGTCAGGCCCTGCTCTTCTCTTATAAGAAACGCATCTTGTTTCCGTCGCGTTCTTTTTTCTGTGGTTCTAAAGGCTTTGGTTTTTCAATCGAGTTTGCGAATGAATTTGCCATTGCCGCTTTACACTTTTCGCAAAAGCGCCCCGTCCGGATCGGTCTGCCGCAATGCTCGCAGGTAACACCGTCAAGTGAAGCTTCTGAAAGTGAAAGTCTCTCTTCACGGATCCACTGCTTGATCTGTTTTACTGATACATCATTGTCCTCGGATACCTGATTAACAGATGCATTCGGGTTCTCGTCCAGATATTGTTTTACTTCCTGAAACTTTTGTTCAAGTTTTTTTCTGCATCCATCACACAATGGTGCACCACCCATATAATTAAATAAACGTCCACATTCCTTGCAATTCTTCACTTCCATATTGGCATGACCTCCTGTCATTCTGTCAATACCCTTCTCCGATACTGATACAGATATAATATATGTTTTCCACTCCTGACGCTTTCAGGACTTTTGATACTTCATCCATCGTACTCCCTGTCGTATAGATATCATCCACAAGCACGACTCTCTTATATTCTACTATATCTGCTGTCAATTGGAAAGCATTTTTTAAATTTCTGTGTCGTTGTGATTCATTTAACTCTTTTTGAGGAATTGTATTTCTCACTCTTCTGACCAGGTGCTCATCCACTAAAATCCCTGCTTTTCTTCCAAGTTCCCGCGCAAATACTTCGGCCTGATTGTATCCGCGCAGTCGCTTCTTCCGGGAATACATTGGAATGGGAATCAGCACTTCTGCTTTTATTTTGTTCAGCCACACTCCATATTTTTCCACTGCTGCATTCGCATAAAACTCTGCATATTCTCTTTTATTTCCATATTTAAAGCGGTACATTGAATTTCTTATACCACCCTCATAAACAAACACTGCCTTTCCCTGTGTGTATACATGATGCTTTTCCACAGTCGGTGCAAAATTCCTTTCTCTCATCCACAAGCGGTTTCCCGCATTTTTTACATGCCGGTTCTCCTGCCACATGCACCTTGTCTTTACATAGCGGACAAATACCCTTTCCTGTCACTTCAATTTCATCACAGACTGCACATCTTCGTGGATAAAGGATTTCAAGCATCTGAAATAACATTTTTCTTCCATATAGGAAAATGTCATTTTTTCTGATTTTCATAAGATCCTTTCCGGATCTCTCCTGCAAAGAATATCATTTTGCCAAATACATACCATAAAGTTTTCTTAATTTTTCTTACTATAATGTTGACGAATCCCATTTAGGTCTTTATAATTTATTTATTAAAAGCGATAGCACTTTAAAGTCCTAAAGGGCAGCAATGAAAATAAAATTTTTCACACAAGATGTGTGCCCCGGCACAAACTTATGATGCCCTGAAAACGGGCAGGAATGGAGAATTCTATGAAAACTACAAAAATCTTATCTGTCGTAATGACAGCAGCCATGGCTGCATCACTTGCAGCATGTGGAAACAGTACAGCAAACACCAGCAGTACCACGGATGCAGCAGCTTCCGATTCAGCACAGACTTCGGATGCAGTGGCCACTGAAAGTGGTGCAGGCACCTCTTCCGATGGCAAAATATACGATCGGTATCTGCCAGCAGTTAGAGCATCCTGCTCTTGATCAGGCAACCCAGGGATTTGAAGATGCACTGACTGAATTACTTGGTTCTGGCAATGTTACCTTTGATCTTCAGAATGCCCAGGGCGAGCAGGCAAACTGCGCAACCATCAGCAACGGTTTCTGTCGCTAACAATTATGACCTGATCTTAGCAAATGCAACGACTGCTCTGCAGTGTGCAGCTGCAGCAACCAGCACGATCCCGGTGATCGGTACTTCCGTTACCGACTATGCAACAGCACTTGACATTGACAACTGGACCGGCTCTACCGGTACAAACGTATCCGGAACTGCAGATCTTGTCCGATTGACCAGCAGGAAGACATGCTTGTCGAATTGTTCCCAGATGCAAAATGTCGGCATTCTCTACTGCTCCGCAGAACCAAACTCTGCATACCAGGCAAACCGAATTTGAAAAAGCTCTCGATGAAGACAGTATTTCCTATAAAGAATATACCGTATCAGATTCCAACGACATCGCTTCTGTTGTACAGAGTGCCGTCAGTGAATGTGATGTCCTCTATATTCCGACTGACAATACCATGGCAGGCAATACTGAATCCATCAACAATATTGCTCTTCCGGCAGGTGTTCCGATCATCGCCGGTGAGGAAGGTATCTGTTCCGGCTGTGGTGTAGCCACACTTTCCATCAGCTACTATGATATCGGTTATACAGCAGGCAAAATGGCATACGACGTTTTAGTAAACGGTGCTGATATCTCGACCATGGATGTACAGTATGCAGAGAATGTTACCAAAGAATACAATGCTGATATCTGTTCACAGCTTGGCATCACAGTTCCTGATGACTATACTGCCATCGCTGCCGAATAAAAAATATTTTGATAAGGGGTTTTTCTATGACAATACTTATGTCCTTAGACCCGATGGCTCTCTTCCGCTCCATGCCCGGCGCCTTTGCGCAGGGCTGGTCTGGGGCTGATGGCACTGGGTGTATATATTACATACAGACTTTTAGATTTTGCTGATCTTACCGTTGACGGTTCTCTTGCAACCGGCGGTGCAGTTGCCGTTATGCTGATCCGTTCCGGCATGCATCCATGGGCAGCACTTATTTTGCATTTTAGCAGGTATGGCAGCCGGTTTTATCACCGGAATTCTGCATACTGCACTTGGAATTCCCGGAATCCTTGCAAGTATCCTGACACAGATTTCACTCTATTCCATCAACTTAAATATTATGGGAAGTTCGAATCAGGCTGTCAGTGTTGACAAGTATCCGTTAGTTGTTTCCCTGCGTTACATCTCGGATTCTTCCGCTACCAAAGTCCGGCTGTTTGTGACATGTGTTCTTTTCTGCGTGGCGGTCGTTGCCCTTTTATACTGGTATTTCGGAACCGAGCAGGGACATGCCATCCGCGCAACCGGATGTAACCGGCAGATGGCCCGCGCACAGGGTATCAACACTGATTTCCACACGGTCGTTGCGCTGATGATCTCAAACGGTCTTGTCGGTCTTTCCGGAGGACTCTACGCACAGTATCAGGGTGCCGCAGATGTCAACATGGGACGTGGTGCCATCGTCATCGGTCTTGCCGCTGTCATCATCGGTGAGGTACTTTTCGGGAAATTATGTGCCGGAAAACATTTTGCTTTTGCATATACCATGTTTTCCGTGATCGGCGGCGCAATCATCTACTATATTGTAATGAATATCGTATTATGGCTGAAACTGCCGTCTGATGACCTAAAACTGTTTTCTGCCATCGTCGTTGCGATTTTCCTTGCATTCCCGTATCTCAAATCCAAATACGGCAGGAAAGGGGTGTCCGTCAATGGCTGAAATGTTAAAACTCGACAATATCCACAAAACTTTTAATCCCGGAACCATCAACGAAAAAATTGCTTTAAATGGTGTCAATCTGACTTTAAATGAGGGCGATTTTGTTACCGTGATCGGTGGAAACGGTGCCGGAAAATCAACCACGTTAAACGCCATCGCAGGTGTATGGCCAATTGATTCCGGGAAAATTTATATCGGTGGAGACGATGTCACAAAATTATCCGAGCACAAACGTGCCAAATACCTCGGACGTGTATTTCAGGATCCGATGACCGGAACCGCAACCACCATGTCGATCGAAGAAAACATGGCGATTGCAGCAAGACGTGGTGAAAAACGGGGACTTTCGTGGGGAATCACCCATCAGGAACGCGATACCTACCGCGAAATGTTAAAAACCTTAGATCTCGGACTGGAAGACCGTCTCACCAGTAAAGTCGGTCTGCTCTCCGGCGGACAGCGGCAGGCGATCACACTTTTAATGGCGTCGATCAAAAAACCAAAACTTTTGCTGTTAGACGAACACACTGCAGCACTTGATCCGAAAACTGCCGCAAAAGTGCTTGAGATTTCTGATAAGATCATCGCAGAAAATCATCTGACCGCCATGATGGTCACACACAATATGAAGGATGCCATCGTGCACGGTAACCGCCTGATCATGATGCACGAAGGAAAAGTGATCTTAAATATCTCCGGCGAAGAGAAAAAGAAACTGACCGTCGAAGATCTTCTTCACCAGTTTGAAAAGGTCAGCGGCGAAGAATTCGCCAATGATAAAGCACTGTTATCCTGATATGCAGATCTGCTAAAGCACAACAGGATTTTAAAATTACCAATAACAATAGAATGCACACTCTGCGAACATTCTATTGTCATAAATTAAAAGCTGCCGTACAAGGGAGCCGGCGTTAATGGTTTTCATCACCGGTTACCCTGCATGACAGCTTCTTATTTTTTTTACTTATTTTTCTTTTAAACGGTCGCAGAGTCCGCTGTACCTTTTCTGCTGTGAGGTATTCTGGATCATCTGCTGGAAGGTCACTTCATTGCCGACTAACGTCACACATTTTCTTGCACGCGTGACGGCAGTATACAATAGATTCCGGTTCATTAACATCATCGGACCGCTAAGCAGCGGAATGACGACCGCCGGATACTCGCTTCCCTGTGATTTATGGATCGTGATCGCATAGGCAAGTTCAAGTTCATCCAGAAGTTTATAGGGGTACTCTACCATTCTCCCTTCATCAAACTCTATGATCATCTGTTCTGCGAAATCATTGATCTGTCTTATGATTCCCATATCTCCATTGAAAATTCCAAGGCCTTTATCCACAGTGAGTCCAAATTTTGTACGGATTTCCCACGCGAGCTGGTAGTTATTCTTTGTCTGCATAACTTTATCCCCCTCACGGAACACAGTGCTGCCATATTCTTTCTCCACTTTATCATTGGCAGGCGGATTCATATATCGCTGCAAAATCCCATTCAGGCGCTCTACGCCAAGCAGTCCCTTGCGCATCGGTGTCAGTACCTGGATATCATAAGGCGTCGCATCCACAAACTTCGGCAGTTTCTGCTTAATGAGCTGCAGCACCACATTGATGATCACATCTGCGTCATACCGTTTCAGGAAAAAGAAATCCATGCTCTTATTATCTAATATCACTTCTTCTCCATGATTGATCTTATGCGCATTGACAATAATATCACTGGTGGATGCCTGACGGAAGATTTTGGTCAGCATAACTACATTGCAGGCATGTGATTGGATAATATCACGGAGTACACTTCCCGGTCCGACACTCGGAAGCTGATTGACATCCCCGACAAGAATCAGCCTCGTTCCCACAGAGATTGCTTTGAGCAGAGAATACATCAGTGAGATATCCACCATCGACATCTCATCTACAATGATCACATCCGCTTCGAGTGGATTACTTTCATCCCTTTCAAATCCACCGCTTCCCTCGGCTCCCCCATTCAGCTCTAACATACGGTGAACTGTCCGCGCCTCAAATCCGTTGTCTCACTCATGCGCTTTGCTGCACGCCCTGTCGGAGCTGCCAAAAGATTTCCAAGCCCTCCAGTTCAAAATAGCGGATGATCGTATTAATCGTGGTCGTCTTTCCGGTTCCAGGCCCTCCCGTGATCACAAGCAGACCATTCCGCACTGCCTCTTTGACCGCCGTTACCTGATGTTCATCCAACGTCATGCCGCTTTTCTTTTCGATCCCCCGGATTCGCTGTTCAATCTCCGCATCTGACACATCATAACTTACATTGAGCCGTTTTAACATCGTCGCCGTGTTTGCTTCCATATAATAAAATGACGCTGCATAGATCTGTGTCTGATCTTCCATCTGTTTTAAGATGATCTTCCTTTCAATGGCAAGATCCATGTACTGCTTTTCCACCTGTTCTGCCGTAACATTCAATAATTTTGATGCACGCGGTGTCAGCTCTGTCTCCGGCAGATAGGTATGTCCCTCCCCACTTGCCTGAAGCAGTGTATACAGGATTCCGCTTCGCACACGGAAATCAGAGTCCATCCGATACCAACCCGCGCTGCGATCTCATCCGCCGTCCGGAATCCGACTCCATCAATATCGTCCGCCAGCCGGTACGGATTTTCCCGGATGATACCATAAACATCCTGTCCGTATGCCTGATATACCTTGACCGCTAAATTCATCGTGATTCCATACTGCTGCAAAGATCATCGCCTGCCGCAGATCCCTCTTTCGTTGACCTGGCTGGCAATCTCCATCGCTTTGCGGTTACTGATCCCTTTGATCTCAGCGAGACGTTCCGGTTCTTCCTCTATGATCCGGAAGGTATCCTCCTTAAAATGCCTGACAATTCTTGCCGCCATGGCAAGCCCGATTCCCTTGATTGCACCGGAACCAAGATACCGCTCTATTGCCTCCTCATCTTCAGGTGCTTTCTCCTCAAAACTTGTTACTTTAAACTGCTGCCCATAGGTCGGATGTTCCGGTACTCCCTGTGCCTCAATATTTTCTCCTCTGCGATTGCCGAAAATATCCCCACACAGGTGATTTCATCCTCCCCGCTCACCAGATTTAACACGGTATATCCATTATCCGCATTCCGATATATAATGTGTTCCACATATCCTGCAAGACTTTCCACTGTTTTCTCCATTCCAGAATTCTGTTTTGCTGCGAAAGCAATAAAATAAACGCTTTGTGAGCGAGCTATTGCCATGAATAAAATGCAGTCTAACGGAATTTTTGAACCCATCGTTCATTTTCCCGTTAAAACTGCACCGATTTTTGCATACTGTTTCAATTATGTACTTATCTGCACACTTTACTTCTGCTGCGCCGATTTTACGACATTTTATCTGCGCAAACTTATTCTATATTATAATTACGTTTCATCTGCTCATAGAGCTGCTGCGTAAAATTGGTTCCAACCTCATCTACAACCTGGTCTGCAACCAGTTCGATGACATTGTCCATATAATAATCTTTCAGTGTTGATGTGGAAGAATCCTCCTCATCATCCTCACTTGTCAGGCTCTCTTTAATTTCTTTTAAAACTTCTTCCACAAAATATGATTCAAAATCTTTACAAACCTGCATCAGTTCGTCCTCGGAAGAATCCGAAGAAATACTGTTTAAGGAACTCTGCAGGGAACTTGCCTGATTTGCAGCTGCTGTATTTTTGCTTGTATCGATCAATGATGAAATGCTGTCCATGGAAATCATATTGTTTTTCCTTTCCTACATCCGCTGTCTAATCTTAACGTTTCAGATTGTTTGCCTGCTCAAGCATCTCGTCCGATGTTGTGATTGCCTTTGAGTTGAGCTGATATGCACGCTGTGCAATGATCAGGTTTACCATCTCATCTGCGACCTGAACATTAGAACCTTCCAGGTATTTCTGTAAAACTTTGCTCTTAGTAAGATTTGCAGTTGTAGACTCGTTCATTGCATTACCGGATGCCGGTGTCACTGCAAGAAGATTGGTTCCTGTTTTTTCAAGTCCGCTTGGATTATTAAACTGGAATAATCCAATCGTCTGGTTCATATCCACATATGTGCCGGCTGCATTGGTATATCCCATTTTTCCATTTTCGCTGACGATCACTTTCTCTGCACTGATACCTGCCGGAAGATTGATCGGCTGATTGTTGGAATCTAAAACCGGGTATCCCTCATTCGTGCAAAGAGTTAATGTACCGCCTGCATTGACAGACCATACAAAATCTCCGGCTCTGGTATAATAAGTTTTTCCGTCTGCTCCGCGCACTGCAAAAAATCCATCACCGCTGATTGCAAAATCAGTTGCATTCTCACTTGCCATCAGTGACCCCTGTGTATAAATAGAGGTGTTGGATGCCACTCTGGTACCAAGTCCTACCTGTGCAGAGATCGGCTTTTCCTCGCCATTTGCACTGGTTGTACGCGTCTGGATTGTCTGGTAAAGCAGAGACTTAAACTCCATCTTCTCCTGTTTATATCCGACTGTATTGACATTTGAAAGGTTATTTGAAATATTATCCACGTTTGACTGCTGTGCAATCATACCGGTTGCCGCAGTATAAAGAGCTCTCATCATAATTCCAGTTTACCTCCTGCTTATACCCTTCCCACCTGGTTTACCGCTTTGTCTAATGTTTCATCCACAGCGTTGATCACCTTCTGTCCAGCCTGAAAGGCTCTCGATATCGTGATCATATTGACCATCTCCGAAACAACATTGATATTGGATGATTCGATACATCCCTGCGTTACTTTCGCAGTGGATGCCTGACGGGCACCGCCATTTACCAGGTCATACATATTCTCGCCGTATTTTGCCAGATAATTATAATCTGCAATATCTACAACGCCGATCGTGCCAACCTGCTGGTTATTCTGAAAAATGTTACCTTTTTCATCCACCGTGATCGGTACATTCGGATCCACCTGAATACGTGCTCCTGCATCCGCATTCATGGCTCCATTCTGATTTAATACATAGTCGCCGTCTTTTGTGACAAGATAACCTGCTGTATTTACCACAAAGGCTCCATCCCTGCTGTACTTTACAGATGTGTTTCCTGCTTTATCCGTATAGGCGATTGCAAAGAAACCATCTCCATCCAGTGCAAAATCCGTTGCGTTATCTGTTACCCTGAAATTTCCCTGGCTGTAATCCGTGTAAGTCTCTCCGATGTGTACACCCATGCTCATGGTTCCAAGCTTCTGCGGCATGCCGTAGCTGGATGTATCCTTGATCTTGATCGCAAGCTCATCTGCAAACGTCTGGTTTGTCGCTCCCTCTTTCTTATAACCATTGGTGTCTGCATTTGCAAGGTTATTCGAAAGAATGTCCAGACGATTCTGTTCATTGATCATTCCTGTATACGCTGTATACAATCCCTTTACCATGTAAACTCTCCATTTCTGCACAGCTTCTGATGTATTTTAATCCGTATTTCCGCATATGAAAAACCTTATTTTTCACACGTTTTCCCTATCTGTGCACAAAGCATATCTTTCATTTATTGTATCGGCAAAACACAAAAAAAATTTAATCTTCGTCACGTTTTCCGGCTAAAAACTCTACGAATTTTCCGGTACCGATTGCAACACATGTCATCGGTTCATCTGCAGTCATCGTATTGATTCCGGTGCGATCCTCGATCAGCTCCTCCAAACCTCTGAGCAATGAACCACCGCCTGTCAGCACAATACCACGATCCGCAACATCTGCTGCAAGTTCCGGCGGAGTTTTCTCCAGTACAGAATGTACTGCTTCTACGATCTGAAGTGTCGGCTCTCTGAGTGCCTCTTCTGTCTCCTCCGAAGAAACCGTTACAGTTTTCGGAAGTCCTGTCACAAGGTTACGTCCGCGTACATCCATCGTCTCGGCCTGTGCCTGTGGGAAACAGCTTCCGATACGGATCTTGATATCCTCTGCAGTACGTTCACCGATCAGAAGATTGTGCTTTTTACGCATATAACGGACAATCGCCTCATCAAAATCATCTCCGGCGATCTTGATAGAGGTGCTGACAACCGAACCGCCCAGAGAGATCACCGCGATATCGGCTGTTCCTCCTCCGATATCCACGATCATATTTCCACAAGGTCTTGAAATATCAATACCTGCTCCGATTGCCGCAGCGATCGGTTCCTCGATGATTGCAACTTCTCTTGCTCCTGCCTGATAGGTTGCATCCTCAACAGCTTTTTTCTCAACCTCTGTGACACCGCTTGGCACACATACACTGATGCGCGGCTTACGGAACGTTTTCTTACCAAGTGCTTTCTGGATAAAGTACTTGATCATCTTCTCTGTAACCTGATAATCAGAAATAACACCCTGACGAAGTGGTCTGACTGCCACGATATTTCCCGGTGTTCTTCCGAGCATCAGTCTTGCTTCCTCTCCGATTGCTTTGATCTTATTTGTATCACGGTCAAAAGCCACAACTGACGGCTCCTTTAATACAACACCTTTTCCTTTGATATAAACTAATATACTGGCAGTACCGAGATCGATACCAATATCTGTACTCATCATTTTAAATACTTGCCCCTTTCGTCTCTCTGTTCCTGAATCTATGGATAATATTCCCATATCCACGCGGACATAGAAATGCCATTAAACCTATTTTTACATATACAGTCCTATTATATACAAAAAATGGGATTTTTCAAAGGTTTTTTTATGGCAGGACTGCATTTTTAAAAAAAATAAGAAAATCTTCATTCTTTTTTATTTATTTTGTTTATTTTTCATTTTGTCATCACATTTTCATCACATTTCTATTTTATATTCTAAGAGTACTAGCTAATAAGTCCGATACAAACGGGCCCAACCGTCAGAATTACTGACGGGCAGTATAATTTTTCATAACTCATGCTTCCCGGTTTTCTGCAGAATTTCCGGGAGTACTCCCCGAACGTGATAAGGCGCTGCGATTGCAGCGCCTTTTAAACTCCTTCTATAAACCAACCTGCCAGTTTTTGATCTTTTCAACAAAAACAGGAAGTACCCTATTGTATTTTACTGCAAGCCGGGCTGCACATCTCTGCCCTGTTTTTCCTATGGTCGCTTTCCTGATCTCATTTATTCCGACAGCAATGATAACCACACACGCAGCATATCCCAGGACTAAAAGCAATAGCAATTTATTATTTCCAAATTGTTCAATCCCTGTATATGGTTTCAAAATACTGAATATGTTCATCAAGCACGGTAACTGCCAAAACATTTCCGGCAATTCTGTTGATAAGTCTGCTTGAAAATTCAAATTCCTTAAACCATAAAAAATACAGACGGACGCCATGATAATAAAACTGGAACAATCCCTTTGAAAACGTACTGTAAAGTACTCCATTTATCTGCGTACGTACACTGTCCAGGATAAATATCAGCAAAACCAAACTTACAGCTCCCATGCCAAGCCTTTTTTTTTGCAGTCTGACCGGATATTTTGACAGATAACGCCCGATCAGGTAAATCATAACAAAATCCACAAGGCCTTTTCCCGAATCCTGCATAATATCATAAGTAGTGATCGTTGGTATCACACTGAATAACAGTAACATGGTCACAAGCAGTCTTTCAAAATTTTCTTTTTTTATTTTTTCTGCCAGTGCATTCAATAATGGTGCAAGAAAACAAAGCGCAAAATAACAGGAGATAAACCAGTAATGCCTGGTTATGATCGGAAAACATGCAAGTATCAGTTCTTTTGCCTTAAGATCCCCCCGCACGGCAACACCTGCCACCGTATAAAATTACCATAAAATCCATTTCAATCAGCTTTTCCAGACGGAATTTTATTCCAAAGTATCCGGAAATTAAAATGAAACAGGTTACCCCAGTATTAAATAATGCGTTGACAAAATATGACTTTCTGTATTCCAGACGGAGAGGCTTGTATCAATATTTCCCATAGCATGCATAACCACGATTCCAAAATGCAAAAGCCGAAGCAATTCAAAATTAGACTTTCTCATGTTTCATCTCCCCGGATTTTCTTTTATTCATGCAAACTTTCTTTCCATATTCCAGACACCGGTTTAACAGCAGACACAATACGATTGCAACGGTAATCCGCACGATCTGGTAACATAAATTCCATCCACTTTCCGGCGGCGGAAGTTCCATTATTTTTCTGCTATTACTTCCGTACTTTGTAATATAAATATATGAAAATAAGGATCACCACCGTATTTTTCCTATATATGCAAGTATTTTCCCAGCCACATGGATTCAATCATGGCTCCAGCCCACATGCAGAGAATCGATCCGCAAATTCCAACCAATATGAAAAGCAAAACACTCCATGCTCCATAATTTCCATAGCTTCTACCGAAATATTAATTCCCGGATTCACTTTTGCCAGCACAAAAAACAAAACTACTATACAGAAAATCCACTTTTTCTTCCATTTTTCTATACTGCAGTTTTGCCCTAACAAAGTCCCTGCAATCATCAGAACCGCACCTGCAAATGCAATATCTATACTCCATGGAAGTAAAATTGGCAATTTTGCCAGACACACAGATACAGCCAGAAAACATATGATATAACCGGCGCATTTCTTTTTACTTCTTATGCACACATCAATCACGGCATAATAAACGGCGCCTGCCGTAAATAAAGATGTCAGATACCACATTGCTCCATTTGCAATATCCAGAAAAAATGTTATTTTTCTCAGCAGCAATATCCATGTTATAAAAGCAATACCTTGAATACAATACCCCGATACCCGAAAACAACATTTCCTTTGTTGTGCGGCCAAGTACTTTATATATTCCCAACAGCACAATACTTCCCAGAAAATATGGAACCAGAAGTCTTTCTGTCTTTCTTTTCATATTTTGTTTATAACTTTTTCCCTGCCGGTACACATATCCGGAAAGTACAAAAAATAACTGCATAAAAAAACAGGTCAGATACATTGATATTCCCATTGCATGTCCTGCTACAACAAGCACCATTCCGATTCCTCTTGCCACATCAATATAAGGATATCTTCTCATTGCATCCCTCTTTTTATTTTTAATAATAATACCTGTCTCTATTTTCTCACAAACAGATAATTTGTACAGAAAAATATCTCTAAAATATCTCCATACTCTGTAATTTCCTCTACTCCGTCTAAAAGGACACGGTATACTTTATATTTTGCACTGAGTAAATTCCAGAAATCTCTGAAATAAGTTCTCGAATCGATATTGCAGCCGCCAAATTCCATCTGGATTACATCAATTTTTCCTTCGTCCAGCATCCGCTGTGCACCATGCAAAGCGTTTAACTCATTTCCTTCTATATCTATTTTTAACAAATTGATTCGCGGAATATTTCTTTCTTCACAATAATGATCTACGGTATCCAATTTTATACGGATCGGTTCCGCATGTTCCACACACTGACGTTTATACATGCTTGCCAGTCCATCGCATTCTGCATCGTAATAAAGAATGCTTTCCGTACATGTATCACTCATTCCAAAATTATTCATTATCACTTTATCAGACTTCACCTGGCTGCATAAAATCTTAAATGTTTCAGCCGCCGGTTCGAAACAATGGATCTCTGCATTTCTATAATTCTTTACCAGCTCCTTTGCATAATCCCCCCTGTTCGCTCCGACATCAAACAAAACCGGCTTATCTATATTTTTAAGCAGGTTTTTAACATACCCCATGGCATATTTTTCTCCACTGCTTTCAAAATCTCCACCATTTCCTACATTCATTCCCATCATTGATGCCTTATACAATTTGTTCCATATTCTGTAATATTTTTTCTTTCCAAAAAAAGGACTCACTATTTTCTCTGCTAATCTGCTCATTTTTTCCTCCAATTTGTAAATTATCTGAATCGTACGTTTTCAGTTTCTTTATCATATCATATATTTCCGTATTTGTGAATATTTTTTCACCATTACGGAAATACCAATCTATACACTAGCCTTAATAGGAGGTATTAACATTTTGAATTTAGGAGAAAAATTGAAACAATTAAGGCTTGAGAAAAATCTGACGCAAAAACAGCTTGCAGACAGACTCGGTGTCGCAATCAGCGCCATCTCTTCCTACGAATCCGATACCCGTTGTCCTACTTTTGATACGCTCATAAAATATGCCCGCATTTTTCATGTATCAACAGACTATCTTCTTGGTTTAGAACCAATACACACCTTGATGTATCCGGTCTCTCAGACACAGAAATCCTGGTCGTTGCCCAGCTTGTTGATATCATTCGAACAAAAAATAATGATTCATTCCATACGGATTTATAACGCAAAGAAGTGGCTGCCTTTCTACAGCCACTTCTTTTCCTCTATACATATATAACTTCCGTTTTATTTATCCTTCTCTAAATACTTCTTCACATAATAACCCGTATAAGATTCCGGCACTTCTGCCACTTCCTCCGGTGTTCCCTGTGCGATCACGGTTCCACCGCCATCTCCGCCTTCCGGTCCCATATCGATGATATAGTCAGCGGTCTTGATCACATCCAGATTATGTTCGATCACGATTACAGTGTTTCCCCCATCTGAGAGTCTTCGCAGGATCTCGATCAGTTTATGGACATCCGCAAAATGAAGTCCCGTCGTCGGCTCATCCAGAATGTAAATGGTCTTGCCTGTGCTGCGTTTTGACAGTTCTGTTGCCAGTTTGATACGCTGTGCCTCCCCACCGGACAGCTCCGTTGACGGCTGACCAAGCTTGACATAGGAAAGTCCCACGTCATAAAGTGTCTGTATCTTTCTTGCGATCGCAGGCACGTTTTCAAAGAATTTCAATGCTTCTTCCACCGTCATATCAAGCACATCATAAATGCTCTTGCCCTTGTATTTGACCTCTAACGTATCGCGGTTATAACGTTTTCCTCCACAGACTTCACACGGGACGTACACGTCCGGCAAAAAGTGCATCTCGATCTTTAAAATTCCGTCACCGGAACATGCCTCACAGCGTCCGCCTTTTACATTGAAACTGAATCTGCCCTTCTTGTATCCCTTCGCCTTCGCATCCGGCGTCGCCGCAAAAAGATCACGGATCATGTCGAATACACCGGTATATGTCGCCGGATTCGAACGCGGTGTCCTTCCGATCGGAGACTGGTCGATATCGATCACCTTGTCTAACTGGTCAATGCCGATGATATCGTCATGCTTCCCTGGAATGCATCTCGCACGGTTCAGATCTCTTGCAAGTCTCTTATATAAAATCTCATTGGTCAGTGAGCTCTTTCCCGATCCTGACACACCGGTGATACAGGTCATAATGCCAAGTGGAATCTTCACATCGATATTCTTAAGATTATTCTCCCTTGCACCTTTGACAGTCAGGAAACCTGTCGGCTTTCTGCGCTCTGTGGGAACCGGTATTTTGATTCTGCCGCTCAGATAAGCACCTGTCACAGAATTTTTATTTTCATGATTTCTTCTGCTGTTCCGCATGCCACCACTTGTCCACCATGCGCACCTGCTCCGGGACCGATATCCACAATATAATCCGCAGCCAGCATTGTATCCTCATCATGCTCCACAACAATCAGCGTATTTCCAAGGTCTTTTAAGTTCTTTAATGCGCCGAGCAGTTTATCGTTGTCTCTGATGCAGACCGATCGATGGCTCATCTAAGATATATGCCACACCAACCAGTCCGGAACCGATCTGTGTTGCCAGACGGATACGCTGTGCCTCTCCACCGGAAAGTGTTCCGGTTGCGCGGGACAGTGACAGATAATCCAGTCCGACTTCATTTAAAAATCCGACACGCGCACGGATCTCCTTTAAGATCTGATCTCCGATCAGATGCTGCTGATGGCTCAGCTCCATATCATTTAGAAAACTTCCAAGATTCTTTACGGACATGGATGTGATCTCATAAATATTCTTGTCCGCAACTGTGACCGCTAAGGATTCCGCCTTCAGACGCTGTCCCTTACAGGTTTCACACGGCGTGATGCGCATAAACTGCTCATATTCCTGCTTCATCGTATCAGATCCTGTCTCACGGTATTTACGCTGTACATTCCGGATCAGTCCCTCAAACGCCACATCATAAACGCCCTCGCCGCGCATGCCTTTGTAATGTACCTTTAACTCCCTGCCATCTGTTCCGTGCAGGATCACATATTTTATCTCGTCCGGATAATCCTGGAATGGTGTCTCCAGTGAAAAATGATATTCTTCTGTCAATGCTTTTAACACCGCGTAGGTAAAACTGGAAGGATCTGTGCAGGACTGCCAGCCCATAACCTGAATTGCCCCCTCCGCAATGGAAAGGTGCTTATCCGGGATCATCAGATCCACATCAAACTCCATCTTGTATCCCAGTCCAAAGCAGGTCGGACAGGCGCCAAACGGATTGTTGAAAGAAAAACTTCTCGGTTCGATCTCCCCGATACTGATTCCACAGTCCGGGCAGGAGAAACTCTCCGAAAACTGGATCGGTTCCCCGTCGATCACATCCACGGTCATCAGCCCTTTAGATAATTCCAGTACATTTTCGATAGAATCAGACAAACGCTTCTCGATCCCCGGCTTGACCATCAGACGGTCTACCACGATCTCGATATTGTGTTTTTTATTTTTGTCAAGTTTGATCTCCTCCGTCAGCTCATACATGCTGCCGTCTACGATCACACGCACATAACCACTGCGCTTTGCCTGCTCTAAGAGCTTCTGGTGCTCCCCTTTTCTTCCGCGCACGACCGGTGCTAAAAGCTGGATCTTTGTGCGCTCCGGGAGTGTCATGATCTGATCTACCATCTGATCTACCGTCTGTTTTTTGATCTCCCTGCCACATTTCGGACAATGTGGGATACCGACTCTCGCGTACAAAAGGCGGAAATAATCATAAATCTCCGTAACCGTACCAACGGTAGATCTTGGATTGCGGTTCGTGGACTTCTGGTCAATGGAGATCGCCGGGGACAGCCCCTCGATCTTCTCCACATTCGGCTTTTCCATCTGCCCTAAGAATTGTCTTGCATAGGAGGAAAGTGACTCCATATAGCGCCTCTGTCCCTCCGCATAGATCGTATCAAACGCAAGCGATGATTTTCCGGAACCGGAAAGTCCGGTCAGCACAACAAATTCATCTCTTGGAATATCTACATCAATATTTTTTAAGTTGTGCTCATTTGCCCCCCGGATCTTAATGTATTTTCTTTCACTTTTTTTCTTCATGATTTACTGTCCTTTTTCTTTTCCCAAAAACACTTCTTACTGACGACTATTTCGTCACTCTTCACAATACAATGCTTCCTCACATATCACGCAGCATGCCCTTTAACTCCACCATCTTGTCGCGGTACTCTGCAGCAGCCTCGAAGTTTAAGTCTGCTGCCGCTTTCTGCATCTTCTTCTGGATGTCTGCGATCAGCTTTGTGAGTTCGTCCCGGTTCATGGATTCCGGGGCTTTTTTGAAGTTCATTTCTTCCTTTGCGACCTTCTTTGACACGCTGATCAGTTCCCGCACAGATTTCTGGATCGTTGTCGGTGTAATGCCGTGTTCCTCATTGTATGCCTGCTGTATCTCACGGCGGCGCTTCGTCTCCTCCATCGCAACACGCATGGAGTCTGTGATCTTGTCCGCATACATGATAACGTGTCCCTCACTGTTACGCGCAGCACGCCCGATCGTCTGTATCAGTGACGTCTCCGACCGCAGGAATCCCTCTTTATCTGCATCTAAAATTGCCACCAGCGTGATCTCCGGAATATCCAGTCCCTCCCGGAGCAGGTTGATGCCGACAAGCACATCAAATACATCCAGCCGCAGATCTCTTATGATCTCCGCTCGCTCTAACGTATCGATATCCGAATGGAGATATTTCACGCGGATACCTATCTCACGCATATAATCCGTCAGATCCTCCGCCATCTTCTTCGTCAGTGTCGTAATCAGCACCTTATGATGGTCTTTGATTTCCTTATTGACCTCACCGATCAGATCATCGATCTGTCCCTCCACCGGACGCACCACGACCTCCGGATCGAGCAGTCCGGTCGGACGGATAATCTGTTCTGTCCTAAGCAGCTCGTGTTCGTCCTCATATACATTCGGTGTTGCCGATACGAACAGCATCTGATCGATCTTGCTCTCAAATTCCTCAAAATTAAGCGGCCGGTTGTCTTTCGCCGACGGCAGACGGAATCCGTAGTCCACCAGCGTTGACTTTCTCGACTGGTCTCCCGCATACATGCCGCGGATCTGTGGAATCGTGATATGGGACTCATCCACGATGATCAGATAGTCATCCTTAAAATAATCCATCAGCGTATGCGGCGTTGCCCCCGCCGGAAGTCCTGCAAGATGTCTCGAATAATTTTCAATACCACTGCAGAAACCTGTTTCTTTTAACATCTCGATATCAAAATTCGTCCGCTCGGAAATGCGCTGTGCCTCAAGCAGCTTGTCCTCGCCCTTAAAATACCGGATGCGCTCATCCAGTTCCTGTTCGATGGCATCGCATGCCTTTAAGATTTTCTCCTGCGGCACAACATAATGGGATGCCGGGAACACCGCAAAGTGCTCCAGCTCGCATTTGATCTCCCCTGTCAGCACATCCACCTCCGTGATACGGTCGATTTCATCCCCGAAAAATTCCACACGGACCGCCGTATCTCCGTAGTTTGCCGGGAAAATCTCTAACGTATCTCCCCGCACACGGAACGTACCTCGGTGAAAATCCATATCATTTCTCGTATACTGAATATCGACCAGCGCACGGATCACGTCATCTCTGTCCTTCTCCATCCCGGGTCTTAGGGAAACCATCATGCCAAGATAATCTTCCGGACTGCCTAAACCATAAATACAGGAAACCGATGCCACCACGATCACATCCTTGCGCTCCACCAACGCCGCCGTCGCTGAAAGACGCAGTTTATCGATCTCCTCATTGATTGCGGAGTCCTTTGCGATATAGGTATCCGTCTGCGGCACATATGCTTCGGGCTGGTAATAATCATAGTATGACACAAAATATTCGACCGCATTCTCCGGGAAAAATTCTTTCATCTCCCCGTATAACTGCGCTGCCAGCGTTTTATTATGCGATATGATCAGTGTCGGCTTATTCAATGCCTGGATCACATTTGCCATTGTAAAAGTCTTACCGGAACCAGTCACTCCAAGCAGCGTCTGAAACTGGTTGCCCTCCTCAAATCCTTTTACCAGCTCCTCGATCGCATGAGGCTGATCCCCGGTTGGTTTGTATTTTGAATGTAATTTGAAATGATCCATGATATTCCTCATTTCTCCCTATTTATAAAATATAGAAACACTTTCTATCCGGAAACAATTAACATCAATATTTTAGTATGATTCTGTTTCCAGTATATCATTCAATTTATAAATTGTACAGCAAAAATCGAACTTTTGTTCTGTTTTTCTGCAAAAACAAAGCACAGGACAATATTTTATCCCATGCTTTGCTATGCTATGCTTTGCCTTTTATTTTACACTGTTTATTTTATACCATACTGTTCACAATCGCATCCGCCAGTGCATCCAGCTCTGCCTTCTGGTCTGCATGCATTGCAGACTTGATGGTAAGTCCTGTATCAAGGATCGTCATATCCTTCATTTCACTGATTTTCTCTTTAACCTGCTTTGCCGCTGTCGGTGCCCAGGTTCCGTTTTCCATAACTGCAACGGTCTTTTTCTGAACAGCCAGTGCCTTCATATCGGAAAGCAGATTTTCTATAACCGGATAAATTCCGGCATTGTAAGTCGGTGCCGCAAATACCAGATGGCTTGCACGGAAAATTTCACTGATCAGCTCGGAAACGTGCGCATTTGAAACATCATACACAGCAATCTTTTTCACGCCGCGCACTGCAAGTGCCCCTGCAAGCGCATCTGCCGCAGATGCCGTATTGCCATACATGGATGCATACATGATCACAACCGCCTGATCTTCCGCTTCATAAGTACTCCATTTCTGGTATTTTTCCAGAATGTAAGAGAGATTTTCTCTCCAGATTGGTCCGTGCAGCGGGCAGATCACAGCGATCTCAAGTCCTGCAGCTTTCTTTAATAATGTCTGCACGGACGCACCGTATTTTCCAACAATATTTGTGTAATAACGTCTTGCATCGTCCAGCCAGTCACGGTCAAAATCTACTTCATCCGCAAAAACATTGCCGTTTAATGCACCAAAGGATCCGAATCCGTCTGCGGAAAACAGCACTTTGTCCACATCATCGTAGGTGACCATTGCCTCCGGCCAGTGCACCATCGGTGCCATCACAAAATGAAGCGTATGCTTTCCTGCAGATAAGGTATCTCCCTCTTTCACCACAACAGAACGTTCAGAAAAATCTGTTCCAAAGAACTGGTTCATCATACCAAATGTCTTTGTATTTCCAACGATCTTTACAGCCGGATATCTGCGTACAATATCACCGATCATCGCGCAGTGATCCGGTTCCATATGATTTACGATCAGGTAGTCTAATGTTCTTCCCTCTAAAGCAGCTTCCAGGTTTTCGAAAAACTGTCCCGCAACGGAAGCATCCACGGTATCAAAAAGGACGGTCTGCTCATCCAGCAGAACATAGGAGTTGTAAGACACACCGCGTTTGATTGGAAAAATATTTTCAAACAATGCCAGTCTGCGGTCGCTTGCTCCGATCCAGGTAATATCATCAGTAACTTTTCTTATGTTATACATATCCGTCTCCTTCTTTCTCTCCATTTCATAATTGGCTTTTCCGGTGAAATCATACCACATACTTATCCATGTTTCAATGAACTGCATACAGATTTATAAAATGTTTATTTTCATCGTCTTCCATATCGCATATCTTTTACTATTTTTAATAATAGTAATTATTACTGTTATTAAAATATCAAATAATCCATTTTTTGTCAATTATTTTTTTGTGAAGATTCGGACGACAAAAAAAGCGCCACATTTACGAATCACTCCATAAACATGACGCCCTCTTCTTATTTTAAAATTTTATGCCATTTTTCCACAGCACTGTTTGTATTTTTTACCGGATCCACATGGGCACGGATCATTCGGATAAACCTTTGCAGCCGTACGTTTTTTCGGTGTATTGGTTGCCGTCTCATCCTTATTTGTACCGGTTACTTTTGCAACCTGCTCACGCTCTACCTTCTGTTCGATCTTGACATGGTACAGCAGACGGACTGTATCTTCCTGAATGTTTGCGATCATATCGTCAAACATGTCAAATCCTGCCATCTTGTACTCAACCAGCGGATCTCTCTGTCCGTATGCCTGTAAGCCGATACCCTGACGGAGCTGATCCATATCGTCGATATGATCCATCCACTTACGGTCAATGACTTTTAACAGTACGACACGCTCTAATTCACGGAACTGCTCCGGCTCTGGGAACTCTGTCTCTTTTGCCTCGTACAGTTTCACTGCACGCTCTTTTAAGAGATGTTTTAATTCTTTATTATTCTTAACACTGTCCACATCAGCAGCATTTACAGGCTCTAACGGGATAATATCCGTCAGAAGCTGGTTTAACTCGTTTAAATCCCACTCTTCTTTCGGTAATTCAGAAGAAATACAGGTATCCACGCAGCTCTCCACACGGTCTGTGATCATCTTGAAGATCACATCGCGCATGTTCTCGCCGTTTAATACACGCATACGCTCTGCGTAAATGATCTCTCTCTGATCATTCATAACCTGATCGTACTCAAGCAGGTTTTTACGGATACCGAAGTTGTTGCCCTCGATCTTCGTCTGTGCCTTCTCGATCGCAGATGTTAACATCTTATGCTGGATCTGCTCATTTTCCGGAACACCTAATGTATTAAAGATATCCATCAGTTTTTCAGAACCGAACAGACGCATCAGATCATCCTCAAGAGAGATAAAGAACTGGGATTCACCCGGATCTCCCTGACGTCCGGAACGTCCACGCAGCTGATTGTCAATACGTCTTGACTCATGACGCTCAGTACCGATAACTTTTAATCCACCGGCTTCCTTCGCATCATCATCCAGCTTGATATCGGTACCACGGCCAGCCATGTTGGTTGCGATCGTTACCGCACCGTGCTGTCCTGCTGCCGCTACGATCTCTGCCTCAAGTTCATGGAACTTCGCATTTAAAACAGTATGCTGGATTCCCTCTCTCTTTAACATTGCACTGATCGTCTCGGATACATCGATCGTGATCGTACCAACCAGTACCGGCTGTCCTTTTGCATGTGCAGCTTTTACTTCCTCGACAACTGCATGATATTTTTCTTTCTTGGTCTTATAAACAGCATCCTGTTTGTCCACACGGATGACTGGTCTGTTGGTCGGGATCTCGATAACATCCATACCATAGATATCACGAAACTCTTTTTCTTCGGTCAGGGCAGTACCTGTCATACCTGATTTTTTATCAAATTTATTAAAGAAGTTCTGGAACGTAATCGTTGCAAGCGTCTTGCTCTCACGTTTTACTTTTACATGCTCTTTTGCCTCGATTGCCTGATGCAGACCGTCTGAATAACGGCGTCCCGGCATGATACGTCCGGTAAACTCATCAACGATCAGTACCTCATCATCCTTTACAACGTAATCCTGATCGCGGAACATCAGGTTGTGTGCACGCAAGGCAAGAATCACATTGTGCTGGATCTCAAGGTTCTCTGCATCTGCAAGGTTGTCGATCTTGAAGAACTGCTCAACCTTTTTCACACCTTCCTGTGTCAGGCTGACAACCTTGTCCTTCTCATTGACAAGGAAATCTCCGGTCTCTTCCTGCTCAATACCCATGATGGCATCCATCTTGGAATACTCCGGTACATCCTCACCACGTTTCATCTGCTGTGCTAAAATATCGCATGCCTCATAAAGACGGGTGGATTTACCGCTCTGTCCGGAAATGATAAGTGGTGTACGCGCCTCGTCGATCAATACGGAATCAACCTCATCGATGATTGCATAATGGAGTCCTCTCTGAACAAGCTGCTCCTTGTAAATAACCATGTTGTCCCTCAGATAATCAAATCCAAGTTCGTTGTTTGTCACATAAGTGATATCGCAGTTATATGCCTCACGACGCTCGTCATTGGTCATGGAGTTTAAAACCACTCCGACTTTTAAGCCGAGGAACTCATGGATCTGTCCCATCCACTCAGAGTCACGCTTTGCAAGGTAATCATTGACTGTTACGATGCACACGCCCTTGCCCTCTAAGGCATTTAAGTATGCAGGCAGTGTGGAAACAAGTGTCTTACCTTCACCGGTCTTCATCTCTGCGATACGTCCCTGATGTAAGATAATACCACCGATGATCTGCACGCGGTAATGCTCCATTCCAAGCACACGTTTTGCTGCTTCACGGACGGTTGCATATGCCTCCGGTAAAAGATCATCCAGTGTCTCTCCCTTTTCCAGTCTCTCTTTATATTCTTTTGTCTTGTCTCTTAATTCTTCATCGGACAGTGCTCCCATGGCGTCACGGTATGACTCCACTTTGTCAACGAGCGGGTAAATTCTTTTTAACTCGCGTTCGCTGTGTGTTCCGAATAACTTTGTAAATGCGCTCATAAAAACTCCTATTCCTGGCTGTTTTTCTCAAATTTGCAAGTCTGTTTTCCGTCCTTTTGCAGGCTAAGCCTTGCACAATATCGTTATTGTAACACTTTTCGTGTATTACCACAACTAAAATAGGGGTAAACGTTTTGTGAATTTTTTATTAACGCAAAAAAAGTCCTTGCACTGCTGCACGCTTGTGTTTATACTCTTACTGAATCGCACTTTCTGCGATAGCACACAGGATATGATCTACAACAAAGGAGGAATCTGATATGACTTATTCTTATAAAACAAAAGGAACCTGTTCCACACAGATCGACTTAGAACTGGACGGAAACGTTGTTCATAACGTAAAATTCACCGGCGGCTGCAACGGCAACCTGCAGGCAATCCCAAAATTAGTGGAAGGCCTTACCGTGGAACAGGTGGAAGAAAAAATCGGCGGCATCCGCTGTGGCGGACGTCCTACTTCCTGCGGCGACCAGCTTGCAAAAGCGTGCCGTGAAGCATTAGAGGCGTCCCAAAACGCTTAAGCATTAAAAAAGACAGGCTGCAAAACACAGCCTGCCTTTTCTTTTTTACGATGACTAAATATTCACGAAACATACATTCCATGCTTCCCCTTTTTCATCATGGCTCCTGCAGTACCGGCTGTATCTGTTTTCCCTGCAGCGCCGCCTCGATTGTTTCCGGAAGCAGTTCCATCTTCGCGACCATGGAATTCGGCTTGCTCTTATAATTATCCTGTCCAAATGGCACAAAATAAATATTTTTCATATTCATCAGCATACCGATATTTTTAAAACCGGCTCCAAGGGCATCGTTTGTGGAAATCGCAATGACAAGCGGTTTACCGTTGCGCATATGCGCCTTTGCCGCCATCAGCACCGGCGTATCGACGATTCCTCCGGTCAGTTTTGCCGCAGTATTTCCGGTACACGGCGCGATCACCATAATATCAAGGAAATTGTTCGGTCCGATCGGCTCCGCCGCACAGATGGAACGTATCCCTTCATTTCCCGTGATCTCACAGATCCCCTCCACATATTCTTTGGCACTGCCAAACCTGGTATCGCAGGTCTGTGCATTGAATGAAAAAATCGGGATCACATTTGCCCCCATCTCACAGAGATGTTCCACCGCTTTTCTCGCCTTTGCAAATGTACAGAAAGATCCTGTGATTCCAAAACCGATATTATACTTATCAAAATCCATCTGACATTTCCCCCTGTTTTTCCTTCAAAATAAACCGCTCTACGGAGCGTTCCAAAATATACGCACTCTCTTTCGGCGCATATTTTCCCGGGATTCCAAGCACATGGTCCGCATGGATGCCGTATTCCCTCGCACATGCAAAATCTGTACCGCCCTCCCCGGAGGCAATATCCACAATATATGCATCTCTTGGAAGTTCCCGGATAATCTTTTCCGTGACCACAAGCGCCGGAACCGTATTGACAACCATCGCCGCCCCCATTGCCTCCTCCGGTCCAAACGCAAAATCCACCGCATAAAAACCATCACCTTTTGCCTCTTTGCGTGCTTCCTTCCTTCTCGCAAGCACAGTCACACGCGCGCCAAGCGCCCCAAGTCTCTTTGCAATCGCTTTTCCACAATATCCGTATCCCGTCACAAGCACTTTTGCCTCATCAATATTATACGGACTTTTTTCCACAAGCTCTGCGATCGTTCCCTCCGCCGTTGCCACGGCATTTTCCTCCGTCACAACCGTATCTTCCATAAAATCCAGGAAATGAATATCTCTTCCGGTTAAAAGTTCCCTCTGCTCTGTAGAAAAGCATCCTCCCATCACCAGTGTTTTCTTTTCCAGATTTTTATTTAATATATCATAAAAGATCTCCTGCTCCGGCACTTTCTGCACCGGAATTGGAAGGATCAGTACATCTGCCTTATCCAGAAAACGTTTCAGCTTCTCTAACTGCTGCAATGCCGTCTCACGGTTTCTGATATCGAGGCAGCGCACATTATGACCTTTCTTTGTCAGTATCTCAGCAAGACACACCTGACGCATATCGCTGATCAGAAGAATTGTCTGTCTGTCCATGCAAACTCCTTTACGCTCCCTTCACATTATTATATGAAGGTTCTGTTTCTGCCGTTCCAGATTCGTCTTCCCGTTCCTGTCAAACTTTCATTGAACTTTGGGTTTTGAGTCTCATGTCAAACATTTTTTCCGTTTTTGTTTTTATTTTCTGTGCTTTTTGTATTTTCTGAATTTTTCATTAACTTTACATAATTTTTAATTATCTTTTATTTTTTTTACATTTTATCTATTTTCTTATTGACAAATATATTTTTATCAGATATAATCAAATTACAAAATAACAAAAGAGATACGAAAGAAAAAAAAACGGTTGCAGAGACGAAGCAGCCAGAAAGGAAGGTACAGACCACCAGAGGGATAATGATTTGCCCTAGACGATACTAAGAAAGAGAGGTACAAACCACCAGAAAGATAACGATTTACCCCAAACGATACTAAGAAAGAGAGGTACGAACCACCGAAAACATAAGCGCATTCGTTTTTCATTCAAAGAGGAAAGAAAACATGACGGTCCTAAGAAAGGATTTATGAATCAGTATCAGACGAGATTCTCAGATATGATACGATATCAGGAGTCATAAGAATAACAGATCCGGATTGAAGATAAAGCGGAGAAGTACAAACGAATCTGAGACAAGCTCAGAAAAATACAGATGAATTGAGGTATAGTCCATGGACGAAATAGTTTAGAAGGCGGCATCGCATGAATGAATTCCATACGGTGTCGCCTTCATTGTGTGTCACAGCATTTTGGACTGTACGCTGCATATACTCCTGCAGACGGAAATAAAATTCCGCCGCAGGTTTCTTTTTTTATAACTGGGTCACTACAAAAATATCATAGATCGCACGGATCGCATTTTCAAAATCTGCATTGCTGACACCAATGATAATGTTCAACTCAGAAGATCCCTGATCGATCATCTTAACATTGATGTTTGCATGTGCCAGTGCGGAGAAAATTCTTCCTGCTGTTCCACGGGTAGATTTCATACCGCGTCCAACGACTGCGATCAATGCCAGATCTCCCTCTAACTCAATGCTGTCCGGTTTTGCAAGACGATGGATCGCAGAAATCACAGACTGCTCTTTGCCCTCAAATTCCGGCTGATGCACAAAGATCGTCATCGTATCGATACCGGATGGCATATGCTCAAATGAAATTCCATTTTCCTCAAATGCGGATAAAACTTTTCTTCCAAAACCAACTTCGGAGTTCATCATATCCTTATCAATATTGACAGAAACAAAACCTTTCTTTCCGGCGATACCCGTGATCGTGTATTTCGACTGATGACAGGTACTCTCAACAATCCAGGTTCCTGCATCTTCCGGCGCATTGGTGTTACGGATATTGATTGGAATACCGGCTTTGCGGACCGGGAATACCGCATCCTCATGCAGTACGCTTGCTCCCATGTAAGAAAGCTCTCTTAACTCGCGGTAAGTGATCGTCTTGATCGTTTCCGGATGGTCGATGATCCTTGGATCTGCAACCAGGAAACCGGATACGTCTGTCCAGTTCTCATAACAGGTTGCATGTACGGCTCTTGATACGATAGATCCGGTGATATCAGAACCGCCTCTTGAAAATGTGCGGACACTTCCGTCCGGATTAGCACCGTAAAATCCTGGAATTACTGCGCGCTCGATCTTTGCAAGACGTTTACTGAGTACCTTATCTGTCTTTTCTGCATCAAAGTTTCCCTCTTTATCAAAGAAAATAACTTCTGCAGCATCTACAAACTCATAGCCAAGGTAATTCGCCATGATGATACCATTTAAATATTCTCCACGGGAAGCTGCGTAATCCACACCGGCTTTATTTTTAAAATTCTCTGCGATTTTCTTGAACTCATCTTCTAACGATAATTTCAAATTCAGACCATTGATAATTGTGTCATAGCGGTCCTTGATCTTCATGAGCGGCACACGGAAATCTTCATCTGCCTCCACCAGGTCATAACATGCGTATAACATATCAGTAACCTTGGTATCTTTGGAATTTCTTTTTCCCGGTGCACTCGGAACTACATATCTTCTCTCTTTATCTGCGTTGATAATTTTACCAACCTTTGCAAACTGTTCTGCACTTGCAAGAGAGCTGCCGCCAAATTTCACAACTTTAATCATTTTCTTCTGAACCTCCACTTACTTTCGCGTGTAAGAAAACACCCGATACTATCCATATAATGAATATATATTATCATAAATGCAGTTTCCGTCAAATGATTTTTCCGATTTTTAGTTCCATGGAATCAAAAATTTTTGTATTTTTCTATATTATGTCAACTTTTCATTACCTGTACTTATAAGTACTTTAAATTCAGGTAATACCAACCGGTCCTATCAGCACTTCGCGCGCTACAAAGCGACAGATCCGGTCTCGTCGCCATCTTCCATTTCACCAGTGTAAGCTGCATATCTGTGATTTCAATTCCGGTAATGCCATACGGATGCACGCAGCTCCGGCATTCAGATACAGACTGCCGTCTGCCGGCAGCCTTGACGGTGGGAATGTCCGGTCGCCAGATAGCAGTCATGCTCTTTGTCCAGTTATCTAAACATTTTCATATTTTAAGGTCTTTTTATAATTCCGCGCCGCACTCGTCGGATCACTGACGCCAAAACGCTCTAACGGTTTCCAGAAATACCGCACCAGAAAACGGGATAATTTCCAGCAGACTGAGTTAAAAATCTGCCTGATGCCCGTGGATCATGCAGATATCCCTGCCTCCCTCACAGTTATCTAAGATCATTGCTTCCCCTAACATGCCTTTCATTTCCATATTGTGATTTCCGTAAATGCGGTATATCCGGCACTGTTTCTGCAGTGTTTCAAACCGGCAGTAGACATCCTGATGACTCTCCTCAATGCGGGAAAGATGCCTGTTTTCCCACAATTCTTCCCCGTCACCGAGTTCAAAATAGGTGAAACCATGCGCGATATAGTAGTTTAACGCCGCCATATACAGATGCTGGTTTCTCAAGAAATTATCATTTGCCCCTCCCTCTCCCCGGTGGCAGTCGCTGATGATGATATAACGGCTGCAACTGTTAAGCGGAAGATGGACTGCTTCTGAAAGCGCTTTATCGATCCGCATCTGACAGGAAAAGGGCGGATATCTTTTCTTATTTTCCATGCTTCCATCCCCGCATCCGAAACGCATGTTTCAAACACCACGGAAGCTGATAGTATAAAAATAAAAGACGGTCAGGTGTAGCAATAAATGGATGTGTGAACAGACGGTAAAGGAAACAGCAGAAACAGTTCCAAGCCTGCACCATGCAGCGCCAAACGGACGCACAGAATTTGTGTTTCATACAGAAATCCATTCTGACATAAACTTCATTGCGGCAGATCCGGTATTTATTCCCCGGTATTTTTCCTTTCGCCCGCTTTAATCCCTCAAAAATGCTTCTGCCATGCATTCATTCTGAAACCGTATTGTCGTCACCAATATCAGATCCGATGGTCTCGAAAATGTCCCCATCCCAAATCCGGTCAGCCACCAGTGCCGCTTCTGCAGGAAATAAACTTTTTTCCGCCTGCGGTCTAGCCTGCACTGGATAAACGGCATATCCTGATCTTCCACCGCCTCAAAATGGGCGATCCTGTAATATCGTTCCGGGACGACCTTTCCCGCATGATATACGCCAACCTCTCCTCCGGTATTGATGCCATACTGCCCCTTCCAGAATTCGATCAGCCAGGTTTCGCCAGCATAATCAAAATAGATAGGCAGTGCATCAAACACCATGCCTGCTCCCACTGCTGCCCTGTCGTAAAGCGCCTCATACCCCTGTTTTCTCTGCCACGCATCTTCCCTCGACGTGAACACGTCTTCACACGGCACATAACAAAAGCCGAATGGTTCTGCGAGTTCATTCAGAAGCTGAATTTTCTCTGCATCACACATCCGGCGTATTTTTCTCTTACTTTTTTCTCTTTTTACCGTGATGATCACTGCTGCAATCAGTAAAACAAGCAGGATCACCACAATACATCCAATTTTTATCACATTAAAATCTGGCATTTTTCCCTCCTGCATATTTTTTTCAGGAATTCACATCCTGTACTATAAGATATGCAAGGAAAAATGGTTTGGCATCAGATTCAGCGCCTATACATACTTCTTTAAAGTAGCACGCACTGCGCCCGCCCCGGCAATCAGTTCTTTAAAATACTGCACCGTCAGTCCGGCAAGACCGGCCTCATAAAGATCCACGCCAAAGATTGCTCTGTTTGTCAACAATGGCCGGATCATTTCTTCCACATCTGTATCACCAAATTTGATACCGGCAACGACCGGGCAGACGGTCTCAAGCAGCGGATCCGGGCTTAACTCAAATTTTTCACCATTATCATCGACTGCCATGAGATACCGCATCCATCCCGCAAATACCAGTGGGATCAATTTTAAGTTTTTGATATCCTTATCTTTTGATGCAAGATAATTTTTCACGGTCTCTCCAAAGCGGATTGCAAGTTTCTGTGAAGTATCTGTGGCAATACGCTGTGGTGTATCCGGCATAAATGGATTCGGTATGCGGACATTTAACACGGTATCAATAAACTCTTTCGGATCAAGGATACCCGGATCCACAACGACCGGAAGTCCCTCGGTATATCCGATTCTCTCCACCATTTTCCGAAGCTCTGCATCTTTCATTTCATCGGAGATCTTTGTGTAGCCAAGCAGACAGCCAAACACTGCAAGAGCCGTGTGAAGTGGGTTCAAGCAGGTGCAGACTTTCATTTTTTCCACCTTGTCAACGGTTGCGCGGTCGGTAAACATGATGCCGCCCTTTTCCAGCTCCGGGCGTCCGTTCGGGAACCAGTCCTCAATCACTAAATATTCACATTCCTCTGCATTCACAAATGGAGCTACATAGGTGTTTTTGGATGTAACGACCGGATCAAGCCCATCGATCTCATCTTTCTTTAAGATCTCTTCCACGGAAGCATCCGGTCTCGGCGTGATCTTATCGATCATAGACCATGGGAACGAAACCTTTTCCCTGTCATTGATATAGTTTACAAAATCTTTCTCTGCAAGACCGTTTTCTGCCCATTTTTCGGCAAATGTATGGATTGCCGCATATAATTTATCCCCGTTATGGGAGCAGTTATCCATGGATACCATGGCGATCGGAAGCTGTCCGTTTTTAAAACGTGTGTATAAAAGAGATGCAACTTTTCCGATATAGCTTGCAGGTTTCTCCGGGCCGGCTGCAAAATCGGCAGCGACTGCCGGAAGCAGTTCTCCTTTTCCGTTTGCCAGACTGTATCCCTTTTCTGTGATGGTAAAGGATACCATCTGCAAGGACTGTTTGCAGAAAATCTCTTTTAATCTGCCATACTCGCCCTCATTTTCCGAATCGAGGATACAGGACTCCACAACAGAACCGACAACTGTTTTTTCGACGCTTCCATCTGCCTTTAATGTGACAAGAATGGAATAATCATCATGCGGACGGTTCATTTTTTCAATGATCTCATAATCAAAACCTTCCGCTACGATCAGGCCTGTTTCCATTTCCCCTCTGTTTAAGATATTCTGCATTACATTTGCCTGAAATGCACGGAAAATATTTCCTGCACCAAAGTGAATCCAGCACGGATTTTCTCTGGTTGCCTCTGTTACTGCTGCACGGTCAAACTGCGGAAGCTGATATCCCTTTGCTTCCCACTGTGCCCTGTCTTTTAAACCAAGTGTACTTAATTCCATAGCTTTTCCTTTCTCCATTGTTCAACGTTTTTTGATATGTTTATTATAAGTGAATCCCCTTAAGACATCCAATAGAGTTGCTTGTTGTTCACATTGCAAAAATTGCGATTCTGTGGTAAATTTTTTATATCAGATCGTCACTTTTTCCTTATATTTGAAATATTTCAGAGGATTTTACCATGCGCAGACAGTTACAGTCTCCTTTTAATGAACGACAGTATATGCTGTCCAAAGATTTTGAAATTTACTATTATAATGACAACCACTTTTATGGCGTGACAGATCACACCCACGATTACTATGAATTCTATTTTTTTCTGGAGGGAAATGTAACGATCTCCATTGAAAAGGAACATCATCATCTGAAACCGGGGGATATGGTCTTCATTCCCCCGGGTATTCACCACCATGTGTCCAGTGTGGGGGAAACACTTCCCTATCAGCGTTTTGTTTTCTGGATCAGTCAGGATTACTGTCAGAAACTGAAAGAATTGTCCAAAGACTATGTTTATCTGATCGAACATGCACAGAATACCCATCATTTTATTTATCACTATGATGTCGTGGCTTTCAATGCGCTTTCCGCAAAGATTTTCCGGCTGATCGAGGAGATCCATGCGGACCGTTTTGGAAAAGCTGCCAAGATCGAGCTCTGCGTGAACGATCTGATGCTCCACATCAACCGGGCTGTCTATGAGGCAGAACATCCTGCAGCCCGCAAAGATGCCTCTGGTCTGTATGACGGCATCCTGCAATACATTGAGTCCCATCTGGATGAGGATCTCTCCTTAGACAGCCTCTCCAAAGCTTTTTTTGTGAGCAAATACCATATTTCCCATATTTTTAAGGATAACTTCGGGATCTCCATCCATCAGTATATTACCAAAAAAAGGCTGTCCATGTGCAGGGATGCCATTCTCAGCAATGAAAATATCACAAAAATCTACCTGATGTACGGATTCAAAGATTACACCAGTTTTTTTCGTGCATTCAAAAAAGAGTATGGCATCTCACCCAAAGAATATAAGGAACTTTATGCGCAGAAACCGCAGTAGAATCTACCGCTCTGTTTTAGTGTTAGAGGGAACCCATGGGCATTTTTTTGCAACTTCGCTGTTATAATGCTCCAATTCCCTCATCTGTGCTACGATATGGTTCATATCCATGCGCTCCACCAATTTTTCAATGATTTCCACACCCTCTTTTGCAAGTGTTTCCCTCGCTGCTTCATCTGCAATGACCGGTGTACTCATGTGGTCTTTTTTCTCGCCAAAATAATAACCGATCGCAGCACTCTGATATGCCAGTCCGAAAATATCCTCAAATCCGGCACAGGACTGCGGCTCGTTATGCGCATACTCCGTTGTGAGCGGCACGTCACTTAATCGGTTCATTTTCTGATAAGCTCCCACTGTAATTGCGTGGAAACTGTCCATTGATGTAAAAATATCCCTTGCATTTTTCATCATCTGCATGGTGAGGTCCATATATAAAATCGGCACTCCGGTCTCATCAAAGAAATCCCGCACCATCGGACTGCATGTCATATGTGCCGGGCCGTGAAAACTGATGTAGATCTGGCGTTTGAATCCCTGGCGCAACAGGCTGTTTGCCACCGCCATCAAATAGTCGATTCCTTCCCGCACACTCACCTGGACGGTTCCCCTGCCGCTTGCCGTTGCGCCTGCGTAAAAATACGGAAGTCCTGTCAATACCAGCCCGTCACACGCCTCTGCCATCTCCAGTGCAAATGCCTCACTGATGGTGGTTTCTGAATCCAGTGGAAATCCCCCGTGCATCTCTACCGTTCCGACCGGTACAATGATAATGTCATTTCTGGAAAGATATTCTTCCACCTCATCATTTAACATTCTAGGTAATATTCTTGTTCTCATATGTTTCCTCCTGTTTTTGAGGGATGTGGTATGTTTTCGGCTATCCCTCTTTTTTCTTATAAGTGAAATAATTTTTCTGCATTTGTACGGCAGATTTTTTCATAGGCACTCCGGCTGAGTCTTCCTGCGTGTTCCTGCTCATCCAGCCAGTTTCCAAGCGGAAATGTCATTTCACAATTTGCCATATCTGTTCCAAACAGCAACCGGTCCTGATATTTTTCCAGAAAAGCCAGCCCAAATTCTTCGTCACGCATGATTGCACATCCGCCACTGTTTGCGGACAGATCTCCATATAAATTTTCATAGGTTTCAAACAGATATGGCAGTCTGCCGCCGGGACATACAGCTCCCTCTCCCCATTTCATCCGTTCCTTTGGGGTCGCCGGTGCATCTTTTGAAATTTCATGCCAGAATGGCTGACTGTGCCCGATGAACTTTAATCCTTTATAACGCTTTAAATTTTCCTCCAGCAGCGGGAGCCCCGGCCCGTCCACAACCCCATACTGAAAGCCCTCTTTCGGACTCATGTGAAAAAGAACAGGTAATTTTAATTCTTCTGCCACCTCAAATACACTCTGTAAAAATGGAGCATCCAGCCTCTGGTTTACCATCAGTTCCCCGATTCCGACCGCACCGCTCTCTTTACAGGCTAAGATCCGTTTATACACATCTGTCTGGTTTTTTGCATCCACATTGCACATCCAGTGGAACTTCTTGGGGAACTGTTCACAGATGCGTTTACACTCCTCATTTGCTGCAACCAGGATCTGCTCATTTTCCTGTTCGCCGGAAGATAACACGATTCCCTGTTCAATTCCAAGTTCCTCTAAGTGCGGCAGCATCTGTGCCGCACTGGAAAGGAACATGGTATCTGTTTTCGGATACTGCTGTAATGTCAGATGAAGATGAATATCAATTTTTTTCAATCTAATCTCCTCTTTACTATTCACGTCTTTGTTTTAATTCCGCATACATTTCTTTGGTCTGTTCCTTATCCAGATTAAAGATTGCGCCGATACCAATGAGTTCCAGCACACAGGTCAGCACCGGGATCAATGCCACTAACATGTAGATATTGTTTATGGTTGCATCTGACTGCACCACATTATTTCCAGAAATATATCCGATCGCCTGGAGTCCGAAGGAAACACCTGCGGAAGCAATGGTGGAACCGATTTTACGGCTGAACGTATAAAGGGAATACATCGAGCCATCACTTCTCTCATGGAACTTCCACTCACTGTAATCCAGACAGTCTGTGACAAGCGCCCAGATCAGCATGGTAAATACGGTCTGTCCGATCATTGCCAGTACATTCAGTACCGAATAAACATAAACGTTTGGTATTTTTACGGCAAAATGATTACACTGAGCACGGTACTGCTGATTACGCCAAACATCAATGTCGTTTTCTTTCCAAACTTTGCAACCAGTTTTGGCACAAGCGGGAAACAGATGATAATGATCGGCACACTTGCAAGACTAAGCAGAGTCATTGCAGAGGTATTTCCATAGTACTCTTTGAATACATAACTTCTAATCTGGTTTGAACCGGTGATATAGAGCATACTTCCAATGGTTGCAACCATGACACCGATCAGTGGCCTATTTTTTACGACTGCTTTCAACACATTTCCATAATTGAACTTTTCTGTATTCTGTTTCTTTTCCTCACGCACACGCTCTGTCGTTAAATGTAACAGCAGGCAGTAGCAGACCACACTTAAAATTCCAAAAATAACTGCCAGAAGTGTAAATCTTTCCGGGATAATGTTGCTTTCGCTGTCAAAACAGACTACCGGCACAAAGGATAACGCTGCAATTCCCACAAATGTTCCGCCAAGACTTCTTGCCCTTGAGAGTTTACTCCGGTCAATCGGATCTGTGCTGACCACACTTGCCATCGCACCAAACGGCATGGAAGTTCCGGTATAGCTCATTCCATATAAGACATACACAAAAGCGACCCACGCATGAAGTGCAACACCTTCAAACGGCACTTTGGAAAAACAAAGCACACCTGACAACGCTAGCGGTATCATAAAAATTTTAATCCACGGTTTGAATTTATCTCCTGATTTTCCAAGCATCCAACGGTCCGGAAAAGAACCCATGATCGGGTCATTTACTGCATCCCAGAGTCTCGCTGCAAGGAACAGGGAACCCATCCACGCCGGACTGATTCCCAGCACATAAGTACAAAACGTCAAAAAATATGCGTCTACAAATAAATTGACAAAACTGCCCGCCATATCTCCAAACACATATCCGATCTCATCCCTTTTTGAAAAGGGTCTTACATTTCTTTCATTCATAAATTTTTCTCCTTCTGGTATTTGTACGCGCGCATTGGTTTTGTGTCTGTACATTTCACAAGAACCGATATCCTTATGATACATTTGCTTTATTGCAATTTAAATTGCATTTATACTAAAATACATTGCATATCTTACATTTATTGTGCTATAATATTTGTAGGATTGTATAAATATAACAAATCAGAACAGGAGTTTTTATGAAATATAGCCAAATGAAACGTTTTTTAATGGAACATAAGGATTCGATGAAGCCTCCGTATATTTCCACGCTCGATGGCATCCTGACTGCCGGTGGGGAATTGATCGGATACCAGGAACTGGAAATGGACAGCCCCTATCTGGATGTGCATGAGGATACCAGTTACACGAAAGACTATGTAACCCTCCACAGCCACGAGTTTTACGAACTTCTTTTCTGCCGCAGTGGAAACTTGCAATATCTCATTGGAAACACCCGTTACCAGATCCGCAAAAATGATATCATCCTCGTTCCCCCCGGCACCAGCCACCGCCCTTTATTTTTAGAGCAGCTTCGGGAACCCTATCAGAGAACCGTACTCTGGATCAACAACGATTTTTTTGAGACCTGTAAGCAGAACTTCTTTGCGGATACAGGCTCCTCCCAATATGCACCACAAAAGCAGCTCCCCTATGTCATCCGCCCGGAAGGAACACTCTTAAACCAGATCGACCAGCTTCTGGCTGCACTGTTGTACGAGGGTTCCACCATGCGTCTTGGAAGCGAGCTCTACCGCATGGGGCTTTTTCTGCAGTTGTTCTGTCTGTTTTACCGTATGAACGACCATCCGCAGTCAGACATCCCCAAACCGGAGAATACAGGCCTGTTAGACCAGATTCTCAACTACATTGAATTGCATTTATCCGAAGACCTCAGCCTCGCATCTATTTCAGCGCAGTTTATGGTAAGCCAGTCGACAGTAAGCCAGCTTTTTAAAAAGCAGCTTGACACCGGCTTTTACAAAATCGTTACCCAGCGGAGACTGATCGAATCTAAAAATCTGATCAATTCCGGCTTTCCATTGAAAGAAGTTGCCGAACAGTGCGGCTTTTGTGATTATTCTGTTTTTTACAAAGCGTTTGTGAAAGAATATGGCATCTCTCCACGCAGCTTCCGGACCCGTGAAAAAGAAACGCATGATTTTTACTGATGCGGATTCAGGTGTCAAAAGGTAACTTCAGATTTTTTGACTGGCAAATAATGCCCTTTTGATAACCAGAGATAAGCATACAAAAATCCGCGGCATATGCCACGGACTTTTCCATAATACAAGGGACTGCCATACGGCAGTCCCTAATTATGCATATTTTATACTTATTTATTTCCATCCAGCTTATCGAGCATATCCCACACGCCGAGCATATACATAATACCCAGTGCGCGGTCGTATAAGCCATACCCCGGACGAACATTGCCCGGCTTTTCACCCCAGAGGTGGCGTCCATGATCCGGACGGATATAACCCTCAAATCCGCAGTCATGGTATGCTTTTAAAATGTCAAGGATTCCGGTATCCCCATCACAGTCACGATGAGAAGCCTCCGAAAAATCTCCATTCGGAAAATGTTTTACATTGCGGATGTGCGCAAATGCAATGCGGTCACAATGCTTGCGGACAATATCTGCCACATTGTTTCCCGGGTCGGCATTCAAAGACCCTGAGCACAGTGTCAGACAGTTGTACGGGTTGTCAACCATCTTTAAGAAACGGTCAATATTTTCCTCGCAGGTCAGAAGACGTGGAAGTCCGAAAATATCCCATGGCGGATCATCCATGTGGATTGCCATTTTGATATCGCATTCTTTACAGGTCGGCATAAGCGCCTCAAGAAAATATTTTAAGTTTTCCCACAATACTTCTTTTGTCACCGGCTTGTAAGCTGCAAAGAGCTCGTCCAGTTTCTCCATACGTTCCGGCTCCCAGCCTGGAAATGTCATTCCATGTAAATTATTTAAAATATAGTCTGCCATTTCCTTCGGATCATCATGGATCTTGCCTGCTTCGTAATAAAGTGCTGTCGAACCATCTCCTACCGGATGAAATAAATCCGTGCGCGTCCAGTCAAAGATCGGCATAAAATTATAGCAGATAACCTTGACACCGAATTTGGAAAGGTTCTTAATTGTCTGGATGTAGTTTTCAATATACTGGTCACGGCTCGGAAGTCCGATCTTGATATCATCATGTACATTGACAGATTCCACAACGTCCATATTAAAACCATATGGCTCAAGCTGTTTCTGCACTTCTGCAATCTCTTCTACCGTCCACACTTCTCCCGGCAGTTTATGATGCAGTGCCCACACGATGCTCGTCACACCCGGAATCTGTTTGATATCAGCAAGGCTGATCTTGTCATTGTCCTCGCCGTACCAGCGGAAACCCATCTGCATTGGCATATCTTTTCCCCTTAATCTTGATAATTGCATTATAGCATGTACATTTTTACTGGCAATTCAAGTTAATTGCTGTTTTATTGCAAATCTTGCGATTCCGTTACTTTTGGCATTTTTCTAATCCGCCGGAAATCCCTGTGCATCTCTACTGTTCCACCATGCGGTTTGAAGGCGGACTCTACCGCATGGGGTTTTTTCTGCAGCTGTTCTATCTGCTTTAACGAATGAATGATCAGTTGAATTGCATTTATCAGAAGACTTCAATCTATACGTTTTATCTTGCCAGCAGTCCTCTTGCAAAATAATCTGCCATCGCAAGCGCCTGCTGTTCCACATCGCGGAATACATCAATGCTCTGTTCGTATTCCCCATTGACCTGATGCTCAATCTCCTCCCTGGTCAGATCCAGATGATTCAAAAGCATGTTTCTTGTTTCCCTGCTCTCAAAATATGGATTATGATTTGCAAAAAGAGCTGCCATCTGATTGGCATTGCGGTACCACTCCTGCACCAGCGCATCATAATCAGTCATATTTTTTGCTTTCAGCGCCTGAATGATCTGCCCGCCGATTTCAATATGCTCCGTCAGAAGATTGCGGAGCTGTCTGGTCGTTGCGATCGGAAGATACCTTGCAAATACATCCGTGATCTCGTCTGCGGTCTCAAGCAGCCGTTCTTCCACCGCCTGCTGGTCCGCATTGTCTGCGACTGCACTCATCAGGTACATTCTGGTCCAGTAAACATGATTTAACCATGCAAGGCGCATATCCTCGTTGAGACGGAGGATGGAATCCTCACGCTCGGATTCGGTCTCGTTGCTGCCTCCGGCATTTCCTGTTCCTCCTCCCATGTTTCCGCCCATGCTGCCTGTGCCGCCGCTCATATTCCCGCTTCCGGTGTTTCCTGTTCCGCTTCCAGCGTTTCCTGTTCCTCCGCCCGTGTTTCCGCCTCCCGGATTCTGCGGCGGCACATATCCCTCTCCCGGGCAGATAAATAGCTGCATCCCGATCTGGAGATTATATGGATTGACTCCCGGATTTCCAAGGATCAGTTCCGTCACTGTCGTGTGATACTGTCTCGATAATTTATACAGGGAATCGCCTGCCTGTATCGTATGCACAATTTTGTTCTGACAATACATATCTTTATTTCCAACCATAACTTTTTCATATTATGATATGAAATACAAAAAAAAATGTGAAATACCATTTCTGAGATTTCACATTTCGCATTATTTTTCTACCAGGATTCGGGTGGCAAATATAGTTTTCAGTTTTTGACTGCTAAATTGCACATCTGTCATGGCTACCCCCATATTTACAACAGCGTCGCAAATATCGGTGCAGCGATTACCGTCAGAATACCTGCCACTGCAATGGAAAGGCTGCTCATGGCACCTTCGATCTCTCCAAGTTCCAATGCCTTTGCTGTTCCAAGTGCATGTGAGGATGATCCGATCGCAATTCCCTTTGCCACCGGCTCTTCAATTTTGAAAACACGGCAGATCGTTTCCGCTAACACATTTCCGATGATACCGGTGATAATGATGACCGCAACCGTGATTGTGACATAACCGCCAAGTTCCTCCGAGATTCCCATTCCGATCGCCGTTGTGATCGACTTCGGGAGAAGCGTGACATACTGTGCATGGTCAAAGTGGAATAACAGCGACAAGACCAGAACACAGATCACACTCGTCAGAACACCGGAAATCAATCCTGCAAAAATCGCCGCAACATTCTGTTTCAGCAGTTCGAACTGCTCATAAAGCGGGATCGCTAAACAAACCGTTGCCGGAGTCAGAAGGTAACTTAAGTATTTTGCGCCCTCATTATAACTCTCATATGGAATATGGAACGCAACCAGAAAACGATCACGGCAACGATCGAGATCAGAAGTGGATTGAATACTGCCAGTTTTAATTTTTCTTCAAAATACACCCAGCTCATATGCCAAAATGCTGATCGCAACACCAAAATACGGAATCACATAAAACTCTTTCATTGCTGCTCTCTTTCCTTTTCCCCTGCGCATCACAAATTGTGTCACATGACCGGACACGATCATAACCACGATCGTTGATACCACCATGATCATCACGATCTGCACACAGATCGGGCGTAGTGCATCCCATGCATCAATGAGTCCTGCACCGGCCGGAATAAACATTAACGGCATGATTTCGATCATGAACTTTCCGGCATCTTTGACTGCTGCAAGTGGAAGGATCCTTGTTTCCAGTGCAATAAATAAGAGAACCAGCCCATAAATACTTGCCGGTACCGGAAACGGGAGCACATATTTTAACAGCTCTCCCAGAAATGAAAACAACAGAATGATCATAAATTGTCTCAAGTACTTCATAAAATATCCTTTTCTTCAGAGGCTTCTCTGAAATTTCAATTTTCAGCCGGATATAATCATAGCACTTTTGTTAGAATATCAACCTTTTCCGTTACTAATTATCCACTTGTATTTTTAAAAACATCAGATTTGTTTTCCAGTTTATGACGTGCCGGATTTTCTAACACTTCCTGGCTAATTGCAAGCTGTGGTTTTAAAATACTGCGCTCCTCCCATTCCTCATAGAAGTCACGCCCGCTCTCATATGGACGGAAAGAAAATCTGTAAAACATCATGCAGACCGTTTTCTTTTCATCCTCAGTATTCAGCCGGCTTAAATATTCCTGCATATTCTTTTTAAGCTGTGCCACTCTGCCAAAAACTGCTGATATCGTTTTAACTGCGGCGTATCTAACCATTTTTCCACTTTGATTTTCGTTTTGCCGCGTTCACAGGCACCACTCTGTAGAAAATAGGAAACACCCTGCTCCTCATAAATTCTTCCCAGAGGAAATAGTCTGCAGATGCCCGGACGGTATGCATGGATACTGCACCTTCCCGCCTCATTTAAAAATACACAGGTATCCGTCTGTTCCTGCATTTTCAAATGCGGCACGATAAGCCCCTCTTCCACATGAAGTCCTACACAGGACTGCATCAGTTGTTCAAATCCCATCCCAAGCTCTGTCTCTAATCTTTTACAGTCATACGGATCGACTAAAACTGTATCTCCCATCTGTTCACAGCAGCTATGACAGCCCTCGCAGTCACTACAGCCGACACGGACCATATCATGTACGCCGTATATTTTTCCATCTGAAATTTCATTGATATCCTGTAACATATATGATATTCCTCTCTTATATCCTCCGCCGGAGATACGCAGCCTGAAACGTGAAAAATTTAATTCAAAGTCCTGTTTTATAAATTTTGATCAAAGAACGCAAGCATGTTTTCACTCCACATTTTTGCAGAAGTATGATATCCAAGCCCGATTCCATGATCTCCGGTCGGATAAACCTCGCACAGATGCTTTACGCCTGCTTTTTCCAGTGCTTCATTCAAACGCACGGTATTGCTCGCAGGTACACAGCCATCGTCCGCATTGGCATAGGCATAAGTCATCGGATAATCCGACGTGATATGGAACTCAACCGATAATTTTTCACGAAGTCCCGGTTTCTCATTCGTATTATAAATATAACTTCCCTCGTGGTATTCTGAAGTAAAGCTGATGACCGGATATAATAATCCTACTGCGTCCGGTCTGGCAGAAATTTTTCTATATTGTTCTACCATATCAGCTTTCTGGAATTTTGCAAGGTTTTCCAGTACATTTTCCTTTAATTCCTCATGGAGCAGCGCCTCACTCGCACAGAGATGACCGCCTGCGGATGCGCCCACGATCACGATCCGGTTCGGATCCACCTGATATTCCGCCGCATGTGCCCGCACATACATAACCGCTCTTGCAAGATCCATCTGTGGCAGCGGATAGTAGTTCGGACGGATCCGGTAGCATAAAATAAATGCCTTATAGCCGCCATCGCGTTCCATGCGCTGTGCAGGCTGAAGTCCCTCATTATAGAAAGATACCATCTCATAGCCGCCGCCCGGACAGAGGATCACCGCCGGTTTTAAGCCTGATGTATTTCTTTTTTCCTTGGAAACCGCCACAGATTCATAAGGCGGGATGGAATCACTGCCAGCAGTATGCGCAAATGCCTCGTTGTCCACAGCCGGATCACCGGTAAACAGCCAGACACCTTCCTCCGTATTTAAATCTGCATCCGGGATCCCGTTTTTCCAGTGTGACATTTTATCGCCTGCCGATGCATCATCATTTTCTCCCCACAGTGGAATGTACTTAAATTTCTTTGTCTCTGCCGTTTCTTTGATTAGGTTTGCACATTCTAAAAAGGCATCCGCTAAAATGGTGCTCCCCACTCCATCGTTTCTTCCTTCTCAATCTGTGCCATCGTATGATCCCTGTGTTCCACCGGTACACGTGCCATAAAACAGGTTGGAAACAGATTGCCGGCTGCACGTCCGACCGGCTCTGTATTTAAAATTTCGTTCATGGTGTTGTTTTTTGTAAACATGTGACTGCCTCTCTTTATACTGATTTTTTCAATGTATTGATTCCTGCTTCACATATGATAAGGTGAGATCTGTCTTTATCAAAACACTGACTATTACGAAAAAAAAATCTGATGATACTTTTAATATACATCAGATTTTTCGTGCTGGGTACTAGAAAAACTATATTATTTTTGCATGGAGAATTTGTCTAAGCCAGGCTCTTACAGATTGTGTCCATATTGTAGTCCGGGACAGATTTTTGTTGTACCATCCTCAAGATGTAATCCTGTTATTTCTTCACATCATCATGCATATTATTTTCCATTTCCATATTGATCTGCCTATTATCAACGGTTTTCCCCCACGCATCCAAACGTATCGCCCTTTTTCCGTAACGATTTAAAATAACCTGCTCTACCTTAACCTCCTCCATCTTAATATCCGGTTCATCTAAAATAATACTTAATGTATTTTCATAAGCCTTTCTATTTTTCATTACAGTCCATTTGATAACCATATTGATTTACTTTTGAATTGTATTTTTGACTATTAAGAACTATATTCATAATATACTACATCAAAAAACACATCTCAATCATTTTATTATGAAAAATTTATAAACCACTACCACAAAAAAATACCGGATAAAGACGCAGTTCCAAAACTTTCTGCGTTCTTTATCCGGTATCTATCATTCTGCTATGTTTTCCATCGACTTATCTATAAAGCCTAAAAACTTTCTGTCTCAATTAGTCCTCAAACGGAATAACTGCTCCATCATAAGTATCGTTAATGAATTTCTTGATGTCATCAGATTTTAATACTTTTACAAGTGCCTGGATGCCAGGGTTGTTCTCGTTTCCTTCTTTTACAGCGATGACATTTACATATGTTTTTGCTGCCTCAGAATCAGATGTCTCGTATGCTAAGGAATCCTGTGCTACAGAGTAACCTGCCTGTAATGCGTAGTTACCGTTTAATACAACGAATGCAACTTCCGGTGCCACTCTTGCTACCTGTTCTGCTGCGAGCTCTTCGATCTTTACGTTGTGCGGGTTCTCAGCGATATCGTTGACAGTTGCCTCTAAGCCGGCGCCGTCTTTTAAAGTGATGATGCCGTTATCCTGTAACAGTAATAATGCTCTTGCCTCGTTTGTGGTATCGTTTGGTACTGCGATCGTATCGCCGTCTGCTAACTCAGAGAGATCTTTCTTTGTTCCCGGATAAATTCCGAATGGCTCGTAGTGAATGCCTCCTGCATTGACAAGGTGTGTACCTTTCTCTGCGTTGAAGTTCTCTAAGTAAGGAATGTGCTGGAAGTAGTTTGCGTCGAACTCGCCGCTCTCTACTACCTCGTTTGGAAGTACGTAATCATCAAAAATTGTGATCTCTAAGTCCCATCCCTGATCTGCAAGGATCTTCTTTGCTTCCTCTAAGATCTCTGCATGTGGTGTTGCAGAAGCTGCTACGGTAATCGTACCGCCCTCTGTTGTCTGTGTGTCAGCTACGCTCTCGGCTGCTTCACTTTCTGCTGCAGTGGTGTCTGCAACTGCTGCATCATTTGTTTCTGCTGCATCGTTTGTTTCTGCTGCTGCGTTATTATCTGCAGCTGCATTGCCTGCTGTGTTGCTGCTGCCGCATCCTGTGAATGCAGATACAGCTAAAACGCCTGCTAAGATTGTGGTAAGTACTCTTTTTTTCATAATATGAATCCTCCTTGTTTTGCGGAGCAAAATGCGACTGCCTTTGCAGGAGCAGAGGATTTTACTCCTTGTTTTGCGGAGCAAAATACGACTGCCTTTGCAGGAGCAGAGGATTTTACTCCTTGTTTTGCGGAGCAAAATGCGAACCCTCTGGTGAGCAGAGGATTTTACTCCTTGTTTATACAAATGTTAAAAAACATTGTTTACGTTTATTTTCTGCGGTCTAAATTGCTCGCAAGCTTCATGCCGATCGTCTGGAATATCTGGAATAAAATTACCAGTAAAATAACCGTTACGATCATGATATCGGTCTGCCATCTGGTATAACCATAGCGGATTGCGATATCTCCAAGTCCACCGCCGCCGACGGTTCCTGCCATTGCGGAATATCCTAAAATTGTTCCAAGTGAAATGGTTGCCCCTACGATCAGGGATGTACGCGCTTCCACTAACATGACTTTTGTTACAATGGTAAAATTGGATGCTCCCATGGAACGCGCTGCCTCAATGACACCTGCGTCCACTTCCTTTAAAGAAGATTCCACCATTCGTGCAATATATGGTGCTGCTGCTATGACAAGCGGAACGATCGTCGCTGTCGGTCCATAGCTTCTTCCGATCAGAAATCTTGTAAACGGAATCAGCACGATCAGTAAAATCAAAAACGGTACACTTCGGATCAGGTTCGCGATCACGTCTAATACCTTGTAAACTGCTGCGTTCGGATGAATTCCATCTTTGTCAGTGACCGTTAAAAGAATTCCCATCGGAAGTCCGATCACATAACCGATCAGTGTCGATGTCAATGTCATATAAAGTGTGTCCTTGATGCCCTCTAACAGCATCATGATAATCTGCTCATTCCACATCTTCGGTCACCTCCTCAACTGCGAGTCCTTTTTCTTTTAAATATTCCTCAATATCCACCTGTAAATGTCTATCCTCCGGAAGTCCTAAAATCATTTCTCCCTTGGCTACACCGCCGACATTCTTGGTGTCTGCCCTTAAAATATTGACCGGTGTTTTAAACTGTAAGATCATGTTTGCAATGACCGGCTCAAATGCGGAATTTTCAGAAAAGACGATTCGGATCTTTTTATCTCCCTGCATGCGCTCCTGAACTGCATTTGCCAATGGTGCATTGTTATTCCCCGGCTGATCCCTTAAGATCAGTTCCTTTGCAGCTTTGGATTTCGGATGGGAAAAGATATCCTCCACAAGTCCGTCTTCCACTAACACACCATGTTCAATGATCGCCACATGGCTGCAGATCTCACGGATCACTGACATCTGATGTGTAATGATCACGATCGTGATGCCAAGTTTTTCATTGATCTCTTTTAGCAGCGATAGGATCGAAGCGGTTGTCTGTGGATCTAATGCGCTGGTCGCCTCATCGCAAAGTAAAATCTTCGGATCGGAAGCAAGTGCTCTTGCGATCGCAACTCTCTGTCTCTGTCCTCCGGAAAGCTGTGCCGGATATGCCTTTTCTTTTTCAGAAAGGCCAACCGTTTTTAACAGTTCTCTCGCTCTTTCTCTCGCCTCTTTCTTTTTCTTTTCCTGAATCTGCATCGGGAAACATACATTGTCAAGTACACTCTTTTGCATCAGAAGATTAAAATTCTGAAAAATCATCGCAATATCGCTGCGCTGCCCTCTTAATTCCTTCTCTGTCAATGCTCCTAATTCCTGACCCTCGATCAGCACCTGACCTTCTGTCGGTTTCTCTAAGAAATTTAAGCATCGTACCAGTGTACTTTTTCCAGCTCCCGACATACCGATGATTCCGTAGATATCGCCCTGCTCCACCGTCAGATTGATATCACTTAATGCCTCAACGGTCACTCCCTTTTGTTCAAACCTTTATAGAGATGTCTGACCTCAATTGCTGCCATACATGTTCTCCTTTCTTCCTGCCCTATGTGAGCACCTGTCTGCACTCCGCGCTCCATATTAACACAAATTTTATTTTAAGGCAAAAAAACAGATGCTCCCTCGCGGAAACATCTGTTTTACATTTTCTATCAACGCATAAAATCAGATATCTTTCCGCACACGAAATCGTCCCATACAGCACATACACATCATGCCGCACATGGATCCTGTCATCATCATTTTGTCTGCTGTTGTATAGGTCTTAATTTCTGTACGCATATCTGATCTCTCCTTTCTCCTACTGCTCTGTCTTGATTTGATAGTCCTTATTATAACAGGTAGTTACAGAAAGTGTTAATATTGGAAACCTTGAGTTGGTTATAGGTTTCACCTATAACTGATTACATCACATTTTCCCTGTATTTTTTTAATTCTTCGATATAGATCTCCCCGATATGGCTGACTTTTGCCCCTTTCCGCTTCACATAGCCAATGCGCATTTTCTCCGTTTCCTTTAACGGGATTGCCATATAGTCACTGCCGTTTAGTTCCTCACAGATAATTCCGGAACAGAGCGTATAGGCATTTAATCCAATCATCAGATTCAGAAGCGTGGCACGGTCATTTGCCTTGATGAGTCTTTTATAATCATAAGTACTCTTCATTTCCTCCGCCAGATAAAGCGAATGGTGTTCGCCCTGATCAAAAGAAAGACATGGATACGCATCGAGTTCTTCCATCGAGATCACTTCCTGTTTTGCCAGCGGATGCCCGGACCAGAGATAGACATAGGTGTCGCAGGAAAACAGTTCAATAAATTCCAATCCGTGTTCTCTGATGATCTTATTCATGACTTTCTCATTGAAATCATTCAGATATAAAACCCCGATCTCACTCCTGAAATTTTTTACATTTTCAAGTACATCATAAGTGGTCGTCTCATGGACTGCAAATTCATACTGTTCCATTCCAGCCTGTTTTACCGTCTCCACAAATGCCTTGACTGCAAATGTATAGTGCTGCATGGATACGCTGAACTTTTCTTTGACCTGCTTGTCGATATAGCGGGAAGTGAGCAGTGTAAACTGCTCCGTGACCTGTCTTGCATATCCTAAAAACTCTTCCCCCTCCGGTGTCACCAGGATTCCCCGGTTAGAACGCACAAACAGCTCAAACCCGATCTCCGTTTCAAGTTCCCGGATCGTCTCTGAGAGACTCGGCTGGGAAAGAAATAGTGTCTTTGCCGCCTCATTCATCGATCCGCAGTCCGCGATCGTCAATGCATATTTTAACTGCTGCAGTGTCATCTGATCCTCCCTTTACCCTTCCACATCCCCGGTCTGTTTTAAATATCTCTTCTTGCTCGAAAAACCTCTTCCCGACACTTCACTGACTTTATTGATAATCACAAAGGCATCCGGGTCTACTTCATGAATCAGTTTTTCCGTTTTGGCAAGCTCACGCATGGATACCACGGTCAGAAGCATCATCGTGTTATTTCTTAAGAACCCTGTCTCGCTGTTTAACAGTGTCACACCGCGGTCAATATCTTTTAATACCGCTGTGCGGATCTCATCAATATGGCTGCTGACGACCTTGATCTGCATTTTCGTAGTTCCAAGCATCAGACATTTATCCAGCACTGCGCTGTATACGATCACAAGCAGAATGCCATAGAGTACCTGTTCACCTGTGCTGTGAAATACCTGAAGGAGTAAGATCAGCATATCAAATACATAGATGGAACTTGACACCGGAATCTTAAAATACTTATTTAAGATCAGCGGCGGAATATCCATGCCGCCCGTGGAAGCCCCCATCCGGATGACAAGTCCGATCGCTGCCCCGATACAAATACCGCCAAAAACAGTACACAAGATCAGGTCATCGGTAATCCGGTAACCCCCAAGCAGCCTTGTGATCAGTTCGAGTGCAATCGGGTAGCTGAATGTGCTGACAATCGTATTTGCCGCAAACTTCCACCCGAATGCAAAAAATCCGATCAGAAACATAATGGTATTAAATACAAATACAAACACGGTGACCGGCGTGTGGAAAACATCATTGACAAACAGTGCGATACCGGTCGTTCCACCGGTGATCAGCCCGCTTGGCAGAATAAACATTGCAATTCCAAATGCATAAATGCAGTTTCCAAATATCACAACCAATGTTTCCACAATTCTTTTTAAAATCTGTCGCATAAAACTCTCCATTCCTGCATGTGAAAAATCTTATTCTTCACACGGATGTCTCTCCGTAGTTATTCTTCGTCATCCTCATCCATGACATCTTCTTCATATTCGTCATACGCTCTCTGATGTCTCTTTTTGCTGCGGTTTTGATCCTGATGCGCCACATCTCGGATCAGACTTACGATTCCTTTATAAATCTCCCGTATGACCGCAAAAATAAAAAACATCACGATAAACCCGACTACTCCAAATACGATATCTGCAAATTCCATATTGCCGGTATTCGTCACCTTCTGTCCGATCTCAATCGCAAATGTGATCACGATGATCAGTGTAAAAACATAAATCCATGCAATCACCATCACATGATCGTGTTTTGCGAGCCATTTAAAAACAGGATACACCACAAAAATAAACATCATTCCCAAAATTCCAATGACTAAAAAATGCAATTCCTTATCACTGAAATTGTATTCGTATGCATCATTTAACCGGAGCAGATAACTATGTATCTTCGCGAGCAGTTCCACAATGCCATAAAGTAATTCTTTCATAAACCTCATCCTTTCTACCGGGAATTATCGTAATATATCTTTTTTAATTTGTAAAGAAAGAAACCTTTAATCTCCCATAAATCAAAAAATACCCGGGGTCTTGCGACTCCGGGCATCTCTCATCTACTTTGTAACCTGTGATCAATATACATGTTTCTTTGACTTATGCGCTTCTCTTGCCTCTTCTACTGCGGCATGATCTGCAATATTGATCTTGGCTGCTGCCTTTTTCTTTTTTAATGGATGTTTTGGATTCTTATCTGACATACTATACGCTTCCTTTCTGCATATCATCTTTCATCCTTTTACTTTATTTCCTTGCTTCGGTTACGTTATAGCACTATAAATCAGCAAAGTCAAGTATTATCCATCTGTTTTTTTGTTATTTTATGATTTCTTTTAAATTTTCAGAATATTTTTATAATTCATAATCTGAACCTAATGCAGTGTAATATACACGAAATCCATGCCTTTTCTTCTCCACATAGTCCATCCGGATCAGCAGATTGATAAATTCCTGTATCAGACCTTTTTCCCAGCGTCTGTTATACACTTCATTCACTGCTTCCGTTAACTCAGCAGTACACATCTCTTCATTTCTGTCCCACAGAATATTTAAGATCATATTGGCTGTGTCCGGAAGATTGTCTAAAAATACACTTTCCATCTCCATCACTCTGCTCCTCATCTTTCGTAATGCTCCGGTACTTATTCAAACCGTGACTTTCTGCCCATGAGTTTAGCATAGATTTGATGGCATTAAAATAGATATGTCCGATATTCTCGGAAACACGTCCTTTTCACATTTATATTCTTAATATAGCGGATTTTTCCAGGTTTATGCGTCAATTCCAAGTTCCGCCGGAAGGAAACGCGGACAGACATTCTCGGATGACGTGATCACGGACGCCGCCAGACGTGTTCCAATCTCCACCGCTTCCTCTAAGGTTTTTCCGTATGTCAGACCACTTGCCACACCTGCGCAAAACGCATCGCCTGCTCCTGTCGTATCTTTTACCTGTACTTTTTTTGCCGGGCAGATGCCGTATGTGCCTTCCCGGTCTGCATAGACCGCACCTTTGCCTCCCATCGTCACAACCATGGACGGAATATTGGCACGTTTTACACAGCCTGCAAGAATTTCTGCGAGTGCTTCCGGTGTCTTTTCGCTGTAATCATCCGAAAAGAACATCCCTGCCTCTAACTGGTTACAGATAAAACAGTCAAATTTCCGCAGGAAATCTCTTCTCTCTGCCGCAATACTCATATTGCTGACAACCCCGTAAAGCGGTTTTTTAAACTTTTCACACAGACTTACCACTTTTTTTACGATCTCTTTATCCATATCCACTTCGATCACGACAGAATCAGCATTTTCAAAAATCTCATCCCCGGCTTCTTCCAACACATCAAGAATCGGCATCAGATTCGGTCTCTGTGAAATTGAACCGGCAACATCTCCACGATGGTCAAATACGGCAAGCCAGGTTCCCATTCCATTTGGAATCGTTAACATGTATTCTGTATTTACTTTATGATTCTGCAGTTTGTGAATGACATCACTTCCAAGTGCCGAATCATCCACAATTCCCAAAAATGTAGGGCGCAGTTCGATATTCGCGATATCTTCTACAACGTTACGGCTGACACCTCCATGGATATATTCGATTCTTCCCGCATTTCTCCCATCCGGGATATAAATATCTTCCGGAAACCCCTTGATATCCACAAATACTGCACCAATTACTACAATTCCATTTTTATTTACTGCCATATATTTCAATTACCTTTCTATCGTTTTCTGATATGGATCTCCGGAATCGCCACACTGTCATAAGTAATTCCCGGCTTTTTTTCATCTTCATCTGCCGCATCCTCCGGTTCATGTGTATGGATCTCCGGAACCGCAAGATTATCATAAGTCAGATTGTATTCGTGACCTTTCTCTCGTTTCTTTCTGAATTTAAACATACTTACTCCGTTTCTTCTATTATAATATATTGATGAAAAATGTAATAACCAGACTGTTGATAAAATCTGCAAACAGACTTCCGATCAGAGGAATGATCAGATACGCCTTTACGGACGGAGCATATTTTTCACACAGCACCTGCATGTTTGCCATGGCGTTCGGTGTCGCGCCCATTCCAAATCCACAGGTTCCGGCTGCAAGCACCGCTGCGTCATAATCTTTTCCCATCACATAAAATACCACAAACCTTGCAAATACACAGATGCCTGTACTGCACATATGATGCGTGCGCTATCGATTCTGCAGTTATCATTGATGGATCAATTGCCAATACATATCAATATTTCTATCTGATCGATGGTCATTCCTGTCAGATTCGAAGATCCAGATCAAATCAGATGCATCATATCGTATGCACTTCCATTCAGATCCTCCAGAACCGGGCCAAACGCGCCCGCAGTTCCGTGTCCGCCCACCATCGGGATCGAACCGGTACACATACCGATCAGCGCATCAATGCCAAGCAGATGGGATGTTCCGATTGCAAGCAGATTCTGTAAAACGATCAGGAGAATGACCAACCCTAAAAATATCGCCAGCGACTTTCCACCACTCTTTAACACCTTCAGATTTGCCTGAAATCCTACTGATGTAAAAAAGAATACCATACACACTTCCCTTAAGGTATCATCAAAAGAGATCTCCATAAATCCACTGCTGTAACAGATACATGTGACGATTGCAAATAGCAGTCCCCCGACGACCGGCGCCGGAATACAGAATTTTTCCAGTACATGTATCTGTTGTTTTAGATAACTACCCAGCATCAGCACCAGCACCGAAGCTGCCAATGTCTGATACATATCCAACTGAACTTCCATATTTATCCTTTCGATTCTAATTCCCAAACCGGATCTTATTTTTCAAATCCGGTATTTACTCTGTCGGCACCTCGATACCGCACTCTGCATAATATGCCGCCGCACCCTTATGAAACGGGATTGTAATACCTCCAATCGCAGACTGCTCGTCCTCTTTTAATTCGATTGAGGCCGCATAGCGGATATCCTTTCCATGTAAAAATAAAAGTTCCGTCAGCTCTTTTACCGTATTCTCCGATAAACTGTCACCTGCCAGAAGCACCGCCTGTACAGACAGTGTTTTTACCTCTTCTGTCTGACCGGTATAGGTGCCTGCCGGAATCGTATATTCGGAATAAAACGGATATGCCGCCTTTAACCGGTTCCGGCATTTTACATCAATACTCAACAGACGGATTCCGCATTCCTTTGCCAGTTCCCCGATCACTGTAGTCTGTGTTCCCGCTGTACAAAGAACGCATCGATCTCTCCATCTGCAAGTTTCGCTGCCGCCTCCGTGTAATCCAAATTGACAGTCTTTACCATATCTCCGCTGATGCCCTGTGCCTGCAGAATCTGGTTTGCGTTCCGCCCTGTCCCGGATTCCTCTGCCCCGATACTGATCGTTTTCCCAAGAAGATCATCCAATGTCTCAATCTCTGAATCCGTGCGCACGATGATCTGACATGCCTCCGGATAAAGCGCTGCAACCGCTTTATATCCCTGGTATGCTTTGTCCCGGAATTCCCCGGTTCCATGATAGGCTTCCTCCACCAGATCTGCCTGGGCAATCCCAGTTCAATATATTTGCCCGAAAGAAGTCTGACATTTGCTGAGATCCGGCAGTATTCCTTGTTTCAAGTTTATACGAAAATCCTCTTTATTTGCAAGACTGACATATGCATTGGCAAGGAATCGTACATTCCGCCGATTCCCGCAGCTCAAACCGGATTGTTTTCCGGTTTGCGCCGCATCCTGCCAGCATTAAGATCATTGCCAGTCAAGAAAAATATACCGACTTTTTATCAATCTATGCCCCTCCTTTTCGATTAACTTTTATCTGCATGTTATGCATCTGATCTCGCATATGCATTTTCATCTGACCGCTCAGTTCAAACAGTACCTTATCGAGTGTATCTGTGGTTTCTTTCTTTAACATTCCGGCAACCGCACGGTTTGCCTCATGCCGGATCTCTTTTCTTTTGCATCCGTCTCTTGGGAAGAAGTGCATCATAACGATTAATCAGCTCATGACCTTTCGCTAACACATGTTCCTTATATCTTTCAATATGGAATACCGAACTGCGGTAAGAGGCGTCTGCCATCGCCGCGATCATCCTGCCTGACCAGTAAAATTGTCCGTGGAAACCTCACCTGTGGTGTTGCAGAGATAGTCCGGTGTCTCATCGATATCCGCGTAAAACGGAACCAGTACATTAAACGCATTGGATGCAAATGCGATCCACTCGATCACATTACAGTCACATTCCATTCCCGGACGCATCTGGATCACAGCCAAAAGTCATTGCGGTTGATTCCGATCGAGCGGTATGCACCGCGCATATTTTCTCCCCGTATGCCGCATACGGATCGTACGGCGTCCCCTGGAAGTGGGAGGACAGCACATATTTTACATCCTCCACCGTGATCTTCTTTTCCGGTACCATACACCACGGAATGTCGTCGGACTGCGGGGTATAGTCTGCATGTTCTCCATCCCAGACTTTCGTGTGCGGATTTAAGCAGCGCTCCATATACCACGCTCTCGGTGTATTGTATACATGGTCTGCATCATCATGGCTGCCAAACGCATCTCTCGGATTTAAGCTGCCGTCCATTGAGAGATTCAGATGATTTTTCTCAATAAATTCTTTCAGATCTGAAGAACACATATATTCTTTCTGATCAGATAGCGCATCCTCAAGATCAAAGTGGTCAATACCAAGCTGGTTTGGCATGACAACATATACATCATCCGGCACCCTTCTTGCGATCCAGTGATGTCCGCCGATCGTCTCAAGCCACCAGACCTCATCCTGATCCTGAAAAGCGATTCCGTTCATCTCATAGGTGCCGTACTGTTCTAACAGAGAACCAAGGCGTTTCACACCCTCTCTTGCACTGCGGATATACGGCAGAACGATACATACGATATCCTCCTCGCCGATCCCGCCAGGTACTTCTTCTTTCCATCTTCCGCCGGCTGAAGTTTAACTAACGGATCTGCTCCAAGCACACGCGGATTTGATGTGATCGTCTCCGTTGCTGTCATCGCAACATTTGCCTCATTGACACCTGCCGCTGCCCAGATTCCTTCTCCCTCCACGGCATTTGGCACCGCCGTATAGCGCATCGGATCATCCGGAAGTTCGATTGTCACATGTGAAATAACAGATTTATATGTTTTCGGCTGCTCCTCCGGATGAATAACAACAAATTTTTTCGGTGTAAAATGTCCGGAACCAGAATCATCATTTCTTGCGATCATCGTAGAACCGTCATAAGATGCTTTTTTCCCAACAAGTATTGTAGTACATGCCATTTTTATTATCTCCTCTCAAGTGTTTTGTCTATTCTGCCTCGTCATAAAAAATTTTGTCTTTTTCTAACACCGTTCCGACACCATCCTTCACCTCAACAATGCAGACAGAACAGTTTTTCGGGATTCCCCCGCGCCAGATATCTTCTTTATCATCATAAAAATTTGCCAGAAGACAGCGTCCGGCTGCCCCGTGTGTCGATATGAAGATCGTAGCATTTTCATATGCCTTGTTCTGTACCAGTGAATGATAAAAATCTTCGGTCCGTTTTAAAACATCCTGAAAACTTTCCCCGCCCGGAGCCCTCATGCAGTGATACGGATCATGATAAAATTTATCAATAAAATCCGCAGGAAGGACTTTGCTGTCTCTCACACATTCTCCCTCCCAGTCGCCAAAAGAAAGTTCTATGATACGTCTGTCTGTGATCATAGGAAGATGTCTTCCCGCCATCACAAGCTCTGCCGTCTGTTTTGCGCGGATCAGGGGACTTGAAATGACAAGATCAAAATCTATGTCTTTCATGCCTTCACCGGTTAATTCTGCAAGACGGATGCCCGCATCATTTAACATGATATCACGCTGTCCCTGCAGTTTTTTCTGTTTGTTCCACGATGTTTCACCGTGCCTGATTATGTATAATTTCATCTTTTTGCCTTTCTGTACTTTATCTCCGGGTAATAAACGAATTTTCTGCTCATTGCCTAACACATTATAGCATGAGATTTTTTCTTTTCCAAATCTTATCTATGATTTCAGATTACACCTGTCACTGACGTATTTTTTCCAAATCTGGATTCTTCACAGCCGATAAGCATTTTTTCCGCACAAAGTAATAGCAGATCACCTGCATCACGATCGTTGCCAGCCAGGATGCCGGATACGAGATAAACAGAAAATACAGGGATCTGTGAAGCGGGAAAAATACAAAGATCCATAAAATACGCATCCCGACCGTGCCGATTACAGACAATATCATGGGAACAGAGGAATACCCCATACCACGCAGTGCGCCTGGGAAAAGATCCATGATGCCGCACAGGAAATACGGCACGGTTGTGATGGAAAGTATCTCGAGTCCACATGCAATCACATCCGGTTCTTTGGTATAGATCGTCAGTATCTGTGCCCCAAAGAAATATGCGCTGCATCCAAGCACAGCAGCAACACTCACAGACAAAATCAGACAATCCATCAGCACCCGGTCCATTCTCTTATATTTTCCCACACTAAAATTCTGACTCGTAAAACTCATGCAGGCCTGTGTGATGGAATTGACTGAAACATACAAAAAGCCAAGCAGGTTATTGGCTGCCGTATACCCCGCCATCGCCGTCGCACCAAAAGAGTTGACGGACGACTGTAACAGTGCGTTCGAAAAGTTGATCACTGTACTCTGAATTCCTGCCGGAATCCCAACCTGAAAAATCTGTTTCAGATAAGCACCATTGATGGACAGCTTTGAAAAATGAAGCTGGTAACTGCCCTGCGTCCTGCAAAGGCAGCGCAAAACAAGGATACAGGACACACACTGGGAAATGATCGTTGCGATTGCAACCCCGGCAACATCCAGATGGAATCCAATCACCAGGATCAGGTTTAATCCCGCATTGATACAGCCTGAAATGATAAGGAAGAAAAGCGGTCTTTTGGTGTCCCCGACGGCACGGAGTATCGCTGCACCGTAATTATAGAGCATAAAAAATGGCATCCCCATAAAATAGATCCGCATATATAAGGTTGACTGACCGATCACGTCATCCGGTGTACCCATCAGTTCCAGTGCTCCCTTCGCAAACAGCACACCAACAAATGCCATCACAACACCGCTGATCAGTGCTAACGTGATCGCAGTATGTACGGTCTGTGACATTTCTTCCTCCCGTCCTGCGGCATAAAATCTTGCCGCAAGCACATTCGCTCCAAGTGAAATTCCGATAAACAAATTCACAAATACATTGATCAGTGCCGTTGTCGAACCGACCGCTGCAAGCGCCTGACTGCCGCTGAATCGTCCCACGACGATGATGTCGACTGCATTAAACATTAATTGTAAAATTCCCGAAAGCATCAGAGGGAATGCAAAGGAAATTAATTTATCCATGATAGTGCCGTTACACATATCGATTTCATATTTATTATTTTTCAATGAGAGGACTCCTTTCCTGATTTCTTACTATCTGTATTTTATTATGCGTATCTTGTTATGCATAAATTTGTATTGAATATTTTACATTGCGTATCTTACTGCCTTTTTGGGGCTTCGTCAATAAATTTTGTTTGGTTATCAAAAGGGGGATTTAGAACGTAATGGGGCAGCCTGCTGGTGAAAGCAGACTGCCCCATCTTCAGAAAACATGTAAAAATTTTATTATCGTGAATGATTTAAGAACCGGACGGGATGCGCACGATATAATGCTCTCCATCCCGTTCCACCCGTGTTAAGACCGGAATATGTTTTTTACGAAGCTGATGCACAACCGGATAGGTCAAAAAAACATCGCCTTCCACATAAACAGCTTCCGGTTTTTCTTTTAAAATCTGTTTCACCTGGTCTTTGATCCGGCTCTTCCACTGTTGCTTTTCCATGATAACTTCTCCGTAAATTCCCTGCACCTCAAGTTCCGGGACATCCGGCAGCGCGCAGTGTGAAATGCGCGCATGCTCCATTCCTGGCAGCTGCTGTAAGAGTTCATCCGCTTCTTTTCCACCGCCAAAATTTACGATCACCGGCTCCTCCTTAAAGCAGGACAAACTGATCTTACATGCCGCCACGGCATCTTCTAATGTGCCAGCCGTCATCAGAAAACCTCCCTTGTGGCAGAAGCCTGCACTGAAAAGTCCTGTTGCCTGCACAAGCTCCTCATTTTCTAATCCAAGCCATTTTCCCGGGAAGCTGCACTTGTAATTCATGGAGTATTCTCTTTCTGTGGCTGGATACAGTAACCGCCGCGGTTGGATGGGAAAATCACAAATGCGATATCGGTTTCTGAGAGCCTTTTCTGACACGGGATAAATTCCGGCAGAACCAATATTTTGCCTCATCTTCCGGTTGCTCCCCTGCCTCAAGTGTCTTCTGCTGTGCCTCTAAAACTTCCTCGATCCGTTTATCTGCCCGCTCATTTCCAAGATAGCGCTCAAATTTATTTTCCAAAATCATTCCGGCTACACCGACTGCCTTGAAAAATGCGTCATCACTGCTGCCCGCTGCATCCCATGTCGGATTGAAATTTCCAATCAATGTTGCAAGTTCATTTTTCTCCCCGGTATTGTCGTTGTTATCAAGCGGCTGAACAAATGCCTCATCAAAAGTCTGTGCGAGTTCCTCTCCTAAGATTCCGGCACCAAGCTGCTCCCAGAGCAGTCCAAACGCCGCATACGGCACTCCGTTTTCACGGATCCTGCTGTCTTTCTGATGATGGTCATACTCTCCGCGTCCAATGTCAAATACGATCCCGTCATAATCTTCGGGAACTTTGCTGCCGCGCGTGATCGTAATTTCCGGGTTTAAATAGAGCAGTAATGCTGAGGAAAAAACGTCGTCCGCGTGAAACTTGCCGCTGTGGGTAAATGCTTTTGCGTCTTTTCTGGTGATCTGTTGTAATAATGTGTTGTTCATGGTGATATCCTCTTACCTCTTACCTCTTACCTTTTACCTTTTTACATGATTACCTATTTTAAATTTTAAACTGACTGATGATCGTTTCAAGTTCATCCACAATTTCTTTATTGTTCAAAACCGCATCCACAATTTTCTTAAACTCTTCATCGATCTTTGTCATATATCCGGAATTTTTCACCACTTCTTCCTTCTGTTTATCAAACCCATCCATAATGTCATTTACATAATAATGAATACGTTCCATACTCTGCTGCAGTTCATCTATACAGCCACCAAACTTCTCCATCTGATCTTTAAAATTATGTGCATCGCTTGCATATTCCTCGCCTGTATGTACGAGAACATCATAATCTGAAATAACATTTGTTTTCACATAGTTTAGCAATTCAAAAGAAGATTCCGCCAGTTTATCTACTATATCCACGATAAACGTATTAATTTTCTGAATTTCCCCTGCAGTCTTTGATGATTCCTCTGCAAGACTGGATATCTCGTTTGCCACAACTGCAAACCCTTTGCCACTTTCTCCCGCTCTTGCGGCCTCAATGCTTGCATTCAGCGCAAGAAGGTTTGTCTGGTCTGCAACATTCAGAATCTGGTTTGTAAGCTGTTGTATCCGCTCTACTTCCTTCGATTCTTCAATTTTATCTTCAAGCGTCTTTCCAATTCTCACAATCGTATTCTGCATACATTCTCTGGCAGATACGGCATCTTCTTCTAACTTTTCCGCTTTTTGTCCAACCTCACCAATGTACTCTGCCTGCGATTTTGTCTCATGTATGACGGATGACATCATTTCCTTATTGCTCTGTGCATTTTCAGCAATCTTATGCACCATGTCGCTCATTTCAAGAACCCTGCCTTCCATAGCGTTCATGGTAGCATTTACTTTCGACACTTCATTTGCAGACGAAGTTACAATATTATTTACATGCTCTGAATTACTTAAAAGTTTCTTTTCACTTGCACTGATATTTTGAATGATCTCACGCAAGTTCTCCAGAAAGATATTTAAACTGTCTGCAATATTTCCAACCTCATCTGTCGATCTTACATTTATCTTCTGTGTAAGATCTCCCTCTTTCTTTGCAAGCTCACTCATTTTCTCCGCTATCACACTTACATTTCTTGACAAAACACCACTGATAATAAGCGCAAGTGCTGTTGCTATCACCAATCCTGCAAGTTCAATGATTACAAATTCTTTTATAAATATGTTTTCCTGAAGTCTGATATCAGTTGCAGAACAATCCACTCCTACAATTCCTGCAATTTCACCGGAACTATTGTAAACCGGAGCAAATGCACTATAAAAATCTCCCCACTCATCGGATGTCATTTCACTATCAACTGTGGCATTCCCGTCAAATGCCTCTGCTATTTCATCATAAATCTCATATTCTTCGCCAATCGCAGCCCCTTCTTCGGTATCAGCATCAACAATAAATTCCAGCCTGTCACCATTCATCCGCATTGTATATATGTATTTGATATCATCTCCACACAAGAAATCCTGCAGCTGCGATAATATTTCTTTATAATTTTCTGTTTTCTCATCTCCGGCTTTAATTTATCCTAAAATATCACCATCGATTCTTTCCGCGGCAATTTTAGCTGAATTTCTGGCATTTTTCTTACACTGTTCTAACAATGTATCTTTCGCCTGTACGATAAAAAACCAGCCGATCAGATTCGTCACAATCAAAACACATGCTATCATTCCGGTCAAAATTTTTGCACGTATGCTGATTTTAAAATTTTTCTGTGATTTACCCTCTTTCATGCTGTCCTCCGCCCTTCATATCATTTATATGAATATTATAGCGTTTTGCCTTCTCTCTGGCAAGAAAATCAAACTTGCTAAGTTCTTCTTCCCTCGTCCGGCAATGAATCATTCCATCGTCAGCATACCTTTCAAATGGTGCTTGCGGAAAATTTCTTTTTCCGCATATTCCCCGATATCCTCGACCTTGCGCCAGGGAGACCGGAATAACATTTTGCATTGATTGACGGTGACCCTGATCAACCAGTTTTTCAAATGGAAATCTGATTCAATCCGATACTTTCCTGATAGCCCGCCACCCCATATTTTGTTACCGCATCCACGACAGGGAGCAGCCTTTTATCTGTAATCTTTTGCAGCATTTTCTTTCTCTTTTCAGAAATTATTTCTTTCGATCTGCACTGCTCATAATCGAAAGGCGTCATATGCCAATAGCAGAATGTTCCCCGATAGTACTGCGATAATTTTTGTGCGATCAGTATCCCCTCCGGATCGAGATCGCCGGAATAATATACCTTAGTTCCTGACTTTGCAAGCAGTTCTAACACCAAAAGCCCTGCCAGTCTTGGCTGCCCATTCATGCACATGCACGACTTTTCTCCACAGATCAGGGCAAAAACAGACGGGTTTTCCACGATAAAGATCTCATGATCCACACACTCGATACGCTCCCATTCAGAAAGTACTGTAAGCGGCACCTGCACCATATTTTTTTCCTGACAGAATCCGTCCATCCCTCTGTGCAATTCTCCGTTCTTTTTGATCGCATGCACGTTATAAAGCAATGCATAATTGGAAATATCATCGATTAATATCCCGGCAAGAAGATAGCTTTTCTGTCTCTTATATGCAGGAAACATTTCTAAAGTTTCCACCTGTATGCCCCTCTGTCCTAAATCCATCTGTATGACCTGATAAAGGATCTTTCCCTCTGCCGTGCCCTGGTCAAATGCATGCGGATTTCCGGTTACAGCAGCGGCAAATACCGCGAGGTACACACTCTTTTGTGTGCGGTACGGCAAAGCGTTATATAGGTTCGCACACAGCCAGAGAAGGCGTTTCCACTCTTTTAAGTTCTCTTTGTCGCTGCTTTTTAAAATATTTTCGAATGTATCAAACTCCAAAAAGGCAGGAGTCCCTTTGAAATTTTCAAGGAACTCCTTTTTTATCTCCCGTATCTGATTTTCTTTAAATGCCTTTTCCTCTGCCTTTCCAATCAGCGCTTTTCCAAAATACTCTGCCAGCACTTCTTCCGGTGTGACCGTCCCATATTTGCTGCAGGAAAGTGCTTTTCGGAATTTTTCAGCAGAAACCGTAATACTTTTTTTGCCATGAAAATTCTGGCAGAAGAATCCTTCTAACGTGTCAAGTCCGTCCCCAGATATATTCTTTACAGTCACTTTACCCGAAAATCTGCCGTAGGAACTGTATTTCTCACGAAAACCTGTAAAGATGCGCTGCCAGATCTCATTTTGCCTGAAATATGCCACGCAGTCACGTTTTAACTTTTCATGCCCTGTCAAATTGTTCAATCTCTATCCCTCTTTGTTCTACTTTTTCTTCATCATCTAACAGTTCTTTACTGTGTCCGTTCCATAAATAAGGCATTACGGTAACAAATTTCGCATTTTCCGGGCGGATCAGCTGATAAATTGCCAGCGCATCCAGCGTATCACAGTCTCCCCACAATACCTGTGAATTGATAATAAAATCAAATTCAAACTGTGTCATCAGGCGGAACATGTCTCTGATATTCCGGTTGTCGACACCGGCAAATGCCTCATCTAACGAGATCAGTCTCGGCGCATCTGCCCTGCCGCCCTGATATTTTGCAACGACAGCAGAAAAGAGCGGTACATACATGGACATTGCTTTTTCTCCTCCACTGAACGTACCAAATACACTATTGGTCAGTTCCTTCTGGCGCTCTCCGCTTTTTTGGGAGAACAACTGAAATTCAAACCATTTTCTATAATCAAGTGTTTCTTTCATGATCTGATAAAAGGAGATCATTCCGGCACTCTCACGCGCATTGCGTCTCGCCTCGTCGACCTTTGACCTGAAATGTGCAGAAAGTCTTGCCGCCTCTTCTTCACTCATCAGACGGTAATCTTTCTTTAACAGTTCTACCAGTTCCCTGGTGTCGCTGATCCTCTTTTCGGCTGTCTTACTCCTCCATCTGAGACTCAGTTTCAGACCGCTTGACGTATCCATGCCATTCATCAGCGTATTCATTTTCTGCACCCACAGATTCGACGCATTGATCTTTCCCCGGATCTTGCGGCTCACAGTATTGGCCAGAATATCTTCGAATAATTCCCGGTCTCCGTCTTTGATCAGGTTTTCAAGCTCACTGATGTCTTCATCAAGATGTGTCAGCAGACTTGCAAACGTTACCTTCGTCCCCTGATATCTTGCTGTGATATCAAGCCGCTTTGGGGTATAATCATCTATTTTTTCACTCTCATCCGATTCTGCAAATAATTCATTCTGCGTAAGCTGATAATCGGTCAGAAAACCTCTGTTTTCAAAATATACCCTGTTGAGGTCAGCGATAATACTGTTTTTTTCCATATCTTTGATATCTGTCAGCAGATAATCATAAATATGCCCTGCATCATCCGTAATCTCTTCTGGTACAGCCACATAAAAAAGTCCCCGCTCCTGTTCATAACATTTCCGGTAAAATTCCACTTTCTTTTCATATACCTTTATCGTATCCGCATTGCTGATACGATTCGCTTCGATCAGCTTTGCTTCATCCGTCTTTTGTGTCTTTTCGGTCACACGTTTCTGAAACTCTTTCGGAAATGCATTCAGCCACGAAATGCAGGCATCTAACCTGTCTTTGACCGCTTCATAATCTGTCAGGGCAAGCTGTTCCAGAATGGATGTTCTTTCTTCCTGTTTTGAACTGATCTGCTTTTCGGTCTCCCTTATGTCATATCTGATCTGATCCATATCAAGATCTAAATCTTCTAAATGAACTTTGCGCTCCTTAAGTATGCCGCGCTTCTTAAAATCATTTCATGTGCCGACTTTAACTCTACCAGATTTTTGTCATATTCCTCCGCTGCACTTTTTGCACTCTGGAACGTCTCATAAGTACAGTTGAGATACAATTTTTCAGCGATCTCAATCGCACCCTTTTTCTTTTCCTTTATTTCTTCCAGAAGGCTGCCAGCTGCTCCCCGTCTTTTCATTTTCACCCGCAGCAATTCATACTTTTGTTCTTCCGCTAAGAGCAGCTTCATTGCCTCCCTCAGATCCGTATCGCCCGGAAGCGCATCATATTCTGATTTCAGCCGGTCCTTCCGTTCTGATAAATTGTTTCGTTCTCTCTCTAAACCTGCAATCTTTTCCTCTAACACCAATATCAGATTTTTACATTCTTCTATTTTTGCAAGCCTGTGTCTTTCCCTCGCTTTACTGCCCAGATACCCTGCTTCATATTCCCCGGTAACTGTTCCAGCCAGAACACCCATATGATAGGAACCATCCTCAGAAACTGACACATCATTCTCACCGCCATAAGCGATACTTGAAAGGATTTTTGTCAGTCTCTGGTTTGAAAAAATATCATTGACTTCCTCGTTTAGTTCCAGTACGTCCAACAGACTCTTTTCTGCCTGCGTTTTTCCTGCAAAAAGATAATGGTCTTCGCACCCTTTTACCGGTGTAAGAACCTGTTCCCTGTATTGCTCATCCACCACAATTGCATCGAGTATTCCCATTTTTAGCAGGGCTTCTTCTAAATGGTTACAGGCATCTTCATCCAGCTCCGATCCAAACTCTATCACTTTATAAAATTCCTGATATGGAATCCCTGCTTCATCCAGTCTCTGGCGGTTTCTTATCACAGCTTCTGATCTCTGTGGCTGTGGTTCTTTCTGATTTTCCCACTCACTCAGCTCTGTTTTTGCTTCATCGAGTTCTGTTTTTGCTGTTTCCTGCTCCAGAAGAATGGAATTGATCTGCGTTTCTATTTTAGACTGCTTTTTGATCCATTGATCTGCAGCCTTCTGGCGTACCACCGCGTAGTCAGAATTTTCCTCATACGTATCTGCGAATGTACTGAGCTCCCTCAATAGTTCCTTTTCCAATTTCAGTTCCACATTGTTTTCATTCCATTGATAAAGTGCTTCTTTCCACTCATTTTCTACCTGGATCAGCATGTTTTCAAATTCCGATATTTTTCGCTGGAGTGCGTCTAATTCCCGGATCTGCTTCTCCCTTTTCTGGATCATTTCATCCTTCTGCCGGTCAAGACTTTTAAGTTCTGCGAGCAATTTTTCTCCATCATTGATATATTGACGTGTATGTTCAAACTGCTGCCTGTGAAGATCAAATTTATAATCATTTTCCAGATCAGCACACAGTTCCTCTCTCATAAATGCAAATTCCTGGAATGCCATCTGGTCTGCTTCCTCACGCATATCTTCTAACAGAGTCTCTACTTCTTTTTCTTTTTCATACTTTCTGTTTTCTTCCTCTTTGATCTGGTTTGTGACATCTCTGTACTGTGCTTCCTTTGCAGCCAGAAATGACTTTTTATCCGCAAGGATTTTATCATGAGCCTCAAGTTCTTTGGTGAGCTGTGCCTCTCTGCCCTTTAGCGCAACTGCATCACTTTTATTGAGGGACTCCTTTTCTTTTTCTAAGGTTTCCTTCTTCTGATTCATCTGCAGAATCTCTGTTTCAAGTTCCTCAATCTTCCGGTTACATTCTGCATATTTATCCTCATATGCCTTTTGTTCTGCTGCCGCTTTTTGTAATCTCTGCTTTGTACGTTCATATCTGTCCGCTTTTTCACAGAGCAGAAGTTTATTATATTTCTGGAAAACCGCATTGATCTTTTCAGCAGCCCCTCTCGCCTCCTTGCGCCCCTTTAAATTCATATTCATCATGTCCATATTTTCAATGGCTTCTGACATCGGACGCAGATCCTCATCCGAAAGCGGCTGGAGAGAATCACTCAATATATCATTGATCACAGACGGTTTGAAATCCTTTGACAGCTTTGGGGTTCGAAGCTGGATCAGCAGATCTACCATTTCCTTATATTCATCTGCAGTCTCAAATCCAAATATCTGTCTGTTGACATAATCCATGTAATCTGCCTGACGATCAAATACTCTTCCGCCTTCTGCCACCCTGTTTTCCAGTTCTTTTTGAAAGGGTCACTTTCTCACCCATATCTTTGTATAAGAAAAGTCTTTGCCGATGCGTCTTCCATCTGTCAGACTGAAATACCATTTATCGAGCGGTTTATTTCGCTTTGCGCGGATCCCATTCCGATCGTCAGATATGTTTCACTGTCTTTTCTTTTGAACTCAAGATAAAGATAACCAGTTCTCTCTTCCCTTCCATCATTTTCCTCGAGAAGATAACTGCTCATTTTACGATCCCTTGAACCAAACGGATCAAGTCTCTCGGACTCATATTTCCGTCTAATAGTAACGGCACAACACTCTGCATCGTTACCGATTTTCCGGAACCGTTTGAACCACGGAGAAGCATCCGCCCTTTACAAAGGAAATTCCTGTTCATCATAATACCAGAAATTGATCAGCCCAATTTTATTTGCCTGCCATCTACTGTTCATTTTCATTTCCTCCTGTGTAATCCTGCGGATAACTTCCTGTATTTTTCCGACAAGCGGACAGATTTTTATCTGATGCATATCATCCACTTTTTATAAACATCCAGCGTTCCATTTCATCTGTTACGTTTTTATAAACTCCCCTTCCGGCATATCCCGGTAAAGTTTCGCAAAACCAGATCCATATTCCTTTTCACATCCAGGATCAGAGATTCAAACTCAATCTTATCAACAAGACTCATTTCTTCCGGCGTTATTTTCCACACCTTACCTTCTATTTTTTCTCTGATCTTTCCAAAGGCAAGCATTAAAATATCTGCCAGGGAATTGTTCTCCGGAAAAGCAGCTCCCATCCGGCAGTCCTGCCCGGATAAAAGAAATGCACTTCCCCGATGAATCTGTACATGACATTCAAAAAGCTGTTCTAATTCTTCAGAAAGCCTGTATCCGTAATATTTTAAATACTCGAAATCCTCCCCTGATCCATCTTCCCTGTACACTGCCGGTGCAAACAACAGTCTCTTATACACTCTGTGCCTTCTGGCTAATCCGCGGTCCTCGTCCACTTCAAACCATTCACTTTCCCGGAAATCTTCCGGTTTTGTATACTCCATGATATCCCGGGAAAAATTTCTCATAAAATATTTGGATGCCCTGTATTTTCATATAAGACCTCGCCCCGGCATCATCCATAAACACATCATCTGTTCCATCCGTCACACGGACCATTCCCTGTTCCACCGTATAGCGGAGTACCCGGATGAGTTTTCTCCGGTTGTTGTACAATGTCCAGTCTGTGATCTCACCGGGCATCACCGCCGTCATATATTCCGTCAGCTGTGACAGTATAAACTGCTCCTGTGCATCTTTATCTTCCAGAAACATCAATAAAATACACAGATACACATATTCTTCTTTCGAAGAGAACTGGCCAATTCCATAAACTGCTCCGGGATGACCGGTATCTTTTCCAGTTTTATCAGCAAAGAATTATCTATGATCTGACAGCCTAATTTATCTGTCACATATTTCCGGATCTCCCCGACTGCATCCCTGACCCTGTAATACAGTTCCTTATCTTCTGATTTCAGTATCCAGCGTCTGTTTAACAAAATTTCAAGCTCTTTCATACGCTCTCCTCCTGAAATACGATCCTCATCTTTGGCATGGTAAAATTGCCATCCTCACAATGCACCACACATTTTTCTGCCATATTACTTTTGTCTAAACGATATCTTCTGCCATCATCCGTCCTTGCAGAAAAATCAACCGACTCCATTGCATCTGAAATCCATTTTAAAAGTATTTCCCGGATTCTCGGCTCTAAAATGGGCAATGCAGAAAAGTCAATGGCTCCATCTTTTTCTAACATCTTTATTTTCTTTCCTCTTCCTTTTGCTGCTCTAACATTTTCCTGCGTGTTTCTAATTTTTCGGTTGATTCTATGATGGAACTTCTTTTGTCTTTTCCCGGTATGTGCACTCTCGGTTTCAGTTCTATCTGAATCGGCTTTTCTTCATACACTCCCGGTTCATGCTGTCCGTCTCTCTTACCTGATCCCTGCGATATGAAATGTTTTTCCATCCCAAAAACCATGGCAGACATTTTGTGTGCTTCCTCAAGATTTTCACATCTCATAAACATTTCAGCGACTTTTCTGTATTCCTCTTTCCGGTTTGCACCGAGTGCATTTTTTTCACTCAATTGTGCTGCATACCGCGTGATTCTTCGTATGATCTCATTTGTCACGTCAAAAAGTTTTGCTGCCTCATTTTCCTGTCCTTCACTGCCCACAAACCAGTCATAAATACTTTTAAAACGTCCCTCTGCCTTCTGCCGGATCATTTTTTCAGACACTTCCACTTCCATACGCGGAATCAAAAGCTCATATTCGACGATCTTATCAAATACCGCCTCGCGCATATCACTTTCCTGCGTTTTCAGACACTCCTCAATCACACCGACATTGCGCTGCAGACCTTTGATAAAACTGCGCAGATACTCAATCAGTCTGTCTTTAAACACCAGAAATTCCTTTGTGCGCATCATTTCCTCTGCCTTTACGCTGTTTAAGTCCCTGATATAATCCTGATAATTCTGATTCAGCCTCATAAAATCATTGTTTAAATCCGTCCACCATGTATAAACTTCATTCTTATCTTTCCCTGCCATCTCTGGAAAACGTTCCATATTTCTCCGTATCCGCTCAAGCAGCGTAGGTTCTAACGATGCCCCTTCAATAAAAAGATTTTCAAGACGGATCACAAGTCTCTCGATCTCGACACTGTATTCCGACATCTGATAACGGTACTTCTTATTTTTAAATTCTTCTATGGAGGACACTCTTCTTGTGTCCTGTATCGTGTTTAAATTTTTCCATTCCGTAAGCATCGTCAGATCCTGCTGGCACTGCTCGATTTTATACTCTGACCAGAACGGATCTTTTAACATTTCCTCATAAACTTCTTCTAAATACAGCCAGTATTTTAACTTTTCATAATTCTCAAAAAAAATGCGCATAATGCAACGATACCTGCTGACATTATCCGCATTTAAATATTTTGCCTCTGTGAGTGGTTTTAATAATTTATCTGATACCTGCAACGCGACATGTTCTCCTTTATTCATGATACGCCAGAACCAACTGCCTGATTCTGATATTTGTGGTATGTCTGAATCAGCTTCAACCGCCTGATTCCAGTTACTCTCCAACTTTTATTCCAATGTTTATATTATACTTACAAGTTGAGACAGCCGCAAGAAAATTTTTGTTTCATTTTAAGATTTACAGATTTTCTGTTACTGTTCGCACTTCAATGTGACCAACAACAATTACATCCCATGAAAAGTACCTCTTTGAGGCAGGGGGGCTGTAATCTCACAACAATATACACTACAGCACATAGCTTGACAGCCAATCGTCAAGCTTGCGTCTGAACAGTAGCGATTTTCTCTCAAATTCACTGTTTTACATAACTTACCAGCAATTAAGTTGTAAAGAATCTTTTGATATCACAATCCTATAAAAAAAAGACACTAAATTAATAGTGTCTTCCATACCTCAGTATAAATAGCGAGAAAGAGACTTGAACTCTTAACCTCCCGGGTATGAACCGGACGCTCTAGCCAGTTGAGCCATCTCGCCATATATTTATTTGAACAAAAAAATATTGATACCTTCAAAACTTCATACAGATTTCCGATTTTATTTGGTCAAGCCCTCGATCGATTAGTAACAGTCAGCTCCACACGTTACCGTGCTTCCACCTCTGCCCTATCTACCTTGTACTCTTCAAGGGATCTTACTCACTTATGTGAGGGATATCTCATCTTGAGGGGGGCTTCACGCTTAGATGCCTTCAGCGTTTATCCCTTCCGGACTTGGCTACTCTGCCATGCCGTTGGTCGACAGCAGATACACCAGTGGTCCGTCCATCCCGGTCCTCTCGTACTAAGGACAGCTCCTCTCAAATATCCTCCGCCCGCGCCGGATAGGGACCGAACTGTCTCACGACGTTCTGAACCCAGCTCGCGTACCGCTTTAATGGGCGAACAGCCCAACCCTTGGGACCTGCTACAGCCCCAGGATGCGATGAGCCGACATCGAGGTGCCAAACCACTCCGTCGATGTGAACTCTTGGGAGTGATAAGCCTGTTATCCCCAGGGTAGCTTTTATCCGTTGAGCGATGGCAATCCCACTTTATGCCACCGGATCACTAAGTCTCATTTTCGTACCTGCTCCACCCGTCGGTGTCGCAGTCAAGCTCCCTTCTGCCTTTGCACTCTTAAAATGGTTTCCGACCATTCTGAGGGAACCTTTGAGCGCCTCCGATACCCTTTCGGAGGCGACCGCCCCAGTCAAACTCCCTGCCTGGATTGTCCCACCGCTGGATCACAGCGGCTGGTTAGAAACCCAATACTGCAGGTGGTATCCCAACAGTGACTCCATTGAAACTGGCGTTCCAATTTCTCAGTCTCCCACCTATCCTGTACATGCAGTACCGAATCCCAGTACCAAACTGGAGTAAAGCTCCATGGGGTCTTTCCGTCCTGGCGCGGGTAACCAGCATCTTCACTGGTACTTCAATTTCACCGGATGCATTGTCGAGACAGTGCTCAAATCATTACGCCTTTCGTGCGGGTCGGAACTTACCCGACAAGGAATTTCGCTACCTTAGGACCGTTATAGTTACGGCCGCCGTTTACTGGGGCTTAAATTCAAAGCTTCATCTTGCGACTAACCTCTCCTCTTAACCTTCCAGCACCGGGCAGGCGTCAGCCCATATACTTCACCTTACGGTTTCGCATAGACCTGTGTTTTTGCTAAACAGTTGCTTGAGCCTATTCTCTGCGGCCCACCCTGAAGTGGGCACCCCTTCTCCCGAAGTTACGGGGTCATTTTGCCGAGTTCCTTAACAATGCTTCTTCCGTCGGCCTTAGGATTCTCTCCTCATCCACCTGTGTCGGTTTACGGTACGGGCACATATAAAACTATAGCGGCTTTTCTCGGCACATGGCTCACATACTTCGCTACTTTTATTTCGCTCCACATCACGTCTTTGGCTTGCCAGGCGGATTTGCCAGCCTGACACCTCTTCCGTTTGTACCGGTATTTCCATTCCCGGCTTATGCTTTCCACATGCGTCCCCACAGTTCTGTTTATATGTGGTACAGGAATCTAAACCTGTTGTCCATCGGATACGTCTTTCGACCTCTCCTTAGGCCCCGACTTACCCAGAGCAGATCAGCTTTACTCTGGAAACCTTAGATATTCGGCCGGAAGGATTCCCACCTTCCTCTCGCTACTCATTCCGGCATTCTCTTCTTATCCCTCCACTGCTCCTTACGGTACAGCTTCGTCGGTTTTAAGAATGCTCCTCTACCAATCACTATGTGATTCCTAAGCTTCGGTGTCGTGTTTCAGCCCCGGACATTTTCGGCGCAGGACCTCTCGACCAGTGAGCTGTTACGCACTCTTTGAATGTATGGCTGCTTCTGAGCCAACATCCTGGTTGTCTTTGAAATCCCACATCCTTTCCACTTAACACGCACTTTGGGACCTTAGCTGTGGTCTGGGCTCTTTCCCTTTGACCACCCCACTTATCTCGTGCAGTCTGACTCCCATTCATCATCTACATGGCATTCGAGTTTGATATTCTTTGGTAAGCTTTGACGCCCCTAGAAATTCAGTGCTCTACCTCCGTAAGACTCCATCGAGGCTAGCCCTAAAGCTATTTCGAGGAGAACCAGCTATCTCCGGGTTCGATTGAATTTCTCCCTACCACACCTCATCGCCACCCTTTTCAACGGATGTGCGTTCGGTCCTCCATTGCCTTTTACGGCAACTTCAACCTGGACATGGGTAGATCACCCGGTTTCGGGTCTACGCGTGCTGACTGAACGCCCTGTTCAGACTCGATTTCTCTTCGGCTCCACACCTTAAGTGCTTAACCTTGCCGGCACGCGTAACTCGCCGGACCGTTCTACAAAAGTACGCGGTTCATCATTTAAAGATGTTCCACAGCTTGTAAACACAGGTTTCAGGTTCTCTTCACCTCCCGGGTCCTTTTCACCTTTCCTTCACAGTACTATGCGCTATCGGTCACTAAGGAGTATTTAGGCTTACGGGGTGGTCCCCGCTCATTCCATCAAGGTTTCTCGTGTCTCGATGTACTCTGGATTCCGCCATGTCGTCTTCCTTTCTTCGCTTACGGGCTTTCACCCTCTCTGGCAGGCTTTCCCAAAACCTTTCTGCTAGGATCAACGAATCAATTATGCGGTCCGAACCCCACGGTGCACGCACCATGGTTTGGCCTTTCCATTTCTGCTCGCCGCTACTTTGAAATCGATGTTTCTTTCTAATGAAAGAACTTGTTTCTTTCTATTCCTCCGGCTACTTAGATGTTTCAGTTCACCGGGTTCCCTTCCATACGTTATGGATTGGCGTATGGATGACTGGAGTTCGTCCAGCCGGGTTTCCCCATTCAGATATCTGCGGCTCAATGGATATTTGCTCCTCCCCGCAGCTTTTCGCAGCTTATCACGTCTTTCTTCGGCTCTTAGTGCCAAGGCATCCACCCTGCGCTCTTTCTTGCTTGACCTCTTATTAGCTGTATTTCATAGCGTTGAAATACAGGGTCTTGCGTTTTAAAAACGCGTTTGGTAAATTTCTTTACCGTTTTGTTATGGTTTATTTTCTCGGATGTCTTGATAAAAATCTTTATCAATCTCTGTATGAAGTTTTCAAGGTACCAATAGTCTCTGCTTCGCAGAGCCATTAGAAGTTGCTTCGCAACTTCCGCACTATTCTGCACTTTCAAAGAAATGCTTCATGGTTTTGACTGATGTTTATCAGTCATTAGAAAACTCAATCTCTTGAACTCTCTAATCACTGGTAAAACCAGTTATCTAAACAACGCTTCCCCGTTGAATTAGGTTAGCATCTTCCGATGCCCGTTTTATCTATAATAAGATATCTCTATCTTATGTTTGTTTTTTAAATCTGGCAGCCACCTGCTTTCCCATACCGTCTCCAGTATAGTATCATCGGCCGTTTGGGTCTTAACCATCGTGTTCGGGATGTGTACGGTGTTTCCCATCGCCACCAGAATTAATAACTCAACAGTGAAATAATCTCTACTTGATTTCCTTAGAAAGGAGGTGATCCAGCCGCACCTTCCGATACGGCTACCTTGTTACGACTTCACCCCAGTTATCGATCCTGCCTTCGGCAGCTCCCTCCTTGCGGTTGGGTCACTGACTTCGGGCATTACCAACTCCCATGGTGTGACGGGCGGTGTGTACAAGACCCGGGAACGTATTCACCGCGACATTCTGATTCGCGATTACTAGCGATTCCAGCTTCGTGCAGTCGAGTTGCAGACTGCAGTCCGAACTGAGACGTTATTTTTGAGATTTGCTCCCCCTCGCAGGCTCGCTTCCCTTTGTTTACGCCATTGTAGCACGTGTGTAGCCCAAGTCATAAGCATGATGATTTGACGTCATCCCACCTTCCTCCAGGTTATCCCCTGGCAGTCTCCCAGAGTGCCCGGCCGAACCGCTGGCTACTAAGAATAGGGGTTGCGCTCGTTGCGGGACTTAACCCAACATCTCACGACACGAGCTGACGACAACCATGCACCACCTGTCACCGATGCTCCGAAGAGAAAACACATTACATGTTCTGTCATCGGGATGTCAAGACTTGGTAAGGTTCTTCGCGTTGCTTCGAATTAAACCACATGCTCCACCGCTTGTGCGGGTCCCCGTCAATTCCTTTGAGTTTCATTCTTGCGAACGTACTACCCAGGCGGAGTACTTATTGCGTTTGCTGCGGCACCGAAGCAATGCTCCCCGACACCTAGTACTCATCGTTTACGGCGTGGACTACTAGGGTATCTAATCCTGTTTGCTCCCACGCTTTCGAGCCTCAGCGTCAGTAATCGTCCAGTAAGCCGCCTTCGCCACTGGTGTTCCTCCTAATATCTACGCATTTCACCGCTACACTAGGAATTCCACTTACCCCTCCGACACTCTAGTCCGACAGTTTCCAATGCAGTACCGGGTTGAGCCCTGGCTTCACATCAGACTTGCCGTACCGCCTGCGCCCCTTTACACCCAGTAAATCCGGATAACGCTTGCACCATACGTATTACCGCGGCTGCTGGCACGTATTTAGCCGGTGCTTCTTAGTCAGGTACCGTCATTTCTTCTTCCCTGCTGATAGAGCTTTACATACCGAAATACTTCTGCTCACGCGGCGTCGCTGCATCAGGGTTTCCCCCATTGTGCAATATTCCCCACTGCTGCCTCCCGTAGGAGTTTGGGCCGTGTCTCAGTCCCAATGTGGCCGGTCACCCTCTCAGGTCGGCTACTGATCGTCGCTTTGGTAGGCCGTTACCCCACCAACTGGCTAATCAGACGCGGGTCCATCTCATACCACCGGAGTTTTTCACACCAGGCCATGCGACCCTGTGCGCTTATGCGGTATTAGCAGTCGTTTCCAACTGTTATCCCCCTGTATGAGGCAGGTTACCCACGCGTTACTCACCCGTCCGCCACTCAGTCACAAAATCTTCATTCCGAAGAAATCAAATAAAGTGCTTCGTTCGACTTGCATGTGTTAAGCACGCCGCCAGCGTTCATCCTGAGCCAGGATCAAACTCTCATGTTAAAAAGTTTTCCTGTCCAGTTATAAACTGGCTTAATCAGATAAATCTGATTTACTGTTTTAAGGTTGTTTCTTTATAGAAACGTTCGTGTGTTGTTATTTACAACACCCTGAAATTCATTGAATCTTTCAAGGTTATTTCACTGTTCAGTTATCAAGGTTCTTTGTTGTTTGAATTGTTTATTCATTTCAAACAACTTCTACATCTTAGCAGACAACTTTGTGTTTGTCAAGACTTTTTTTATTTTTCTGATTCGCATGCCTTGCAAATCAAGGTATTTCGCGTTTCAGCTCAGTTATAATATCATCATAAACTTACGAAGTCAACACTATTTTTGATATTTTTTAAAGTAAATCAATAAGCGGTTTTCCGATAAATTGTGTGAATTTTGTCTTCAATTTATTCAATTTTGTTTTTACTTGCATTATTTCCATTTATTGTAATGATATCAGGGAGCTGTTTGTGGCTTAAAAAGGTGTCAGAATTTAACCTGACACCTTAAGCACAGCCCTAGTTGAATTTATCAGGCTGTATATATCCATCCGGACTTGTAGCATATCCATTTTGGTACTTAACGGTAATATACTGTGTTTGTCCATCCGCCTTTAACTGCACAAAACAAACCCCATCCTCAAACTTATCTGTAATCTCCATTTTCTGATTTAAATAATAAACCCAAACCGTTCCATCTTCTTCATACTCAACTTCCGGCATATTGATTTCATCCAGCAGTTCATCAGCAGTCAATGGTCTTTCTGTGCCGTTCTCGTATGCGACACCTCCACCGCCCTGGCTGACGTCATTTCCATCTGCATCTTTATAGTCAAGGGTATAGTTCCCATTCTCTACGTTAAATATTGCATCTGTCTGATCTCCGTGAATCCACACCTGCACAATTCTCTGGATGCCGCCAACATCCATTGCATATGCCGCACTTCCAGATCCAGCTGCAAGTACCACTGCTGCTATTGCTGCAGCTGCTTTCGGTGTAAAACGTTTCTTTTTCATTGGAACGACCTGTTCTTTTGCTGTCATTTTCAGTACCTCCGTCAATACGTCCGGAGAAGCATGCAGCTTATCAAAAGTCTTTTGGAATTTTTCTTCATCCGTCATATTTTTACTCCTCCTTCAGATAATTTTTTAATTTTGCCTTTGCGCGAAATAGTCTGGTACTGACCGTTTTTTTCGGTATTTTTAATATCGAAGCGATTTCTGCCGTGGAATATCTTTCATAATAAAATAACAGAACCGGCACTCTGTATTTCTTATCAAGCTCCATCACTGCCTGAAACAGATCTAAATAACTTTCCTCTTCGAATCCAAGTGTTTCCGCGTATTCCCCGATATCCTCTATCTTACGCCATGGGGACCGGAACAGCATTTTGCATTGATTGACGGTGACTCTGATCAACCAGTTTTCAAATGGGAATCTGATTCAAATTCCTTAAGTTATAATTTCTTTCCCTTGCTCAAGGATATATGGTGCAAATTCCGCTTCATCGGATCATCGATTCCGCTAGCAACGGATCAGTGTTTCCGGTTGTAACGGAACACTTTTCCGCTTCGTCGGATCACGCATTCTTATAAAGTGTTATAGTTTTTTCGTAGTCATTATTTTTAGATTACGAAAGGAGGCATTTTTATGCAGGACTACAACACTATTATTGGTGCTATTCAGATGCGTCTGAATAAGTGCCCAACCAGATCTGTTATGGATCGTTTTCGAATCGGATCAAGCACTCTTAACTTGATCATGAGTCGATATAAGGCTCTTGAGCTCACCATTGACGAGCTTGAAGCTATGTCACCAAAAAAAGTAGAGAACCTCTTTTACCCACAGAAAAATCTTCAACGCAAAGAAGTTCCACTTCCAGATTTTCAGTATTACTATGATCGTATTCATGCCCCAAACAGTAGAGTAAATATTTCATTCTGTTGGCTGGATTACAAAGAAAAGAATCCAGATGGATATGAAAAATCTCAGTTTTATGAATACTATCAACGTTTTGTTCAGGAAAACTATGGTGGCACAAAAATTTCAATGGCGGTAAATCGCAAGCCTGGTGAGAAGATGTACATCGACTGGGTTGGCGACCAGCCTGGACTTCTGACGGATGTTACAACCGGTGAAATTATGAGAGTTCACATCTTTTCCACAACATTAGGCGTGAGCAGTATGATCTATGCAGAGGCATTTCCAAATGAAAAACTACCTTGTTTTATCGAAGGCTGTGTACATGCGGTATCCTTCTATGGTGCAGTTGCTAAACACTTTGTCCCGGATAATCTAAAAACAGCTGTTACGAAGCATACAAAAGATGATCTTGTATTACAGTCAACCTTCTCTGATCTGGAAGACTTCTATGATACGATTGTGCTCCCACCACCGGCTCATAAGCCTAAGGGAAAGCCAACGGTCGAGAATCATGTGCGTTTCCTTGAAACACATCTTATAGAAAAGTTAAAAGAAAAGATTTACACATCCTTTGAGGATTTGAATGCTGATATCAAAAAGATAGTAGCCGTCCTCAATGCGAGACCTTTTCAGAATCAAGCTTTTTCCAGACAAGAAATGTTTATCAAGTATGACAAACCCTGTATGAAACCACTGCCAGGCGGAGAATACACAACTTGTGATTACAAAGCAGTACTGAAGGTGCCTAATAATTATCACATCGATTATGACGGCCACTACTACTCTGTATTGTATACTTACTGCGGAAAACCAGCAATCCTTAAGGCTACACCTTCTGAGATTCGTATCTGTGATCAGTACAACCGTCTGATCTGCACGCACAGAAGATCTTATAAGGATTTTCCGTTGTACATAACTACGGATGAGCATATGCCTCCGGAACACCTTTATTATCAGGAAATCAATTCGAAAGATGGAAACTATTACAGGCGCTGGGCGTCTGTGTTCGGTCCTTCCATGTCTGAATTGATTGATCGAATCCTAAAATCTTCTAAGCACGAAGAGCAGGCATTCAATGCATGTGCCGGGATACTACATCGAGTAAAAGCAATCCCTAAAGGCATTGCAGAAGAAGCCGCTCGTAAATGCATTGAAATGAACTCCTGTCGCTACTCGACGTACAGGCAGGTGCTTAAAAAGATGGAGTGCGATGAGCATCCAGAATCATCACCGGAATCACTTCCATCTCATGAAAACATCAGAGGAAAGGATTACTACAAGTAAAGGTGAATGATTATGGCATACAGACAGAAAGAATACAATTATAACGACAAACTTACAAAGGATCAAAATCTTCTTATGGACAAACTCTATAAGATGCGTATGTCCGGCATGGCAGAAGCTTTTGAAAACCAACTTATGAATCCGAATTCGGGATTAGAGAGCTTTGAAACAAGGTTCTCTGAAATCATCAACCATGAGTGGTCAGGGAGAGAAAACAAGAAGTTCAATCGGCTCTTAAAACAAGCAACACTAAAATATCCGGCAGCTGACCTTGATAGTTCTCTTTATGATCCAGAGAGGCAGTTAAACACACATGTTATTGAATTACTGGCCAAAGGTGATTGGATTGATGAACCGAACAATCTTTTGATTACAGGTGGTGCAGGAGCTGGCAAAACGCATATTGCATGTGCACTTTGCGTCACAGCACTACATCAAATGAGAACTGTTAAATATATCCGTGCGAATTATCTGCTTCAAGAATCCGCCCATGCGCATAGTGAAGATAATTACTATGAGTATTCAAACAAGATGGCCGGTTATGATCTTCTTGTTATAGATGATTTTGGCTTGATGGACTTAAATCTCGACAAGTGCCGTGATCTCTTTGAAATCATCGAAGCTAGAGATTGCCGAAAATCAACAGTCATCATCTCGCAGATGCCAGTAGCGAACTGGTACCAATTGTTTGGTGATAACACATATGCAGATGCATGTCTCAGCCGCATGACCTCTAAAGCATATCGATTAGACTTTCCAGGTCGCGATAGACGTGTAGAAAGCAAGTAACTTTATTAACCAACAGGGCAATGATCCGTTCCTAGCGGAACAGCGCTCCGCTCATGCGGAGCGAGTGCTCTGTTTTTGCGGAATATGCAAGCACCCTAAGGGAGCTCTATTAAAGTTACCCTTTTTTACCACCGATATGAAAAAGAAATTTTTTGCTAATTTATGGTTGACTTTTCATAGCTGGTCTCCTTAATCTTGCTATTACTCTCCCCACAAATAGAGCCAAACTAGAGCCATTTGATAAAACAAATGCCGGAAACCCGCATAAATACAGGCTTTCGGCATTTTAATCCGTTATTCAAACTCTTTTTCGGGTTCGATTTTTCATATAAATCTGCTGTTATTATATTGCAAAACCGTATCATTTTAATGCGGTTTTGTATCTTGTTAATATGGTTTCAAAGTTACTGTACCCAAATTGTACCCACGTTATTTCTGTACACTATTCTTCATTATCAAAGGTGTCATCTTTTCCATGAGTGCATCTGCGATACGTCTGTTTTTTTCATCCGTTATTTTCTTCTTTTGTTCCCGCGCCCACTCTACAGCTTTTAACTGATCTTCCAATTTTTCGCTTAACAAAACATGATCTTCATCATTCATATGTCTTATTCTCCTGTTACATCTTCAAACAACTTTGCTGACACAATATCCTCAATTTTTTCTCTGAACTGCTTAAGCATTGCTGTATCTCCAACAATAATTTCATCAAAGAATAAACTTCCAGTTGTTTTTCTCAGAATCAAATCTACAGTTCCCGGATTCTTCAATTCATTTCCTTTTATCAAGGACTTCGGACGTGCTTTCTTTGATTCTGAAAAACCTAATGTGCAGTTTCCATCCGCTGTTGCCAGCGAACACACTACCCGATTTTTCCGAAAGCCTTCTTCTACTTGAACATCCGATTTCATTAGTGTCATCATATCCGGCAAAACCTGTATTTTTCTTCTTACTGTACCTTTTGCCGACTTCTCATTCTGTCCTGCTTTTGCAAAATCAAAGTCCACTTCCGCAAGCGTTCCATCATAACATTTGCGGAAAAATGTCTTAGCATCTATCTTGGACTGCACACCTGTTAAATGCTGAAAATTATCTTCCTCTGTAGCAATTATATAATAATCACTTTTCTCAAATGCTACCGAGCAGATTAGATACTCATAATCAACATAGATGTCCTTATACTGTTTTGCAGCCTTTATCATTTCCTGTCAGGCACGTTCCTTAAAACTTTCCTCTGCCATTTCATCTCCTTTGTTAAAGAAAGACGGATGACCGAAGCCATCCGCCTTTGATTTTTAGCAGTTTACTCTGTAATGGGAATGAGTTTTAGGTCTTCATCCCGACCACTGGAAACGAGTTTTAAGTCTCCGTTCCGACTGTAGTATCTTCTTTTTGTAACTTAAATATACACTATTGTATGCTAAATGTCAATCACAGTACCATTTTCCCATTCAAAATTCACAGGCTGTATGTGAATCCCTAAAATTCGATAAACTAAGGTTCCATATTATGGATAAAAAACTGTGCTTCTTAGATAAAAGCCTAATAATCATAGTTCTCTATAAAAATAACTCGTCATAATCATCACTGCAATAAACATATTCCATATTATGAGTTACTGCGCAAGTAGTATGACATACATAGACACGTTGTATTGTCATCTATCACATTTCTTAATTTTGGCACACCATAAAGCAAATATGATTCTGTCTTCCAGCAAAAAAAATATTTCTTATCTTTTTCTACACATTTGCACCCGCCTTTAAAATTCCACTCAATTTGTTTTTTTGCGGCTTTTATATTATTGGCTTGTGCATAATATATTGATAAGTTTGATTTACCCATATTCTCTGTAAGCGTAGCAGTAAATTGACTATCAAATGCCCAATCGTCAAAATTATCTACATATAAATCCACATCCGAAGATTGAGAAACAATGTATTTTAGAATATCTCTATATTCACCATCCATTAATTTTCTATCATTAAAAACTTCATCTGTGATAAGCGTATAATCAATACTTTTTTTGTTTTTTGTGAAATGTATCTTTTTCAACTCATCATACAGACCACTCTTTTCTTCAAGAAGCTCTCCTTCATACCCCTGTTGATTAATTCTTCTATACTTAAAATGATTCTTTAATACCTTTTTATTATTTATCTGCTCAATTATATAATCTTTGTACAATTCTAACAGTTCTTTATATTTATTTGATGCTTGTACAATATCAATATCCAAACCATTTGAACTTACATATATGTGTATTGGTATTTTAATATATTTAACAAATGTACTATCAATCTTATCTATTTTCAACAATTCTTCTTTTACCGGCTGAACTCCTTCTGAAAAATACAAAACATTTTCTTCGTCAAATATCTGAGATATCCTTTTGAATTGCTCTATATAATATTTAACTTCTCCAGTAGGAATTATTGGTTTCAATTTTCCATCGTTATCCCGTACATTATTCTGCAATTCATACGCTGCGGAATCAATAATATTCCCTAAGATTCCATCAAGACATACATTTTTCAAAATATCTTGTTTTTTTTCTGTTCTATTAAGGTTGTTTAACGCCTCTCTACCTGCTGTCATCATCTTACAAGAATTAGTCGATACCATTACAAGATTTTTTGAATACAAATCAGCTAACGTTACATCTAACAACTTTCGTTTCAATCCTAATATCTGAGCTATCTCATCAATTTGATAGACACCTACATCAATAAGCTGAAGTACTTTTTCTTCAACAAGACTAATTGGCATAATGGTTCTCTTGGTTACAAGCAATGACGTCTCATATATTGGTACATATACTAAATCAGAAAAAAGATAATCATATCCTTCATTTACTGGTATAATGTGTTGGAACAAATCTTCCATTAATTTTTTCAAAATAGATTTTCCCCCTTACATGAAATAATCTTGCAATGATCGTGAGTTTTAATGTAGTCAATTATTTCAATAAATTTATTATTTGGATCATTATAATTATAAAAGAAATTTAAGTCACCACAGATTATCAACAATTTTTTTGCCCTAGAAAAAGCAACATTTACACGCTCCTTTTCTTTCTGGAATCCAATTGAATTATCTGTCCTTACTGTACTATACATAATAATATCATTTTCGCGTCCTTGAAAAGCATCTAACACATTAATATCAATTTGTGCAATTTTATCATATCCAATTGCTTTAACTGAATTTCGAAGAATATCTTTTTGTCCACTATATCCGGTAATTATCCCTATATCTTGGTTATCTAATTCATTCGATTTTTTTAAATCCTCAAGAATATCTAAAATAATACGTTTTTCTTCCTCATTCATGAATGAATTGCCTTTAGTTTTCTTCTGCTTCCTTCTTCTGTTTTCTGAAGTATCAAACCAAATTATAGAATAACCTTCGTATCTTGATAGTCCATGAAGTTTATCTTCGTCCTTGCACCCTGTATCAATTGTTCCTCCATAAAAAACAGTGCTAATCAGATTTCCAATATTTCTTATCATTCTATATTGGGTACTTAAAACTTGCTTGTGTGAATCTGGTAATGTTTCAAATAATATATCAAACATTCTATATTCCGGATTTTTGGTCAATTTCGCAATTCTGGGAGATATTCTTTGGTCTGCATAAGCTGGTAACTGATTTTGATCTCCTACTAAAATTATCTTTTTTGCTTTGATTATAGAAACCAACAATTCCGGCGTTGTTGCCTTTGCCGCTTCATCAATAATGACATAATCAAATTCCATATCTTTAACAAAACTATTTGCTAAAAAACCTACACATGTTCCTGCTATAACCGTAGCACTCCGTACTAGCTGATAATCAAGGCAGTCCTTTTCTACAGACCTATCAATCCAATCCTCTTGTATTTCTTTTATTTTCTTCCATCTATCAAGAATTCTCTGATCTGATATATCTTGGTATACTTCTTCCATCCTTTTGTCATACTTCTCAACATTCTTCTTCACATCAGAAAAAAGCTTGTCTCTATGAGCTGGCATCGTATATCTACAAGATATTTTGGGTGATACGTTTTTGTCGGCTCCTATTCTGACTATTTCTAAATCATCTGAAATAGTACTGTCTAGCCCTTCCAGAATATTATCCACCGCTGTATGTGACTGCGAAACAATAAGTATCCTAGGACTATCTGCTGTTTTTATAGATTTCGTAACAACTTGTCCTATTATTTCCTTTATTACCTTTGTTTTTCCAGTTCCAGGTGGTCCCTGTATCAATCCAATATTTTCAGAGTTTAAAGCCTTTATCACCGCTTGTTGCTGTGACGGATTTAGCTTTTGTGCAATAAATTTGGGTTCAAATATCGTTGGTATCTCCTCTGGTTCTTCAACATTTAACAAAATATCTTTCAAATTTCGTGCAGAATACTCTTCACTTTTTAATGATCTAATTGCACTCATCTGGCGCTTATAAGAACTGGTATTTGCACGAAAATCTTCCATAACATTGCCTTTCTTCTTAAGCAGTGTTCTTACATTTCCTTTTAACACTTTTTTAGGCATTTGTATAACTATTTTAACGCTATCATCATCACATATAATATCATCTAGAATACCCAATTCAAAATATACAGGTTGTCCTCTATCATCAACACCTTCAATAATAAATTTTGTATTTTGCTCCAACTCATCTATTGACTTATTTTGACATTCGTCTACTTCTAAAACAATTTGGCCATTATCAATATGCGATTCAGAATATACTATTTTTGCAACTTTGTCCTTTTCGCTAATAATAGATTCCTCTAATCCCTCTTGCCAACTTCCAAATAGCTTATCAAATTTTTCTTCACGTTCTCTGTATCGTTCGTTATCTTCACGTCTATTTTTAAACATGATCCACAGCTTTTTATTATCTTTTCCATTATGACATGTATATCTAAATCTAGAATCATAAAAAGAGAGCTTACCTTCAATTTTAAAACTCCTGCGAATATTAATATTTCTACGGTCAGTTGCAACTTCAGAAATCCTCATCACTTCAAAAGATTCTACTTTTTCATCATAGCTACACTCCACTACGATAGTTTTCCCTGTAATAATATATTTTTCATGGTGTTCATCATAATATCCGTATCCTTCTAAAAATTCCCTTTTTAAAAATGAATTGGTAAATTGCGTCATGTTCATGCTATTTTCAATTACCATACTGCGTTTCAAATAACGCATTTTTTCAAAATCGATAAAAACACTATAATCATTTGACGATGTGTTTAATTCACCTATTAATTGTGTAAAAACATCTGTAATTTCATCTATAGATTCCGGTCTATCAGATGGGTTATCCTGAAGCATTGAACAAAGTGTACTTTTTAACACTTCATCCATACTGGATTTTTCAATCAAACAAATCATTTCTACATTTGATTCTGCTTCTTTACACAAAAATAATTCTGAGAAAATAACACCCAAAGAATAGTAATCGCATTTTTCAGTAATATCATTTCCTTTTACAACTTCTGGTGCTGAATAATTTTCTGAAAACATTGGCATAGTAGTTTCTTTCTCAATAATTGTCTTTATCTTGCTTGAACCAAAATCTATAATTGTAATCTCGTCATTTACATCATCGTAAATTATATTTTGTGGCTTTAAATCTCTATGTATTACATCATTTGCGTGTGCATTATATACTGCCTGCAAAATTTTTAAACATATTTCGTACTTCTTCAATTGCGTGAATGAATGCCAATCATATAAATCCAAAGTCTTCCCATCTACATAATCCATTAGTATTGCACCATAATTAGATTTCCCATTATATTTTAATGATGCTGTTGTATCCCTTATCTTTACAATATTACTGCAAGAATTCAATACTTTAAGAGCTTCCATTTCTCTGTTAAATACTAATTTCTGAAAGGGTTCATTAATACCCCCATATAATTTCAAAACATATATCTTATCTTTTCCTCTAACCCTAACCTTAAGAATGTGATTATCCCATATTGGTGATTTATGCATTTTTTCTATCACAGTATAATTAAAATGCGATTCTGACATTTATTTTCCTCCTCATACAATCAAGTATATTTATTGAAAATTCAAGATTTTACCTCTTATACTTCAGTGAATAAGCCTCTGTCATAGATATTTCAATGTATCAGGTACTAAGATTATCGCTCCCATAGTAATAAACACCGTTAGCTAATCTTCTTCCATATTTTTCATCTGTTCTATAACTTGTTCTTCTTATACTGTATTATACTGACAAATGCACTATAAGACAACGAATATTTGTACAATATTCCATTGCCTAACTTCAAAAAATGCACCCATTTCCGGGTGCATCCTGCCATCTACTCCTGCTCAGAATACAGCTCATCCAACATCTGCTCCAGCGTTCCATCCTTTGCATAAGGCAAAGCATCTAACTGTCTGAAATTATGCTTGATGTCCTTCGTATCCTCATCAAATCCCAATATGTAACTTGTTGCTATCTTATATATGATTTCTGTTGGTGCAAGTCCGTACACCTGCTTTTCAAAGATGTGCTTCAAGCGTTCCTTATTGTCCGGGAATTGCTTTTTCATTTCGTCACTCTGATATAAACGCTTCACAATCTCTGTAATGTACAGACCGGATTTCATATACAAATCAATGAAGGTCTTATCTGGCATATCAAAGCAACCGGGATTCTCCTGCTCCAGCATGTCCACCATTTTCTTAACCATTGTCTTTGGTGTGAATATCTGGTTGGTTTTCTGCGGTGGAATATAATCAAATATATCCTCTACGCTCTTTTCATCAAAATAATCAGCAAGCTTTTTCTTTAAGGCAAGAAATTCTTTTACAGAATCATCAAATACCACCGAATCGAATAGCTGTCCTTCAAAGTGCTTGGTCTGTCCGGTTTCTTCCTCCACATAGTCACCACCATCACGCAAAAACTTGAACTGATCCAGCGTGATACTTGTCACTTCCAGAAAAACTTTATCCGGAATGATGGTATCAAAAGTGGCAAGCGTTACCGTATTATCTCCGTATGCCATAAGAAATGATGGAATTGTCCTTGAAAAGCCACGCAAGTGATCTCTAACACCATCCTCAATTGTTTCCTTTTCCCGTTCCTTCTTCTTTGTTTCTACGGTCTTGACTGTCTCCTTCGTGGATTCTCTTGCGAAATCAGAAATAGCAGTTGTCAATTCTTCATTGAATTTTTCCATAGCTTCCTTCTGCTTCTTCTCAAATTCTTTATCAATCTGCTCTGATGTTTTTCCGGTTTCATATCTTGCCTGCTGCTCGGCAACACGCTGATTTTCTATGACATTTCGCTCTATCTCATAGTTGGTATGCAGCTTATCTATCATCCGATCTGCCTCATGGTTCAGTTTTGATTCAATCTGTCTTTTATCGACTGCTTTCATATCAGAACCGTAGGTAGACTGTGCTGTATCCACGACTGCCTTGACCGCACTCTGTTTTACCGCTTCTTTCAGTTTGTCGATGGCTTTCTGCGCCTTGTCCGGTGCCTGATCCATCTGCGTCATTGTTTCCTGTACCTGAGATGTCACATCATAAATTTTATCGCCAAAAACATCCTGTGTTCTTCCAATCCACAAATTCATCACTAAGAGCCACTTCCCCATTTTCATCCAGCGATAGATCTTTCTGCACTTCCTCCGTCAGATTTACCTTGCTCTTTGGTTCTTCTATTGGTTCAAACTTTGTGATAATATCAATGACTTCCTTCGGCGCCCCAAAGATGTTACTGATATTCTGAAACAGGAAATTGCTCATAAACCCACGCTTCACAACTTCAACAGAGCGGATTTTTCTTGGAATCGTCAGTACCTTTTCTGCATCCAGTTCTACCAATTCTCCCTGTTCATCCTCGCCGATTACTGGGAAGAAATTTAACAGTTCTTTCACATTTTCTTTGCGTTCCTCTGCGGTACCTCCACATTTGGCAGTATTAGGATTCAGGTTATTGGCAAACTGCTCAAATATGGTAAGTGTTCTTGCCGGATCAAAGTCAAATACATAAGCATTTTCTTTTCTCTTGAAGATGTCCCAACTTTAAACAGACAAGGATTCTGTGCCTGAATGCAGCCTGCATATAAAGTGCCGGAGAACGCATATTACTAAGCATCAGCACTGCTGTCCATTCTGGAATTGTAATTCCTGTCGTAAGCTGTCCTACCGACAAAGTAATGGTCTTTTCATGCTGTGCAATAGCCGCAACCACTTTATCATAAGATTTCATTGTTTCCTCATCATCGTCCAGTTTGCCGTCGCCAGCAGCAAGAACAACTTCATATTCCTGGAATATTGATGTTCCCTTAATTTTTGTCAGCGCCTTTGCACTGTCTACCCTATCGAGCAGCCAGAAGGTGTGCTTTAATTCATCTCGCAATTCTTCCGTAGAAAATGGAAATTTTGTCTGTCTTGTCAAGGCATCGAGAAATTTATCAACGGAAGATTCATGGTTAAACTTACCATTGGTAACCGCAAAAAACTCATTCAGATCAAATGCATATTCTTCTGTCTCCCCGTCAATTTCTATGCCCTGCTGAAGCTCATCCTTGATAATTTCTGACATCTGATAAGTATAGAGATTAAGCTGTGGCAATGTTGAATACGGATTTTCTTCCTCTGCTGAAACATCCCAGTCACGTTTTTTCTTCTGTTCATCTGCATAAGTCCAGTTATAGATAGCATCATCAGCAAATTTATTATTGGCAAGTGCTTTAAACGGTGTTCCTGACAAATGCAACGTAAATTTACGCTTAATACGATCAAATGCAACATCTGTTTTGTAGGTATCCACACCCTCATGTGCTTCGTCGACGACAAGGATATCCCACTCCATATTTGCGACCTCACCTAATTTATCATACTGACCTCCAAAATAAATGGAACCTTTCATATCCTGCAAGGATACAAATTCAATACATTTTACATTTTCACTGTCTTTTCCTAAAAAAATGTGTATATTCTTCTCTTGTCAACACACCTCTTTTCCCTTTTAGTTCATCAACTTCACTCACAAAAGATACCCTGATTCACTACCCAGAAATTTGGCATAATCTAAAACCACGAATTTGCAATCGCTGGTCGGTTTGTCACAATCAGTACTTTTTCTGCACCGGTTTTCTGCACAAAATCATAGACCGATAATGTCTTTCCAAATCTCGGCTTGGCATTCCAAAGGAACTCGCCATCTTTATGCGCTGCCTGATAATCAACCGTCATTGCAACCGCACGCTGCTGCTCCTCACGCAATTTGTACGGAATAACTGTATCTGTCGTTTTTATGATGCCATGATCTTCCCTGAAATCACGAAACATTTGCTTTGATGTGGTGCCATCCACATGGAACCATCATTATTTTCCATTTTCCTGCTCTATACCGGATTTCGCAAATAAGCATGAAAGTCCTTATCTATGAATGTCTCCTGAACCATCATCAAAGTGGCATTTTTCCATTCAAGATGCCACTTAACATCAGCAGTGTGTCTGTTGATTGATACGGGTTTCTACATCCTGCTCTGTATATCCTATCTTCGTCCAGCCGTTATGGCGAACCACTTCCGGAGTGGAATAGCCATAAAGCATCGGAACTACCTGCTTAGTTGTCTGAATGTTAGGTTTATTCATGCTATTCCATCTCCTTTACATTATTTTCTATAAATGCGATTTCTTCCTCGGAAGCCTATATTTTTATAAAGTTGTTTGTCTATATTTGCTATGGATACGGACCAGTCAATGTCGGATTTATCAGTAAAATCTTGAAGTGGAATATACTTCCATACCATTTTCTTATTATCCTGCGTTACTTTTAAAACTCCCAACATTGCTCTAGCAAATTTGCCACATAAATATTTATTTAATGCTACAACCTCATTTTCAGTTTTAAATTTTCCTATACTAATAAAAGTTTGCGTATGTCCCACTTTAGGAAAACCTATTATTGCACTGCTCATAGGCTCCCCGAACTTTCCACTTCCATTTGCCTTTGGAAAAAACAATTTATACGCATCCAAATTCTCATGTTTTACTATGTAATCTTTTAATATCCACATATTTATGCGAGACTTTTCTTTACGTCCACTAATTTCCACATATTCCTTTCCATCCGTTGGTTTATCCTCAAAAAATACGATCTGCGATAACTTATCAAAAATATTAGATGTTAAGTCTCTTTCATGTCCCTTACTAATCAACGGAACTTTTTTTCCATTAACATTCATTGTTTTTTCCAATATTTCTGGATGTTCTTCATACATAAGATTTGTAAACTTGTAGCTCTCTGGTGAATAGACTATATCCGAAATGGCCCGCTCCATTTTTTCTCTCACTTTAACAAGTATATTATTTAATACCGGATATTGAGTAAATGTATCTATCGCACCAAATATTTTACTCTTATCGGTAATAACTAACTTACCTTTAATATCTGTGTTTGAAAAAACTTTACTGCTATCTTGCTCATAATATTCCACCTTCAAGTGCTCGTCTTAGCATTTTTTTCATTCCATGCCTTCGAGTGTTTTCCTGCATCAAATAAAAATCTTGCTGGTGTAATCAATTCCACCTTTTCAGCAATTTCATATGCTGCATCCATAAAACAATTATATATTGGATTATCAGATGTTCCTTCTTGTGTTTCCTGATATGGTGGATTTCCAATTACATAATCAAATTTCATCTCATCTACCTTCCTTCATGCTTTTGTACGTCAGCGACTTATCGCTGCGCCAGTCATAGATCCGGCAGTACACTTCTTCCGGGTCTTCTATATCCTGCTTTCTCGGCTCATCTGCTACCACAAAGTCAAATAGACTAAATTGATGATATTCCTCTTTGGGCTTTCCAAAGGGAATCGTCCCGGATATTCCATCCATCTGCCACAGGTTCCAGACAATAACATTCACAATCTTTCGCAGTTCTACATCTGTTGGAACTCTCCCCCACCTGTCCTGCATATAGTCCACAAAGTTATGAGCAAATTGATTCTTGCAATCAGAGGCTGTCTCCTGAAATTCATAACCATACACTCTGATATGCTCGAAGCACCCATTTGAACCATTCAGTTGCACTGTCTGTATTTTCATTTACCACACGCAGTTTTCTGTCTAAAATTCCTATCCGCTGCCTAATCTCAAGCAGTTCTCCGGTAGCTGCATCATAGCGTGATACAATGTAGGGAGCTTCACCGCAGGTAATCTCAAGCCTTTGGAATCGACATATTTTTCCATCCATCCGCTGTGTCAAACTCCACTTTTTCTGTGTTTACCAGCCAACCCTGCTCACATTCAACATTAAAAACATCTTTTCTTCCAAACCACTCCTCATCGCAATGGTTATTCATTTTGTTGCATATCCACGATGGCGTAAACACCTCTGCTTTGGCTCTGGTACGTTCCTGCTGTTGTTCCTTATTCTTTAGCACCCTCGGCTGTATCTCATATTGCGTAAATCCCTTTAAGATTTCTTCTGTCATCTGCTCAGTTTCCTTGATTTACCTTTGGAACTATATACCGATGTCGCAAATATAATATTTTTCTTTGTTGTCTTATCCTTCAGCAATGCTTTAAGATTTTCACTGACCGGATAAGTATTCAGATCAATTAACTTATCCATTTTATCCTCATTTCTAAAGCCGGCTATCCTTGATAGCCAGCTTGGAAAAATGTATACTTTTTCATGAGAAAATTTGGATTTGTAACTGTGAAATTTCACGAAGTTTTGACAGAAAATTACTGAATTTCGACTGATTTCGTGATACAATATGTAAGAATGGTTTTATGTATACGATTACTGGAAATGTATACCATTTCAGTTAGAACGCATGAACTATTTAACTGGATTTTTCATATTTTACTGCCTTGCTGTAAAACGTCTTAGGGCACATATTACAAGCCTTAGCAGCTTCTTCTATTGTGATTTTCCCTGCCCGCCAGTCTTTGTGCATCTGATAAAAGTTTTGTGGGATTGGTAATGGTGGTCTGCCGAACTTTACCCCCCTTGCTTTCGCTGCTGCAATTCCCTCCGCCTGTCTTTGCTTGATATTGGTGCGTTCATTTTCTGCAACATAGCTAAGCAATGCCAGAACGACATCACTGATAAATGTTCCAAGCAAATTCTTTTCTCTGCGGGTATCTAACAGCGGCATATCTATGACAACAATATCTGCTTTCTTCTCTTTTGTAATAATGCGCCACTGCTCATTCAATTCCCCGTAATTCCTGCCTAAGCGGTCAATCGACTTGATATACAGCACACTGTTTTCATTTAATTTTCGCAATAACCGCTTATATTGTGTTCTCTCAAAATCCTTACCCGACTGTTTATCCATATAAATGTTATTCTCAGGTACTCCCATCTCCGTTAATGCGATTTTCTGTCTATCCTCATTTTGTTCCTTAGATGACACTCGCATATATCCATAAATATTTATATCTTCCATGTATTTTTGCCTCCCATCTGCCAATTTCTCCTACTTAGGTCTAGTATTTGCATGCATATTGGTATATAACCAACAGAAAGCTGATTCGATAAAATCAGCTTTCTGTTGTAGTGTAATCATCATTGTAATAACGTTGCTCTCACAATCTCCTCCGCTCTCTCAATATTATTCATCCTCTGCACCCAAAGCATCTGATTTTTCTCTTTCAGATGTTCAGTCACGCCCTCTTGTTCTGCCATTTGCTTTACAAGCAAATCAAACTGCGCCTCTGCCTGTTCCTGCATCATAAACAAATGTTCCTTTAGTTTTCCACTTAATAGCATCGCCTGATAGATACCGCTCCGATGCTCTTTCAGATAATGTCTTCTCATAAGTCCAAACTTTCTCAATTCCCCTTCCGGCTCTGGATCAGAAATTAAGTTTGGTATCAAATAATCTCCATTTTTTTCGTATGTAATATTCATAAACAACCTCTCTTTCCACGAATTACAATTCGGTACTGATATTGTGTTTTCTCGATGTGCCATGTTCCTGTGTATGCATAGATTTTTGTTGTGTTTGCTCTTTCACAACCTTCTGCTTTTCTGTCAAGCGTTCTTTCATTGTCTTAGGCTCTAATGACTTCACAAATTCTGCAAAGGCTTCGCCCAATCCTCTGTTGGAAATAAACTGCTTCATTTTATCCAATAGTCCACTCACATCTGATACTTTTTTCTCTAGTGCAACAATCTTCTTTTCGTATTTCTCCAACAACTTATTTCTGGATACAGCTCTACCGAAAGCATCTATGATTTTTTCCCAGTCGCTTTTCTTTACCTTGACATATTCTTCACTGCCAAAAATATTGCTGACTGGAATTGCCGCACTTTTCAATTTCTTGGTATCTTTCTCTGTTTCTTTGGCTATAGTCTTTAGGGTATCTGCTCTCAAATCATATTTTTTCAGCACATTCTTGTTATCTTTTTCTTTCTCATCCAGCTTTGCAATCTGATCTACAAGTTTTTCTGCCTGTTCTACCAGCCTTTGATTATTTTCTTCTATTTCCACTGCTTGATGCTCCAACTTTTCCACTTTCCGCATCGCAGCTTTATACTCCGGCAGGGTAAGGTTATCTCTCTGTATGCCCAATACCTCGACATCAATCCCTTTTTCCTGACAAAGTTCCGTCAAATAAGCTCGCTCCCTCTGTTGCCATGCAACTGTTTCATTTTCCTTTTTGCTGACCGCCTTTGCAAATCCCATTTGCTGCAATGCCTTAGTCAGACTATTGCGTGTTTTCATGCCTGTTTTATAGCCATTCGCAACCGGAATATAATCAATGTGCAAGTGTGGCGTTGCTTCATCCAAGTGCATAACACAATTAAACAGATACAAATTGGGATTACGCTCTTGAAACGTTTTTGCATACTGCTCCAATATTTCAATAGCTGCCTTTGCCTCCTCAGTAAGCTTTCCATCTGCACCCACCACAGGAGTGTCATCCTTTTTGCCTATCTGAACGATATTCTCGTAGAATGTCTTTTCTTTATTACCGGAATTCTCTATTTCTTTCAGATAATTTTCCTTTCTACGATCCTTACGCTTTTGTCCTGCATTATACTCCATAAGTGCCTGCCCAAAGCATTTCTCATACGCCTGTTCCAAAGATTCCTGTATATAAATTCGGTTCCAAGCTGTCCTTTCGGGTACCACATTATTACTGATAAACTCTCGGTTATTATGTGTCAGATGTCCCTTTCCCTTTGGAAAAGAAATTGTTTTTGCTCCCAGTCTTTTTACCTTCTTTCTTCTGTTCATGCTCTAAATACTGCTTTATAGGAACCTTCTCGAACATTAGCAGTTCGAGAAGTATCGCCAGCTCCGCTGGCTCTTTTGTTACTTTTGTCAAAAGTAACTCCTTATTAGTTTTGACGCAGGCATCAAAACATAAGTCGCTCTCCGAGGGCTCTGCGAGGCTCTTGCCAGCCTTATGGCTGGCATATCTGCCATAAAATACATGGCAGATTGCTCACTCCGTCAGATAATCCCCTTCCAGCGTTCGCTTCGGCTGACGGTACCGGATATGTCTATTCCGGTACCCAGTCACCCATTGCAAGTGCCATCGTCATCATTGCATTCGACATATCTGTCTCTGGCACTCCTGCTGCTTCTTGTTCCATCTCATCTCTATGATCTCCGGTCTGTGAAGCAGCAGGTATGGCATTTCCATATATACTTTCCATTTCCTCTAGCAGCTCTCTCTTTAGCGTTGATAACTGCATGGAAAGCATCTTCTCCGTTACACACTCTGAAAGGTTTTGTTGCAATGCTTCTTGTTCTATTGCATGGTTTCCATCCAATATCTGAACAAATGCGTCTGAAAGTATTTTCCCGTAAGATCCTTCTTTTCTTGTAATACTCTGCAAATATTCCCATGTTCTACGCTGATTTTCATCATCCATACAGAAGCGCACGTTACTTGAGCGGTATTCCTTCCGCATCTGAATCATCCTCTCATTCTCTGTTTCATCATGGCAAGTGCCTCATAACCTTTTGCATTAGCACATATATCTGTGATTACGGTTACTTCCGGCTTGGCTGTCAAGTCAGAGAAATTTTGTAAAAGACAGCCTCCACCATCAATGATATAAAGGTGTACCAATTCTTCCCGATATCCATGCGCTATGAGTTTCTTCATAATTTCCGCTGTATAGTTTTCCGCAATCCGCTTGGTCGTCATAGCTACTGCATCTGTCCTGTCCCCGATTCCATTCCTCAAAAGCGGTTCAATGAGCATCTCCGGCACCTCCACACCACTGTGTTTTGATACTTCTTTTTGTATCTTTTCCATACACTGATGTACTCCGAACACTTCTGTGCTTATACTGTTTTCCATAGGTCTGCCATCATGAATTTCCAAAATACTCATAGTACCATTTCCTATATCAACCAACATATTCATGCCCGGCATAGAGCCTTGATTATGAACTGCTGCAAGTCCCTGCGGAAAGATTTCCAAGCCGCATAAATGGACTTTGTATCGTTCCTTGCGAAATGAGAAATCCAGTTCCTTTTCACGCATGAGATAGTTTCTCCATTCCGCAGCCTGCGTCTTTACCCATGCAAGCGGTAATCCCACTGCAAGCACCACATCTGCCTCATGCAGTCCTCTGTACTTCATTTCCTCTGCCAGTCCTGCAAGTGTCAGAATATAGAAATCATCCGTTTCCGTTTTATTGCCCTGATATACCAGATGGCTCTCACCAATCACGTAATATTTATCCCTATACTTTACATAATTGGTACTGACAATCGGCTCCTCGTCATAACACTCTATCCCAGTCTGAAATACCCGGTGTGCTGTCTTGATATTTCCATAACCATGATCCAGACCTATATAAATTTTTCCTGTTGCTTTATTACCTTTCTGATAATTGAATTTCTGCATCTATTTTTCCTCCTGCTGTTTACATTTGTTATCGCAATACTCTTTTGCTGTTTTTCCCGTTTACATTGTTTACAACTGCTGTACCTTGCATATTTACTGGATTTTTCCGTAAAACCATAGTGTTTACTATCTCGCATACAGACTGTAAACAGAATTTGTAAACAAGTATTAAAAACTTATTTTTTATCAAATGGTATTTCTGCATGTTCCGGCAATTTATGAAATTCTTCTTTATCGACTATCCTGCGCCATCCTCTTTGTATGCCATATTCTGCAAATCGGTGGGACGATATTTTCTCCCAGCCGGAAATACTGTTGTTCATGACATTATTGATTTCCTTTAATTCCCAGTCCTTCGGCGTATCGTATTCATGGTCAAATGCTTCTTTGTATATCATGGTGCTGCATACATAATCCTGTGACAATTCATCCAACCACAATTGGATAATTCCGACTTTCGCATCCTCCGGCATAAACTCTTTCTGCATCTGGCGCAGATAATTTTCCGTATCTTTGGATAATTTCAATTCATGCTGACCGCTTCGATACAGCTCCATTGCCTCCGCCCATGCCTGAATGATATAATTCCTTGCCTCTTTCTCGTCCTCAAGAATATGCTTCTCCACTCTGTCCGGGTGTACCAGTATCGGTGCAAATCTACGATTGCCGGTTCTGTCTAATGGTAAAAAATCCATGCTGTTTGATGTGCCGACAAACACACATTGTCTTGGTCTGTCCTCTGGATGCGTTTCATAAGGAATTTTATAAGTCTCTTTCTGTCTGCTGATAAATGATTTAATATCTTCAATACTCTTGGCATTGACCGTAGCCATCATCTCTGACATTTCGATAATCCAATGCCCCTGCATTTTCCGGTACACATTATCATCATCCATGCGTTTCAGATCATCCGAAAACCATTCATCCTTGATTGCAAGGAACCGAAAAAATGTAGATTTTCCTGCCCCCTGTCCACCCACCAGACACACCATAATTTCATATTTGCATCCCGGTTCATATACTCTATGTATCGCAGCCAGCATAAGAAGCTGCATAATTTCTCTGGTATAGGCATCCTCCTCGGCTCCCAGATATTTGGGAAGCAATCTTCCAATTCGATGCTTTCCATCCCATACAAGTTGCTCCAGATACTCCCGAATCGGATGATACCGGTTCTCGCTGGCTGCGATATTCATAGCTTTGTTGATGTTCCTCTCATTTTTTAACCCGTACTGCTTTTCCAGATACCAATGAAGCTGGTACACATCGGTATCCGTCAGACTGGAAGATGTTCTTTCCCATCCAAGATCACCAACAATATCTATTTTTCCGGAAAGTTCATTTTTTCTGATGGCACCTTTTAACAAAAGATCGCGCTGAAAAACGGTCATACAATTATCAATGCTCTGGCAGATATTCCCTTTATTATTTCTTACAAGGTCAGCCTGAATATCCTCTGCACTGCTTATTTCCTCCTCAAGCACTTTCCCGACATCGTGCCATGATACATCTGCTCCATTTTCTGACATTTCCTGCAACCTGCTCCACCTCTTTTCTGCCCTGCATAAATAGTTCTTTTTTCTCTTGCTCACTTCCCATGCAGAGAATATCCAGCCAATAATTGATGATTGGTTCTGCATGAAGCATCATTGCATAATCCTCAGAAAATATTACATCCGGTGGCTTGCCATAAAGAACCTGTCCACTATCTTCAATCTGTACCAACGCATCTTTTAACAGTTCTATTGTTTCCTCACACCATCTGTAAAATCTTTTCTTAATCTGAATAATGCGCATGCGCTCCTCTTTTTCCCTGCGAAGCCTTTGCCTTTCTTCTCTGCTCATAGCTTCTGTCTGAACATGTAATCCAAAATCCTCAATCAATTTCTTTGCGGCATCGTATTGGGATAATCCATACATTCTTGCTGTGTAATCAATCACATCTCCACCCACACCACAAGCAAAGCAATGATAATTTTTATCCACCTTCATGCTTGGATGTCTGTCATCATGGAATGGACAGCAGGCAACACCATTTTTGCGGATACGAAGTCCATAACTTTCCGCCACCTGTCTTGTGGTTAGCTGCTCTTTTACTTCTGAAAATATGTTCAAATCACAAATTTCTCCTTTCCTGCGGAGAAAGCCTTTGCTATAATAAATTTGTTGTGGATAGAAAGGCTTTACCCTTTTTATTCTTTCATGTCCCTGTTACCAGCAGGGGCATTTTTCTGTAATGCAATCAATTCTTTTAGCAAAGCCAGCAAAAGCTGCTCATTCTCTGAATTTCCATTGTGCAATTCCTCACATATCTGCTCTAACACCTTTGATAATCGAAATGACATATAATTGCCTGACACTACCTTAATTTCCTGCTCTAACACTGCCTTTCGATAATATTCACCTTTCGGCACTCCCGATAATATAATTTTTGCCTCAACTTCTGCTTTTTCTTCATCACTCAGCCAGAATGCGATTGTATTATGCCGAAATCTATCCTCCCGTTTACACGCCATCTTCCTCACCTCGATCCACTTTTCCAAGACGGTCTGCAATTTTCTCCTGTGCATCCCTTGACTGGTGGCAATAGGTTTCAATTGTTGTCGTCACCTTTCCATGTCCCAGCCTCTTAGCAATCTCAATCGGACTGACCCCCATCTGCACCAGCATACTTGCATGACTGTGTCTGATACAATGTACTGTGATTTTCTTAACTCCAGACAGCTTAATTCCGCGTTCCATCTCATGCTCAAAGAAACTCTTTGTTCTTCCTGCAAATAATCTGGTTCCCGGTTTTGGTCGATACAATGTGCTGATATATTCTCGAATCTCGTCCTGCAATTCCTTATGAATAGTTATCACTCGTACCGAACTTTCTGTCTTTGGAGCTGTAATCAAATCTTCTCCATCAAGCCTTGTAAGTGATTCATCCACCCGGATAGTTCCATCCTCGAAATTTACATCTTTCACCTGCAAAGCAAGTAATTCTCCGATACGCATACCTGTCCAGAACAATATCTGAAATGCCATCCATGAATCTCTTTTATCCATGATTGCGTCTGAAAATTTCTGAAATTCTTCCAGCGTCCAGTAGGGACGTTCATCCGCTTTACTTTTCCCCATACTGCCTGCTTTGTGGCATGGATTGGAACGTAATTCATAGAATCGTACCGCATAGTTGAGAATGGAACTAAGCTGATTATTGATTGTTTTCAGATAGGTAGGCTTAAATCCTTTATCAATCATTTCGCCTTGCCACTTTCGTATCATAGGAGCTGTGATTGCATTGATAGGCGTATTTCCAAAATACGGAAGAACCTTATCTTTCATCACATATTCTTTCTGCTTCATAGTAGTTTTCCGCAGTCGTTTCTCCATATCTGCCTTATATATCTCCCAGAAATCATTCAAGGTCATGGTCGGATCAGAAGTTTGCTGCAATATGAAATGCGCATACCATTCCTCTGCTTCCTTCTTCGTCTTAAACCCTCGCTTCTGGGATTTCTTCTTGGTTCCCGTCCAGTCTGTCCACCGATACTGGATATGCCATGTACCGTTTGGATCTCGCTTTGCACTGCAGCTCATGCACTCACCTCCTTGGCTCCGCCGTACCATTTCTCACGAAAATACTCCACCGGAATTTTACCTGCGATTGTAAGGAAACCTTTTCCAGCAAGTTCCTTATTCATTTCTCGCAAAATCTTGTAGGATTTTCCCATGCTCACACCGAGCATCTTTGCAATGTCTTCTGCACTGTAGTAAATTTTTTCGTTCATAGCGTTCTTTCCTTTCTTTGTTTCTGTATAGTATCATTTTGTTTCGCTTTTATAATATCGTAACATTTGTTTCGTGTCAATATCTTTTTCCTTCTAATTTTTTATCTTGTGTGGTATGCTATATATGATGTTGAAACATCCATAGCTTTAAAGCAGGAGGAAATCACAATGACAATTGGTGAAAATATAAGGCGCATCCGACAAGAACGACATCTCACTCAAAAACAGTTAGGAGAAATGGTCGGTGCAAGCGAAGCCTACATTCGTGCATACGAAAGCGGCAGAAGAAACCCCAAACCATCTTCCCTTGAAAAAATAGCAGAGGCACTTGCGGTCAACCCTGAAGTCCTTGCAAATTCAGATTTTGATGGTGTGAAAGCCATGCATAGACTGTTTCAGGTATTCCGCCAATATAACGGGGAACTTTTTGAATATAAAGACAAAGACGGAAATGATATGGTTGGCATTGGTTTTGGAACTTTGGCACTGATGCAATCATGGCTGGAACGATATGAAAAATATATGAATGAAGTCGAACAATGTAATGAAATCAAAGATGTCAAAAAACGTGGAGAAGCACTGCTGAAGGCAGAAGCGGACTTTAATCTTTGGATGGATATTTATCCAGAATCAGAAGCATGGCAGGAACGCCTTAAGGTTCAGAAGGCTCATGATGAAGTGATGGATAAAATCGGATTGGTTTCACAAAACAGTATATAACATTGGAGGTATAATCATCATGGAAATTAGATATGATTTACAAAACAACAAAGAAACTGAACTAATCAAAATAATTGACACTGTCACTAATGAATCCTCTTTAGATTCTAGTTTATTGTTTGAGAATTTTAAAAAGAACTGCATAAACATTACTCCCCCTGAAGAAGAGCCCCCTATGATGCAATTTTTAACCATTGACTCATTAAAGAACTATAAAAGCGGTCAATCAATCAAACCTGGAAACATTAAACTGAATATTAAAAAACTCATAAATACCCTACCTGCTATTGTTGAAACTTCTGTTGGGATTCTATATGACATACCAATATTGCAAGTATGTGCTGCATTAACTCTTTGGAAAACTTTATGTAATATTTTTACAGTAGAAATAACACGTGAACAAGCCATAGTCCTTGTCGCGCTATGGAAAAATTGCGATGTTTCTCATTATATTAACCTTTCAAATGGATTTGATGCCGTAAATACCTTATACCAAAAATTAGATGATTGTACCATGAACCAAACCATCTATAATAGAATTATAGATCAACTGATTAATCTTGAGTGCATTGAAGTAATTAATGAAAAAATATGGTTGCGCGAATGGATCAGCCAAAATATGTAAATTAAATTTTTGTACCCAAAACGTACCCATTCACACTAAAAATCCCTACAAAGCCTATAAATAAAAGCTTTGTAGGGATTTAACTATTCAAACTCGCAGAGTCTGGTTTGATTCAGGTTATTTTAATACAGTTATCTATACTATTTAGTATTGATAACTTATGCCTTTCCACTCATTATTTTCGTTTCACACATTTTAGTACCAATCCAGTACCATTGCTATATTGTCATTATTATGTGTAGTTCTGGTGGCTTGCAGGTATGTTTGCTATCCAGAAGATAATAATCTGATGATTTGCAAATCCACCTATGAGAATTATGATCGCCAGATGATGTTTCTGCAATAAAAATTTTGTGGTACTAATGAGTAGTACCATCCTTCTCCATATCATTCATCAATTTATCAAAGTCACTTTCATATAGTGAATCCTGTATAACCCTGTATTTTTCAAACTCACTTTCTGCAAATTCTTTTGCAATAGCTGCAGTAACTTTCCCTTTATCCTGAAGTACATCCGCATCATTAAATCTAAGAAATGCGTCAAGCTTTGTTTTCCAATCTTCCATAGTCATAGGAATATGTCTTCGCGCTTGTCTTGTTGCATAATCAAGATACATTGTCACAATCTCATTCAATTCTGCAAGTTCTTCTTTTTCTAAGTAGTTTTTGCAATTGACACATCTGTTTTTACTATTTTACCATCAGGCGCATTTTTCCATGATTTAAGTCCCATATGTTCTTTATTATGATCAGCTCTTGCAACAATCACTTCTTCCGCTGTATTACCATGAACTGCATAATGCATCTTGTTCTGAACTGTTGCATAAAACTCTCTTGTCACCTGTGAATTCTTATCATAATCAACTGCTGTTGCATATATATCTGTAATTTTCTGGTAAAATCTTCTCTCACTTGCTCTGATTTCCTGAATCTCAGCAATAAGATGCTCAAAATAGTCTTCGTCGAAAATCTGTCCATTAATCAATCTGCTTTTATCAAGAACATAACCCTGCTTTGTAAATGTATCTAACACTTTGGTTGCCCATGTCCTGAACTGTGTTGCCCGTTCTGAATTAATTCGATACCCCACAGCAATAATAGCTGCTAACGAATAGAACTTATAATTGTATGTTTTTCCATCATCCGCAGTTTGTGCAAATTTTGCACAAACTGAATTTATCTAATTCACCCTCTTTAAAAATGTTGCTCAGATGTTTTGTAACCACACTTCTATCTACATCAAAAGCTGTGAAATTGCCTTCTGCGTAAGCCATACATCGCCATTCTGAACCCTGACTTCTATTCCATCTTCTCCTGCATCTCGTGTGAAAAACAAGAAATCAACAGTGCTATATCTTATCTGTAATTCTTTGCTCATAAAAGCATTCCTTTCTCTAGATTCTATCAATACATCTCTATAAAACATTTTCCCCGGTTTCTTTCAAATATCAAGAAGGGAATTTCTGCTTTTGCAGCATACTATTATTAACTGGAACATATTCATAATTTTCAATATCTGGTATACACTTTATAGCTTTCTTTTTATCTATACCATATAGATTATTTTCACTGCTGTTCCATAAAGCCTTAATCTTCAAAACAACACATTTTGTTTGAACCATCATCTTATATTTTTCAAGCCTGCTTTTTCTATCTCCTTTGATTTATCACCATAAGAAATAGTAATATATCTGGAATTGGATTTTATAATGTGAACATCTCCATTCCTTACTACCTCTTTAGGGAATCCCAAATCTTCAAAAAAACTATCATAATCTGTAATGCATTCTGGGAGTTCCATTTTGACTGCATAACTGCTATTTATAATATTCTGTATATCCTTATCATCAACCCTGAACATATAAATATTCCATCCCGTGCTATCGCCATCATCATCTAATATTGGAATAGAACCATAAGGATTAAACATATGTAAATTAGACAAATCATCTTTTGTTGGCTTTTTAAATTTGACTATTTCAAATGTTATGCTCATAAATGTTCTCCTTTTCCGTCGCTTTTTTCGTCACTTTTTTAGCGACGAATTATTTTATACATCTTGCTTTTCGTCATTGCAAACTAACTTCTTATGCCCAAACAATTGCTTTAATAATTCTTTTGTGCTAATGGTTAGTACTGCGATTAGTATCTATGTATTTGGTAAAATCGATTATCTTTGCAGGCTTTCTCTTAGCAGCAATCCTAATCGTTCCATGTCTAATTTAAAAGTTCACTCGGATATCCATACGTATCAAAGCCCTCTGGCTGGCAGATATCTCTGTTCAGATACTCACTAAGTTCCCATTGATACTTTGCTTCTTTCTCCAGCTTCTTACCAAAATACTGTGCATCCATTACCATTCTGTTAATGCCACCAACCGATTTTCTACCATGAGTTTTTGTTACAGTTGTATCGCCTGACATTTTAAAATACTTTCTTATCTGATCTTCGGAATATCCCATTTCCTGCATCACAACATGAATCACACGACTAATGTACATTGTATAATACTTCCAGTTTCCCTGCTCAATATCCGTCATTGCTATTGTATAACGATTGCTGGCATTCACAATAAACAAGACATTTCTTCCTTTTATTTTCGTCAAATGTGTGTCCCAGCAAAACACAAGTGATGCACCTTTGCTTTCTTCAATCTTTGTTGTTTTTAGTCGATCTTGAACTGCTTTTGTTGCACCAATCTCCATATGTATCACCTGCTCATCTCAAGTATTCTTTTTACTTCATTCTGTAATTCATCACTAAAGTCTGATAAATCATTATATGTAATTACTTTCAGTCTAATAAGACGAACAATATCCCATATTACCTCTGATTTTTTCAGTTCCATGATAACACCCGGATGACGTTTATCTTCTTTTATCCGTTTTTCAAGTTCCCAGAATTTCTCTGATGCAGGCTTTTTATCATCATTCAGAAAATTTGCATACTCTTTAACAAGACCTTCCATATAATTTTCCTGCCAGCCTGATAATTTTTCTCGAAATAGCTTCCAATCTTTTTTACTTATGTCCATGATTTTGAACCTCCTCATTCTCACGTTAGTCTCAACAAACAGTGTCAAAAATGAGACTGACTTGAGACTACAACTTTATAATTCACCTGCAAATGCCGATTTTATCGCATTTTGCTATATCATAGAGTCTCACTCAGTCTCAAATCTCGTGAGACTTCGTTGAGACTAACTTCGGAATATTCGTTTTTTTCTATTTCATCATACTCCTTAAAAATATTTGCCTTCAAAGTTGCATTATATCTCTGTTGCTCAATCGCCGACTTTATCCTATCAACCGCCGATTTTTTATCGTCAATCGCCGACTTTTTTTCTCCAATCGTCGGCTTTTGGGAATCAATCAACGACTTATTGACTGCAACAGCCAATTTTTTTAATGAATCAGCGGTTTTTTCAACAATAGTTTTTCCAACTTTTGAATTATAAATAACTGCCTGCAACATAAAAGCATTTGTATGATAAACAGGAGCTTTTAGTCCCACCTGCTCCAACTCATTACACATACGATTAACACCTTTGCCAAATTCTTTTACAAATTTATAGTTCTTTAAAAACTCTGCAATCTTAGGATTTCTAGAAAAACGTGTGAAACGTATATTATCTGCTCTTACAAGTCCCGGAAGTTTCCCAGGGCTTTCAACTGTTATATGGTCATCAAACATTTTTATCTGAATATTCATACCAGAACTAGTATACTGTATCATTGATATTTAATTAATTTTATGGTCTGACAAACCGTTTCATGATATACTAAAAAGAAACGGCGGTGATTTTAGATGGCAAGACCAAAAAAATATAATATTTCATTAACGGATGACGAACTCAAGGAACTAAAATCTGTTATGCGTAAAAAGCAAACAACCAAAACTGTTCGAAACAGATGCCAGATTATCATTGATCTAGATGAGGCACACGGTAAAGTTCTTACCCATGCACAGTCTGCCAAAACAAATTGTGTATGTATGGCTACTATCATGAATACTGTAAAGCTTTATTCCGAAAAAGGCATCCAGGGTATCCGTACAATGAACCGGAATGTCAATTCTGATAATGCACGCAGAAAATTTGATGGGCGTGCTGAGGCTCGTATTATTGAAATTGCGTGCAGTCCTGCACCGGAAGGACATTCCCGCTGGACACTCCGTCTGCTGGAAGAACAGGCAAAAATTGTACTTGATGTTCCAGTCAGTAAAGATACCATCGGCAGGGCTTTAAAAAAAATAAACTTCGACCTCACATGAATGATTACTGGTGTATTCCGTCAAAAGAAGATGCTGATTTTGTAGCCTGCATGGAAGATGTCCTTGATGTTTATGAACTCCCATATGACCCGATGTACCCTGTTGTCTGTATGGATGAAAAGCCATACCAGCTTTTGGATGATGGGCAGCCACTGCCTGTTCGTCCGGGTGACAACCAGAAAACGGATTCCGAATATAAGAGGAATGGCACCTGCAGCATATTTGCTTTTGTTGAACCACTTGGCGGCAGACACCATGTGAGTGTCCATGAACACCATACTGCAATTGACTGGGCAATGGAAATCAAATATCTGTCAGATGAAATGTTTCCAGATGCAAAGAAAATCATACTGGTAATGGACAATCTAAACACCCATAAAGCTGCTTCACTTTATAAAGCCTTTCCACCATCAGAAGCAAGAAGGATCATAAAACGACTGGAAATCCACTATACGCCTAAACATGGAAGTTGGCTTGACATGGCAGAAATTGAGCTTAATGTAATGACACGCCAATGTCTTTCGCGTCGAATATCCACCCTTGACAAACTTAAATGTGAGTTATCAGCATGGGAAATGGAACGTAATCGGGATACAGCTAAGATACAGTGGCATTTCCAAACAGGGGATGCACGGGAAAAACTGATATCACTGTATCCGACACTATCATCTGTCACTTTTTAATTAAAGTGGCAAATATACTAAATTTCAATGATACAGTACACTAGCTATTTTTTATCGCAATTTTATTGTAATATCAATGTTATTATCCCAGTCTCCTTTTCACCATTTCCAATATGAACCATCTCTAACTCACAATACTCTATCAGACCATTAACTGCTTCCAAGATTCCATGTATGTAGGTTGCAAGATACCTTCGATACTCTTCAGCATAAGTAGCAATTTTCATAACGACTGCAGTTTGCTCAGTACCATTATCTAAAACAATATTCTGTACTTTAAAATTAGCATCATCTTTTACTGTCCACCTTTTATCTAGCACAATATTGCAATTCATATTCTGACATATTATGGTATTCTTATTAAAAAAGACACTGCCTTTTATTTCTCCAACATTATTTCCTGGCTTTAAAAAAAATGTCTTTTTATCATACAGTCCGTATTGTTCTTTGCCTTCATCGATTATATTCAAATGCCTATATTGGATACTATTGCAATACAGCTGGTAATCTTTTATTGACGAAATCAAGTTTAATATATGCCACACTGCTCTTGGATGCGTAAAATCCATAAGCTTCTGTAACTTTTGTTCTAAAATTTGAATAATAGTAGAAAAGTCAACCTCTGCAGCATACATTCCAATCTTCGTTTTTGATAATTCTGACTCTATTTGGTCAACTGTAGGAATCTGTAATCCAGCAGAATAAGTAGCATCGGAATAATAAGACATACGATAGAAATAATTAACAATCGACACCACATCTGATGCAAATTCTTCTATAATATACCGCCTAGTAAATCGCTGTTTGTCAGACTCTTCCAACGCTTGTATTATCCATTCCGAAAAAGTTCTATAGAAATTCTTATTATCCGTGTTAATCGGGGAAATACGCTTGTGATTAATATCAAAGGCCAGCTTTTCAATTTTAGTATTTTCATCTGCTAGAATAATTGTCCTATTAGCTCCTAATAGTGCATCAGCTATTCCCAGTTCATACATTACATTGTCATTTGATGTGCGTACCCGTGATACAAACGATAAATCAGCAATAAAAATATCTACACCCTGTATCTGCTTCCAAATAGCTTCGTTTATGTTAGGAGAACCTGCATCTTCTTGAGTCGGACTTTTTATTACATCTATTGTTGTTCCTTGTTCTTTTAGTAGTTTTGCGGCTTTATCTAATTGATTTTTTATATAGCTTGCAGTTTTCTTATTCTGGCTTTGCCATGCCAAAAACACTTTATATGTCATTATCCCACATCCTTTTATTCTGATATTTGTAACTTCTTTATAGACATATCATCCTCCAAAATCCTTCTTATTATTACTCCGCCTACTTTAATTCCTATAAGATTAATCTTACTCTTCTTCCTCTTCTATCCATTCCTTCAATTTTTGCTGCAACAGTTTCTTATCAGGCAAATACAATTTATACTCTGATGCATAAATATTAGCATCTTGTGGCAAAGTGATTTCAACTAAAGCATCATTCTTTTCTTTGCATAGAAGAATACCTATAGTGGGATTTTCATCTTCTAATTTTTCATATCTATCATAATAATTAACATACATCTGCATCTGACCAATATCCTGATGCGTTAGTTTATCCACTTTAAGGTCTATCAATACATAACAACGTAACAGACGATTATAGAACACTAAATCCACATAAAAGTTTTCTTCATCATATGTAAACCTTTTCTGCCTTGCCTCAAACAAATAACCTTTTCCCAACTCCAGCAAGAATTTCTGCAATTTATTTATAAGTGCTGTTTCCAAATCTGTTTCTGAATACTTTGCCTTTTCCTCCATGCCTAAAAATTCTAAAACTGTAGGTTGTTTTATTATATCTTCCGGTTTTTCAATTACATTTCCCTCTTTTGCAAGACGTAGAACGCCATTTTTATCCCGGCTCAACGCTAAACGCTCATACAAGCTTGAATTATATTGTCTTTGTAAAGTACGAACTGCCCATCCTGATTTTGCGGATTCAATTTCATAAAAGCTGCGCTCATCCTCATTTTCTATTCGCATTAATTGCAAATAATGCGACCAAGAAACAATGAATGGAGGTTCTTTTTCAAAAAGGCTAAACACTGTTTCGCTTTTTTCAATTGCAAAAAGGCTAAACACTGTTTCACTTATTCGTTCCTTGTAAGTCAAATAAAATTTCCTGGCATTTTTCAAAGTATCTTCTGAAAATCCTTTTCCAAACTCTTCCTGTAGTTTTTCAGATAATATCTTGATAACCTTACTTCCATATTTTGCACGTTTCTGCCCCATTTGCTGGGTCTCTACTATCCATCTTCCCAATGAATAATATGTCATAATCTGCACAATATTTACATGTTTAACAATCACATTTCTCGCATAATGTATTAATTCTACTGAATCAGTATATAATTTTTCAAGTTCAATGTCTTTGTCATTTTGATCAATATTTAATTCATTGCTCATATTGTATTGTTCCCCTTTCTAAAATGCATATTATTCTTGTATGATAATTAGGAAGTTAATTATCACATATTTCCTTTCTTTTAATATCGTGGTTCAATACAATTCAGATACTATGGACTTTTGATTTGTTTTCTGTAGCTTGACTACTCAACTGGAGTGTATTGCCACTACCTTTATCTGAATTGTTTATTAGCTGGATGTTGCCGGAGTGTTTTTCACTCAGAGTACTTATTTCTATCAAGTCTACGATGATAATCGTTGGTGGACATCATGGTATCAGACTTTAGGAAAGGGAGGTACAACCTCATGAAAATTTACGTAGGCATTGATATTGCCAAACTTAATCATTTCGCCGCTGCGATTTCTTCCGACGGTGAAATAATCATTGAGCCGTTCAAATTCACAAATGACGCTGATGGCTTCCAACTGCTGGTCTCTAAACTCGAATCATTCGATAAGAACAGCCTCATCATCGGTCTTGAGTCAACGGCACACTACGGTGACAACCTTGTTCGATACCTTGTTACTGAGCTTTACCAAGTGTGTGTGTTGAACCCCATCAAAACCTGTCAAATGCGAAAAAATAACGTTCGCAAAACTAAGACAGATAAGGTCGACACTTACGTGATTGCTAAAACTCTTATGATGCAGGACAACCTCAGATTCGTCAGCTTCTTCGATCTCGATATGATGGATCTTAAGGCATTGGGACGTTTCCGTCAGAAAACCATAAAGCAACGTACCCGATTGAAATTCAACTGACAACCTATGTTGATCAGGTCTTTCCGGAGATTCAATACTTTTTCAAATCCGGTCTGCATCAACACGCTGTCTATGCTTTATTAAAAGAAGCACCTTCTCCAAAAGAGATTGCTTCCATGCATATGACTCATCTGGCAAATCTGCTCAAAGTGAACTCCACGGACACTTTACCAAAGAACAGGCCAAAGAATTAAGAGTTCTCGCACAGAAGTCTGTCGGTGCTAACGACAGCGCTATATCTATTCAGATAACTCAAACCATTCAACAAATCGAGTTACTGGATAGCCAATTAGAAAAGATTGAAGCTGAGATGACGGATATCATGAAATTCAACGATTCTGTCATCATGACCATTCCTGGTATCGGTTATATCAATGGTGGAATGATTCTTGGTGAAATAGGTGATATTCACCGTTTCTCCAATCCAAACAAACTGCTTGCTTTTGCTGGTCTGGATCCTTCTGTTTATCAGTCTGGTAACTTTCAGGCTAAGACAACAAGGATGTCCAAACGTGGCTCTCGTGTTTTACGATATGCCCTTGTAAATGCAGCTTGGAACGTTGTCAGAAACAACGCAACCTTCAAGGCTTATTATGATGCCAAGAGGGCTGAAGGCCGGTCTCACTACAATGCACTTGGGCATTGTTCCGGCAAACTTGTCAGAGTCATCTGGAAGATGCTCACCGACAATGTCGAATTTAACCTCAAATAAGAGGTCTGTATACCAATATCGATAGATTTTGAAAAAGCACCCTAAGGGAGCTCTATTAAAGTTACCCTTTTTTACCACCGATATGAAAAAGAAATTTTTTACTAATTTATGGTTGACTTTTCATAGCTGGTCTCCTCTAAACCAATTGTAAGTACAATTTCTATATATGGTGCCCCCAGTGGAGGATTACAAGCATCGTAACAATCTAAATATTCTTGTAAATATCTATAATTAAAATCATTTGCCCCAAAAGCATTATTATGATTTATCAAATTATCCAGTGCCGTAATTATTGTTGTTTTACCTGCATTATTTTTTCCTATAATCAACGTTGTATCCGAAGCAACATCTATCTCGTCACAATCATTTTGTACACTATTCTCCTCAAAATTATCGTTAATATCATCATTGTCTTGATTTAAAACAATTTTGGAACTAATAAATTCCACAATATTTTTCTCTGAAGAAAATTTTCTATAATTTGTCAATTTTAGTCTTTTTAAAAACATTCTCTATTCTCCTTTGCCCATTCAATAAAGATATAACCTTCTTGTCATCTACATAATCAGTACTACTGTCTATCATCTTCCGTAAAGAAGTATTCCAATGTATCTACAAACATATTTGCATCAAATAATTCTTTTATCTGCTCCCGATTCATCCATGCAACCTGCGCCACTTCATCTGTTGTGGCATTGCCCAAATCGACCTCTCTTCATCGTAATCAAACAGCCAAACATCCATAATATCATTATAAATTTTTCCATCTATGATTTTTCGTGTCTTTGTAAAAAGCACTTGTCCATTTTCCGGCATCAAATCAATGCCAACCTCTTCCTTTGCCTCTCGAATTACTCCTGATAAACTATCCTCACCTTTTACAACCGAACCGCTTACACATTCCCACATCAAAGGATGTGTTGGTCTGTTTGCAGAACGCTGCGAGATAAGGTACTGTCCATTAGAATTACGGATCCAGACATGCACCACCAGATGGTATCCGTCTATCGGTAACTGTTCTCCTCTGATATGGTCTTTTCCCAGAAGCTCTCGGTTCTCATTATACAAATCCCATATTTCTGCATCCGGCACATACTCCACAATATCCCCAAAATCTGCATGTAAGGTTTTACAGATTTTGCTAAGAATTGTAAGGCTCACCTCTTCATCACGGCGAAGCTTTGTCATTGTGTTAGGAGCAATTTCTGCCTTTTTACGCAAATCCGATTTGCTCATTTCTTTATCCACTAATAATTTCCATAATCGTTTATAAGATACAGCCATGGTAATTTCTCCTTTTTCTTTTCACGCTATCAAACCAACTTATCCAGCATCTCTACAATCTTTTCTCTTTCACCGCTACCATTTGTTTTAAATCTCAGTAATGGAATTCCGTACAGCTCCATTATATGATTTTTCAATAAATCTCTTGAAGCCTGAATGGTATCCTCTTTATGGTATTCATATCCGTCAACCTCAATCGCCAACACAGGCTTTTTACCAATTCTGTTATAAATCAGAAAATCTAAATGTGTTGCTGGATTCATTGCATACTGACATTCCTGCTCATTTAATAATTCTGGATTCTTAATCAACATATTCAACGGAAAATGACAAACAACTTCCAAGCTTGAATACTTGTTAGCTGAGATAATGTCCTCTATCAATGAATACATCAGATTTTCCGAATCATATTCTGATACTTTTTTGTGCTTCTGCAAGTATACTCTTCTTTCCTCAGTATACTGCTTGTAAAGGTAATCAAAAATCGAATAAATCTTGCTTTCAGTAACCTCAAAATTATTATACTGAATGTAATCAATCAAATCTGTTATATTGTGCTCTTTTGATTGCACATTTCCAGTTACAACCAACATCAATTTCTTTTTGGCTCTTGATACAGCAACATTGATTAAATATGGATCATCTGCAAAATCAGATATTTCATCATCCACAGTAGATATGATAATATTCTCTTTTCTCCTTGCCCTGGAACTTATGCACTGTAGCAGCATCAATATCTGTTATCTCCTTGCTTAATGCTTCTACCTGATTTTTGTACGGTGCAATAATTCCGGTTTCTTCCGGATTTGAAACATATTTTGGTATAATCTCATTTTTAATAACATCTATCTGGCGCTGACTATAATGGTTACGTTCATGATTTCCCGCTACCGTTTTTACTACCGATAAAACATCCTCTTCACCCTTATCCGTTGTCATAATAATCAATTCACCACGATAGAATTTCTGGTTACAGAAATTTATTATTTTTGGGTGACACCTATAATGTTCCCGTAACAATGTTTGTGTTACATTAGGCATAACATCCAAAATGGATTGCAGAAAACTGTTTGTATACTGATATCCTTCACTCACATTAAATCTGTCAAATATAGCTTTTGCTTTGGCCTTTATATCATCTGTAACAACATTAGGAAGTTGCTTGGTATCACCCACAATAACAACATTCCTTGCACAGGACAATGCCAACGCACCAGTTGCAATATCTACCTGTGATGCCTCATCCATGATAAGATAATCATACACCACATCTGAATTCAGGCTGTTTCTTGATGAAAATGTTGTACTTAATATAACCGGATACTCAGCCAGTACATTGTATGGTTCCTTCCACAAATTATCTTCACTAAAAGTTTTTCTACTACTGTTACCTTCATATTTCCTTGCCAGTTTGTCTTTTAGGACAACCATTGACTGTTTGCATAAATCCTCAAGCAAATTCTTATTAACACTATTTGAATACTTTTCAATATCTGCAATTTCCGCAGACAACTCCGCCTGCTTTGCACGATAATACATTGCCTGAAAGGTTGTAATTATCTTTGAAATATCCTGCTTATAAATACTCCAATCGGTTACTCCATATTTAAATAAAGCTTTTATCTTAAACCAAAATCCTATTGCCGTTTTCTCTTCTGAAATCAACTGGCACTCCTGCCACAATACCATCCATTGCTTTGAAGATAGTTTTTTCTTGAACTTAATACTATCTGTATGAACATCTGATTCTTTAACATATTGATTGAAATATTCCTGTTCAGTAACCAACTGTGAAAGTTCCTGCCTTAAACACGCTAATTTTTCCTGCTTAGCAAAAACACTTTTTAACTGACTGGATTGCTCTGCTATTTTCTTTCTGCAAAACACTTGGATCTTCTCCCGTTTTCCACGACGAAAAAGTCGGGATAAGCAGCGTCCTGATGCTCAACAAATAATTTCTTATTTTTAGAACTTCCTAATGTCGCAGCAATAAAACCTAAATTGTATTTTGGAGAAGATAATTTTTCATATACGTTTTCCGTTGCCGAATTATTATTGGATACTATCTGTACCGTTTTCCCTTGCATTAATATATTGGCAATAATATTCAATATCGTCTGTGTCTTTCCCGTTCCTGGAGGTCCCTGTATAACACTGATCTGATTCTCCATGGCATTTTTTACAGCCTTATACTGACTGTTATTGCATCCAAATGGGAAAATCGGAATGTATTCGCGTTCTGTTCTTTTCCCTTGCAATGACGATGGATTCAAATACTTTGCTAAGGCCACATCACTACCCACAAAAGAAATCTTGTCAAACTTCTTAGACAATAATTTTTCACCAGTCTCTTCATTCTTAAGATTACTCAAACCTGCAATTTGCTTTATATATTCAAATACATTTGATGACTGACTCTGGGCAAGACATGACTCTATAATATGCAAGTCGCTCCGACGATAATCTCTTTCACTACCATCGCCAAAACAAATGTGCCAATAAGACTCCCTTCCGCTTCTAAATACATATATTGCATTAACATCAAAGAACTCTCGTCCTTCTCTGCTAATCCGATACATGTTAGGATTCAAAACCTCCGGATCAGTCAACTTTTCCACATTCAAATATGCATACGAGTATGTTTTTCCATTATTGAATTTTACATCCCATTTTTGGGTATTTCTATTGTAACCACATGACATTATTTCGGATGTCTTTATTTCACCCTTGATAATGACCATATAATATTGTGTATTCATCTATTCCTCACTACTTTTTATCCGCACGCTACTTACCTTTAAATTCCTTCTCTATATAACAATGTTCCTGTTTGCCAACCAACTTATCGCCTTCAAAGTCCAATTCGATAATATATGGCATCCAGTCAATAATTCTTAAAAAATCTTCACATCCAAAATTATTGTCATAAAAATTCAATATCGTACTAAGGGCAGTACCATGGGTTCCTATAACAATATCTTTATCCGTATTATCTGATAAAATCTCATTCAGTGCCTCTATGTTACGTTTTTGCACCATAGCAATGGACTCTCCACCTTCTTCATGATAATTGTGATCAGCCCACCGTTTTTGGAACATTCCGTGGTTGTTTCCATCAAGTCCCTTTTCACGCTCCCTCAATCTCTCATCTGTTATAATCTCTTTTGTGAAAAAATCTGCTGCCTCTGCAATTGTATCCATGCTACGTTTATACGGACTACAATAAAACGCATCTATTTTCTTATCCTTCAAAAATTCCAAAACAATTGCAGAATCTTTCTTGCCTTCTTCCGTCAAAGGTCTTGTTCTGTCTTCTTCCCAATCGTGTTCCGGCTGTGCGTGACGCACGAAATAAACTCTTGTCATTTTATCAGCTCCATTTCATCTTCCATTTTTACAAATCCATACTTTTCATACAATGGCCGTCCCATCTCTGTCGCCTCTAAAGCAATCTGTGATACGCCCTGTTTCCTTACATCCTTTACCAGTAAATCTAATGTATGAAATGCAATCCCCTGTCTCCGATATTCCGATGCTGTATACATATTCATAATATAAGCCTTTTTACCTGTTGGATTATGGTAGGTCGGCATAACCTGATAAAAAGCTGACACCACCAGCGCCAATAAAGGTTTCGTTATCATACACCAAATATGCAATATGCTCACCGGTTTCTAATGCACGCTTATAATACTCATAGGATTCTTTTTCCACCAATGACATATCCACATCATTCGATAGTTTGTTAGCTGCTCGAAGGACGATAATTCTAGTTTTTACAAGTTCATCTATGTCTACTATGGTTGCTTTTTTATATTTATAGTTTTTTGCCATCACATACTACTCCTCTAAATCTGTTAAACTTTTCGTAAAACAAATAATTCTATTTGCTTCCGCAAACCCCATTTTCAAATGAAACTTAAGACTATCTTCATTATCCAACTCACAGTCACTCGCAAACTCAAGGCACCCCTGATCCTTTGCCCAATTCTGACATTCTCCTAACAATTCTTTCGCATAACCTCTTTTTTTATATTCTTCTAAAACAAAAATGCCTTCCAAATATCCTACCGGACTAGAATCAGTTCCCTCTACATAGTCAAACCTTAATCCGCATTGTGCAAATCCAACTATATGTTCCTCTGATATAGCAAGAAAAATAATATTTTTTACCTTTTCTTATATGTTCGCAAAAAATCTTTGTTAAATCTTCAACTGTGTGTGATTTCCACATTTGAATTGCCAAGCTCACAAGTTGGGGAACATCCTCTAAAGTAGCTTTTCGAATCAATTTTACCACCTATCCTTAACTCTTTCTGAAATATTTGTAAGATACAATAAACCACTTACTCTATCTGGTTACAAAATTCTATAATTTCTTCTTTCCTACAGTCCAAATCTTCCTTATATTCCACCGAACACAAACCAAGACTATCACAACATTCAATTTCCATATGTCCATAAAAATGTTCTATGGTTGCAATAATCCTCTCACATTCCCTCATTCCCAGTCCAGTTCTTAATGCGATAACATATCCCTTCTTACCACTACTTATCTTGGCATGCGGTTCATGTGTGTTACACCACGGAGTGCATCTATCAATAAAAAGATTTAAATTGTCCCTGGTACATCTGCCCAATACGACGGAGAGACAGATATAACAATATCAGCCCATTCATATTGCTCAATTATCCTATCAACATCGTCATTCTGAACACATTTTGCTGTATTATGACAAGTTCTACATCCTTTGCAAAATTTTATATCATAATCATCAATACATATATTTTTAACATCATGTTTCTTTTCCAGACGAGCAGTAACTATATTAACAATTTCTGCTGTTGCTCCATTTCTTACAGGACTACAATTCATTACCAATACTTTCATTTTGACCTCCGCTTTCATGTACCATATTTTTATATGATATCACAGAATCACTACATCATCAATAACAATCGCAATATCTTGCGATTATTTCCCTGTTTTGCAATATATAAGTCGGCTGTGTAAAGTGAACCGAGGATATGCAGAGGAATCATCTCCCTCTGCCCTTATTCCATGTTTTATCTTCCGCCTTACCTTTATCAACATCTCTGTTAACTGCTTCATCGTAAATCCTCTGAAACTCCTCATAAAGCCCATCTCCATCCAGCTTTATTCCAAGTTTTTTCATCACATCCGAGAACAACCTTATGCTGCCACTTACATCAGCAATATCAAATCCAAATATATCTGCCTTAACAGAATCACTGACATTCTCATAACCACCATGCTCTGATATTCTCCTGACAATCCAGCCAGCTTTGTCCACAGGCTCTTTTTCTTCATGTTCCACCAATTCGCTTTTACCTGTTACATCAGTTATACCTTCGTCCATTCTTGTCACATTCTCATCAGACAGATTATGAACCTTTGACATTTCTGTTCCTTCTAAATCTATCTGTTGTTTACCGGCAACATTAATTTGCTCCTCTTGTCCATTTCCATCATTATGGCTATTAGCAGGCTGATTCATTACAACAACATTTCTCTCCGACTCAACAACTGCTCCCGCTGTTCTCTCAACCAGCATATCCTCTTCCATCCCCGGTATCTCAACATCCCTGTCTGCAACGATTTCTTCTTTCCCAGACACCGCATAATAAGCCTTATACAAATCTTCTTTTATAATGTCATCAGCAAGCTGTATCTGCCTCTTAACATTTCTCTTCTCCTGCTTCAGCTCATCCAATTCTTCCTGCACTTCCATGTGCCATATCTGATATTTCCTATATTGTGCTTCTGTCTTAATACTGCGTTTCCGGCTTGAGCTTTCTCTGTATATCTCCTTCTGCCTGCCCTCAATCTGCTAAATCCTATCTTCTTTCTCACTTATGAAATCCACAAGCTCCACAATACTTTTGATGTCATTATTCACAAGCAGCAGATATTCATCCTGTAACTGATGAAACCTCTTCAAATCCTCTGCATACTTTGCTCCACCAACTACAAAACGCTTCTGCTCCACAATTCTCAGCCTATATAGTTTTGAATAAAACTTCTTCTGGAATGGTGACAGCTTCGCCCTGTGCAGCCCCCTGATATCCGACGAATAAAAGTAAGGCTTTGCCATCCAAGGCATATCCACATGATGCCTTAGCATATCTTCTGAAAACATCTCGTCCATTTTTGCAAGCTTATGATAATACCGAAATCCCGGTGCCTGTACCTCCATCCACGCGTCTTTCTTAAATACATATCCAAGTCTTTTCATCAGATATTTAAAATGCTCCACATTTCCGGCTGCATACGCACACATCTTAGCATCCCTAAGAATTATCTCTTTCATGGACATTTCCTTTTCCCACTTGTCCCTACTGATATTCTTTGGATTTCTGCTATACTCTGCCGGCATTATGGAAAGTCCAAGCTCATCACAATATTTATTTGTAATCGGCTGCAGATGATTCTTCCAATTGCCTTTAGGTGAATTATACTTCTTGCCGGTTGTCATACTCACACTATTCCAGATCAGATGCCCATGCATATGTTCCCTGTCAGTATGAACTGCATACACCGCCTCATAATCATTACCAAGCACATCCTTTGCAAAGTGCTCCAGCACATACATTGCCTGCTCTGCCGTCACTTTTTCTTCCGGTGAAAATGATATGATCACATGATAGCCCTGCCTTTTACCTGTCTTATGAAATATATTCTTTGTCTCTTCCATCTGCTCAAATGCCGTATCTGGCAGGCAGTTAATACCGCCCACCAGTATACATTCTTCTGTCTTATCCGGATTCTGGATATATTCCAAAGCATTCTTCAGGTGCGATGCTGGATTTCTGCCCTCTGACTCCTGTATATTTAAGATCTTTGTAATCGCCATACTTCCAGCACCTCCCCGAATGTTTTCTTTATATCATCCAGACTGTTCTGCAATTTATCAATATCGCTGTAATACAATCTCCCCTGTGAATTGCCAAGCTTTACCGTCTGATTAATATTATTTGCAATACCTGCTATGATACGGATTGCTTTTGCCCTGTCCTCAGGATAACTTGTATCTATGTTGCCGCCCGTCCGGATCAATTCTCTTATATAGGCACTTGCTGTCATTCCCGTCCGGTTAAGTGCCGCTTTTAGAATATCCATATCTTTCTCCGACAGCTTCACAGATACCTTATGATCTTTCCTGTCAGACTTGTATCTTCGCTTTCCATCTGCCATACGTTTCTCCCCTTTCGTAGTTTTCTAATGCTGTATCAAACCAATCTCTTTTTATCTGTACCATTGCTTTTTTCATCCTTTCCAAAAGTTCTGCTTATAGGTTTTGCAAGATGCGGAAAAGGTCGGACCTTTTCCCGAAAAAATATAAACGCCATCAGCGTTTACATAATTTTTCGTCTTGGCAGGAGCACCTGCACCCTGTATATAATATGTGGTGGTTAATGTACCACCACAATTACTGATATGGTGGCTAAAGTTCCACCTGATTTAAAAGTGGTGGCACTTTTTGCCGTCACTTTGCTGTTTTGACGGCGCTTTTTGCCCCCACTTTTGCATTTTGACGGCACTTTTTGCCCCCACACTTTTTTTCAGCTCTAATTTGTGCGGGGGCGCTTTCTGCCCCCACTTTGTGGTTTTGGGGGCGCTTTTTGCCCCCATTTGCACGTTTTGGGGGCGCTTTTTGCCCCCACTCACTGGATTCACCTATTCATTTGTCTCTTTCACTATTACATCCGCATCCGATATTACATTTTCTGCTATCTCAGCACCATCTTCCGGCAATCCATTTGTTTTAGGCTGTGTATCCACTTCATCCTGTTCACTTATCACAGAATCCCCACCTGCCGCTTCATAATCCATTTCTTCTGCAACCTTGCTCCGGTTACGCTGCGGCTCATAATCCGGATTGTAATAATCTTCGTAACCATAGATTTTCCGTTCAAAGTACTTCCTTGGACATTTGCCCCGCATGGTGAAATAACCTTTTGCTTCAAGCTCTGCATTATATTCCTTTATAATTGCATATGCCTTTGTCATCCCGATACCAAGCATCTGGCTTATCTCACCTGCATCTATGAATGCTTCCTTTACACCCTTCATGCAGCTCCTCCTTTCATAAATTGTTATTTTAAATACGTTTTTCACAAAGTCACTATCCTGTTCTTTATTTAATCCGCATTTCTAATTCGTGTTTATCTTAATATTCTTTTCAAAATTTGTCAATAGAGCTTTTGCAATTACGCACTTGCAATTCGTTTTACTTATGATAAAGTAATCTTACAATCATAAATAAGTCACTTACTGATACGTATTTCATTTATTATCAATCTTATACGTATCTTTACAACGGACTATTTCATGTAAAGGAAGGTGGACAGAATGACTAATTCTCATTCCATTAAAATCACTATGTCTTCTCAGAAGAAATCGGAAGGCAATACAGAAACAGCGCAGAGCACAGAAGATTACTCAAAAGAGTTTGCACAGCATCTTGGTAAATCAGAACGCACTATCCAGAAATATGAGTCTGGTGAAATACTAATGAAGATAGATGTTTTAAAACAGATTGCTAATGAATTAAATGTTCCATGGCAGGAACTTTTATCTCCAGAAGATAATATTCCCAAAGATAATACGACCACTAAATATCCGGCATATGAATTCCACACTATGTCAGATGTTATCAACGCTCTGTTTGCCATAACTGAACTTACTGACTTTTCATTTGAACTTACCAATACCAAACCTCCTGAAAATCCTGAATGGACTGCTGGGATTAAGGTTAATGGCAAAGGCAATGGAAAATATGATGCAGACTTCTGTCTCTTTATGGAAAACTGGATAGCAAAGAAGAATATGCTTCAGACAGGAAAGCTTTCAAAAGAAAAGTTTGATTCATGGAAATCAGATATGTTGGCATATTATAAGGATTCCAGACTGGATAATGAAGCCGATTAAAAACTGAATAATTGCAGGCTTACACCTTTAGTAAAGAAAAGCTCCGGCACACTCCTTCTCGCAAAAGGAATAACCGAAGCTATGTAAGTGATTGACCCGAAGGCTTCATAATCACCCTGAACAAGTAGATTATATCATAGCCTTTTGATGATTGCACAACAATTTTACAAAAGGAGATGATATTCATGCCAGCTTACAAAGATGAAAAACTGGTAAATGGTTCGCCAAGTTCTATTATACGAACTGGCAGGGAATCAAAAACAGAAATGGAAAAGAGGCTTTGCCACCAAAAGGAAGCCTTAGGATTTGAAAGGGATTTTCTGGAAAAGCAGTCTGCCAATCCTGACATGACATTTCAAAACCTTTATGAAATTTATATGGAGGATATGGCTGCAAGACTTAAGCAGTCAACTCTTCTGACAAAAAGTACTACAGACGCATATTCTTCCATTCTTCGGTAGCAAGCCGATAAATGAAATCAAAGCCTCTGATGTACGAAGATGGCAGGCGAAGCTTATGAGTTCGCCGAATAATTACTCCCAGACCTATCTGAAAAGATTAACACGGAGCTTAACAGCATCATCAATTACGCCAAGCGATTCTATGATCTCAACACCAATCCCTGCGGCAAGGCAGGCACCATTGGAAAAGCAAAGCTGAGGAAATGGATTACTGGACTTATAATGAATATATTGCTTTCCGTGAGGGCGTAAAAGACAAGCCGCTATCGTATATCTGCTTTGAAGTCCTGTACTGGACTGGTATGCGAGAAGGTGAATTGCTTGCTCTCTCACCTGCTGATATTGACATTGATAACAAGCTAATATCCATCAACAGAACATATCAGCGGATAGGCGGAAAAGATGTATTTACATCACCTAAGACAAGAAAAGTAAGCGAACGATTCCAATTCCGGATTTTCTCTGCCAGGAGCTATCAGACTATATCCAGTCAAGGTATATGCTTGACGCAGATGAAAGGCTGTTCCCGGTAACAAAATCATATCTCTCACACGAGATGATAAGGGGCTGCAAAATCACAGGTGCAAAGAAGATACGAATTCATGATATCAGGCATTCGCACGCCAGCTTACTTATTAATCAGGGCTGTGATGCGCTGATGTTAGCAGACAGGCTCGGACACGAGAAAGTATCCACAACACTTAACACATACTCTCATCTGTTTCCACATAAACAGCAGGATCTTGTGCATAGTCTGGAATCATTACAGGCGACAGATTCGCCAACACCTGAACCACCATCTGATAACCCTCTGCTTGAAGCAGCAGGTATCACATGTGAAGTGCCTCAGACTCAAGACAATGGCTCAGATGTAACAATCCGACCTCAGTTTGGACCTGCGTTAGTACCATCAAATACCGCATCAGGGAAAATCATCCAGATGCCACAAAGAAAGATCATATAGAAGAAATCCAGCAGTCATCAGGGTTTCTTGCTATTAAAGTTAATGACAACCAACTGAAAACGATAGAAAAAGAGTAGTTGCTATTAGTAGCAAAATAGTAGCAGAGAAAAGAAAAAGTCTCGGAAGCCGCTTGTTTAGCGGATTCCAAGACTTGTGGCTCTTATTCAAACCTTGCGGAGAGATTTATCTGGCTGTTTTGTGGTACACATTTGTGGATTTTATTCTTCATATTCATCTTATTTCGCATTTTGTGTACCTCGTCTAAAATTTTTAGAGCCAAAATGGAGCCAAATATCAATAGCTATCATAATTGCCTTTAATCTGCTTTAAAAGAATTGGAATTTCACTAAACTCATCAATCCATAAACATTTACTCCCAATTCCTTAAAAACGACTCTTGTAATGATTCGTTTACTCTTTCAAAACTCTTTATTGACTCAACTTCTTCCGAATCTTTTATCTTAAATCTCGCATAATAGCATAGTGTTGGCATTCTCCATCATTCTCAGTTCTCTTTTGTGCTGCTATTTCTAACAATCGTCTCATATTAGGATCCGTCATAGACAATCCAATAAAAAAGCAGGTGTTATTTATCATATAATTCAACTGGCTAATATTTGCCCAATTATATGGTTCAAGCATAAGTTTGTGATATCCTTCTTCCGAAAAAACCAGTAATGACTTCGTCAAATTTTCATAATTTTCTTTTTCTTGTGGTAAAAATCCATGAACATGGTATATGCCTAACTCATCTGTGTCCGGAATCATACCCTCACCATATATCGAATGATATTTTACTCTTAATCTTTTTAAATTTTTCTCAACCAAATCATCAAAATTGTAATTTATAATTGCACGTACACCTAGTTTTCCCCTATTGGGTATACATAATTGTCCTATTTCCTCTAATAAATCAGACGTATCAACAGCACTTTTATATAATATATCTCTAACCAATTCTTCAAAATCGTTCTCAAATCCATTTCTCAAAAATCTAGTTTGAAGCAATGGTGAATTTCCATTTTGATTTATAACTTCTTTTACTATTTTTTTCTTATCTTTCTTCTCTATTTGAATGTGATTAGCACTTAATTGTTTATCTATTAATGCAACAAATAATTCTGATATCAGGGTATCCCAGGTTGCTATTTTAGCTTCATTTGATGCTCCCGCGCCAAGAAAAAGAACAATATTATCATTCTCATATTGTGTATGTAATTGTTCAACATATTTCTTTCTTTTTTCTAAATATGTGCTATTATTTCTAGAAATACCATTATTAATAGTGTCTCTCAATAACACTGCATTTAAATTGTTATATGTGTCAACAAATAAGCTTTCATTATAACTAAATATCCGAACTAAATCATCCATATCCCAAATTATCAGTTCAAAATTTAGTTGTTTCTTTTTTTCTTCAATACGATTTCTTATTCCATCTGGTAATTCATTTACAACTATTAATAAAAGCTTATTAATCTCCCCTCTGTTAATCGAAAAGCGTCCAATTGTATCATATATGACTCGCAGGCTCATTTGCTTATGTCTATACATCTTAATTTCTGCTGCAATACAACTATCATCACTATCTATCCCATCGGGCAATATCATATCGGAAATTCCATGTACAACCTCATTCTCTGCAAAAAGCCGTTTATTCTGCGATCCCAAGTAATCTTTCATCATAACAATAATCAGCTTTTCTATCGCCATATATGAATATCTAATTGTTTCTGAATTAATCAATTCTAACAATGTTTCTCTAATGTCCATACTAATCTCCATTCCACCGCCAATCGGCGGCACAAATAGTAATGAAAGTTCTACTTTCTTTCACACTATTCTTCCATTTTTTATTGATATATAGCCAAAACCTCTATTGTCCTATAATCTTTATCTGCATATATCTCATTTAATCCATCTGTTCGTCCTTCAATACTTCTTCTCATAACACGATTTAATGTCATAAAATCCTTCAATGGATCATAAAAAGCTTTTTGTGATTTTACCATTCCGCTAGAAGTAATTCTCGCAATAATAGTAACTTCTAATTCTTCATATTCTTCCATATCCTCATATTTTACTAACATATTATTGGAAATAAGTTTTGAACACATTAACTGTTCCCTCAAATCAATTAATACGGGAATTTTTGTGTCTGTTGTTTCAAAAAAAGATTTCACAGCAGCCTGTTCAGGCTTGTCCATAGAATCATTTACTATTGATGCAACTAATAGAGGCTTAAATCTGTCAATTGTTTGCGTATAGTCAAATTCCTCAGGCACCTTTATATATCCATCAAATTTAATAATTGTACCCCTACTCATAGTTGTCAAATCATAATCCTCTGACTGCGTAAAATCAAAAAAATCATCTCTCCCCATAAGCATTTTTTCAAACTCATCACAATTATATAGTAAGCTTTCTTGTACCTTAGCCCTATATGTTTTGCTAGCCTTAGCATCGGCTCCAAATGCCTTTAAGTCAATTTGAACTCCTTTGTCATTAGACACCTCATATTCATCAATTTGAAGATTTCTTTGCCCTTTAACTACTGCTCTATATTCATCAATTTTATTCTTATCATAATAAATTACATTGCCAAACATTATCTCATACCTCCATTCTTTTCCAAACACAATCTAAATATATTTTTTCTGACCTTATACACTTGTTATATCGATTTCAATAGGATTTCCCCATATATCCACACCTTTAATTAATAGAGTTCCATTTATAAAAGTAAATATCTGATATTCATTTGTATATTTACCATAATAATCTCGTTCAAATTGTGTATCCCCAATTATATCAATTGATGAATTATTTGTTTCAATTCGAGGTACTACCTTCAGAATATCATTATACCGAGTTTTTCCCATAGATGATACTAAAACTCTTGCCTCATGCATATATTCATTCTCCAATTTAAAATGCATGTATTCTCTAATTGCACATTGTGAATTTGCAAAGGTACTAACATCAACTCTATCTCCCAAAATAACACCTTCTTTCTGTATAATCTTTAAAAATATTACTATTATTTTTTTTTCAATACATTTGAAACCGTTGATTGGGATACATCTAACATGGCAGCTATTGTTTCCTGGTTTATTTTCTGTTTTGCCAAATCTCTTATAACTTCATTTCTTTGCGCCACTGATGCAATCTCCGGTAATTTATGAATGGTTTCCGAAACCACTCCAGATGCCGTTACACTTTTAATAAGCGTTGTTCCATCACTTAATACAGCTCTTGCAATTTTAGCACCTGTTTTTTTATTTGGTTTAAATGCTAATGACATAACATCTGCCGTTGATTTACCTATATTTTTTAAATCTGTATTTTTGAAGACATTCATTAAATTAGTAGCCACAATGCACCTCCATATTCATCACTTTAATATTAAAATAATATTAAAATAATATTTTGTCAACTATTTTTCAACTCTCATACCTAAAAAACTCCCTAGCCATCATTTCCGCCGTAGCCCGGTTATACCCCTTCTTCAGATACCCCTGCACAATCGTCACAAACATTCCCTTAACCATATCATCCTCAATATCACAATATGCCTGCATTTTCCCGGACAAAACCATTGCCACATACTCTATCGGCTTGTTACCCAACAACCTATGCAGCTTCGCCAGTGACTGCTCTGTTGTCCTCAGAGCAGCCTCCACTTATTCGCAACATATTTCCATCTGTAAACCACACCTCAACATATCCGTTATCCATGTTATAAGCTCATTCCACGATATTATCCATTCGATTATCTTTCATCTCATCAATCCATCCTTCCCATTATCTTACCCCATAAGACCTGTCATACCGTCTTATCTGTTGCTCTGTACGCTCCTGTTCATTTACCTTACGAATAATCGTATCGATCTGCTCCGCACCGGCATATCTCTTCACACGCTCCAGATCATCAGCCTTTTCCTGCAACAGCTCTGTCCTATCACTCATATCCTTAATCTTGCCCTTGTAAAACTCCACATCATCTGACAATCTCTTCTTTTCCTTTCGAAGCTGTATTACTTCCTCTTTTAGCCTTACACACTGGATTGTCAGATTCTTTATCAGTGTTTTAAGCTTATTCACAAATGGCATGACTACCTTATCCCGAAATGACTTAGCACTTGCAAATGCTCCCGGTTCCGGCAATTGCCACTCCGGTGCTTCATCATACTTTCTTACATCACGCTGTAATAACTGCTCCGACTGCACTATCTGCTCTATATGGTTCTTAAGCTCATTCTGTTGCTTTTCAAGTTGAACATTATTCTGTTGCAAATCATTGTATTTCTGTCTTAATACCTGATTATCAGATTTCAATGAATCATTCCTTTGCTCCAGAGTGTGATTGTCAGCAGATAACTGATCATTCACATTCTCCAATTTACTATTCGTATATTGTAAATCTTCATGCCTTTGTTCCAGTTCTTCATTATCGATCTGCAACTGTAACTGCTTTTGCTTCAAATCATGATTATCCATACGAAGTCTATCTTTGCGACTCTCAAGCCTTGCATTTTCCATCCTCAAATCTTGATTACTTGCAAGCAATACTTCCTTTTCCTGTTGTGCCACAGCCCCTTCTTCTTTTGCCCTTTGCGTAGCCTCTTCTGCCAGTTCTTTTTCAGTTGTAGCATTCTTTAATTCCTGTTTCTTTACAGAAACCTCTTCTCCAAGCTGTGCAACCACCGAAGATATTTCCCGCTTCTGGCTATCCAATTCAGCTACTTCCCTTGCCCGCTCTTTCTTTTCAAATTCAAGCACCGACAAATGTTTCTCATGTGTACCCTTTTGCAGCCATTCCACACCATATCGCTCCATGACTGTCGCAAGTTCCTGCTTTTCTGATGCAATCCACTGATTTAATTCGGTAGCACCTCTAGTGCCACCGGTGAAGCCTTCTGCCGCTAGTGCAGATTTTAATGATACCCTTGTATCAAGTCCTCGCTTACTTCCTGTAATATATGGCACAAAATCAATGTGCAGATGCGGTGTTTCTTCATCCATATGCAAATGTGCCGAGAATACATACAAGTTCGGATTTCTAGCTTGGAACTCATCCATAAATTCCGTTAAAATCCTTTTTGCCAACAATCCATCTTCATTTTGGCATTCATATCATCTTTATTTCCAATCTGAAATATCACTTCATGAAATAACTTTTCCTGCTTACCCTCCTGATTTTTTCATAGTAATTATCAATCATGCGATCTTTCCGTTTCTGTTTTGCATTATATCGTTCCCGTGCTTCATCAAACAATTTATGATAAACCTGCTTAATATCTTCCTGGCAGAATTCCACATTATCAGCACTTCTGTTTTATCTACATTCTTAGCTGTAAATGCTCTGGTATTATGGTTCACAGAACCTTTTCCGATCATTGCACTTATTGTTCTCTCCATAGGCAATCTTCCCCTTTCTTTTATCTGTCATATTAGCGCCGAATACGGCGCAGGCTTTTTACTTTCGTCGAAAGTAACGCAAAAGCACTTTTGACAGCTGTCGCCATCAAAATGCAACCTGACAAGTCAGGTTTTGCGCTCTGCCGGAGCTTTTCTGCCTGCGGCAGTCAGTGTACACAAGCCTCCACTGTGTCAAGCACACCACATTTTCCTTATCGATTCTAACGGAAGCGTGACACGCAGCCGTTATATATGTTTAAGAAAAAACTACCACCGGAAGCTCTCCGGCACACCTCGTCTATCCAAATATTCATTTCGAGCCTTTTCCTTTTCTTCTTCCGTTGGTGCAGTCTTATATTTTGTATATAATTCTCTCATTACCATTGCATCCAGTTTCTTCTCTAGTCCCTGTTTTATCTGAGGCAACATTTTCTCCTGTTCCAACATAAAATATCTCATTATCGCAACGAAAAGTTCTTCTGAAATCTGTACATTTTTCATATCAATCCACCATTCCTTTCCTAACTCGTTCAAGACCGCAACACTGCAAAGTCTATATGCTTTGCAACCTTGCAAATTTTATCTCCGCAATTTCTATATAGCCTGCAATGTTGCGTTCTTGTCCTATCTCTGTTTTACTGCATCCAATTCCCAATACCACGAGTTATTGATTTTCTTTGCCTGGATGCCCAATTCTTTCTTTGCATTTTCCAATGTTCTCTTTGAAATGCCCTGTTTATCAGCCATTTCAAATATTTCATTACTCTGCACCATATTATTTGTTTCTGCCAATTCACGAAGCATTTGCTTTGCCTGTTCCAGCTTATTTGCCTTTGGTGCAATACCGCCAAGTACTTCATCTGCTGTAATCTCATAATCTCCCAACCAACGAAAGCCCGTTTCTGATAACATAAATGCCTTCGGATGTCCAAATGCCGCAAGATTATTCTTTATCTGAACAACTGCTCTTGTATTAGGTTCTCCCTCTATTCTGCCGACCAGAAGCACACTCCTCGCCACAGCAAAGAAGTCAATGGAACCCATGCCCCTGTATGCAGCTTTATTACCAGATGCCTTGTTCATATGACCAATAAGAAGAATTGCACACTGGTATTTCTCTGCTAATGCTCCCAGCTTCTTCGTCATATCTCTTGCCTCATTTGCCCGGTTCATATCCATGCCACCACCGAGATACGCCTGTATCGGGTCTAATATCAATACTTTTGCCTCTGTCTTTGCAAGTGCCTCTTCCAGTCTTTCATCTGCCATAGATAAAGATTTATCACTTTCATCAATAACCAGTATCTTTTCACAGTCCGCCCCGGCAAGTTCAAGCCTCGGCTTTACTGTATCTGCCAGTCCATCCTCTGCTGTCTGATAAATGACATTTACCGGCTCCTGCACATCCATATCACTGTCGAGACATTCTCCCTTTGACAGCTTTGCTGCTATGTTTAACACCAATGTGGTCTTTCCATCACCCGGATCTCCCTGAATAATTGTCAGCTTCCCATATGGTATAAACGGATACCACAGCCATTTCACTTCCTGTGACTCAACCTCCGACATCCGTATCATCTTTAATTCTGTCTTCTGTTCTTCCATAAAAGTCCTCCATTTTCAAATCTTTTATTTGCTCCTAAGAAGAACCTCTGCTATACTCTAGTTGTATTTACAGGTGTAACAGAGGTTTTCTTTTGTTACCGCAAGTCCTAACAGTTGCCGCTGTCAGGACTTTTTTCTTTATCAATCTGTACTCCCTGCCAGAGATACTTTGCACCATCCAGCATTGCAATAATCGCCTGTAACATATCCATACAGTCATTTCGCATATCTTCCAACCCATCAGCAGTAAGTGTTACCTCCTGCTGTCCCAGTTGTTTTACCAGTTCTGAAAGATTTGTCTGCATATTCTGCAATTCCTCTACAAGCTGGTAAATGACCTCTTTCTTTCCTACAACACATATTCTGTTATAAATGCAGGAACGTACAAAATAATCTTTTCTTCTGCATACCGCTTGCAAGTATCTTGGCTTCAATCATTTCCCGCTCTCTGTCCGATACACGAAAGCTGATTGTTGGATGTTTGTGTACTCCGCTCATAGATTGTCCTCCTCATTCTCCAGTTCTAGCCTGTCTGCCAGTTCTGCCTGCTTATTCGGATATAAATGTGAATAAGTATTTAATGTTGTTTCTATCTTTTCATGTCCCAGCCGCTCTGCTATTGCCAATGGCTGAAATCCAAGTTCCACCAGAAGTGATGCGTGACTGTGCCGCAGATCATGCAGACGGATTCTCTTTACGCCTGTTTCCTTTATGCCTCGTACAATCTCATGTTCCATATAAGACTTTGTAAACCGAAACATTCTTTCATTTGGCATAATTCCATATAAATGACTGCAATATTCCTTTAGTTCCTCTGCCAGAAATGGTGGAATAGTAATCTTACGATTGCTCTTTGGTGTTTTAGGCGGTGTAATTACATCCTTTCCATCTAATCTCTGATATGATTTGGAAATGCTTATAATACTCTTTTCCAAATCAATATCTTCATAGGTAAGTGCCAGTAATTCACCTATACGCATTCCTGTCCAGTAAAGAAGCATAAATGCCATCTTCGCCTCTGGTTTCTTATCCATAGACGGAAGAAACTGCTTAAACTCCTGTTTTGTCCAGAACTCCATATCATCAGCCTTGCTTTTCCCGATACTTCCTGCTTTCCTGCAGCATGGATTATCTTTCAGGTCATAATATCTGACCGCATAATTGAAAAGTGCTGCCAACTGGTTATTAATACTTTTAAGATAAGTCGGTGCGTACCCCTGCTTAATCAATTCATTCTGCCAAGCCCGGATATCTGAAGTCTTAATCTCACACATCTTTTTCTTTTTGAAATATGGTGTAACTTTCAAATCAAATACATATCTTTTATTCTTGATTGTGCTTTCTCTAAGCCGGTTCTCCATATCATAGAAATAGATTTCAACAAAATTCTCAAAGTTAATATCCAAATCTTTTCTCTGCTGTTGCCGGAAGTTACGCTCCCATTCCTCTGCTTCTGCTTTTGTCTTAAAACCTCTTTTGTTCTTTTTATGGCGTATGCCCTGCCAGTCCTCATAATAGAACTGGCTGCGCCATGTTTTACCATCTCTTGTAGCTGGCATATCATCATCTCCTCTCCATTAACCAACTGCCATACCATAAAACTTTTCTTCAAAATACTTTGTAGGTACCTTGCCTGAAATCACCCGATAGCCTTTTTCTTTCAATTCATTATTAAGACCACGAATGATTTTGTAAGCATATCCTCTTGATACTCCAAGAATCTGTGCAGCTTCATCTGCTGTTACATACATCTTCATCGTATTCTCCTTCCTGTTTTCATTTTAGTACACTTTTGTGACCTTATTTACTCGTATTATATAGTACACATTTGTGTCTGTCAAGCAATTTAATCAAATTTTTATACACAAATGTGTCCCATCGTGATAGAATAGGGGTAACAAATCATAAAGGAGCATTTTTATGACTACTGGAGAAAAGATTAAATACTTTCGCAATATGCGTGGAATATCGCAGGAAACGCTTGGTCAGCTATCCGGCATAAACTCCGCAACAATAAAGAAATATGAATATGGAATCCGTAATCCAAAGCCTGACCAGCTTTTAAAGATTGCCAATGCACTAGGCATCAGCATTAATATTTTCATGGATTTTGATATAGAAACAGTTTCTGATGTATTATCATTACTGTTTAAACTGGATGATCAGATTGATATGAAATTTGAGGCAGATAAGGACGATGAGGGCAATTTCAAACCTGCTACTGTTAAGCTGTCCTTTAAGAACAACCTCATCAATAAAAAACTCTGTACCTATATGAAAGCTCTGGAAATTCGTGAAAATATGATAAATGCTAAAGATGAATATTCAGAAGAAGAGTATGCTGACAGTTTGCAACATATCAATGAAAATATCGAAGAAATCAAGCAACATCTGCTTGATGACAATATGGTTGTCAAAAAAGGCACTGACCGCCTTACTGTAAAAAAATTTTTCCAAATTAGTGAAACCTCCTGAATTATCAGACATAAGATGATAATATCTAATTAAACAGAAAGCACCCACTCCAAAGGTGGATGCTCCGAGTTTAGGCTAAAGAAATGTCCTTACGGACACCGCCTATCCTGTGGATCAGACAGGATAGGCATTTTTATTTTTTCGCCTGCTCTTCCTCGAAGAGCTTTTCTCTTTATCGAGAAAGGCAAGCAACGCTACAATCAAGCTACCAAAGGACATCAACAATGCTAATATCCCAATGAAAATCGAAATGATCTCATAAGCCGTCATCGGCGCTAAGCAAGCCCCCAGACACTTAACGCCCTGTCATGGGTACTTTCCTTAAAGAGTACCCTAACATATATCATATGTTCTGCAAGAACAATTGTAATTTGAATCTTATTTTATAGACCTATCCCCTATAAATATTTTAATACATCAGATAAGTTATTAATTTCCATATCAGCTTTTTCACTCTCATCTGTTATATTCCACAAACTTCCTAATCCCTGTTTTACCCATATAGTTTTCATACCCAACTGTTTTGCGGGTACAATATCATTATCAATACGGTCACCAATCATGACTGCATTCTCTGGCTTACAACAGCTTCTTTCCAATGCAATTTCAAATATGCGCCTATCAGGTTTTGAAACGCCTTCTTCTGCTGATGCGATAATCAAATCAATATATTTTCGTACTCCAAGATTTTCTAATCTCTCAGAAGTTCCTAATGATTGGTTTGCAATTACACCAATTTTATAAATTCTACTTAACTTTTTCAAACAATCTTTAGTATCTGTATACAGCCTCTCGTATTGCGATTCCCATTTAGGTAATTTCACCCCCAATTGCCTTGCTACCTCTAAATCTCCTTTTTTGTTTTCTTTATAAAACGACATGGCATATTTATAAATTTGCTCGTAAGTTAAACCTGATAAATCCGCTATCCTTTTCATCCTGTCTTCATAAACTTTGCTTTCATCAACCAATGTCGACCCAACATCAAAAAATAGCCATTTTATTTCGTCCTTTTTGGGGCAAAATCCTCTTTTTCTTGCTTCTTCTAGCAGTTTGGGTTGAATTTCTGGGTAAGTCCAATTAATCGGTAGTTCATCCATAATTGCTATTTTTTCAATTTCACTGTGAAGCTCTTTTTCAAATGTATGTATATCTGAGAAGAATAATTTTCCAAAAGTCTCCATTCCATCGAAATTATCTGGTGCAGTCACAGAATATATACAAATTGGAGTAATATCAAAAGTTATTGCTCCTGTTTCTTCATATAGTTCTCGTTTGGCTGTTTCAAGAATATCCTCACCATCTTCTCTATGTCCCCCCGGTGCCTCCCATGTATTTCTTTCCTTGTGCTTGCAAAATACCCATTTACCATTATGTCTGGCAATAATAACTGCAAACTTCAGCATTGAATCATTAATACTATCATAAAAATTCACTTTCGTCATATAATGCTCCTTATTAGATTTCATCTATTTTCTTGCCATTATTACTCTCACAAATAGAGCCAAACTAGAGCCATTTGATAAAACAAATGCCGGAAACCCGCATAAATACAGGCTTTCGGCATTTTAGTCCGTTATTCAAACTCAATCGTTCCCGGTGGCTTACTCGTCAAATCATACATTACCCGATTGACGCCCTTCACCTCATTAATAATTCTGCTCATAACTCTCTGGAGCACCTCAAACGGGATCTCTGCTGACTCAGCGGTCATGAAATCGACCGTATTAACAGCACGCAGTGCCACGGCATAGTCGTAGGTGCGCTCGTCGCCCATGACACCGACGGAACGCATGTTGGTCAGTGCTGCAAAGTACTGGTTCGGCATCCAGGATGGTGCCTTTCCGTTTGCTTTGGTGTATTCCTCCACTGCCTTGTCCACTTCCTCGCGGTAGATGGCATCGGCATCCTGCACGATCTTGACTTTCTCGGCATTTACTTCTCCGATGATACGGATACCGAGTCCCGGTCCCGGGAATGGCTGACGGAAAACAAGTTTTTCCGGGATGCCAAGTTCAAGTCCGGCTTTTCTTACCTCATCCTTGAAAAGGTTGCGGAGCGGCTCAATGATTTCTTTGAAATCAACGAAGTCCGGCAGACCGCCTACGTTGTGGTGGGATTTGATGACGGCTGACTCTCCGCCAAGTCCGCTCTCAACGACATCCGGATAAATGGTTCCCTGTGCAAGGAAATCAACGGCACCGATCTTCTTTGCCTCTTCCTCAAAGACACGGATGAACTCCTCACCAATGATCTTACGTTTATGCTCCGGCTCTGTCACACCGGCTAATTTTCCATAATAACGGTCCTGTGCGTTGACACGGATAAAGTTCAGATCAAACTGTCCGTTTGGTCCGAATACTTCTTCGACCTCGTCGCCCTCATTTTTGCGGAGAAGACCATGGTCTACGAACACACAGGTAAGCTGTTTTCCGATTGCACGGGATAACAGACCTGCTGCAACGGAAGAATCCACACCACCGGATAAGGCAAGCAGTACTTTTCCGTTACCGACTTTTTCACGGATCTCTTTTACCGTATTCTCAACAAAAGAATCCATTCTCCAGGTTTCCTCACAACCGCAGATGCCGCGTACAAAGTTGTGAAGCATCTTTGTGCCTTCCTGTGTGTGAAGCACTTCCGGGTGGAACTGGATTGCAAATAATCCTTTCTCCTGGTTCTCTGCTGCGGCAACCGGACAATCCGCCGTATGTGCAACGATGTTAAATCCCGGTGCAGCCTTTGAAATATAATCGAAATGACTCATCCAGCAGATCGTATTTTCTGATACGCCGGTAAATAACGGTGATGACGTATCGACCATAACCTCGGTCTTACCATATTCACGGACAGGTGCCTTTTCCACCTTTCCTCCAAGTACGTGCATCATCAACTGCGCACCATAGCAGAGTCCTAAAACCGGCACGCCGAGTTCAAATAATTCTTTTGAACAGGTCGGTGAATCAGCTTCATAGCAGCTGTTCGGACCGCCGGTAAGAATGATTCCCTTTGGATTCATTGCCTTGATCTGCGCGATATCCGTCTTGTAGGAATATATTTCACAGTAAACATTGCATTCTCTGACACGTCTCGCAACCAGCTGGTTGTACTGACCGCCAAAATCAATGACAATTACTTTCTCATGATCCATTGATCTTCTTCCTCCTGATGTTTTCGTTGCCTGCAATCTGTTCATGACGATGCCTTTTTCAAAAGCATATCCTTCCCTGATACAAGCTTTAATGATACTTATTATAAGATACGTTTTAGGAGTTTACAAGGCGTTTTTCCCTACATTACGGTATTTTGTCATTTTTATTAAAAAAATACATGCTTGTGGCTCAAATATCACTTAATTGTAAAAGACACTTACCTGAGAATTTCTGTTTAAAAACCAATCTGATATATTTTAAAATCTATGAATTATAAAACAAAAATACATATCCCTTTCCATCTCCGGTCATACTATCCACATGAAAAGACATTCCAATCTCCCGGATTTTTCAAAACTCTGCGCACCGGAGCAGAACTCTATACAGGATGCAGTTTCCCTGCTGATCCACTTCTTCTTTCTTGGAAGCTTTTGGGGATTTCTCTGGGAAACCCTTATCTTCATTGCAAAAGATAATACTTTTCGCAACCGCGGATTTTTTTATGGTCCCTGGCTCCCCGTTTATGGCATCGGAGCGGTAGTATTTTACTGTCTGTTTCATTCTTCCAGAGAAACTATATCCATCAGGTCTCTCCACAAATCAAACCGACTTTTTCTTTTTAAAACAAAATACCACCCGCTCACAATATTCATAAAAACTGCCCTTCTCGGAACAGCTTTAGAACTTGTGATCGGATGGTTCCTTGATATCTTTTTCGATTTACGATACTGGGATTACAGCAGTTATCCTTTTAATTTTCACGGATATATCTGCCTTCTGTCAGCAGTCGGATTTGGTGTTGCCGGCATGCTCTGGATCTGCGTGTTTTCTGAAATTTTCCGAAAACTCTGGTTTTCCCTGCCGCCAGGCTTCAGACGTGGCTTCAACAGTGTGCTGATACTCTTATTTCTCGCGGACTGCGCTGCTGCGCTGATTTTTCCCAATACCGGACATGGAATAACTTTTTAATTTCTGACACTTCCACCCTCTAAAAATTCGCTTTCCTCTTTCATGACCTGTTCTTCTTTTTCTTTAAAGATCATTCCGAAAATAGTTCTCACAAGCGGACCTGCAAAAAAGATCTGCCAGAAAAATGCCATTGGGAAATTCAGTGCTGTTGTCTGAAGCCACACTGCGATCACTTCTTTTCCTGCATGTTTAAATAAAAGTGTTGCTGCCAGGCTCATTGTCGGACACATCAGACAGACTGTGATTGATGAAATGGCAAGGATCAGCATGATCGGTTTGTCCACGCCCGGTGTCACGATACGAAATGCAAGTTTTTTGGACAGTGATCCATAGAGGAAAAAGTCAAGAATAAACGCAAGCGGTCCCATAATGATCAGTTCATGAAATGCATTTAAAAATACAACGTTGCTCATTCCTCCCATGTTCAGTGCAATGTTGTAGCAGATCATTGCGTACACCATGACGAACACCATTAAAATAGTAAATACGACTTCCTGTAACTTTGTTTTTGGCATATTTTTCTCTCCTCATTCTTTTGATAAAATAATTATTTTTGCCGACAAAAAAGCAGAGAAAGCAATCTTTGCGATCGCTTTCTCTGCTGCACGTCGTGTGATTATTATAGCGTATTCCAAAAGCTCATATAATAGTTTTAATTTCACAAACTTTTTTTGTAATTCATGGAACTCATTGTGCAATTTTGTAAATTGTATTTTTCCATCTCCTGAAATACATTTTCCCGTTTTATGAAACACGTTTTTGTTTTAATAAACTTTTGTTTTATGAAACACGCCCATTTGTTTTAATAAACACGCTTTTACGTTTTATGCATGCTGATGCAGATATTTCTCCCTTGTTGCAAGTCCACCACGGATATGGCGCTCGGATTTATTGACATCTAACACTTTGCGTGCCTCCGCTGCAAGCGATGGATTGACCTGGACAAGGCGTTCTGTAACATCTTTATGTACCGTACTCTTGCTAATCCCAAAATGTTTCGCCGCCTGACGCACCGTCGTATTATTATCAATAATATATCTGGCTATTTCCATAGCTCTTTCCTCAATATAGGTTTTCACAAAAACTCCCCTGCAATACTTGTTTTTACATTGTATGCAGGGGAGTTATATACTATTCTTTCAAACATTTATTGCAGCAGTTCCTGTTGTGCAGCCTGCTGCTGTTGATGATATGCATTTTTCTGTTCATACATCCGCCAGTCAGCTTCCATGATCTTCTCATTAAATTCTTTTCCGTGCTCTGCCCAGGTAACTCCCACTGAAATGCTAATATTGTTGTTCATCATTTCACAGACAGATCTTACATTATCATAAAATTGCGTTTCTGTCGTACCCGGATCAAATACTGCAATGCCAACCTGAAACTGATCCATACTCTGATATTTTTCTATTTCCTCATTGTATCTGTTACGATTATCTTTCATATTTACATCCGACATGTCGATTTCAGTCTTAGCAACTCCGGTGTATTCGATCCAGAATTTTTTTCTTTTTCTCCCACATGTGCCAATCCGGTACCTTTTGTTTTCGCGGACTTTTCCACATTGTGATAATAACATTCTAGTGTTGCAAGTTCACAGATCGACCGGATCTGTGACAGGGCAGGTTTATTGACAACAATATTTTCCTCTTCCTTTGCCAGCACAAGCATATCCTTCTCTTCTACTGCACGCTCTGTCAGATCCGCTCTGCACATTTCATACGCTTCCTGCGATATCGTTTCTGTTTCATATTTTTATTTTCAAAAATATAATCCATAGAACCAAAACCTACCGCCATGTTCTGTATCTCACTCTCCGGAAGTGTGAGGGTGATTGTTTTTGTTTCCTCCTCAAAGGTTCAATTACACATTCCATTCTACAATAAGGTCTCTTCACCCCCTGTTTTTTAACAAAAGAATATTTTTTCACCCTACAGTTTCTTTATCTTAATATTTTTTCCAGCACCCTTTGACTTAAAAATAGCTTTATAATCAGAAACTTTTTTTGCCGGTACTTTAAAGGTTGCATTTTTCTTAATGTTCTTGAATGCATCCTTTCCAACACCTGATTTTTTCAGTTTTGTTGTCTTTAATGTGATATTTGCAAGTTTTTTATCACCGGAAAACGCTTCCTTTCCAATCTTGTTTAATCCGGTAGAAGATGCCGTAAATGTGGTAAGTTTTGTACATTTATAAAATGATTTATTTCCGATTGCCTTTACATTAGAACCAACCGTAACTTTCGTAAGTTTACTGCATCCGGAAAATGCGCTGTCTGCAATTGCAGTTACCTTAAATGTATATCCGTTGATTTTAACCGTTGCAGGAATAGATGCCTTTGTAATGTTTTTCTTTGCATATTTATTTACAGTTACTGTATTTTTTCCGGTTACTTTATACTTGATCTGTCCAACTGTTTTCACCGTTCCAACTGCCGGTTTTTTCTTTTTGTCTGTAGTTCCGGTATTTTCCGTATCAGCTTTTACCAGCGCCAAAATCGCTGTTTCCAGATCACTTGCTGCCTGATCTACTACAGTCTGTTCTGCTGTTGCATCTGTAAGTTTCTTTGCAGCATCGAGCGCAGTCTGTAAATTTTTCCAGCTCTCTGCTGTGTAATCACTCTGCTTTAATGCCTCCGCTTTCTCGATTACAGCGTTAAGTTTTGTAACATCTGTTTTTGTTTCTTCCTTTGTCTCTGCCTTTACCAGTGCTTTGATTGCAGCATTCAGATGCTCTGTTGCCTCATCTACAGTAGACTGCGTGTGCGGAGCCGCAAGCTCATCTTTTGCCTCTTTCAATTCAACGCAAAGATCAGACCAGCTTGCTGCCGTATAATCACTCTCAGTTAAGTTCTCTGCACTTTTAATTGCAGCTTCAAGTGCCGTCGTATCCACCGTTTCCTCTTCATCCTTAACAATATTTGCATCGGTTACCTTAAATTTTACCGTGTAATCATTGTAACCAAGTGCATATACCGTGATTGTCCAGTATCCGGTTCCGTCTGTTCCCGCCGGCAGTTTACAACGCAGTGAATCTGTAAGACCAAGCTGGATTCCCTGTGCTTTGTGCATCCAGTTATCTGATGCAAACTTGGTTCCATAAGATTGAAGTGGATCGGTATAAGTACTGTCGGATCCATAATAAGTCCACTCTACTGCCTGCATATCAGCACCAAGTGCACCGTAGCCCTCCCCAGTCAGATCGACACGAAGAAATTCTCCGTAAGAACCGTTTGCCTCTTTACCGTTGTTGTAATATTCTCTGCTGTTTTAATGCAGCGTCCTTGATTCCGGAATCCGTTCCATTGTTTACTCTCGCAGCAAACGAAAACTTCCGTCCTCATTTTGGGTAACTGTTTTAGACCATTGGTGTTTTCTGTTACTTCTGCAACCAGATCCGTATAGTTTTTCAGATTTTCCTCCGAAAATCCACCGGATAAAGTACTGCCATTTTCCACTACGGTATATGCTGCTTTAAAAGCTTCATAATCTTCAGTTTTACTTTGACTGGAACATATTTAAGTCCTGTTACCACATAGCTTTCAATCTCATTTTTATCATAGGAAAAAGTCTCTCCGTTCGTCAGCACACCGGTGGCTGCTCCTGTATAATATGCCACTTTGAGCTTTGTACCATCTTTTTTTGTAATTTCTGACGTACACTGATAACTTCCCCTGTGCAGTCCGTGATTGGTGGTTGCTCTCGATACGGTATCAAATGCACCCATGTCAAGCTCAGCGCTGCATAAGCATACTGATACTCCTGCGTTTCTCCCGTTTCACTCTTCACCTCGGTTCCAGTGATCTGCTCTGCTTCCACTGCACTTTCTTCTGCGGCAAAAACCGTCATGGACGATGTCCCTGTTGCTGCCACCATGGAAAAAGCCAATACTCCGGTCAGGATCCGGGCAGATACATTTTTTCTTTTCATTTTTTTAATCCTTCATTTTGCTTTATCTATCAAAAGTTAGTCTTTGTTAACTCTCAATCAAAAAATTCACACTATCAGATTCCGATCCACAGGTATAAGAAAAGCAGAAATACCGCCCTTATGGCAGTAAACCACAATTCATTCCCTTTCAATTTTCCAGAGACACCATAGTGGATATTTCCTTTCGGACAGATGCCGGTACATTTCTGACACATAAAACAGTCGCCTCTCGTCTCAATCGCCCCCAGTTCCGGCAGTCCGATATCCGAGGGACATTTTTTCGTGCATACTGCACAGCCAGAGATACAGTTCTCCCTTTCTCTTCTGAGCGCAAAATATGGCAGTACTGGAAGAAGTGAAAATATCGCTCCCATCGGGCACAAAATACGGCAGAAAAAACGCTCCTGCACGCACATGCCTCACAGGATGAGAATGAGCAGGACGACTCCCGCAAAATATCCTTCCAATGCAAAATTTCCTGCATGAAGCATGGAAAAGACATCCCACGGACTGCTGCCGTAAGTTCCATGCCAAGCGTGACCGGTTTCTTTTTTAATTTTTTACAGGCCCAGACATAAGCTGCATGCACCCAGTCCGACAGACTTCCAAATGCACAGGCAAATCCACAGAAAAAACGGCCGAACACTACGGTAGATGCACAGAATATGATAAGTGACAGCACAAATGAAGTGATTTCAATCTGTGCACCCGTTCCCATCTGTCCGGCAATATATTTCACACCGGAAAATGCAGCCGTGAACGCTGACGGAAAAAATACAAAAAACAATAACTGTATTCCCGCAAGGATCCATGCCGGAATCTGCTTTTTATGCTTCTTCCAGAAAACAGCTCCATTTGTCTTTCGTTCCTTTGATATACAATTTTTTTGAATTATTTCAACTATATTTTTTAACTTCGTACTTTCCAAATTTTTCTTCACTCTTACTGTTCTGCCTGTTTCAGTGCCTCGCTGACAGCATCCCTGATCCCGGTAGAACTGAACGTTGCACCGCTTACGGTATCCACATCTGCGGACTGCGCCTCTATGATCTTTGGAATAATATCTTCCGCCATGGATAAATAGGCTTTATCCTCGCCGTCTGCGGAAGTTATCTCAATTTCGCTGATTGTTCCATTTTCCACGGTCACAAGCACGGTGATCATTCCGCCAAAACCTTTTGCCCCGCCTTCCCATCTGCCGTCCGGATAAGTTCCTTTTATATCGACAGTTTTTTCTTTTTCCTGCTGCAGTTTTGTCACCTGCACCTCTAACTTTGTGATCTCTTCATCCTTGCTTCTGTCCTTTAATACCTGATTGTAACCTGCCAGTATCAATATGACCGCAGCCAGACAAAATGACCGGATCAAAAAATCTTTCATCTGCTATTCTCCCTTAATTTTTTGCCTGCTCCAATGCCTTTTGACAGGCTTCAATGATTGCTTTTGAGGAACAGGTTGCAGACGATACCGTATCGATCCCTTCTGTACTGTTCTTTTGTAATATCTGACTGACAACACCTTCTGACGCGGCTTTTATATAGAATGAATTGCTCTTTCCTCCGTCTCCGGAAATATCTTTGATCTCCTTGATCTGATCGTTTTCGATCACAAGCGTGAGCGTCAGTTTATATTCATCAAAATCTTCATCCTCATCCGGAATGCAGACAACACTGACCTTATAATCACCATTTTTATAGATCAGCGTTGTCTCGCCACTATTCTCGGTATTTTCCGTATCATTTTTTTCAGTATCTCCGCCACTCTCAGTATTTTCACCTCTATTTTCCGTATCCTCGCTGTTATTTTCCGTATTTTCGCTGTTCTTTTCCGTATTTTCGCTGTTGTTTTCCGTATCCTCACTGTCTTTTTCCGTGTCTTCGCTGTTCTTTGTATCGTCATCACCGCTCTGGCTGCCAGAGAACGTGTAGTTTCCATCTTTTGCCGCAGCTTTTACCACCACATCCACGGCATGCAGTACTGCCTTTGATGTACAGGTTGCACCGGAGACCGTATCCACCCCGTCAATTCCGTTTTTATTTACGATCTGTGTTACAACCCCCGGATGCTTACTACTGCCGGAAACCGCCTTTGTAATATAAGTATCATTCTGGGAATCTCCATCCCCGTACACATCGGAAACTGCAATGATTTTTCCATTCTGAAACATCACTTTTACATGCAGGTTGTACGCCGTAAAAGCACCGCTCTCATCCGGGTTACAGACAACGACTCCATAATAGGAGCTCGCTTTTGATGTGTCCGGCTTTTCGGTATCATCTTCTGTTTCGGTATCCGTCTCCCCCTTTTTCGCTTTTTTTGCAGCCTCCATCGCATTTGATACTGCCTCAATGATTCCTTTGGAACTGTATGTTGCACCGGAAACCGTATCTACAGACAGGCTCTGCTTTTCTAAAATACTTGCCGTCACGCCCTCCTTTGCACGGTTAAAAAATCCCGCATCATCTGATGTTTTTACAATATAAATCCCAATGATCGACTTGTCTTTGATCTCGATAAACAATTTGACCGGTCCGGCAAATCCATTTCCAGTTCCTTCATAATAGCCATCATTCAACGCAAAATCTCCCTTTGCCATAACCGTTTGTTCTTCCCCGTCACTGGAAGATAACGCATCTTTTACTGCATTTATGATTCCTCTTGAACTGTATGTTGCACCGGAAACCGTATCCACATCCGTACTCTGCTTTGCAAGGATGCTCGCTGTCACACCTTCTTTTGCACGATTGAAAAAGGCTTCATCATCTGAATTACTCAAAATGTTGATCGACCGGATCGTCTGATTTTTTATCACAACTGAAACTTTGATCTTACCGGAAAATCCGTTCGCACTGCCTTCATAAGTTCCGTCTGCAAGATCAAACGCACCGTCTAAAACAACAGCCGCTTCCGTATTTTCAACTTCCGTCTCTTCTACCGACTCCATACCGGCACTTTCGATAATAGTTTCCGTCTCTGTCAGTTCATCTTCTGACTCTGAACCATAAACCGGTGCTGTATAATCACTCAGGGAAACCACTGCACCAATTCCCACCACCGCTGCCAGAATGACGGGTACAATTCCTGAAATATTTTTCATACTTGTCTCCATACCAAATCATTCGTTTATACTTTTTTTTCAATGATCTTCGTATCCATTTCCGACTCAAAACTGTCTGCGATTCCCTTTGTGACATAGATTTCCCTGTCATCCGTCATCAGAATCATGTCAAATTCATCACTGTGATTTCTCCAATATTCCGTTGCGGCTTCTTTCCCCATAATAAAAACGGATGTAGAAAGTCCGTCCGCAAGCGTTCCATCTGCTGTGACAATGGAAACGGAAATTAACCCGTTCTCCACCGGATAACCGGTTTTGGGATCTATGATATGATGATATGTCCTGCCGTCCTGCTCAAAATAACGTTCATAACCGCCGGAAGTGATCACCGCCTTATCCTGTATGGAAAGCACCCCAAGATACTGATCTGTATCCTGTGGGTCCTGCACTGCCACGCGCCAGCTGCTTCCATCCTTCTTTGTTCCAAGTGCCTGCACATTTCCACCAAGATTGACCAGTCCGCTCTTGATCCCGCAGGCACGAAAAATATCCATGATACGTGCAGAAGTATAACCTTTCGCGATTCCTCCAAAGTCGATCTGCATTCCGTCCTTTTTAAAAGCGATCTGCGATGTCTCTTTATCATAAGAAATATCCGATGCATCTGTCAGCGTGAGCAGATCCTTAAGTTCGTCTGCGTCCGGCACCCTGAAATTGTCATCTGTAAATCCCCATGCTTTCATAACCGGATAAATCGCAATATCAAATGCACCATCTGTAGCTTCATACAGATCCAGTGAGCGTTCCACCAGATATGCTGTCTCCTCCGAGAGTATTCCATCTCCGCTCTGATTGATTTTATATATCTCACTGTCCTCATTTCCCGTAGACAACAATTGATCCAGCCGGCTGATCTCATCTGCCGCCTGATCCACGGCCTCTGTGGCTCCTTTGCCATAAGCAGTTACCGTCATATATGTGTCCATTGCAAAGAGATCTCTGCTCGCCTCGGTATCTCCCCCATCGGTACCACAGCCACCTGCCACAACCATGACTGCTGCAAAATCAGAAATATAATTTTTCTTTTTACTTTACCTTCGCTCATTTTCCCTCTAACTTTGGTTAGTATTTTCTAACCATTTTAGCTTACAATGCACCAGACGCAAATGTCAATCTGCACTTTTGAGACTTTTTCTCATTTTGATCTCCATTTCCCATGTTACCGCAAAAAAATCCCCTCACATACAGACAACAACCTGCATATAAGAGGATTCCTCAATTATATTATATTTCATTCAATTTAATTATATTTCAATGCCTTTTGAGAGCTGCTGAAATCGCCGTTCCCACAACAAAGCAGACAATTGCCTCAACTAGTCCGTTGACACCTACAAATGCTAAAATGAACAGCAATGCATTTTTGCACCAAGAGCTGATACAAATGACTGGATGTATTCCGTATTGTAAAATCCAATCACTAACATTCCCATAAAAAATGTGGTGTTCAGCAGCGGACAACAAAGGTTGCTGATCGTAACAGATACACCTGACGGCAGCTTTGTTTTACGAAGTCCTTTATAGATCAGACCTGTCAGCCATCCCATTAAAATACGGGTAGGTACGCATACTAAAAATGTTAAAAATCCGTTGATTCCAAGCAGTGCAGCACCAAATGGGCTCATGCCGAAGCACTGGATGAAACTTGTAACACCGAACACGCCGCCTAAGATTGCGCCTGCCGCCGGTCCTAACGTAACAGCTCCTACCGCTACCGGAACGACGATCAGCGTGATCTCAAGACCAGCTGTTCTGATATATCCGATCGGGGTAAAAGCCATGATGAGAATGATAGCAACTAAAAGTGCCATCTCCACAAGATACTTTGTGGAAAACTTTTTCTGAGTCATAGTCTCTTCCTCTTTTCTTGTAATATGTAATTTTACAACGTTATTAAGTATAACACTTGCATGCTCATTCCGCAATCCCGCATCCATATTTACTTCGTAATGTCATGTTTTTATTTTCATCCAATTTTTACCATATTCCATCCAATTAACTATATTTCAATGCTTTCTTCAAAGCCGCGGAAATTGCGGTTCCGACGATAAAACATACCACCGCCTCAACCAGTCCGTTGATTCCGACAAATGCTATCACAAACAAAAATGGATTGCTGACACCAAGCGTCTGAACAAACGACTGGATGTACTCGGTCTGGTAAAACCCAAATACCAGCATGCTCATAAAAAACGTGGTATTTAAAAGCGGACAGCACAGATTCGCGATTGTGATTGATACATTCGATGGTATTTTTGTTTTGCGGATTCCCTGATAAATCAGTCCTGTCAGCCAGCCCGTCAGGATACGGGTCGGTACATACAGCAAAAATGCCAGAAACGGATTGATGCTAAGAAGCATCGCACCAAATGCATTCAGTCCGAAGCAGCGCAAAAAACTGGCAAGTCCAAATACACCTCCTAAAATTGCACCAGCCGCAGGCCCTAAAGTAACAGCTCCTACCGCCACCGGAACAACGATCAGTGTAATCTCAATACCTGCCGTCTTAATGTATCCGAGTGGGGTAAAAGCCATGATAAGAATGATGGCAACTAAAAGTGCCATTTCCACAAGAAACTTTGTGGAGAACTTTTTCTTGTTCATAGTCCCTTCCTCTTTTCTCGTTTTTATGTAATTTTATACGAAACACAGGACGAGCCATTTGTGGATCAGTATAAATTTCCGGCATCCTGTATCTCTGCAACGTTACTAAGTATAACATCTGGCAGAATTTTCCGCAATCTTAGATTGCGTTAATCCTAAAATCCTAAAATTGTGCCATTCTCAGAATTGCACTACCACTTTTTTATATTTTTATTGTTTCCTTAATTATCAATAAATGCCATTGACTTTCTGCTTTTTGCGTGCAAAGCTAACCATATATTTATAAGAAAAGAGTTTTTACCATGATACAGAAAAAAAATGTACTTAACACCGTTCCGATTATCTGCCTTGGTGCCCTGCTTTTGGGGGCGGCATACGGGCAGCTTCACACGCCAATGACGCCGCCACCGATTACAGCTCTCGCCTCAGATATTCTGCCGACGACAGGCAATGTCCGAGCACTTGTTGTTGTGGTCGATTTTGCGGATGCGAAATATGATACAGACAGACGCCTGTCCGATGAAGAAATTTCCTCCTATCTGTTTGGCACAGACAATACTGAATTTTATCCCTGTGAGAGCCTGACTAGTTATTTTGACCGTGCTTCATACGGATCACTGCATATGACCGGAAATGTATTTCATTACACAGCGAAAGGTACGATCGCATCCTACGAAAAAACGAACGATGGATACGAAACGCTGGTGCGTGAGGTTCTTTCCGGTTTAAATGATACGATCGACTATACCGATTATGATTCTGACGGCGATGGCTATATCGACGCTCTCTGCCTTTCTGTTCCAAGCAGAGGCAATGCTGATTTCTGGTATGGCTGTACGGCATCCTGGTGGGCTTCCACCCTGCCGGATTTAGATGGCGAAAAATTAAGGAAGCTGTCTGATCATACCGCGCACTGATGCTTCCAGTTATTTTTCAGAATACATGATCCTTGACTATATCACCCCGAATGGTAATTATGACGGTCTGTTTTCTTCCGGCGGACTTCGTATTTATCACGTCGATGCCACCCTTGCAAACGACGAATACGGTACCCCCTATCTGACTGCTGATAACTACAGTCCTGTCTACGATTCCACCAATAACGGCAGGCGGATCTTAGACTGGTCAATAACGGAAATGGCTCTTACCGGGACGGTGACGTGATCGGAGGCACTGCCACAGGCTTTGGCTGGTATGACAACAACGGACAGTTGACCATTGATACCGGATATACGATCACGGTCGACTCCGTATCTGAGGATCAGAAAAACTGTACCATAACGATTTTGACAAACAACTAAGTATATTTTCCCTCAACTCCTGACCAAGAGCCTCAAATTTCCTCCAACTCCAAACAAGAAGCCTCAAATTTTCTCCAGCTCCCAGCAAAAAGCCCGTCCTTCCTGTCAGCTTCCTCACAGAAGCCGCACACGAAAGACGGGCTTTCTATCTTACAGGTTATTCACCTATGTATTATTTGCCTAACTCAGCTTTTAATGCTGTTGTTAAAGCAGGAACGATCTTATTCAGATCACCAACCAGACCGTAATCAGCTACGTCGAAGATTGGAGCATCTTCATCTTTGTTGATTGCGATGATCAGGTCAGAATCTTCCATACCAGCTACGTGCTGGATTGCTCCGGAAATACCGATTGCAAAGTAGATCTGAGGACGAACAGTTTTACCAGTCTGACCTACCTGTAAATCAACTGGTAACCAGCCATTCTCTACAACTGCACGGGAGCAGCTTACAGTACCGCCAAGTACCTCTGCAAGATCTTCCAAAAGTTTGAAGTTCTCTTTGAACCAACTCCACGACCACCGGAAACAAGGATCTTTGCTTCCATAATGTTTGCTGTGCTCTTAACAGCTTTACGATGTTTAAGATCTCAACATATCTGTTGTTTGGTGTAAATCCGGGTTGTACTCTACAACGTTTGCTTTTGCACCGCTGATCGGAGCGATCTTCTGCATAACACCTGGACGTACAGTTGCCATCTGAGGACGGTTGTCCGGCAGGCAATTGTTGCGATGGTGTTACCACCAAATGCAGGACGTGTCATTAATAACTGGTTGTGTTTCTGCTCTGATTCTTTACCAGGTGCAGCAACCAGTGGAAATCACCGATCTCAAGAGATGTACAGTCTGCTGTCAGACCTGTTTTACTCTTGCAGAAACAGTAGGTCCTAAGTCACGGCCGATAGCAGTTGCACCAACTAACATGATTTCAGGTTTGAACTCGTTAATTACAGATGCTAATGCATGAGCATACGGCTCTGTTCTGTAGTCTTTAATTCAGGATCATCTACTACGATAACTTTGTCAGCACCATACTCAGCTAACTGATCTGCTAATCCTTTTACACCAGAACCAATTAATACAGCAGTTACGTCTGTACCTAAATCTTTGCTAAGTCTTTGCCTTTTCCAAGTAACTCAAATGCAACGCCATCTAATACGTTATCTACCTGCTGTGCAAAGACAAATACTCCTTTATATTCTTCTAATGCCATGTTATTCACCACTTTTCCTTTTTATTAGATAATGTGTTTCTCTTTGAATTTACCGATCAAATATGCTACGGATTCTGCCGGATCAAGGTTTACTTTCTCACCAGCACCCTTTGCAACTTTATCAGATGCTTTTGCAATCTTAGTAGGAGATCCCTTTAAACCAAGATCAGAATCGTCAACATCCTTTAAGTCTGCTCTGCCCCAAACGGTTACTTCTTTGTCAAATGCATCGAAGATTCCGCCCGGTGTCATGTAACGCGGCTCATTTAATTCAGAAAGAGCAGTTACCAGACAAGGCATTTTTGCTTTTAACTCATGATATCTGTCTTCGTACTGACGTTTTACAACAACAGAATCACCCTCTACTTTGATGTCTGCTGCGTAAGAGATAACCGGAAGTCCAAGATGCTCAGCGATCTGAGGACCAACCTGTGCAGTATCACCATCGATAGCCTGACGTCCTGTGATGATCAGGTCATAGTCTAAGTTACGAAGTGCACCAGCGATTGTGGTAGATGTTGCCCATGTATCAGCTCCACCTAATACGCGGTCTGTTACAAGAACTGCTTCATCAGCACCCATTGCTAATGCTTCACGAAGAACTGCATCAGCCTTTGGAAGTCCCATGGTAAGAACTGTAACTTTTGCTCCTGTCTCATCTTTGATTCTAAGTGCTGCTTCAAGACCAGCTTTATCATCTGGGTTCATGATAGCAAGCATTGCTGCTCTGTCAAGCGTTCCATCCGGGTTGAACTTAACGCCGCCCTTTGTATCAGGAACCTGTTTAATACATACTACGATATTCATGTATTTTTCACTCCTTATGTTTTATATGTTTAAATTTTACGCGGATTGATTCGAAATTACTTTAACAGTGCACCGGAGATTACCATACGCTGGACTTCGCTTGTACCCTCGTAGATCTCAGTGATCTTAGCATCACGCATCATACGCTCTACATCGTACTCTCTGATATATCCGTATCCACCGAATAACTGAACAACCTCAGTTGTAACAGCCATTGCAGTCTCTGCTGCGAATAATTTCGCTTTTGCAGCTTCTACAGAATATACTTTCTGAGTAGCTTTTGCCATTGCAGCTTTGTAAACTAAAAGCTGTGCAGCTTCGATTCTTGCAGCCATATCAGCAAGTTTGAACTGTGTATTCTGCTGCTGTGCGATTGAACGTCCAAACTGTTTTCTCTCTTTTGTATAAGCGATAGCTCTGTCTAATGCGCCCTCAGCGATACCAAGTGCCTGAGCAGCAATACCGATACGTCCACCATCAAGTGTGTGCATTGCGATCGGGAAACCTTTTCCTTCCGGTCCTAACAGATTCTCTTTCGGATTCTGCAGTCTTCGAAGATCAGCTCATAAGTAGATGATCCACGGATACCCATCTTCTTCTCTTTTGTTCCGAATGAGAAGCCTGGAGCTCCCTTATCAACGATGAATGCAGAGAAGTTTTTCTTCTTTCTGCCTCTCTTATCCTCTGTGATGCTTGTGATAGCGATTACAATATAAACATCTGCAACTTTACCATTGGTAATGAAGCATTTTGATCCATTTAATACCCACTCGTCACCATCTAAAACAGCTTTTGTCTGTGCACCCTGTGCATCAGTACCAGCCCCGGCTCAGTTAATGCGAATGCACCTAACTTCTCGCCTGTTGCAAGTGGTTTTACATATTTCTGTTTCTGCTCTTCTGTACCATATGTCATGATCGGATCGATGCAGAGAGATGTATGTGCAGATACAACAACACCTGTGGTTGCGCAAACTTTAGATAACTCTTCTACGCACATAACGTATGTAAGAGGATCACAACCCTGTCCACCATATTCTTTCGGAACCGGGATTCCCATGAATCCGTATTTCTGCATTTTCTTAACCGTTTCAGCCGGGAAAGCTTCTGTCTCATCTGTTTCCTGTGCAAGCGGTTTTACTTCTGTTTCAGCAAATTCCTTGAATAAGGAACGCGCCATTTCATGTTTCTTGTCTAAAGTGAAATCCATGATCTAATTTTCCTCCATAAATATTTATTTTACTGAGCATCGACCGGAGTCTTTGTACGATCAGCATTGTATACATAGAATCCCTTGCCGCTCTTTGCTCCAAGGTTACCACCACGAACCATCTTACGGATCAGTGGGCATGCACGATATTTGCTGTCGCCTGTCTCTTTGTAAAGTACATCCATGATAGCAAGGCAGATATCAAGACCGATGAAATCACCTAACTCTAACGGTCCCATTGGGTGGTTAGCACCAAGTTTCATAGCTGCATCGATACCAGCGATATCGGAAACACCTTCCATTTTGATGAATGCAGCTTCGTTGATCATTGGGATTAAGATACGGTTTACAACGAAACCAGCAGCCTCATTAACCTGTACCGGAGTTTTTCCGATCTCTTCAGAAATTTTCTTAATAGCGGAAACAGTTTCATCCGGGGTATTCACACCAGCGATAACCTCGATCAGTTTCATACGGTCTGCCGGGTTGAAGAAATGCATACCAACCATTGGACGGTTTAATCCGTTTCCGATCTCTGTGATGGAAAGACTGGATGTGTTAGAAGCGAAGATACAATCTGGTTTTGCGATCTCGTCTAATTCTTTGAAAGTAGTTTTCTTTACTTCCATGTTCTCGAAAGCTGCCTCTACGATCAGATCACAGTCTTTGCAAAGGTCTTCTTTTAAACCTGGAGTGATTTTTGCAAGGATGCCATCAACAGCTTCCTGTGTCATTTTTCCTTTTTCTACTAATCTTGCATAACCTTTTTTGATTTTCTCTTTTCCGCCTTCAGCCCACTCCTGCTTGATATCGCAAAGTGCTACTTCATATCCTTCTACCTGAGCAAATGCTTTTGCAATGCCCTGTCCCATAGTTCCTGCACCAATAACGCCAACCTTCATTTCGGTTACCTCCTGAAAATAATTATGTTAACTGTATGTTTGAAAAATGCAATCCCCGGGAAGTCATTCCCCGGGAATTACTATAAAAAACTATTATCTCTCAACGATTGTAGAGCATCCCATACCACCGCCGATGCAAAGTGTAGCAAGACCTCTCTTAGCGTCTCTCTTCTGCATCTCATGCAGTAATGTAACAAGGATACGGCATCCGGAAGCACCTACCGGGTGTCCTAATGCGATTGCACCACCGTTTACGTTTACTTTTGACATATCGAATTTCAGATCTCTTGCTACTGCGATAGACTGAGCTGCGAATGCTTCGTTTGCTTCGATTAAGTCCATATCATCAATAGATAAACCAGTTTTTGCTAATACTTTCTTGTAGAAGCAACAGGTCCAACACCCATGATTTCAGGCTCAACTCCACCAAGAGCACCTGCTACCCATGTAGCCATTGGTGTAACACCAAGCTCTTTGCTTTTTCTTCACTCATAACAACGATTGCTGCTGCACCATCGTTGATACCGGAAGCGTTACCTGCTGTAACAAGTCCGCCCTCTTTACCGGAGCAGCATTTTAATTTTGCTAAAGACTCAGCAGTTGTACCGGCACGTGGTCCCTCATCTTTCACGAAATCAACGATCTCTTTTTTCACTTTAACAGGAACCGGAACGATCTCATCATCAAATTTGCCTTCAGCGATTGCTTTTTCACATTTCTGCTGGCTGTTTGCTGAGAACTCGTCAAGTTCTTCTCTTGTAATGCCATATTTATCACATACATTCTCTGCAGTGATCATCATATGATAGTGGTTGAATGCATCTGTTAATGCATCATTTACCATTGTATCGATGATCGTTGCATTGTTCATACGATATCCAAAACGAGCTTTTGTCATAGCATATGGTGCCATAGACATGTTTTCCATACCACCTGCAACAACGATATCAGCTTCACCTGCCATGATCATGGTAGCTGCATCATTGACACATTTTAAACCAGAACCACAAACAACGTTGATTGTGATTGCCGGAACTTCGATTGGCAGTCCTGCTTTGATTGCTGCCTGACGTGCAACGTTCTGTCCCTGAGCTGCCTGGATTACACAACCCATTTTTACCTCGTCAACCATCTCCGGTTTAACGTTTGCTCTTCTTAAAGCCTCTTTGATAACGATTGCACCTAAGTCTGCTGCTGGAGTATTGCTTAATGCTCCACCCATTTTACCGATTGCGGTACGGCAGGCACCTGCTAAAACTACTTTCTTTGCCATTTTGAATTCTCCTTTCAATTTAACACAAAGCTCTGCTTTTGCAGAGAATTTGTTTCTTTCTCTTTAAAGTCGCCGAAAAATGCTGTTAATTTTTTAACAATCTTTTTTAAAAAAATAAATTCAAACTTTCGGTTGAAATTTATCTTTTTTTCTTTCATTTTAAAAAGCTTATTTGCTATGTAATCAGCTATTTTTCTGCATTTCTTGTACTTTCTTATGCTAACATATTTCACAATTAATTGCAATAGCTTTCTTTATTTTTCATCTTTGTAAACAATTTTTTACTTCCTTTTTGCTCCATTTTGCGGGGTTTTTTGTTAAATTTTTATCATTTTATCATTTTGTTTAATAAAACACATGATTACCTATAACTGTTCCTTCTATAATGCCGTTATTCACACGAAAATACAGACAATTTGTTGTGCTCGTTCCACCCAGAACCGCCTGTGCCGCACTCATACAATCGGAAGCGACTCCCTGCTCCAGACGGTATGCAAGACGACCGCTGGCAACCGGAGAGAACTGCCCTCCCTGATAAATCACACCGGAAACCGTATTCGGAAAATAGGAGCTTCTGACACGGTTCATGATCACGCTGCCCACCGCAAGTTTTCCATCATATGGCTCGCCCCATGCCTCACACTGGATGATGGCAGCTAACAGATACGCATCGCTCTGTGCCGGTGCGTATGTCACATTCGACCTGTTTTCCTGTTCCTGCTTTTTGATGGCTGCAAGGCGCGCAGCATCCTCTTTTGCCTTCTGTATCTCAAGCTGCTTTTCGTATTCGATCATTTTCTCGATCTTTGCATCGATCGATTCCACATCGGACTGTGCATCTTCAATTTTCTCGCTGGATTCCTGTATCTTCTTCTGCGTATCCTCGATCAGGCTGTTGACTTTTTCCTGCTCTTTCTGTTTTCCTGCTGTAATACAGTCAGTTCTTCCTTCTGCTCCTCGAGTTCCTTTTTCTGTTTTTGATCTGCTCCGTGAGCTCCTGATATGCCGTAAGCATATTTCTGTCATACTGATTGATTGCACTTGTATATTCCGCCTGATTTAAAAATTCTGCGATGGAGGACACATGAATAAGCATGTCCCATACAGACTGATTGCCATTTTCATAAATATACTGAATGCGCACTTTCATATCTTCATACTGTTCTGCAGATCGTTCCTCGGAACGTTTCAGATCTTCCGCCGCCGTATTGATCTCGTCTTCTTTCTGCGCTGCCTGCTGCTCTAACTGGTTCATATCAGAAGTGATCGTATTTAACTGTCCGTTCAGTCCGCTAAGGTCGCTCTCCAATCCCTGTTTTTCATTGGTCAGGCTGTCCACCTGATCTTTCGCATCTTCTTTCTGTTTCTTAAGGTCTGTGATCTGGTCTTTTGCCTTATCAATATCTTTCTGTGTCGTTCCTGCATGGACAGTTGCCGTAACAAGTATGCAGCCGGTCAGTATTCCTCCCAGGATTCTTCTCAAAAAATTGTGTCTCATGCTGTTCCTTTCGGCTGAACAGTAAGCTTTCTGCTACTGTTGTATTTTTCGTTCATTGTATTTCTTCTATTAATATGGTATTATAGCATGTAAAGCACAATATGAATATTAATTTTTTCACATACCATTATTGGGGGAATATTCAGGCATCTGATGTCTGGATATGGTATAAAAAGAGCCTGATAATCATCACAGGGGGAGGATTTACCTATGCAATTTGTAAAAACAGCAGATTTAAAACCCGGCATGAGACTTGCAAAACCAATCTACAATAAGATGGGTGTTCTTCTTTATGAAAGAGACACACTTTTAACCATGCAGGGTATTAACAGTATCGAAAACTTTGGTCTGATCGGTATTTTTATTCTTGAGCCGGCAGAGCCGGTACCGCCTCTTTCCAGAGAGGATCTTGAATTCGAACAGTTCCAGACTATATATGTTTTTAAATTAAAAGAAAATATGGATCGTCTGCAGGCCAATCAGGCACCTGTTTCGCTGAGCGATCTCGTCAGAGACATCCAGACACATTACGGCAGTCTTGATCACAAATTAAATTTTGCACAAAACCTGCGAAGTTCTGCAGATTTTGTTTACAAACATTCCATCAGTGTCGGCATTCTCTGTGCGATGATCACAAATCAGATGCATCTGCCTGCTGCAGAACAGACAGCCCTTATCACAGCTGCGCTTCTCTACGATTTTGGTTATCTGTATGTACCACAGACAGTGTTAGACAAAGGGGATGACCTTACAACAGCAGATAAGGATTTTATCCAGCTCAACTTAGAGCGCGGTTATGAAACACTCCGCCCGGACCGTGGTGATTATAAATTCCCGGTACATACGCTTGATATTATCCAGCAGATCATTTTTAAAAACAGCCGTACTTTAAAAGTCAAAGAACCGGCAGACAATATCCGTCTTCTCGTCGATATTTTAGCAGTAGCTGACGAATTTGACCATCTGACCGCAATGAACATTAACAAACCGCCAATTTCAGAAATTGCTGCCATGGGACGTCTGAAAAAGGATAAAGCCACCTACAATCCGCTCGTACTTTCCGCTTTAGCAGAATGTATCCATATTCTTCCGACCGGTGCATGTGTTGATCTTTCCGATGGAGAAAAAGCTCTTGTGCTCGCCGAAAATCCGGCTGATTTTCTTCATCCGATGGTACTGAAGTTTTCCACAAACATGATATACGATTTAAGTGACCCGGTGATCAACAAATCTTTAAAGATCACAGATATCATGAAAACCATGGACAACCGTATCGCATTGGATAAAGATTCTGTAAAGCATTTTGTTTCCGATGCCTACATCAAAGAAACGGCAGACCGTTTCCGCAAGGTCAAGCTTCAGATTGCACAGCACAATCAAAGTAAACTGGAACAAAAAGCGGCAAGCGCCTTAATGAGTAGTGCATCTGTGATCCCGCAGGATGCTTTGGGCACAGAAAAACCACTGACCCAAAAGAAACCGCGCAAAAAAATGAAACTCCGTTAATCCGCGCGACTTTTTTCTATATGTTGGAGTGGATATTCCGGCGATATAAAAAACGACATGAAAGCAATTTCTTAACTGCTTTCATGTCGTTTTTTCATGTTGTCGCCAATATCCATATTCCGCAAAAGCAAAAACAGCACGCCTCCTTTTGGATTTGTGCTGTTTTTTCTATATTATAAAATTCAAAGAACTACAGGTTCAAAGAATTATAAATTCAAAGAACTACAAGTTCAAAGAATTATAAATTCAAAGAACTACAGGTTCAAAGAATTATAAATTCAAAGAACTACAAGTTCTTTACGGTCGCAATATCCACCGGTGTCAGATCATCGGTCGCAGTCTCTAAGCTGCGTGCCAACGCATTTGCCGTATCCATTGCTGTGATACAGTAAACACCTGTCTCGATTGCATTTCTCCGGATCAGGAATCCGTCTCTGGTCTTATCACCATTTCCCTGTGTCGGTGTGTCGATGACAAGGTCGATCTTATGTCCTAAGATTAAGTCCATAACGTTCGGTGACTCCTGGGAGATCTTGTTGACACGAAGTGCATTGACGCCGTGCTCCTGTAAATATTTTGCGGTACTTCTGGTTGCGTAAATCTTGTAGCCAAGTGCCTCAAAACGTTTTGCAACGCCGACTGCTTCCGGCTTATCTGCATCTTTGACGGTCATGATCATCTGTTTGTATTTCGGTAAAGTCACACCTGCGCCGAGGAATGCTTTGTAGAGAGCCTCGTTGAAGGTCTTTGCAATACCAAGGCACTCACCGGTTGATTTCATCTCCGGTCCTAAGGAGATCTCAGCGCCACGCAGTTTCTCGAAGGAGAATACCGGCATCTTGATTGCAATGTAATCTGCGGTCGGTGCAAGTCCCGGCTCATATCCAAGTCCGCGGATAGTATCACCGATAATTACTTTCGTTGCAAGGTCAACGATCGGAATACCGGTTACTTTGCTGATGTATGGCACGGTTCTCGAAGAACGCGGGTTTACCTCAATGACATATACCTGCTCGTCCATAGCGATGAACTGGATATTGATCAGTCCGATGACATGCAGTGCCTGCGCCAGACGTTTCGTATACTCAACGATTGTCTCTTTTACATGGTCACTGATCGTCGGTGCCGGGTATACGGAAATACTGTCTCCGGAGTGTACACCGGTACGTTCGATATGCTCCATGATACCAGGAATTAAGATATCGGTTCCGTCACATACAGCATCGACCTCGATTTCTTTTCCCTGTAAATATTTATCTACGAGAATCGGGTGATCCTGTGCGATACGATTGATGATACCGATAAATTCCTCGATCTCATCATCGTTGAATGCGATCTTCATACCCTGTCCACCGAGTACATAGGAAGGTCTTACCAGTACCGGATAGCCGAGACGGTTTGCAACTTCTTTTGCCTCCTCTGCGGTAAATACAGTTCCACCTGCCGCTCTCGGAATCTGTGTTTTTTCCAGAATCTCATCGAAAAGCTCACGGTCCTCTGCCGCATCGACATCCTCTGCTTTTGTTCCAAGGATCTTAACACCCATCTTCATCAGGCTCTCGGTTAACTTGATCGCGGTCTGTCCACCAAACTGTACGACAGCTCCGTCCGGTTTTTCCAGTTTTACGATGCTCTCTACATCTTCCGGTGTCAGAGGCTCAAAATAAAGTTTGTCAGCAATATCAAAGTCGGTAGAAACTGTCTCCGGGTTATTGTTAATGATAACCGTCTCCCATCCCTCTTTTGCAAATGCCCAGGTACAGTGTACGGAGCAGTAATCAAACTCGATACCCTGTCCGATACGGATCGGACCGGAACCAAGTACCAGTACCTTTTTCTTTGGATTGGTTTCGATGGCTTCGTTCTCACTTCCAAATACAGAATAATAGTATGGTGTGGATGCCTCAAACTCGGCTGCACAGGTATCTACCATTTTGAATGCTGCCACGATGCCATTTTCATAACGCATATCATGGATTTCTTTTTCGGTCTTTCCTGTCAGTTTTGCAATAACACTGTCCGGGAATTCGATACGTTTTGCTTCTTTTAATAACTCTACAGTTAAAGGCTCATTCTTTAACTGATTTTCCATCTCAACTAAGATGGCAAGTTTATCAATAAACCAGCGGTCAATCTTTGTGATCTCATGGATCTCATCATAACTTACGCCTCTGCGGAGTGCCTCTGCGATCACCCAGATACGGCGGTCATCCACCACATGAAGCTGCTCGTTTAACTCTTTATCAGAAAGTCCTGTAAAGTCGTAAGACATTAAGCTGTCTACGTGCTGCTCTAAGGAACGGATTGCTTTCATCAATGCACCCTCAAAGTTATTGCAGATACTCATAACCTCTCCGGTTGCCTTCATCTGTGTGGTCAGGGTTCTCTTTGCCGTGATGAATTTATCAAATGGAAGTCTCGGAATCTTTACAACACAATAGTCAAGCATCGGCTCGAAACTTGCGTAAGTTTTTCCGGTAATTGCATTTTTAATTTCGTCTAAGGTATATCCCAAAGCGATCTTTGCGGCAACTTTTGCAATCGGATATCCGGTTGCCTTGGATGCAAGTGCAGAAGAACGGGATACACGCGGGTTAACCTCGATGACACAGTACTCGAAGCTGTCCGGATTTAATGCGTACTGTACGTTACATCCTCCGGTGATATTTAACTCAGAAATAATATTTAATGCAGATGTACGGAGCATCTGATACTCTTTATCGCCAAGCGTCTGGGAAGGTGCGACAACGATGGAGTCACCGGTATGCACGCCGACCGGATCGATATTTTCCATATTACATACGGTGATACAGTTGCCGTTGGCATCACGCATTACCTCATATTCGATCTCTTTCCATCCTGCGATACAGCGCTCTACCAATACCTCGCCGACACGGGAAAGACGCAGACCATTTGTTAAGATCTCTACCAGCTCATTCTCGTCATGCGCAATACCACCACCGCTTCCGCCAAGGGTATATGCCGGACGGAGTACAACCGGATAACCGATCGTATTGGTAAACCTGATACCATCCTCTACGTTGTGTACAACCTGGGATGCTGCACAAGGCTCACCGATCTTTTCCATGGTATCTTTGAATGCCTGACGGTCCTCTGCCTTAAAAATCGTTTCTGCTGTTGTACCGATCAGTCTGACATTATATTTTCAAGGATGCCTTTTCCTCTAATTCCATACCGAGATTTAATCCAGCCTGTCCACCTAATGTCGGCAGTACGCTGTCCGGTTTTTCTTTTGCGATAATCTTCTCTAAGACGGATACCGTAAGCGGCTCAATGTAAACCTGATCTGCAATATCTTTATCTGTCATGATCGTCGCCGGGTTTGAGTTTACCAGCACAACCTCAACGCCTTCTTCTTTTAATGAGCGGCATGCCTGTGTACCTGCATAGTCAAACTCTGCAGCCTGTCCGATTACGATCGGGCCGGAACCAATTACTAAAACTTTTTTTATGTCATGATTTCTTGGCATTAATTCTTCCTCCTAAAATTTGTTAAACAATAACGTAAGAATTTTTCTACATCATCGAAATAAAACGATCAAACAAGTATGCAGAATCCTGCGGTCCCGGACACGCTTCCGGATGGAACTGTACGGTAAAAATGTTTTTGCCTACATAGGAAAGTCCCTCATTGGTTCCATCGTTTACATTCACAAATGCCGGTTTCGCGATCACCGGATCAAGTGTATCCGTATCTACCACATAACCGTGATTCTGGGAGGAAATATATACTCTTCCGGTTTCTAAATCTTTTACCGGATGGTTGCCGCCACGGTGTCCGTATTTCATCTTATGTGTGTCAGCGCCGGTTGCAAGTGCCATCAGCTGATGTCCTAAGCAGATTGCAAAGATTGGTGTATCGGAGTCATATAATTTTTTGATCTCAGCAATGATCTCCTTGCACTCCTTCGGATCTCCAGGTCCGTTGCTTAACATGATTCCATCCGGATTTGTTGCAAGGATCTCTTCTGCAGTCGTATGTGCCGGATAGATCGTCACTTCACAGCCGCGTTTATTTAAAGACTGGGCAATATTATTTTTTGCTCCAAGGTCAAGCAAAGCAACTCGCTTGCCATTTCCTTTTAATACTCGTTTTTCACTGCAGGTAACTTTGTCCACAACATTACCTGTCGTGTATGCTTTTAATCTGGGAATAATTTCTTCTATATTATAGTTATTATTCGTGGTGATCATACCATTCATGGTTCCCTTCTCACGAAGGATCTTGGTCAGTGCACGGGTGTCGATCCCTGCTATACCCGGAATGTCATATTTCGTGAGGAAATCCTGAATTGTTCCCTCCTCACGGAAGTTACTCGGCATTCTTGATAACTCCCTTACGATATATCCATCCGGCCACGGTCTGCCTGACTCCATATCCGGTGTGATTCCATAATTTCCAATCAGCGGATAAGTCATAACAACCGCCTGTCCCGCATACGACGGGTCAGTCAGAACCTCCAGATAACCTGTCATCGACGTATTAAATACGATTTCACTGATGACTTCCCTAGTAGAACCTATACTTGTTCCGGTAAATACATTCCCATCTTCGAGTATTAAATGAGCTTTCATTCGTTTCCCTGTCCTTTCACTTTTTTTCCAAAAAAAAAAACGTCGCCGTTTTTCTTCTTTTTCCATCCAGACAGTCCCCTGACTGAACTTTCCTTTATTAGTACCTATAGTCTTTTTCCTAAATTGTAAAAAGTGTATCATATCATAAGATATTTTTCAACCTTTTTCCCAAAACAAATAGCACTAAGATTTTATGCATATTTATGTATATTTATACATTATTTCCAAATCCATAGAAAGCGGCAGTATGTGCCGCCCATACGCAGAAAATCTTTATTACCCAAACGCCCGGCAAGGCATAAACAGTAACAGACTTTTCTGATTTTCCTGCAGCAATGGGCAGCATGGAACTGACTTTTTAAATAATCTTCTGAAACGCAAGGATTACAAACAACACGCCTCCAAGCCACGATACATCGGCTTTCCACCGCTTAGATGCCTGCATGCCAATCCTGCATCCGCAAAGTACTGCACAGAAACTGACGACAAAACTTCCAAGCACCGTAAAAAATATTTTTCCGGTAAATCCTGCACCAAGTCCTCCAAACATCCCGTCCAATGACATTTGCAAAGTGCAAAATACAGCCTCAAACACGACATGGTCGCCGAATGGTCGCGGTCTGCCATTACCGGATTGTTGTAGATACTCAGAATAAAACTGAGCTGTGAAAGAGATTTTGACTTTCTTGCAGAGGAACTTATGACGCTCAATATATTTTCTGATCGCATACTCTGTCAGCTTAAAATCCCACTGCAAGCAGTCCGCAAAACTTAAGTTATAATGCATATTTTTTAAAAGTATCCCTGTAACGCCATCCCGCATAAAGTGATATCCCTAATATTCCACCTGCAGACCGTGCTGATGCATAACGCTGCCACAGATCCGATCTTTATCTGCTCACTCCACACGCCACACGCCACAAAGAGACATCCACACTGACAGCTGTGATCAAAGAATTACCTGCACTTTTTCTACCTCAGACATAAAACCTTCTGTTTTATCATATGTCAGAGATTCAAAATGCATCTTTACCTTGATACTGTTCTCCATTTCCGAATAACTCATTACAAAGAATCAGCCAAAATTCCAGCTTTTCACACTGTTATCTCAGTCAAGTCTTTCGACAATACCAAGGACTTTCTGATATGCCGCCGCCACCTCATCCAAAGCGGTTTAAGCTCCCTTTCGGTTCGCCATCCCTAAGTTCTTCGCATAACTCCTGTGCCGGAACCAAAGCGGTGTCAGTCCCAGATTCATTGCCAGCCCTTTAAATTATGTATATGTGTAAACGCCTGCTCATGAATTCTTTTCTTCCAGCGCCTTACACAGCGACTCATAATTCGTATCCGTCAGAATCAGTTTTAAAATTTCCCGATCCTCTCCTCCGTCTTTAGCCGCCGCAGCACTTCGTGCAGATCCGCGCCCATTTCTTCGTAACATTCCTTAACGTCATATTCCTCTCCATTTCCACGCTGCTTTTGCGTATCTCAAATTCGTGTGTAAGCACAAATCTATGTGCAAACAATCTTACTTTTCACACTCTTCCGTTTTCATAAAAAAGCAGACCCGTGAACCGCCTTCCATGTGATTCACGACCTGCTTTTCTTTTACGCTACACGAATGACATTCAACACTTCCCCATATGCTGCTTTTTGTTCTCTAAAGCCTCTTCTGTCATCTCTTCTGTTACAAAGCCAAGTTCTCCTGTAACACCCTGCGCATCAATATAGTCTACATTTCCAAATATTTTTTCCACAGATGCCTTATCTGTACCTGACACTCTGACAAAGAAACGGTTCTTTGCGCTGCGGTAATCTACCAGTTCTAATTTCTTTGAACTCCACTCCACCGGTATATTCTTATCAAGATTCTTTGCCATTTCCACAACATCCGCAACAACTGCACTGGCTGTCGGGAGTTTTCCTGCACCGCTTCCATAAAACATTGCATCTCCAAGTACATTTCCACGGACAAAGATTGCATTGAACACACCGTTTACATTATATAACGGATGCTCTTTCGGTAATAAGAATGGGGCAACCATTGCAACATACCCGCCGTCTGTCTTTTGCTTGTTGCAAAGTTTAATGGCTCTTCCATGGCTTTTGCATATTTAATATCGGTCGCAGAGATATGTGTAATTCCTTCTGTGTGGATATCCTCAAAATCTACCTGCTGTCCACAGACAAGTGAGGTTAAAATTGCAATTTTTCTGCAGGCATCATATCCTTCAATATCTGCTGTCGGATCTTTCTCTGCATAGCCTTTTGCCTGTGCGTCTTTTAATACCTCGTCAAAATCCGCACCCTTTTCTGACATCTCTGTCATCATATAGTTTGTTGTTCCGTTAACGATTCCGGTGATCTCCTCAATCTCATCGGCAGTCAGACAGGAATTTAACGGGCGGATGATCGGAATACCGCCGCCAACACTCGCCTCAAACATAAAGTTGACATTTTCTCTTTTGCAAGGGCGATCAGCTCAGCACCTTTTTCTGCTACCAGCGCTTTGTTTGAAGTGGTGACATGTTTTCCGGCTTCTAACATTGCTTTTACAAAAGTATAGGCAGGTTCTACACCTCCCATGGTCTCAACAACGATCTTTACTTCCGGATCCTCTGCGATCGTTTTATAATCATGTACGATCTTATCCTGGATCGGATCTCCCTGGAAATCCCTTAAATCCAGTACATATTTGATCTCTACCGGCTCTCCGACACGCTTTGCAATGCTGCTCCCGTTGATGTCAAGTACCTCCACGACACCAGAACCAATTGTTCCATATCCCATTACTGCTGCTTTCATTTTTCATCCTCCAAGTTCGTCTGCCAGACTATCGCTTCCATCCTCTCAGACAGACTTTATTATCTTTCTATCATTTTACACATCTTACATGCATATTTTATGAACTACAATATATGACGCATCTGCCATGTCTTATTCTCTTGCAAGAATCTTCACATAATGAACACCTTCCTGTTCCTCAATGTGCTCTAACATTTCAGCCACATCACCAGTCTGTGGCAGGACATCCACACTGAGTGTAAGAGAAGCGATACCGTTGATCGGTATACTCTGATGGATTGTAAGAATATTAGCATGAAACTCTGCTACGGTCTTTAATACAACGGATAACAGCCCCGGTTCATCATCCAACTGGATGACTAATGTGATCGTCCTTCCTTTTGCCGTGTCATGAAATGGAAAAATATCATCTTTATATTTATAAAAGAACTCCTGCTGATGCCAACTTTTTCTGTTGCCTCCTGCACGGATGCAATCTTACCGGATTCAATCAGCCGCTTTGCCTCGACCACCTTTAAGAGGACTTCCGGAACTGCTTTTCTTTCAGCACATAATACTGACCTTTTTCTTTCATGTGACTCTATCCCTCTCTTTAGAAATTCATCTGTTGTGTTTGTTGCACGCTGACACTTGTCCTCATGAGGAAGATAATAACATAAAGGGCTGCATACGCAACCTCTTTTTATCATGTCAGGAACATTTTTATTATGCTGTTAAAATTTTTTACTGCCTCCACCATGTTTTACGCCGCTGCTGCTCGTATGTACCGTACTCCTGCCGCTGTCTTCTGCTTTCTTCTCTTCTATATGACGGTGTGTCACAACAGTGTTCACAAGCACATCGCTGTGTTTCTTTATATTCACTGTTCCGGACTCATGAGCGTCATATTTATATTTGCCATTCCTTAATTTACAAAATAGTACAAGCACCAGGAATACAATAGCGCCTGGGATCAGAGCTAAAACAACGGATGTGATGACATATTCTGCCGGCGTGATCTCAATATCCGTCTCCTCATACTCATACTGATTTGACGGGATTCCTTCATCATAATAAACCAGCACATCTTTTAACATTACAGACAGACACTGTTCATATTCTCCATCTGAGATCGGTTCATATCCGTCATTTAAAATATCTTCAATACGCGCATCCGTAAGATACCTGATTGCAATGCCACCGGTAGAAATACAGATTTCACGGTTCTGCATATCGATCAGGAGTGCAACACCATCACCGTTTTCTGCAATCGCATCAAAGAAATCATCCGCATATTCCTGCGTGGTTTTTCCATTTGTGTCATCCGTCGTCAACATCAGCATATTCCATCCGGTCTTCTCTCCGCAGCGTCCAGTTCACTCTCAAGCGTCTCGATCTCTTCCGGTGTCAGAAGCGCAGCATCATCATATACCGTCTGTTGTGGAACATTTTCTTCTGCTGCAAAGCATACATGCTGTCCGCCCGCTGCAAGTAAAATCGTAAACAGCCAGGCAAATACAATACCCTTTAAACATAAAAATCTTTTCTGTCTCATGCTAGCCCTCCCAGTAATAAAATGACCAGTGTTACCAGACTGACGATTCCACTGACAAGTGAGATTTTTTATAGTCGATCGGGAGTTCGCCGTACACCTTTCCAGTCTGTCCGTTCATGGAAAAATAATAGATTTTTCCGTTTTTCGCCTTGTATGTAATTGTCCATACCGGCAGAAGCGTATACGACCACTTTTCTTTTAATGCCCGGAAATCGGCATTTTTACCGACACGGAACTGTATCCATTTATTTGTTCCCGCATCAGTTTCTCTGCACTCTCACGCGCTTCCTGCTGCACTTTCTTTTCTATCTGTTTTTCTCAATATCACGCTTTTCTGCCAGAAATCCAGACAGAAATCCAAGCTGAAACTTTTCACATCCTTAAAATCATAAGGCATTACACCGCAGATCAGCTCCTGATTTGCCTTTCCAAGTGCATTTTCCGTCAGGTTTCAAGTTTTACATCACCTTCTCTTGATACCTGATAATACTTTGTCTCCGTATATTCCGTGTTTCCGGTTCGCCACACGCGGACATTTCTCGCCTCGCCCTGCATTTTTCCCTCCAGTCTGGTATTGTAATGCCAGTATGGAAAATATACACCTGTGATGCTCTCGACCTGCTTTTGTTATAAAAGGCACGCGGGACAAATTTTTTCTTGCAGACATAATCTTTGAAACCTTTTTCTGCATCTTCCCGCGACACAGAAAACGGAATCACCTGATCCGGCAGGAATTTACCTTCCAGCCGTCCGCCAAGCACGACCGGATTATGGCAATAATAACAGAAAGTCGCCGCTGTAGTGGCATCCGTCACAATCTGTGCACCACAGCTCGGACAGGTATAGGTCACTGCATCAGCTTCCTTCCCTGCTTCTTTATCTGACTCTTTATTTTCCGTGTTATCTTTTTCTGTTCCACTATCTGCTTTATTTCCCGGCTGGCTCTGCTTCTTATCCTCCGGTTTACCTGATACTTTTCCTGCGCCCGCAGCATCTGCATTTTGAGGTTCCGTCGTCTGTGCCGGCTTCATGGCATCTAACTCTTCCTGTGAAAACAGACTGAAACAATATTCACATTTATACTTTTGTGTGGAAGGATCAAAAATCAGTTCTCCATCACAATTTGGACATTTAAAACTGATCACTGCCATAATTAGTCCCTCGCTTTTCCACAGTTACTGCAGAATTTTCCTTTGTTGACCTGACCACATTCACACGTCCACTCTGCTGCCGGTGCCGGTTTTCCACACTCACTGCAGAATTTTCCTGTATTGACATGGCCGCATTCACATGTCCACTCATTCTTTGGTGCAGGCGCCGGTTTTCCACATTCACTGCAGAATTTTCCCGTGTTGGTGTGGCCGCACTCACAGGTCCATGTGCCCGCTGCACTGCCTGCCGGATTTGGCTGGCTCTGGTTCATGGCTCCCGCATTCTGCCCCTGATTCATGCCTCCTGCCATCTGGCTCTGTGCTGCATTTCCATACATCTGCCCCTGCTGATCCTGCGGTGTCTGAAGTGCGCCAAGTCCTGACAACGTCTGGTTCATCGCATTCATGCCCATGCCGACTCCCATAAACCCGTTCATGGCTCCTGCTGCATTGCTTCCTGCATCACGCACACCCTCGGTCAGATTTTTGACTGCCATACCGCGCATTACATTGAAGTCACCACCGAGCATTGCGCCCTCATTTCTCATGTTGATGAGTTTCTGGGACTCCTCATCATAAGATACGCTCGCAATACCGACACTCTGGATCTCCATACCGCGCATCTGGTTCCACTCTTCATCGAGCGTATTCGCCATATACTTTCCAAGTTCTCTTGCTTTTGAAGTCACATAGGAAATTCTGGTTCCGTCCGCTGACATCTGGTTGATGGATGCCTGCAGTGCCTCTAAAAACTCGGACAGATACTGTTCATTGATGGATGAGATCTCCACATGATCCTGATTTTTCGGGATGGCTTCCGCATAGAACTGCAGCGGATTGGTGACTTTGATGGAATAAGTTCCATGTGCACAAAACAATTCTGCGTTATAAAATTATCAAAATAATTGATCGGATTTCTGGTACCAAATTTGATTCCTTTGATCTCCTGCAGATTGATAAAAAATACCTTCTGCATCGTCGGCGTCTGTCCGCCGAATTTGAAGCGATTGAATGTTTCTTTTAAAGATTCTCCAAATTCACCGTTGAACATGGATGGCATGGATGAATTATCCACTTTATAATATCCCGGCTCTGCCGTGTAATCTACGATCTTTCCACCGTCTACGAGCATCATGAACTGATTGTCATACACATGAATGATCGAACCGTTGCTGACCGTATCCGGCGTTCCTTCCGGTTCTGTCCTTTTCGGATCAGCACACCGCTCGTAAAGACAGTGTTGTCCCCCATGTCATCTGCTTCGTAAACTTCTAACCACTGATCGGCAAGACCTCCGCCGATCGCCTGCGTAATTGCTCTGATAATTCCCATAATTAAATCCTCCTTGTTTTGCGGAGCAAAATGCGACTGCCTTTGCAGAAGCAGAGGATTTTCCTCCATTGTTTTCCATCCTTTGTTATGAATGATGGTAGTCCGTCTCATCAAAACTATGTAATGTCCATACTTTCAGGTTCAAAAGCGTCACCGCCGAACCACAGTACTCACAGTAAGCTGCGCCGAGATTTGTGATCGGCGCACCGCAGTTCGGGCAGGTAGTTCCGACTGCATTGTCCATTCCTGCAAGTTTTTCATTCTGAATATACATAAGCTGTACATTATATCTGGTCTGTTCCGTCAGCTCTTTACTGCCGCTTAAGACTTTTCCCGCTTTTTCACAGTAATGCAGATACCCGACTGCACTCTGGAATGTAATCACACAGGTACCCTGCTTTTTCTCATAATTGGCAATCTCTGTCTGATGAATCTGTATCTGTTCGTAGTGCTCTGTGACTGCCTCCGTCTCATTTTCACGGATTCTGTTTTTGATCTGCGCTAAAAATTCTTCCGAAACGCCATCTTTTATCTGTCTTTCAAAAATGCCGGCATCTGCGGCAGAGATTGCCTGCAATGCCAGCATGAGTGCATTTTCCACTTTATCCTTAAACTGTTCGATATGAAAATCAGGAAAATCCCTCTGGATCTGCGGCAGAAAAATCCGTGTCATCGCAGAAACGGATTTCGGTGTTACCGCAAGCTCTTTTGCCTGTTGTTCTAATCCCTCTGTGATGGAATCTGTGCCAAACGCCATGCGGGACAATCTACGCAGTTTTTCCCGCACGATCCGGTATGCCGCGTATCCAGCGCCACAGGATATGCAGACAACAAAGACAATCACAAGGAGCGTGACCGTTCCCTTACTCATCGTCTCCTCCAAGTCCCTTCGGGCATCCAAGTGAAAGCCATTTCAGGTAACCATTGATAAAAATATCAATCTTTCCATCCATGACGCTGTCTACATTTCCGGTTTCTACACCGGTTCTGTGATCTTTACCATCGTATATGGCTGCATAACATAAGAACGGATCTGGTTACCCCAACCGATCTCCGTTACCTCTCCACGAATATCTGCAGCTTTTTCCGCATTTTCCTGCTGCTTTAACAAATACAGTTTTGCCTTCAACATCTGCATTGCCTTATCCTTGTTCTGGAACTGGGAACGCTCATTCTGGCACTGTACCACGATTCCGGTCGGAATATGCGTAATACGGATTGCGGAAGATGTCTTATTGATATGCTGTCCACCGGCACCACTTGAACGGTAGGTATCGATCCGCAGATCGTCCTCATTGATCTCAACGTCAAGATCTTCCTCGATATCCGGCATGACATCGCAGGGATACAAACGAAGTCTGACGCTTACCCGCCGCGTTAAACGGTGAAATTCGCACCAGACGGTGTACACCCTTTTCGGATTTCATATAACCGTATGCATTTTCTCCATTGATCTGGAATGTGATGGATTTAATACCGGCTTCCTCCCCGTCAAGGGAATCTAAAACCTCCACAGAAAATCCTTTGTCCGATGCCCATCTTGTATACATGCGGTAAAGCATTGCCGCCCAGTCACAGGACTCCGTGCCTCCGGCTCCTGCATGCAGTGAGACGATCGCACCATCCGAATCATATTCCCCGGATAACAAAGTCTTGATACGGATACCCTCATAGGTCTTCGTAAATTCATCGAGCATTTCCTGGATCTCCGGGATCAGGGAAGCATCATTTTCCTCATATCCCATCTCGATCAATGTCTCAATATCCTCAAATTCTGTCTTTAAGGATGCATAAGTTGCGACATCATCCTTCATGCTCTTTAATTCTTTCATTTTTTTCTGGGAAACGACCGGATCATCCCAAAATTTGGGGCCTCCATTTCCCTTTCTAATTCCTGGATCCGCTGCTCTTTATTAGCCAGGTCAAAGTGAATCCCTCACTTCCTGCAGCGGTTCCCTGTATGTGTTCAGGGTCACTTTAAATTGATCAAGTTCTACCACAGTATCACCTCTTCTGATATTTAAGATTTGTTTCTATTGTAAAGTATGCGCGCTTTTGCGCAATGCCTTCTCCCTATTTTTAAGAGAATCGCAAAGTAAAGACCGATCGCGGCTCCTGCCGTATCAATGCAGACATCCGTAAACTGTCCGGAACGCCCGGGATAAACAGCTGATGAAACTCATCTGTCGATGCATAACAAAAGGCAAATCCAAGTGCCGCAATATAATGCACTTTCTGTCTCATTTCAAATGTTCCTGAAAACGCAAATGCAAGCCATCCTAAAATCGCATATTCTGTCATATGTGCAGCTTTCCGGATGGGATACTCAATGTTTCCTGCAATATTTCCAATCTGGTCTGTCGTCAGTCCCCAGTTAAAATTTCATCTGTATCTTCGACCAGACGGTAAGAGATCGTACCGCTGATCTCGGAAGATTCCGTCGCCGGCTGATTGGAAAACAAAATATGATGATCATCCAGCCTGCCAGCATGATTCCCAGAATCAGCCGCATTACTGTTTTATTCATTTTCCGCTTAATTCCTCCGTGAGTACTTCCACTGCTTTCTGGATCTGGTTGTCATATTTCACATCATATTCTGTTCCATCCGGATTGAGATATTCATATTCAAGTTCAATATCCGGATCAATTCCGACTCCATGGATATAATTTCCATTCGGTGTAAAATATTTTGCTGTGGTAAGTTTCACCGCATCTCCGTCCTCAAGCGGGAAGATGGTCTGAACAATTCCTTTTCGAATGTTGTCGTTCCGATCAGTGTTCCATATTCATAGTCCTTGATTGCTCCGGCTAAAATCTCGGATGCACTTGCACTGTCCTCATTGATAAGAACCGCCAGAGGATACTCCATGTAAGTATCCCCGCTTGATGTATAAGTCTCACGGTGACCATTTTATCCTCTGTATACACAACCGTACCCTCAGGAAGAATATCATCTAAAATCTGTACAACAGCGGTAACAAGTCCGCCGCCGTTATAGCGCACATCCAGAACAAGCGCTTTCATCCCTCGCTATCTAATTCTGCCACAGCTTTTTCAAACTGGTCTGCTGTTTCTGTTTCAAAAGAATCGATATGAATATAACCGATGTTATCACCAAGCATCTGGGAAGATACGCTCGGCAGTGTCACATTTTTGCGCTCCACGTCAAAGGACAGATTTTCCCCGGTTGAAGGACGATATACCTCCAAATGTACCGATGTTCCCTCCTCGCCACGGATCAGTTTTACCAGCTCTGTCACTTCCATGCTGGTCGCATCTGTTCCGTCGACCGAAGTGATCACGTCATCTGCAAGCAGTCCGGCTTCATCGGAAGGTGTTCCCTCATATATTTTTGAAATGGATACCACCATGGTATCCGGATCCTGTCTGAGGCCTGCACCAATTCCGTAATACTGTCCGGTAGTGCTCACCTGCATCTGTTTGTAATTCTTCCTCATTATAATAGACGGAATATTTATCTCCAAGCCCGCTGATCATCCCTTCATACAGTCCATCTTTTAATTCGGTATCATCCACATTATCATAATAATACATATCCGTGTATGCCTTCAGTTCATTGATCTTCTGAACTGTTTTTGTATCCAGTATTGAATCTGTCTTAGCGGTTGCATTCGTTATGTAAATTTTCGTTCCCGTTATTTTAGTGACCACGTTCAGTGCGACAAATCCAACTAAAATCGTTCCTGCAATACCGCAGGCCACACCTTTTGCCATCTGTCCTTTTTGCTTTTCTTCGGTTCTTCGATTGGCTCTGGCATAATCTCCGAAACCTGCTGCTCATTTTATTTTCCATATTCTGTCTCCATTCCTGCGCTGTTTTATGCTGCCGTTTTGCTGCCGTTTTACACCGCTATTCCCACCTGTTGTGTGACCAGCCACATTTTATTTTATATTGCCTTTATACTACACTCCACATTACTTATCATATCATTCATATGTGAAAATTCGCTGTCCTACTACACAAATCCAACCATTAAAAAGGACCACCGCGCATTGCGGCAGTCCCAAAAACATCCGCATCATCTGCCCAGATAACTCCACGGGCTGACATAGCTTCCGTTTAATGATACACCAAAGTGTAAATGATTTCCAGTAGAAATACCGGTACTTCCGACCTGTGCGATCGTCTGTCCTGCTGAAACCGTCTGTCCAGGCGAAACAAGAAGTGCAGATGCATGCATATATACGGTATACAATCCGCCGCCATGATCGATCATCACATAGTTACCGGCAGCACTGCTGTAAGCCGCAGTCGTAACCGTTCCATCCGCCGCAGCCACGATCGCAGCGCCTCCGGACGCACCGATGTCAATTCCTTTATGATTGGAAGAAGCGCCTCCCATCGGCGACACACGCGTTCCATAATCACTGGTCACACGCGTACTGCTCGGACACGGCCAGGTAAACACACCTCCGGTATAATGGTTATCCTGTTTACCGGCAGCAGCCTTCTCTGCCTCAATGCGCCTGATCTCGGCAATGATCTCCTCCTGCGCCTGAATCTCCGCAGCATAATAATCCGCGTCGCTCTGTGCAGAATCAATGTTCCCCTCAATTCCGGCAAGTTCCGTCTCCCGCTGCTTCATAAGCGCTGCAACTGAAGCCTTTTCCTGCTCCACAGAGGCTTTCTCCTGCTCCACTTCTTTTTTCATTTCCTCTAACGTGGCATAGTCTTCTTCTAACTGCTGTTCCACGCCGTCAATATAGGCAACCGTCTCCTGATATTCCTTTAGCTTTTTCCGGTCATATTCCTGGATCTGTATGATATACTCAGCAGAATTTAAAAAATCCGAAAAACTTTCCGAATCAAAAAGTGCCTCAAAGTAAGACTCCTGTGCATTCTCATACATAAACTGTATGCGCACTTTCATGTCCGCATACTGCTGCTCTTCCTGCTTTTTTGCATCTTCAAGCTGGTCTTTTGTGTCCTCGATCTGATCCTTCTTCTCTGTCAGCTCCTGATTTTTCTGTGCAAGCTGGTTTTCTAAAGCTGTGATCCGGCTCGAAATATTCATGAGCTGCGTATTCAGATCATTTACTTTTGCCTGCACATCTCCCTTGGACTCTTTTAGCTCGTTTATCGTCTGTTTTGCCTTTTCCAGAGCTTTTTCCAAAGCCGCTTTTTCCTGCTGTGCCTCTTTTAAAGAAGTGGATGTATTTTCACTTTTCTTTGCGCTGCTGTTTTCTGCTGCTGACGTCATCTGCACTGTGGCAGCCATGCCGGTCATCACAATAAGCAATACCGCCGTTATCCTGTGTATCCATTGCCTTTTATTAATTATCATACCTTTAAATGTTTGCGGATCGTAATCCGGCTTCCGATAAATCCAATACCAACACCAAGTAACAGTGCCACAGGAACCAATGTGTGGAATACCTGGTCCACACTTAAAAACTGGATCATATTGCTGATAAATTTAAACTTATCTCCAATATATAATATGATCTTCTCATATAAAACATACAAAATGCCAAGCGGGATCGCCGCTCCGATCAGTCCGATCACAATTCCCTCAACAACAAACGGTGCCCGGACAAAATAATCTGTCGCACCGATCAGTTTCATGATACCGATCTCTTCACGGCGCACGGAAATACCGACTGTAATCGTATTGCTGATCAGGAAGACCGCAACACCGAGCAGGATCAGAATGATACCCGCGGAAATATAACCGATCAGACTGTTAAAATCGGTCAGTGTGTGCGCAACCATCTCCGACTGCTTTACTGAACGGATTCCATCTATAGACTCTAAATAAGTTACCAGCGTACTCTGCATTGATATATCATTCATATAAATGGAATAGCTTGCTGAATTGGCAAGCGGATTATCGCCTGCAAAACTTGAAGCAGCATCTTCATTTCCATCAAAATAAACATCTTTAAAACTTTCCCACGCTTCATCTGCAGATGTATATTCGCAATGTGATACCTCAACACGCTGCTTGATCAGATCACCGATTTCCTCAATGCGCTGTTCTGAGATGCCCGCATCAAAAAATACTGTGACTGCAACACCGGATTCCGCATCCTTTACCATCGCCTGGAAGTTGGTCACGATCGAATAGAACAGACCAAACAGAAAAATACAGGCCGTCATCGTCGCTATGGATGCAAGCGAAAACATTTTATTTTTCCAGATGTTGACAAGTCCCTGTTTAATCGTATAGAAAAAAGTACTAATCCTCATAATCGTAGTCCCCCTCGCGTTTTAATACATCACGCTCAGTCAGGCTGCGGCTGATGGCATTATCGCCTGTCACAATACTGCTGGCTGTATCACTGTCATCCACGATCACACCCTTTTGCATGGTGATGACACGTTTGTTCATGGCTTTTACGATTTCAAGGTTATGTGTAACAACGACAACCGTTGTGCCATTGTTATTGATCTCCTCCATCAGTTTCATGATCTCCCAGGCATTATTGTTATCGAGATTACCGGTCGGCTCATCCGCAAGCAGGATCTTTGGCTTATTGATCAGTGCCCTTGCGATTGCAACTCTCTGCTGCTCACCACCGGATAACTGTTTGGGATAAGAACGATACTTTGCTGCCAGTCCTACCATGGAAAGCATCAGTGGTACATTCTTTTTGATGGAACGTGTGGACTCTCCGATGACCTTTTGGGCAAATGCGACATTATCGTAAATATTGCGGTCCTTTAACAAGCGGAAATCCTGAAATACCACGCCGATCTTACGACGGAATTTCGGGATTTGTCTTCGCCTGATCTTATTTAATTTCTGACCGTTTATCGTGATCGTACCCTCCGTCGGTTCAAGTTCCTTCAACAAAAGCTTGATCAGTGTAGATTTTCCAGAACCACTGTCCCCGACGATGAATACAAATTCTCCTTCCTCAATGTTAAGACTCACGTCATTAAGCGCAGGTATTCCCGCGGAGTACGACTTGCTGACATGTTCTAACTTAATCATAGTGCTTCTCCATTTCTAGTAGTCCAATGACTCCATGTACTTCATATATTTTACTACCATAAGTGCGATCTTAAATGTAATAGCATCTTCAAACACACGCAGATCAAGTCCGGTTGCCTTCTGCAGCTTGTCCAGACGATATACCAGCGTGTTACGGTGGATATAAAGCTGTCTGGAAGTCTCTGAAACATTCAGACTGTTCTCAAAGAACTTATTGATCGTTGTAAGTGTCTCCTCATCGAACTCATCCGGTGATTTCCCGTCAAAGATCTCCTTGATAAACATCTTACAGAGCGGGATCGGGAGCTGATAAATCAAACGTCCGATTCCAAGTGTTGAGTAAGCGATGACATCTTTTTCTTCAAAAGATCTTCCCGTCAAGTGCCATTCTTGCTTCTTTATAAGAACGTGATACTTCCTTGATCTCTCCGACGATCGTACCATATGCCACATGCACATCGCTGTCCGAATCAGAGCGGAACAGATTCACAATGACCTCTGCGGTCTTATTCATCTCCTCGTATCCTTCATTCTCCCCTACTTCTTTACAACAATGATATTTTTCTCATCCACTGCTGTGACAAAATCTTTGGTCTTTCCACCGAAAATGCCACGGATGCGCTCCAGTTCATTGCCGTCTTTGTCGCGGTTGGTCTCCACGATAAACACAACACGTCTGACCTCTGTATCGATATGCAGCTTTTTTGCACGGTTATAAATATCAACTAAAAGCAGGTTATCCAAAAGCAGGTTCTTGATAAAGTTGTCTTTATCAAATCTCTCTTTATATGCTACCAGAAGATTCTGGATCTGGAAACTGGCAATTTTACCCACCATATAGACATCATCACTGTCGCCATTGGCAAGCAGGATATATTCTAACTGATGATCGTCAAACACCTTAAAAAACTGATAGCCGTTTACAACCTGGCTGTCTGCAGGAGATTCCACAAATGCAAGCGCCGGCTCCATATATTTGTCTGCTTCCGGAAATGTAGCAGCCAGCACCTTCCCTCTACATCGATAATGCATAAATCAATGCGGGTAATCCCTTTTAACCCGTCAATCGTATTTTGAAGTATCTGATTTGAAATCATAAGCTCCACTCCTTCTATCTTCGTTTCATTTGAAACACACCCGGCAAATCAGGTTGCAGCTGTCAGCTGTCCGAATGATCCTATGCCACAGTGCATAACCTCCATTGCACGCATGGGCAACTTTCACAATAAAATATACCCATTGTCCACACTCAAAATACCTAGATTCTATTTTAATGCAAAACAGCAAAGAAAGAGGAAATGCATATTTTTATGCACTTCCTCAATGTATGCTGCTTTTCCTATTTTTACAGTGTACATAGTTCACAAAGAAAAATTTATGACATCTGTTCCTGAAATCCTTCACCGAGCACTTCCCGCGCATCGGAAACGATCACAAACGCATCCGGATCTACTTCCCTTACGATCTCTTTTACCTGCACAATCTCTTTTTGGATACTACGCAGTAAAGCATACATTTTTCTGCACCGGAATACATGCCCTTTGCCCGAAGTCCTGTAACACCGCGTTCTAACTCTGTCATGATACGTTTTGCCACCTGTTCATAGTGATCCGTAATGATAAATGCTGCTTTTGAGAATTTCAAGCCTTCCATCAGTGCATCTGATACCTTGCTCGTCACAAAGATCGCAACGATCGCATACAATACTGCGTGTACACCAAATACAAATAATCCGGCAACTACGACTGCACCATCTAAAAACTGTATGATCTGCACCACAGAATAATGTTTATAATAATGCTGGATCAGCGTCGCGACCATCTCTGTTCCACCGGTTGTTGATTTTGCAAGCAGTACAAGGCCCATTCCGACACCGCCGATACAGCCGCCAAAAATTGCTGCAAGTACATAATCACCATCGGTAAGATCCACAAGCGGCAGTATATAGAGCCAGAGAGAAAGTAACAATGTTCCAACGATCGTTCTCCATATAAAACGTTTTCCTTTGATCTTTAAAGCTGCCAAAAAAAGCGGCACATTGAGTACAAGGTTCGTCAGCCACAGAGGAATTCCACCCGGAATCAGATACCCTGTCACATCTTTGATAATGATCGCAAGACCGGTAAAACCTCCTGTTACCATGCTGACCGGATCATACACGCACTGAATACTTACTGCAATAAGTGCGGTTCCCACAAGCATGAGGATATAATCCCAGACCGGAGATCTCTCATAAAAAAACTTCTGCATACCGAACCTCAGCTTTCATATTTTTCAATACTGTTTTTTAATCTGACACGGTGGATCAGATTCCAGAAAAAACCTTTGATTCTCGATCTTTTCCGGTGAACCTCAAATCCGCCGATTCCATACCATAAATTGGCATTGATCTTGTCGCGGTGTTCCACAAGAAAATGTTCCTGTCCCGGAGATGGAATGATTGAAATGATCACATCCGGCGTCGCCGCATTCATTTCATTGATCACACCCTCGAGATCTCCGACACAGTTTTCCGTTGCCGCCGCCCCTGCTAACACCAGTTTCGGGTATTCCTCTCTGAGTTCCTGTGTAAATTCATCAACAGCTCCCTGTGTCTCTCCAATAATAAAAACAGATTTGCGGTTGCGCTCCACACGTTTCAAAAATTCATCTGAAAAATCATTTTCTTCTGTCTCGCGGATCCGCTGCATCGTATCGACTCCAGCCGCCTGCAGAATGCCTTTTTCTCCGATCACTGCCAGATCAAGAGAAGAAATAACCTCTTTTAACACAGGATCTGATTCTGACTCAGTCAGCATCTGCATGGAAACCATCTCAATCACATTTAACATGTTATTATCATACCAGGCTTCCACGCGCATGATTGCTTCCCGCACTGTGTAATTGTCCAGTTGTATTCCAAGAATATCTATTTTCTTAATCATTTTACACCCATATTCATTTCCATATATTGAAAAAATATACGCGAACAGTATATCAAACATGGTGTAATATTTCAAGAAATACTGATCTTAGCTTTTATTTCTGTTCCGAATTTTTCGTTGTTGTAAACAATTTCTTTAAGCAGCTGTACGCAACCAGAACACCTAATATCATAAGAAGAAGTGCAACGATCAGCTGTAATCCATCTACTAAGAATGTTGCGTTGTGTGCCGCAATATTTGCTACCAGAGCAATTGTTTTCTGTACCAGTGCGGTAAATGTAACTGCTAACATCACAAACATCGGTATGTAAAGTGTCCATCCGGTTCTTCCCGTCGTCTTTAAGAATACAGCCAGTGCGATCAGTACCATAGCAGCAAGCAGCTGGTTTGCAGATCAAACAGCGGCCATACATTGCTGTATCCGCCAAGTGTCAAAAGATATCCAAAGAATAATGTGATCACAGTTGCAAAATATTTATTTGTCAGTACACGCTGTGCCGGTGTCATCTGTTTCGGATCTGTGCTTTCACCGTAAAACAGTTCCTGGAAAGACATACGTCCGATTCTTGCCACGGAGTCAAGTGAGGTAAGTGCAGCCGATACACATGGTCATAAATACGGTTGCAACCTGAACCGGTACACCAAGTTTCTCTAAGAACCCTGCAACACCGGAAGAGAAGATTGCAAACGGTGTTCCTTCCGGTTTTGTTCCACCAACTGCGACTGCTCCAACAACGACAAGTGCCACGATACCAAGTAATGACTCCACTACCATTGCACCATAACCGATCATCGGCATATCTTTTCATTGCTGACCGTCTTTGAGGAAGTTCCGGAAGATACAAGACTGTGGAAACCGGAAACTGCACCACATGCGATCGTTACAAATAATGTCGGGAATAATCCACTTCCATTTACATTGAAACCATTAAATGCATTTAACTGCATCTGCGGATGTGCAACAACAACACCAACAACTGCACCGATGATCATACCGAGTAACATGAATGTTGTCATGTAATCTCTAGGCTGCATTAAAAGCCACATCGGAAGTACGGATGCAAGGAATAAGTATGCCATGATGATGTAGATCCATGCTGTCTTTGAAGTATAGATTGGAAGTTTCATACCAACTGCAAACATTGCAACCAAAAGAGCGATTGCAACGACCGCTTTGACCCACTCGTTCATTTTTCCAACATGTTTCTGAATCACACCGAAGATAACAGCTACCACGATAAACAGCATGGAAATGGAAGCTGCTGCTGAGTTTGCATAAGCGGTTTCTGCGCTGTCAAGTCCGACACCGTTAAATGTTCCGGCTACCATATCCGTGAATGCTGCGATAACAAGCAGTGTAAACAGCCAGCAGAACAGCATAAACAATTTACGCCCTGTCTTACCGATGTATTTTTCGATGATCATTCCCATCGATTTTCCTTCATTCTTGACAGATGCATACAGTGCGCCAAAATCCTGCACAGCACCAAAGAATAATCCACCGATGATCAGCCACAACAGAACCGGTACCCAGCCAAACACGGATGCCAAGATCGGTCCGGTGACAGGTCCTGCTCCTGCGATGGATGAAAACTGATGTGAAAATACGGTAAATTTTGATGACGGTACATAATCCTGCCCATCCTCATGTGTGTAGGCAGGTGTCTTTGCCTTTGGGTCGATCCCCCATTTTTTTGCAAGCCATCTTCCATACAGCAGATATCCTGCCGAAAGCGCTACAATACCGATTAAAACAATTACTAATCCATTCATAACCATTTACCGTCTGCAGATTGCAGACAACTCCTTTCTTTTTTTCAGATAAACAATTTTCAGTGCAATTTTTTACTCATGACAATAAATTGCTGCTCTGCAAACATTCTATTGTCATAAAGAACAAAGAGTCGCTTGCGACTCTTTCGCGCTCGAGCGGTGCTGTTTACAGCTAACTTCTACTCCGCGGGATGCGCATCCCGCCCGGAGGGCTTTTTAATTCATAGGATGTAATTTCCTATGAATTAAAAAAAGCTTTCGTCTTTCTGATGTTCACACATCCAAAAGACGAAAGCCCGTACTTCCGCGATACCACTTTTCTTGCCATGTTTCCATGACCTCTCTGCCCCGTCATATATCTGTCCACTTGTCTTTGTACAAATATCCCTAACAGGTCTCTCTGTAACGGGAGAGTTCCGGTGCCGCTTACTGACCTCATGGCTTTCAGCGTACTGCTCGCAGAGGATATTATCAAAAGATGCATGTCATTTTCCACCTGCCAATGACTCTCTGTGATGCATTGCCTTCCAATAACGGTATTCTGTTCACTGCATTTGTTCTATTTATCTGTATGCCACATAGTTTAACACTCTTTTTTGAAATGTCAACCTCTATTTTTACATTTTCCTTTTTTTAGATATCTTTTCTGAATTGTCAGACATTTTCCTTAATGTTTTCATCTTTTTTCATATTTGAAATGTCAATATGTTTTCCACAGTTTTTCATTTTATTGCAAACTTTATGATTTCTACACAAAACAAACATTCGGTTTTTTTACTATGTAAACCACTCTTTTGGGGATAAAAAATGTGGATAACGTGGATAACTTCGTGTATAACTTTATTTTTCCACGTTTTAAGTGCATTTTAGCAGTGGACAACTTTTGGGATAACTTTTCTTCTTTGTTTATTACTTTTTTGTGCCCCGATATTTTGTGCATGTTGTATATTCTGCAAAGAACAAAAAAACCTTTTTAATTCACAGGACAGAGACTGCTTTTGAGGCTATGAGTGAAAAAAAATAGCTATCGTCCTAAGACAATAGCTATTCTTCATATTTATGAATTAGAAAATTCTTCTTACACAGATCGGACTTCTGTAATTTACATTAGAGAACTTGATACCGCTAGACGGTGTACTTGCATGAACGATCGTGCCGCCACCGACATAAATAGCAACGTGACCACTGTAGCATACAATATCTCCCGGCTGTGCATTAGAAAGACTTACCTCGTATCCAACACCTCTTAATGCGCTGGAAGAATGTGGAAGTCCTACGCCAAATGCTGCATATACACTCATAACGAAACCGGAGCAGTCTGCCCCGTTTGTCAGACTGGTTCCACCGTATACATAAGGATTACCGATAAACTGTGATGCATAACTTGCAACTGCCTGTCCATTTGAGCTTCCTGCTGACGCATAACTCTTTGAACTTCCGGAGCTCTTTGAAGAAGATGACTTCCTGTCAGCTTTCTTTCTTGCTGCATTTGCTGCTGCATCAGCTGCCTCACGCTCTGCCTCTTCTTTTGCAAGTCTTGCTTTTTCTTCTTCCTTCGACTCTGCCTGTACAAACTCAATGTTGAAATCTACATAATCTTTATGTACCCAGCCGTCACCCTCTTCTGTTGTTACTTTAGCCCAGTCTTCTACAGATTCATCATCAATAACAACCAGATCATCACCAACCGGTACCTGTGTCAGAATGCTTGCATCTGTAGACGGCTCTGTTCTTACATGAAGTGTTGTGGTATTAACTTTAGCATATTTTGTGCTGACTCTTTTTGCCAGTTCTTCATCATTTGGTACTACATATTCACATTTTACATATCCGTCAACATTACCGGACTTGATACGATACCAACCATTGTCAGTTGTTTCAAGGATTGTTCCTGCGGAATTGTTATACAGCTTTCCAAGTACCTCGCTGTCCGTATTTGGTTCTGAACGAACATTTACATAATTATCTACCTGCGCGATTGCAATATCTGTATATTCCGAAGCAACAACCGGTGTATCATTCTCACTGACCTGCTCTGCCTGCTCTGCTGCCTTCTGGGCTGCTGCATCATTGCTGTCCGCAAGACACTGTGCCAGTGCCTGTGAAACACCTGCTGCCGGAGTCTGTCCCTCTGCGATCTCAACTGCAGTCACACTTGAAACGCCTGCGACCGGAGCTGCATATGTATTTAATCCAAAACTGCCAATGGATAACGCTCCTGCTAAAAGACAGCCTGTAATTCTTACCATTCTCTTCTTCATTTACGAAAAGCCTCCAACTGAGTTCTCATGTTTTCCACAACAAAAAACAGCTTAACACTGTTTTTATTGTTTGTTACGAATTTGTTACATTTATTACACGATTATTATAACAAAGGCATATTTCCATGTCAACCTGTATTCATCGTGAATTTTACTAAAATATTACATTCCTTTTTATTCAATTTTTCAAATAAAACAGCGAAAAATCATCATATTTCCAGGAAAAACATTGTTTTTTCCGAAAATCATTGTCTTTTCTCATAAAAAGCTTGTTTTTTATGTTGATTATTGTCATAATAAGGTCACAATTAAGTTTTCAGGAGGTGCAGCATGGATATTTCAGGTATGACACCGGCACTTAGTGCATTACAGTCCTACGACGCAGGTTCTTCCGTCAGCCAGACCAGTCTTTCCTATGCCGTTTCAACCGAATTATTAAGTCAGCAGCTTGATATGACACAGGAGATGGGCACCGCTATGGTTCAGATGATGGAACGTTCCGTAACACCGGGACTTGGCGGAAATATTGACGTCTACATTTAAACAATATATATTCACGGATTATATGTTGTGCCGGCAAAATAGGAAAAATCCCGATACAGATGGAAACATATCCATTTGTACCGGGATTTTTCATGTTAACCTATGGTAACAGATCTGCTTACACAACGTGTAATCCATTGCTTTTTATTTTACAGCAATAGCTTCGATCTCAAGCATGACATCTTTTGGCAGGCGTGCAACTTCCACACAGCTTCTGGATGGAAATGCTCCGTCAAAAAATGTTGCATATACTTCATTGATTGCCCCGAAGTCGTTCATCTCTTTGATAAATACAGTTGTTTTAACAACGTTTGCCATACTGGTTCCAGCTGCTTCTAACAGGTTTGAAAGGTTAGTCAGTGCCTGTTTTGCCTGTGCCACAGAACCTTCCGGGATCTCACCGGTTTCCGGTACGACCGGAATAATACCTGATGTATAAACCATTCCGTTTACTTCGATTGCCTGTGAATAAGGTCCGATTGCTGCCGGAGCCTTGTCTGTGCTGATGACTTTTTTCATAAGATTCTCCTTCTTTCTGTCAATTTTTTCCTATCATAGCATATGCTTTTGAATTAATCAATTTTACGGATCGATTTTTCATTGATCTCAATCCTGCGCTCTTTATAAAGTCTTCCAACCGCTCTCTTAAATGCATTTTTGCTGAGTCCGGTCTCCCTTTTGATGACTTCCGGGGAAGATTTGTCTGTAAAAGGAAGCACGCCTGCAAATTCCTCAATGACCTGCATTACCTTTTCGGCATCTGCGTCCATCTGAAGATAAGCTTTCTGGCGCATAGTAATATCTAACTTTCCGTCCGGTTTTACATTGGTCACAGTCGCCTCAATGACATCACCGATACGCAGCATACTGTGATCTTCGAAAGCCGGCAGCATCGCAGAGTACTGATCGTCCACTGCTACAAATGTTCCAAAATTATCACTGAACTCATAGACACGGCCATTGACAATATCACCTGTATGATATGGTGATTCTAATGACAGAAGATCATACAAATGCTTCATGCTTGCACACAGACGTCTGCTCTTGTCAATATATAATGTCACTAAGACTTCATCCTCCGGCTGAACCTTAACCGTCATCTCTTTATATGGAAGAAACAGATCTTTTTCCAGTCCCCAGTCAAGAAATGCACCGATCTTTCCAACCTCTTTTACAGTCAGCACCGCAAGACCTCCCAATGTCAGCTTCGGTGTGTTTGTCGTCGCAATGAGCCGGTCCTTAGAATCCTTATAGAGAAACACCCGGAGTTCATCCCCGATCTTCGTTCCTTCCGGCACCTGTTTTTCCGGCAGTAACACGCGGGTTTCATTCTCCATGCGCTCTGCGAGATAAACGCCAAATTCTACTTTTTTTATCACAACAAGTTTCTGATATTCACCTAATCGCATTTTTATGATTGCCTTTCTTTTTTCTGAATCTGAAAGCAGATGATGGCATATGACGCCCCTTTTTCATCTGCCAAAGTAACTGTAATCTGTTTTTCTTCCATCGTGACAACCGGATACAGCATATCTCCTAACATTGCAGCTTTACGATACTCCGCACGAAGTCCACAGACAAAAACCTGTTCCGGCAGATATTCCTCCGCCACCAGAATGTATTTTCCATTATTCATATGATGGTTTGTATCAATGTAAAAACGGGAAACACGTACCGGTTCCTTTTCGACACTTTTTTGCACTGCCTCATCCGGTAAACTGATCTTACGATCTGCCCATTCTCCCGGTATTTCATCCCTGATCTCCGGTATATAAACTTCTTGCATCCGTTCCGATACCCGTGCCGGGCGCATTTCCTCAGTGTCCATAAATACCCACACCGAGTTTGCCTCTGCAAATATTTCTCCATCTTCTCCCTCAATGCGGAAGTTCCGGTACCCATAAAATCCACGGAATGCATACGGCCATGTACTGACCTTAATATGCTGTCCCATCTGCGGATATCGGTAAACTTTGATTTCCCAGGAAGATAAGATCCATGCCACCTGTTCTTTTGCAAGATAATCCACACCTACTCCAAAATCCTCTGACTCAAACGTACAACAATCCTGCAGATAATCCAATAATGACGGTAACGTCAGTTCCTTTTCACTATTTACTTCACTGTAACGCACACGGTTGCTAAAACTATACATACGATGCCTCGATTCCGGGTATTTGAAACGTCCATAACTGCTTTACTGTTTTTGTTCTTTTGTTATGCTACCACATTTTTCTGAGTTATGGTAGGGATATTCGAAATTTTCTGTCTGTGACCACTGGCTGTTGCGCCTCCCCGGGCAAAAAAATAACCTCAGCAGTTTCTCACTGCTGAGGTCTCATTAGCAGGGCTACAAGGATTCGAACCTTGAAATGACGGAGTCAGAGTCCGTTGCCTTACCGTTTGGCGATAGCCCTTTGTGTTATTTTGTTTTCAGCGTTTCACGCCGTCAACAATAGCTATTATATATGAGTGAAATAAAAATGTCAACTGTTTTTTGAAAAAATTTTAAAAAATTTGCAATTTTCCTTCAACCATTGCATATAATACCATTTCACCCCAGGAAATATCAGCTTTTCCATTGGTTGCCTCGATAATTTCTTTTTCGGTCTGCTCCTGCATCTCAGATGGAACCATGAGAAGCAGCTCCACTTTTTCGGTATAAACGGTGTCGATGAGTGTCAGCCCGTTTTGTGCAACCAGATACTGTAATTTTCCAAGTCCGGTATAATCGGTTCCCACTGACAGTCTGCGTCCTTCCTTTTTATCAATAATGACGCTTGCCGCAAGCCCTTCCTGGACTGATTTCTGATATGCACGCACAAGTCCGCCTGTTCCAAGGAGTACTCCGCCAAAATATCTTGTGACGACCACAGCCACATTGTGGATATCTTCCCGCAGCAATACATCAATCATCGGTCTTCCCGCTGTTTGTGCCGGTTCCCCGTCATCCGAGCAGCGGCTCATCTCCTGTCTGTCTCCAATGACAAAAGCAGAGCAGTTATGTCTGGCATCCCAGTATTTCTTTTTCATCTCTGCAATAAATGCAACTGCTTCTTCTTCTGAGGAAACCGGACGCACCGTTGCAATAAATCTTGATTTTTTTTCTACAATTTCTGCCTCTCCACCGGAATATACTGTTTTCATACTCATTCCTCTCGTCACAAAACTTTTTATATTTTTATCAGTCAGATATTTCTACATATAAATAGGTATATTTTCATCTCTGATTCTTCGCGTGTTCCTATGGTATCATGTTTTTTTTTGAAATTCAATTCTTAAAAATAAATGAAGAACACCTGTATTTTCAGTTTTTCCTTTATTCCGACACATTTCTTTGCTATAATATGAAGATGGTTCATTTTGATTATAAAAAGGATTATAATTTCATACCTTATTTTTATTACAAAAAAGGAGACCTAACATGAATTATGGAAAGAAAAGTACGCAAAAGCGCGAAAAAGAATTAACTTCCAAAAGTACCATGATTCGCAAAAAGTTTTATGTGATTTTTTGTAAGTCGCTGCTTGTATGTGTATTTGCCGTCATGGTAATCGGCGCCTGCTCCGGTGTTGGAGTCATTCGCGGAATCATCGCCTCAGCTCCAACGATCGATGATATTGTTGCCACTCCTACCGGTTTCTTATCCACGGTTTTAGATGCAAATGGCAACCAGACTGCCACATTGGTTGCATCGGGTTCTAACCGGCGCGCCGTTACGATCGATGAGATACCAAAGAATCTGCGGCATGCATTCGTTGCCATCGAAGACGAACGTTTTTACGAGCACAACGGTATCGATGTAACAGGTATCATTCGTGCCGGCGTAAAAGGTGTCGCATCCGGTTTTCATTTCTCGGAGGGTGCCAGTACCATCACGCAGCAGCTTTTGAAAAATACCGTCTTTACCAGTTGGACAAGCGAATCTTCCATGGCTGACAAGTTTGAACGAAAGTTCCAGGAGCAGTATCTCGCCCTGCAGTTAGAAAAAGTAGTGGACAAGGACTGGATTCTGGAAAATTATCTGAATGCGATCAACCTCGGACAAAATACTTTAGGTGTCGGTGTCGCCTCGGAACGTTATTTTGGCAAAGACGTTTCTGATCTTACTTTATCAGAATGTGCAGTCTTAGCCGCCATTACCCAGAATCCTTCCAAATATAACCCGATTACCAATCCGCAGGAAAATTCCAAGCGCCGCATGAAAGTGCTTAACAACATGAAAGACCAGGGTTATATCTCGCAGGAAGAATACGATGAAGCTGTTGCAGACAATGTTTACGACCGCATCCAGCTCGTCAACATTGAATCTGAAACCAACAGCATTAATTCTTATTTTGTTGATGAACTGACAGATCAGGTCATCCAGGATCTGGTGGAGCAGAAAGGCTACACTGAGACGCAGGCTTACAAAGCACTTTATCAGGGTGGACTTACGATCTACTCTACACAGGATCCGGAAATTCAGGCGATCTGTGATGATGAAGTGAATAATCTGGACAATTATCCGACTGCGCCGAAAGTATCGTTTTCCTATCGTTTATCTGTCCGCTCTGCCGACGGTTCCATATCGAATTACAGTGAACAGACGATGCTTTCCTATTATCAGTCTTCCAACAAGAGTTTTTCGATCAACTTTAACTCCGAAGAAGAGGCAGCTGCTGCAATTGAACAGTACAAAACGGACATCATGAAAGACGGTGATACGATCGTAAATGGAAGTGAAACCGTTACCTACACGCTTCAGCCGCAGGCAGCTCTTACGATCATTGATCAGAGTACCGGAAATGTCAAAGCATTAGTCGGCGGACGTGGAGACAAAACCGCCAACAAGACTTTAAACCGTGCAGCAGATACCACAAGACAGCCGGGATCTACTTTTAAGATCATTGCCGCATATGCACCTGCACTCGATGCCGGTGGTCTTACCCTTGCCTCCGTTCAGGATGATGCACCATACAATTACGGCAGTGGTCAGGGTGGTGCCGTTAACAACTATGACAACCGTTATCGCGGTTTCACAACACTGCGTGAGGCAATCACTAACTCCATCAATATCGTTACCGTAAAAACGTTAGCACAGATTGGTCCATCCCTCGGATATGATTATATCTGCGATTTCGGCATCACAACCGTCGGTCTGGATGAGAGTTCCAATGAGACTTTAGCACTTGGCGGTCTGACACATGGTGTTACCAACTTAGAGCTTACGGCTGCTTATGCAACGATCGCCAACAGTGGGACTTACATCAAGCCAAAATTCTACACTAAAATTTTAGATCATGATGGAAATGTACTGATCGACAATACTGAACCTGTCTCACACACCGTCTTAAAAGACACTACCGCATGGCTTTTAACCGATGCCATGAAAGACGTTATGACTCAGGGAACCGGTACCCCGGCTTACTTTGGAAGCTCTATGGCCCAGGCCGGAAAATCCGGTACAACAACCAAAAACCGTGATGCATTGTTTGCCGGCTTCACACCATATTATACCTGTGTTGTATGGGGTGGATTTGATGATAACTCGCCACAATCCGGCGGTCAGACCACTTATCCAAAGAAAATCTGGAAAGCGGTTATGAGCCGCATCCACGAAAATCTGGAATATCAGGATTTCACAAAGCCATCCGGGATCGTTACAGCCCAGGTCTGCAAAGAATCCGGAAAGCTTGCGATCGCCGGTGTCTGTGATGCGGATCCACGCGGCAGCCAGGTCTATACCGAATATTTTGCTGAAGGTACACAGCCTACCGAATATTGTGACCATCATATCGTTGCAAATATCTGCAATGCTTCCGGTCAGCTTGCCGGTGGTTACTGCCCGGCAGATTCCATTTCCTCCAGAGTATTCGTCATTGGCGGAACGGTTGGAACAGAGGATACTCCATATCTTCTGACGGATGATTTTAAGAATAATACCTGTACAATGCACAACGAAGGAAATTCCACCTACCAGGGAACTTCTGCTTTCTCCGCAGTTCCAGGTGTAAATAATGATACTTCCGGCGGCACACAGGCTCCTGCCGACAATACCAGCAGACACAGCCGCCTGCTAATAATTCCGGTGGGGATAATTCTGATAGCACTCCTGCCGATACCGGCGGTACAGATAATTCCGGCGGAGGCAGTTCTGATAATACTCCTGCCGATACCGGTGGTACGGATAATTCCAGCGGAGACAACAACTCCGACGGAAATGGCGGATGATCACTCATAAAACAGAAAATACCGGGGCTCCTTTTCATGGAACTCCGGTATTTTCTGTTTATAAACTAAAACCTTTCGTCTATTTTTTGTGGCAATTAGGACAATAACAAACCTTTTTTTTTTCGTTTCCAGGTCGCTTTCATTCCCAATTTCTCATAACAAAATGGGCATCTGTTTCTGAAATATTCAGGTTCCTGAATTATTTTACCTTGTTTCATCTTTTCCTTTTCTATTAGGCTCCTGCCTTAAGTCTAAGCGACACTTTACCTGTTTCAACTTCTACATTATATCCTCTAAATATTCCAATAATGGTAGCTATTCCTAATATACTTATTACATAAATTGCGACATTAGCTTCTGCCCTCTACAACTCCTCCTGCAGTTAATGCACTAACAGTTAATACGCCACCTCCGGCACTGCTGCTAACGATGTTAGTAATGCTATGATTGCAGCGATTTTTACCGATGAAAGTTTCCCCATCCATTTCATCTTCTTTGCCAGATCCCCTGAACTTCAATATATGGCTCCTTACGTTTAATTGCTGTCTTTAATTCTTCTTTTGAACTGACACAACTTTATTGATACTATTTTTTTTTTCCAAACATAATTTTCCATCTCCCATAAAGTATATTTTTATTACACCTATCCCTTTTATTTTCACTATGTTCTTTGCGGATTGTTCCTATCCTTTTATCGGATCTGGTATCCCGTCCATTACTATTACGAAAAGTTCCCGGCGGAAGTCCATGTTTCTTTTCAAATGTACCTACCGTACAGTCACTTCTTGTTTTTCTCGTTTTTTATCAGCCATATTACACCTTTCCCTTACTTCATTCTTTTTAAATCTTACATCTTGAAATGAACCTTTTAACTCACTGCAACTTCTACAATATTTTCCGGATCTTCACCTTGTGACATTCTGAAAAAGTCATCAGCTACTACCATCCTAAAATTCCGTTAAGGCCGCAGCCGTAGATCCACTTATAATTCCACCTATTAACGTGCCAACTCCGGAATCATTTTTAACAATCCTGAAGCAACGGAACGTCCCGCTTGTTGTGTTAATGCAACTCCAGCAATTGATTTTGCCGCTGCTTCTGACAAAGAGATATCGAATAAGTCACCTATTTTTATAATCATACCTATCTGTGCTGCTGTGATAGGTATTGCATCGACATTGGTATCGGTATAAGTCCTGCCACTGCCGATGCACCAGTCGCTGAATGAATGATTATATTGCATTTCCTTTTCAATTCTTTTGGCATGTTCACTTTTGATTTGCTCATATTTCTTCCTCCCTCGTTTTGCCTTATATAAAATCTAAAATTTTATACAATCTCATCTTTGCTTCCCTCAATATCTGCCTCACCCTGCTCTCTGAATACCCGTATTTTCTTGCCAGGGCATGTACATTTTTCCCATTATACTCGGAACAGATTTGCTGCATTATGTACGTCTTCGAATAAAACTTTAGCGGAAACATTAACTGTAATCCTTTAAAATGACTATATATTTTATAAGCATTTTCAACGCCAACCGTTTCAGCCAGGTCCTTATATACTCCAGCCAGATCTTCCGAAGTAACTTCCGTCATACTTTCCAAGCATATCACCTCACATGTAAAATATTTCTTTCATTATATTGGGTTTGCATTGCAAATTACAGTTATAGATTGCATTGCAATTTCTACTTGCAAATTACAATTTCAGGTAAAGCAGTTTAAACCGTAACGGGTTCAAACTGCCACTACTGTAACCTGGGGTATCGCTATTTTTATTATTTCTGTTTTTCCTGCAGCTTACTGCGCACCATTTTTGAATTTTCCATAAAACCCATACCAATAATCATACTGATAAAGGTGTCTGCCGTCTTATCATAGATCCATATGTTTCTTCTCAGGCTGTGTCCGCCCTGGCTGGAGCAGGATCGCATCTGATAGTTTCCATCTTTTGTATAAATCATTTTATCAAAAGGATTCCTCTTTTATGACTTTCCAGATCTGTTTGTACTCTTCTTCTGTCTCCGCATTTTGTATAAAATGCTGATCTACCAGATCCGCCATCTCTTCACGGCTTACGTGGATTGTATTTAATTTTCCTTTGCTTACCTTACTCACCAGTTTATCTTCGATTGTCTGCTTCATAATCTGTTTACTCCTTCTTTTCTGTTATCTTGCGATTGCTCTTATTCCCAATCCCGAATCTATTTGAAAAATGCATTTTAAAATCGCAATCGGAATCAGTATCCAGCCAAACATCATTCCTATTAAAATTTTTCATGTAATGCACATAAGCGGAAGAGTAAAATACAACTTTTCCCTCATACAATACCTTGTTTGTTGCCCAGTAGGATGCTGCCGCATAAAATGATTAAAAGAACTGTTTCCATGACGTATGCCCTCTCTTTTCTTAAAGACTTGTTTTTGTTTACAGGCTCATTTTACCAAACCAGCTATTTTTACTTGTAAGAGGTGATTAAAACTGCCACACCGGGTTGTCCGATGTGGCAGTTTTTATTTTATGTCATGTTTAAATTCAAAATCCTTATACTGATACTTTTCTGCTATTTTTTGCAGCAAAGCAAAACTCTCTCCTGGTCATAAGCCGTATCCTCCAAAATTCCTGCAAATGCCTTTTCGCTTCTATGATCGAATTGGTTACATCTGAATCGTATTCTTTTTCCAATAACTGCTGCAGTACCACGCACAACTGTCCGATCCCGTCTTGCCTGTCTGTCAGGATTTTGGAATCTGGTTTTTTCAAGCAGGATATACAAGGCTGCTAAATATATCCGATTGTTTCATTTATATTTGCTATATCCTCATATTTAAATGCAATATAATCTATATCCCAATAGTGATCCGTTGTATCCTCTTTGACATTTTTTTCTAAAATATGCGCAGCTGTCTTATCGTACAACAGCGCAAGATTCTGTTCTGCTGTCTCTAATTTTCCATTATCAATCTCTAATGTGACAAGATCATGCTGCATGCTCGAATAGTCCGTCCAGAACTCGCTGGCTTCTATCTTTTCCCATGTTTTTTCTGCTATTTTGATTGCTTCTTTAAGACACTCTTCTTCCTTTTCTCCATCTTCTATATAGCTATACTGATTTGCAGCCTCCTTCCATATCTCAATCTGTTCTTCCGGTGTATATTTTTTTTGCGCGATCTGTTTTTCTGCTAACAGTCTGTAGTTACACATTTTCCTGATCTGCGTGATCTGCTCATAATCAAAATTCCCCTCATTCATAAGCTCTTCCCTTGTTTTATAAATAAGGCTTTGAAGAAACGCATCATTCAGATCGTATTTATTGTATATATCCTGTGCCTGGTTGCATAGCTCTAACCCTTCCTTTATATTTTTGCAACGATATTCCTTCGAAAGTTCCGCCAGCCTTATCAGGCAGATGATCTGATTCTTTTCAAAATGGTTCTTTCCCTCATATTTTTTATGACATTCCAGAGAATTGTTTTTCTGATATTATTTTTTCCATATTCACGGACTCTGTCTATTACAGATAAAACCTCCTCCATGGAAGAGGTTTCTTTCTGTATATATTCCACAAGAAAATCACCGCAATGTTCCTCAATTTCATTTGTTCCAAGCATCTTATAATATTTCAGACATTCTTTCCACAACTGCGTTTTTTCTGTCTTATTCTCTTCAATGGAATACAGAAAATAGCAGGCAGCAAGCATATATCCGGTATCATACGCATTTTCCGGTGCAGGATCCATCCTTTGCCTTAATTGAATGGCATACTGTCTGGCTTTTTGCAATTTCTGGTGTTCTTTTAATATTCCAATCAGCTCTATGCAGATATCTTCCGATTCTGTATCAGAAAAAGCTCCTTCTAATGTCTGAATGGCAGAATCTATATCACCTTTTTTCCGGTAAATTTCTGCAATACTTTTCGCTGCATATTCCCGGCTTTCCGGAATACATATTCCTTCCATCGTCGCAAAATCTTCCTCGTATACTTTCTGATAACACGCGATCGCTTCCTGCTCTTTTCCGTTATTTTCATATTCTTCTGCCAGTTCTGCATAAGACATATTGTTTCCATCATCAATTTCATGGAAAGATGTATCTTCTCTTAACTGGTTTAAAAGTTCCTGATACTGGTAGCCTTTTTTCAGATTCAGGCGAAATTCTCCCCGGTAAGTCAGACCAGGATCTTTCGAATAATAATCTCTTATTTTTTGATATGCTTTTTCTTTTTCCTTTGGCATATAGGAAGTCAATGGCATTTGTTTCATTACCAGATCAAATAATTGACTGATTTTTTCATAAAGATTTTCCATCTGTGGAATCGGTACATCTGCCGCACACCATTCCACACGGTCATCTAACATGTCGGAAGTCTCACTTGCCATTTCAAAATATTCCCTTACCAGATAATCCGGATTTTCTGAACTTTTTCTGCAATATGCTGCTGCACTATCCAGATGTCCGGCCATCTCATCTAACTTTTGCATTGCACTTTCCGGATAATCTGTGGCAGACCAGTCAATTTCAATACTGTCATTCACCATTTTGATCCGTTTCCTCTCAATCCTTTGCAACAGATCATACGCCTCTGTATCTCCTTGCCCGAGACAGATTTTTTCTGCCTCTTGAAGTTTTTCCTCATCTCCTGCTCTAAAGCAAAGCCATGCATAAGACATGTTATTTCCGGTAAGGCGTTTTATAAAAATCGCAGCCATTTTCTCCCGGATATCATGTTGTGCATAAACTTCCGGCTCTACTGACAGATATTCATTCACCCCGGCAACAATGTGTCTGCAATTATCCGCATCAGGCACTAATTCATGGTAAATCAGATCCTGTATCACCTGGTGCAGCGATATTTTTCCGGTAACTTTGTTCCATATAACCCAGCCATTTTGAATAAAACCGTCGAGTTTTTCTGCGGTTTCTTTGATTCCACATAATAATATTTCAAATTGTGACCGGCTAATACGGATTCCATCAAACAGGGAAAGGCTTGCAATAATTTCTCTTTCTATGACATCAAACCCGGAAATATCAAACAGAATCTTTAAATGGCTGTTTACACTCTCAGAGCGGAGTTTCCTGTCTTTTCTCTGTCTGATTTGGACTTCTTGTGTGTTCGTAACTCCGTCTTTTTCCAAAAATTTCTGATAGAGTATTTCCGGAGAAATCTCTGTGTTTCTCAGATATTTTGCAATCAGTTCCACGGTCATCGTATGATGTTCCACATATTCGATTAACTGCCGGACTGCTTCGACTTCTTTTTCCGTATAAGGAATGGAAGTATAAGTATAAAACAGATTTAAGATTTCCTGAATATCTTTGATCCGGTCAACATTGATCTGCTCATAATTATAATCTCTGAAATCTTTTCTTGTCGTAATGATAAATTTACAGGGACAGGCGAACAGGGTTTCTAAATCTTCATCTGCATCTACGTCAAAATTATCAATAATAATCAGATCTTTTGGCGTTGCAGCCTGTTTTAAAACTTCGATCTTTCTTTTAAAATAATCCCGCTCTGTCTCATCTTCTTCACGGCTGATCTGGTTGATTCCAATTTCATCCCGCACAAGTGACTCTATATTTTTCTCATATACTGCGAAAACAACGGTATCATACTGCGCCCGGTGCCGGTATGCATACTGTTTTGCAAGTTCTGTCTTGCCAATTCCTCCAATTCCGGAAAGGAATACAAGCTGATTCTTTGCAAGAAGCTCGTTGATTTCTTCTAAATCATCCTGCCTTCCAACAAAACAGGCAGAATTATACTGGAATGAATCCAGCAGATATACATCATTGATGTCTGCTAACTTTATCAGTTCGTCAAGCGCATCGATTACCTTCTGCATCTCATGCCATCTCGGTGCCGTCGCAATAGACAATGTCTTTTTCAAAAATAAATCTAACATTTTATAAAGCTTCGGCTGATATTTTTCGCTTCCATACCGCATTTTTTCAAATGAATAGCTGCTCGCGATTCTGCAGTCAGCCTCACACGGTTTTCTTACAAAAAGTTTAAAAAACAGCATAGCACCAATGGAATATACATCGGAATGAAATCCTATTTTTTTGATTTTTCCCTGCATCTGTTCCGGCGCAGAAAATCCATCCGAATAAGGGATTCCTGCATTTTTCTGTAATTCCCCGATTGCAGTTACGGAATCAAAATCAAATAGAATCACATGCTCCGGTGTTTCCGGTAAAATCAGCACATTTTCCGGCTTTATATCCAGATGAAGATATCCCTTCTGATGATATTTCAGAATAATCTGCGCAAGACTTTTCATATGCCGGAAAAGTTCCTGCAATGACTGATCCTCATAATACCTGTAATCAATTCCTTCATCCATTGGCAGCAGGATATAAACTGTGTGATTACAGGAAATCACATCGACCGCATTGACGGTAGAGTTCGTCAGCCCTAACGTATTTCTGATATCCGTATTTCTTTTATACGCATCTGTAAAGCGGTTTTTTGCTTTTTCAAATTTTTCTGGATTTCCAGAAGGCACCAGCTCTCCGGTAGCAGCTCTGGTCAGTTGGATGTATGCCGGATAACACTCCCGGACTCTTATTTTGTGTTTTATCTGCATCTGATCCCAGTAAATGGCATCATATACAATACATCCGGCTCCTCTCCCTGCTTCGTCTGCAATCCGGATTTTCCGGTTTTCTGAAATTTTCATTTCATATCCATTGCACAATGCAATTCTCATATCCCGCATTTTTATCCTCATTGATTATAAAAAATAATTTCTCTGTAACTATCAGATTAACTGTTTCCCGTTTATTATAACGACATTGCTCTGCAAGTTTGTAATTGTATTTTTTGTAGAAAAATTTATCGGTTTCAGCTATAATCTTAGCAGAACATATCTGCATTTAACAGAGTATTTTTATCATGAAAAAGAAACGAGAATGAAAATGAAATCAGACTATACACTTTATAATCAGAGCAGTATCCAGAATTATTCTTCGATAGACAATGTCGATCAGGCAGTTGAATATTTAAAAGATCCGACTCATTTCCGCTCTTTCGGACAAGGTCTGACCGAACTTCTGCAAAAAAAGAACGCTCCTGTAGACTTTTCAGACAATGCTGAAATGGCTGATTATCTTTTCTCTAAACTGAAAGATATCGGTTCTACAATCAGCCGTGCAACAGTGATGTCCTGGTTTACCGGAAATCACCGCCCAAAAGTAGAGGCTGGAAGCCGTCCGAAAATATATGAACTGTGTTTTGCCATGCAGCTAACCTATGAGGAAACTGTCTGGTTTTTTCAGCATGTCTATTATGACCGTGCTTTTAACTGCCACAACATCCGTGAATCAGTCTATTATTATTCTTTTTTACATCAGCTTTCTTATCAAAAAGCTCAGGAAATAATTCAGGAAATTGACGCGGCACCCGTTACTTTACCAGTTTCGGATGACATCGATACTTATTATACCAGTTATGTACAGAATACGATTGCTGCAATGGAATCTGCCGATGAATTAATAGATTTTTTAATTGCAAATAAAGCAGACTTCTGTCACTGGAACAAAAGTGCTCTTCATACGCTGCATGACCTGATTTCCCAGCTCATCGGTTCAAAAGAAAGTGATGATGCTGTCAACGAACTTCGAACCACACTCTATGCAATGTCCCGTAACAGAAATATGATCTCCGGCAAAATTTCCATTGATATTCATAAGTATCAGAATTGCAGCCTGCTGGTGCGCGAAATTTTATATGACGCACAGTCTTACAGCACGAACCCTTCTGATCGTGATTATGAATATATTCTCGATTTTATCGGCAACAGAAATCTTTACAATAACAGTTTTATTTTAGACCGCCTGGTGTATACACACTCTGGAATGAACAAAAATCCAAATATTCCTTATATTGTAAGAAATAACTTTCCGAGTAAAAAAACAATGTCGGATATTCTGTCGGAAGAAAAATCATCTGTCTCGACTTCCTATGATTCGATTCGGAAAATGATAGTGCTGCTTGATTTTTACCGTTTCTGGCTGAATGTAAAACTAAGTGTCGGCTATACTGAACTGACAAAATCTGAACTGACAGAAACTTATATCGATGAAGCCAATGCATGTCTGGTAAAATGCGGTTATGAAGAACTTTTCGCTACCAATCCCTATGACTGGCTTTTCCTATGTGCTGCATACAGTGAAAAGCCTATCGAATATTTCCGCGCGTGCATGTCACCAGACATGTGGACGGACGATGAAGATTTTTAGATTTTTCAGCAAAAACCCCGAAGTCACCTTCGGGGTTTTTGCTGTTGATGTATATACTAACTAAGGGGATACATTTTTTCGCATTTTCCTTAGTTTCTAATTTGATAAAAGCCTTTATTTGCGGCATTTTTTGGTTATCTGTCGTTTTGCTCTAAGCTGAAATTCCCAGTCAGATTCCCAGACAAATTCCCAGACTATTTTTCCAGAAACGCTTTTACTTCTTCATACAGTTCTTCCGCTTTCTGATACTGTTCCTCTGCATCTTGCCGGGAAGCAATAAAGAAATCATCATAATCACAACTGTTACGGATTTGAAATACTGACTGCACATACTTTGAATACTTCTTATCAAAAATGCCTGTCTTAATATACTCTCTCTGAAAATATGCAATTACACCTGCATGCTTAGAAAAATCCACTCCATCTTTTGATAAAACTGCCCGCAAAGAAGTAAATATTGCATAATAAGAACGCCCGATAGAATCCTTATACTTTCCCGCATCCAAAAGCAATTTTGCAGATTCCAACTTTTCTTTGGCATTAGCCAAACGATACTATGTCAGATTATCCAATCTGCATTCCCTCCCTCGCAATGTTTCTATAATACGGAAGTTTCTCTTTGTACTCTTCAAATTCATCATAAGGAATTACCGTTGGAGAAACAACCACATCATTTTCCAAGCCTATATCCGCTGAAATATCCCACACTGCTTTTAGCTTATTTTGTAAGTCCAAACGAGAGCCTTTTACAATAGCTGCTATATCAATATCCGACTGATTGTCATAATCTCCTCTGGCATAAGAACCATATAGAAATATTCCTACAATATCTGCTCCATAAATATCATGGTAGCACTGCGCCATCTGATTTGTAACTTGATGCAACTGTGTATATGTGCACATGTAGTCATTCTCCTTTCCTTAAACATTTTTCTTATCTTCAATTATAATATTTTTCATAGTATTCCCCAGACAATTTTTTGAAAATAAATCCTATTTGGGCTTACTTGCATCTTTTTCAAGATATTCCTCTACCAAACGTATAATTCTTCCGCTTCTGCTATTTGTTCTTCTGTATCGCTTTTTACTGCAATATAAAAAACATCATAATCACTGGCATGTCGTATTTCCTGTGCCTCTGAAATCATTCGACCTATCAGACATTTATCTCTATCCCTTCCTTTGCCACGTTATTATAAAACGGGTAATTCGGTATCCAGATTTTAAAATGCTCTGCATTCTTTACAATCGGCATAATCTCTGAGTCATATTTCTCATTGATATCATAGGTATAATCTCTTACCGCCCTCATATATTGATGTATCATATCATCATCACATTTTACCAATATCATAATATCTATATCGGAATCAAGACGGTTATCCCCCCTCGCATAAGAGCCATACAAAATCATTTTCTCATAATCACACCCAAAAATGTTTTTTATTCCTTTAACATATTCTCTCAAAATATTAGATATACTTACTGGCATTCCGCTTCCCCCTTTCCTTCTGCATTCCTATTTAAAATTATAATGGAATCTCTGCAACTATTCAATAGACTTGTTATCAGCTCAGGGATTTCGCTTTTAACTTTTTTAGTTACTGTTCAGAGGTAAACTTGTAACAAAAGAACCGATGGTATAGACTAATCGTAGTCAAAACCATCGGTTTTCTTATGCAAATATTTCTGCAATCTCGCGGAACAGATTGGTCTGCTCTTTTCTGCGCATCAAAACCAGCATGCTCATGCATTTACAGAGATGGTCGATGCTTGACGGACTCCGGAATGACACAGCCTGCGCCTGTTTTCTTTTATATTTTCTCAGCAGCCGTTCGGCTTCGTTATTCGTGGCAGGTACATTCTTATTATGGAGGAAAAGAAGATGATCTTTCTTATACTTTTTCATCCTTTTGTACAGGTTGTATCCATCACGGTAGTATTTCCCAGGCGGCTCATAGTCGTATTCATCCCCAGCTATGGACAGGATTGTTTTATAACGTTCTTCAAATTCGGAGACGGTCTGCGGATCTGGCTCTTCTGATTCAGATAAACCATTCCGGTAATGGATCATTTCCTGTATCAGGGAATGCATCTGCCTGTTCCAGGTACGGTCCTTTTCGTTGTCCATGCTGTCTTTCAGATAACGCAGTACATGTGCAAGGCATTCCTGGTGGCCGGTTCCATACTTATAAAAGGTTACATCATGATCGTGGACCAGTGTCCCCTGATAGTCTTCAACGACCGTGCCCTTTATTCCATCGTGTCCCTTTTTGCCCCTGGCAAAATAGAGCACACCGCCATCCGGAACCGCACATACAAATACATACGAACTTTCCCCATTTACACGGGCATTGGTACAGTCTGTATGCATGACAGGGGAAAGCAGCATGTCGCAGAAAATCTCTTTACGCTGGGATTCTGTTTTTTGGGCAAATGACCGGCAGAGATTATTGATCATGCCTTTTGATATGTTTATTTTTCCATCTGTCAGATCAGACAAAAACCTGCGGCTTTTATCAATTGATGTACAGCAGTCATTATTCAGCAGAAACAGGAAAGCACGTAAATTTCCTCCATAGTTAACGTCATCAATGACTCCCTGTGGAAATGGTGCATGGATCCGTTCACCTGTTTTGGAATTATAGTACACATCGGCATGATACTCGGTCACATGCACTTCTACGCTGATGTCGATTTTCTGCTTTGTAATGGTTTTCGATGTTTTCTTAAAGTCAGGGTCATGGAGTACTTCTTCGGGTGCCGGAAGATAGATTTCCCTTGTCGGGGTGAGTTTCTTTCTGCAGTGCCCCCTGTGTCCTGGCTGTCCACCGGGTTTCCTTCCTGTTTTTTCGCGGCTGTTGGATATTTTTTTGCGGGCGATAGATTTTGAAGACGGGATGGATGAGTTTTCATAGTTCCGGTTAATCTGTGCCGTCAGTTTCTGTACTTTTTGTTTTTCATCATCAAGCTCTGTCTTTACTTTGTAAAGTTCCCGTCTCTGGGAAGTTACTTTTTCAAGGGCGATGTCGCGCTGTTTTTCTGCACGGATGGCCCTTTTTTCCATCATATCCGCCTTTTTTACTGCTTCGGCGACCATACGGTCGCATTCTTTTTGCAGCTGTTCAAAAATCTCAAACCATTGATTCCGAATCGTAATGGCATGGCTGTGTTCTTTTGCTACAGCTGCTTCCAGTTTTGCAATTCTGCGTTCCAGGGCACGCACCTGTGTAAGGTGCTGTTTTTCCATTCGGATATATTTTTCTCCCGATTGAAGGCTGCAAGTTCTTCCTGTGCTGCTTTCAGCCTGTATTGAAGTACTGTAATGGTTTCAAAGAATTCCCCATCCCATGCCGCGTCCTTTCCTTAAATGTTTGTCAGATCATCAATGATTTTTTCTAATTCTGCATTATGTTCCTCAAGGGATTTGATCAATGAGGACTGGGTTTCGATGACCCTGTGCTGTAGTCCGTTTGTATGCTCAAGACTGCCTATAAGTTCTTCATATGCTTTGAGTTTGCTTTTATCATCTGCGTTCATTTGTGCCTCCTTAAGTATAGGATAAGTATAGCAGAAACAGGGACGAATGGGAAATCGGACGAATTACGGGACTGGCAGAATGACGGTGGATAACCGGCAGAAAAATGAAAGAAGCAGGAGTGGAAATCCGTATTCCAGCCATGTAAAAGCAGGAAAACATGCAGGTACTGTTTATAATTTCAAAAGAAAAAGCAGGATTCGGAAGTCGTTAACGAGACTTCCCATCCTGCTTGAGTTTATCCACAAATATATTTTTTTAAATTTCGTCAGTTTTTACAATGGTCTGAACAGTAACCTTTTTTATCTATGCATTTTTATAAATAATCCAGTTATCAGCATTCCATCTGCGGTTACCCTTCGTTCCTAGTCAATACGCGCAAAATTCCCCCTGCTTTTTCCCTATATATTTTTTCTGCTGATTTTCTATCCGCCTTTTTCACATAAAATCTGTTTCACTTTTTCTGTTAGCAGATCATCGCAAAAAATCCGGTTTATGCTCTTTCGGCTTATACCACTTCCTGCAAAGTTCCGGCTTCTTCGGTACAAATATAACTCTCTTACATTAAAGCCTATGATTATCAGATTAAATATGGTTTCAACCGCATCTCGACAGTAACAGTGCTTTGCGTGGTAATACGTTTTCAATTGATGGAAACCATTCTCCTCAATGTCCCACCTGCGGTGCATCATTTCCCATAAGACCCGGTAGTCTGCCGCTTCCAGAGTCGTTACAAGCCACATGAAACGCTCTGTTTCTTTTCCATTTTCTTCCCACTGCTCATGATACCGCACCACACGCAGTTTATATGGACACCCTTCCATCTTAAAACCAGAAAGATCCCATACTTCAATCTTCTTTTTCCCTTTCCAGAAAGATGCCTTTTTTCCCTCATCCTGTTTGAACAGACGCTCTGCATCCTGAAAAATCATTCTTCTTTCGTCTTTCAGGCGTATCACCCCTTCCAGACCATTTTCCTTCAGAGTGTTGATAAATGGAGCATTCAGATATAACGCATCCGCCACAATCACATCCGCAAAATGTCCATGCCGTTTCTTCAGCTGCTCAATCAACCTTTTTCCGCCTGTCAGTTCTCCTTCGTCTTTCCCAGAACCATCCCTTGGTTTTAACATTTCCTGCCCCAGAATTACGTGTGGCGATTTACCTATAATCATGCACACCACACTCCGGTAAAAGTATTCGGTTTCCCCTGTGTGTTTTTTTCGGCTCAGACAGTTCGGACAGGATTTTTTTGTACTGCTGAATAATTCCACACCATCGAGACCTGCCACAACATATCCGCCTATCGTTCCTTCCCGGAATACCCGGTTACGTTTTATGATATCAATCATTTCTTCATGTATGCTGCGTATTTCATCCGGGTTTATTCTGGAGAGAAGGTCGCGGACTGCATCAACTTTTGGAATCCTTCCACTGATACAGTTTTTCAGTCTTTTCGACATGCTTTCAGGGGATGAAAAAATGGTATGGAAACTTTCATACTGCAGCATCAGAAAAAGCAGTACCGGCATGACAATGTTAAACAATGGAATAGATTTTCTTTTTCTTTCGTCCGTTAAACACTTGATTTTTTGCGGGATTTTATATACACTCTTCATATAAGTTAGCAGTTTCTTCAATGCTAATTTTTCATTCAGGACACCTTCTTTCGTATGTTTTGTTCCATAACATAATTATACAATAAAAGGTGTCCTTTTTGAGTGATTATACAGAAAAAAACAGTAATTTGATACCCAAAATTGATATCCCCTGCTTTGCCTGGAATTCACAGGCAGAACAGGGGCTTTTATTTTTTAAAGCGAAATCTCTGTTATCAGCTTTCTCTGTCTGAATCGACATTGTTACTGTTCACTCGCAAGCTTGACACTTGCTGTCAAGCTGTGCGCCAAAGACTATATCATGCCAGATTACAGCCCCATGCATCGAAGATGCATTTAAATAATCGTTACTGCTCACACAGTATGTGTGAACAGTAACTCGACATTTACGGGTTTTCCCTTAGTATTTACAAATAATAAGTTTTCAAACTCGCCCTTTATATCTTCTTGTATTGGTTTAACAATAATTTTCCGTAACTCTAACTGGCTTTTTATCGCTTCCTCTGCCTCTGGTACTAATATCAACAGTGAAAACCCCGAAGTCGCCTTCGGGGTTTTCACTGTTGATGTATATACTAACTAAGGGGATTAGATTTCACCAATCTAATCAAATTAGATTAGTGCATATTAATGTAACTCTCTGGATACGAAATCCGGATAACCTGACTCTAATCCATGCTCAGTGGAATCAAGTCCCTCAATTTCTTCCTGTGCAGTTACACGGAGACCGATCGTTTTCTTTAAGACGGTAAATACGATTCCCATTGTAATGATCGTCCAGCCCGCGATGCAGAGGATTCCAAGTAACTGGATCAGCAGATGATGAACACCGCCGCCATAGAACAGTCCATCTTTGTAATCGAAAAGTCCTACTGCGATTGTTCCCCAGATACCGTTACAGCCATGTACTGCAACTGCACCAACCGGGTCATCTACTTTTAATTTATCCTCAACAAAATATACTGCTACGCAGACAAGCACACCTGCGATCGCACCGATAATAAAAGAACCGATCACATCTACATTTGCGCAGCCAGCGGTAACGGCTACCAGACCGGCAAGAGAACCATTTAACGACATTGAAACATCCGGTTTACCATTTCTGATCCATGTATAGATCATTGCTGTACAGGTTGCTACTGCAGGAGCAACAGTCGTTGTAGCAAAGATCTGTGATAACTGCATCGTATCGGTTGCTGCTGCACCGTTGAATCCATACCAGCCAAACCAGAGAATGAATACGCCAAGTGCACCGATTAAAATGTTGTGTCCAAGAATTGGTCTTGGTTTTCCATTTTTGTCATATTTACCAATACGAGGTCCTAACATTGCTGCACCGATGAAAGCGGTGATACCACCTACCATATGGATACATGCAGAACCTGCAAAATCTGTAAATCCAAGATCTGTCAGCCAAGGTGTTCCGCCCCATACCCAGTGAGCCTCGATCGGATAAACACATAAACTGATAATAAAACTGTAAATACAATAGGTAATAAATTTGGTACGCTCTGCCATTGCTCCGGAAACGATCGTTGCTGCCGTTGCACAGAATACCAGGTTAAATACAAATCCGGACCAGTCTGTCTCTCCAAAATGAGCAAATGGGTTTAAACCCCAGCCGATGAATCCGCCATCTCCACATAAGAGATTGTATCCTAACAGATAAAATGCGACTGTACCAATACAAAAATCCATCAGGTTCTTCATTGTAATATTACCTACATTCTTTGATCTGGTAAAACCAGCCTCAACCATAGCAAATCCACATTGCATAAAAAATACTAACGCTGCACCCATAAGGTACCATACACTCATATCCATAATCAAATCCTCCTTGTTTTCCTCGTTGTTTTGCGAAGAAATAAAAAAAGATAATCACGACCCCAGGTTCTCCCTGTGTCACAATTATCTCCTTTGATAATGATTTCTTCCTGATTCAATTTTTCTCATAATGTTATATTCATGATCCTTTTCTTATTTTTCAGATGACTCCTCATTTCATCCAAAAACTTACAGTGCATCTACACCATGCTCGCCTGTTCGGATACGGATCGCGTCTTCCACCTCATACATGAAAATTTTACCATCACCGATGTGACCGGTATTAATCTGCTCTACGATCTTGTCGATCAGCTTTGGAGCAACTTCATCTGTCACAACTGTTTCTACTTTAATTTTCGGCAATAGATTGACTGCATACTCTGCACCACGGTAATTTTTGATAATACCCTTCTGATTACCATAACCCATACTGTTTACAATGTTAAGACCATTTACTTCTTCACTGTCAAGCAACGCCTTAAGATCTTCTAATTTTTCAGGTTTAATAATGATCTCTAATTTCTTCATACTAATCCTCCTTGTTTTCCGAAGGAAAATGCGACTGCCTTTGCAGGAGCAGAGGATTTTCCTCCTTGTTTTCCGAAGGAAAATGCGACTGCCTTTGCAGGAGCAGAGGATTTTCCTCCTTGTTTTCCGAAGGAAAATGCGACTGCCTTTGCAGGAGCAGAGGATTTTCCTCCTTGTTTTTCCGAAGGAAAAATGCGACTGCCTTTGCAGGAGCAGAGGATTTTCCTCCTTGTTTTTCCGAAGGAAAAATGCGACTGCCTTTGCAGGAGCAGAGGATTTTTCTCCTTGTTTTGCAGATTTCTGCGGTAGTGGCAGCGATTTTTCTACTGCCACTTCCACACAAAATCTAATTTTTACATATCTGCCGTTATTGTCGGAAAATCTTTATACCTCAAATAACAGATCACCATAAGATGGCATTGGCCACATAGATTTGTCAACTAACATTTCAAGTTTATCAATCGGTGCTCTTAACTCATCCATTGCCGTCTTAACTTCATCTCTGTAGTATACAGCCTGATCTCTGCCTTCTTCCATCTCTGCAGCTTTTTCCGTTACTTCCTGTAATTTTGCAAGTGCTTTCTTGGAATCAGCCAGTAAAGAGGAAACCTGTGTCAGGATCTCTGTCTGTGCGCTGACATCTGCACCACATGCTGCTTTTACGGAAGTGATAGACTCAGCAAGTACGGTTGTGTATTTGATAACAGCCGGAATAATCTGCTTAGTTGCGATATCGATTGCAGCTCTTGCCTCGATGTTGATCTCTTTTGAGTATGTCTCATACTCGATCTCAACACGGGAGTCTAACTCTGCCTTTGTAAATACTTTGAATTTTTCAAATAATTTCACAGATTTCTCTGTATTTAATGCAGGGATTGCATCTACCATGGAACGGATATTTGGAAGTCCGCGTCTCTCAGCTTCTGCTACCCACTCATCCGAATAACCGTTTCCGTTGAATACGATTCCCTGATGCTCTGTTGCATATTCTTTGATCAGATCATGTACTGCCATATCAAAGTCATCTGCTTTTTCAAGAACATCACATGCCTCTGCAAATGCCTCTGCAACGATTGTATTTAATACAACGTTCGGCTGAGCGATAGAATCCTGGGAACCTACCATACGGAATTCAAATTTATTACCGGTAAATGCAAACGGTGATGTTCTGTTACGGTCTGTCGCATCTTTCATAAAATCAGGAAGTGTCTTAACACCTGTCTCTAATTTCTGTCCAGCAAGACTGTGTGTAGCTTCGCCTGTGCTGATCAGCTGTGATAATACATCCTGAAGCTGCTCTCCTAAGTATACGGAAACGATTGCTGGCGGTGCCTCGTTTGCTCCTAATCTGTGGTCGTTTCCGACATCTGCTGCGGACTCTCTTAAAAGATCTGCATGTTTGTCAACTGCTTTTAAGATACAGGTAAGTACTAATAAGAACTGTACATTCTCATGAGGTGTCTTGCCTGGCTCTAACAGGTTGATTCCATCATCCGTTGTAATTGACCAGTTGTTATGTTTACCGGAACCATTGACACCTGCAAATGGTTTTTCATGAAGCAGGCACTGTAAGCCATGACGTCCGGCTACTTTCTTTAATGTCTCCATTACCAACTGGTTGTGGTCTACTGCGATGTTAGCCTGTGCGTAGATCGGAGCTAACTCATGCTGTGCAGGTGCAACTTCGTTGTGCTGTGTCTTTGCGCTGACACCTAATTTCCAGAGTTCTTCGTTTACATCCTTCATGAATGCTGCGATTCTCTCACGAATCGCACCGAAGTAATGATCGTCCATCTCCTGACCTTTTGGAGGCATTGCACCGAATAAAGTACGACCGGTAAAGATAAGGTCTTTTCTCTGTAAATATTTCTGTCTGTCTACGATGAAGTACTCCTGCTCCGGTCCAACAGAAGGAGTCACTCTCTTTGATGTCGTATTACCGAATAATCTTACAAGACGTAATGCCTGTTCATTGATAGCTTCCATGGAACGAAGAAGCGGTGTTTTCTGATCGAGTGCTTCTCCTGTGTAAGAACAGAAAGCTGTTGGGATACAAAGTGTTGCGCCTGCTGCATCCTGTCTTACAAATGCCGGTGAGGTACAATCCCAGGCTGTATATCCTCTTGCCTCGAATGTAGCTCTTAAACCACCGGATGGGAAGAAGATGCATCCGGCTCACCTTTGATCAGTTCTTTACCGGAAAAGCTCATTAGTACCTTGCCATTCTCCATCGGTGCTGTAATGAATGAATCATGTTTCTCTGCTGTTACTCCGGTCAGCGGCTGGAACCAGTGAGTATAATGTGTTGCACCTTTTCGATTGCCCATTCTTTCATCTCATGCGCAACAACATCTGCTGTTTCAAGGTCTAACTCGCGACCTTCCTGAATTACTTCCTTTAACTTCTTGTAAACCTTCTTTGGCAGACGCTCCTGCATCACTGCATCATTGAATACGTTCTCGCCAAAAATCTCTGCTACATTTAAGTATCCTGTTTCGCTCATGTTCTACATCCTTTCTTCTTCACCGGTCTAATCCTGAGACTATTCCCTGCTTTTTGAACAAATGTAAGAGATCTTAAATTCTCATTTCTTATTGTACCTTGAAAGTGGATGAATGTCAGTAAGAAATTTCTCCTATATGGCTTTTATGAGAAATTGTGTGACAACTTCTTACAAAAGAGCATTCCAAGCTACTTGGAACGCCCTTGTTCATCTCACATTTGTTTTGTTGAACTTAAGATAATACTTTTCTCTCCAAAATGCAAGAGAAAAATTTTACTTTTTATCATTTTGCTATATTGAACAATAAATTCATGTAAAGTCTGAAATCTTTGTTAAATATAACATTATGGAAAGTGGACTTCCGTCTGTGCGACAATATTATTCAGCTTTGCCAACAGAACCGAACAGTTCCATTTTCTCTTTTACAGTAGCTTTGATAGCTTCTGCACCCGGAGCTAATAATTTACGCGGATCAAATCCTTTACCCTCTAAATCTTTACCAGCTTCGATATATTTACGTGTAGCATCTGCGAAAGATAACTGGCACTCTGTGTTAACGTTGATCTTAGCTACTCCAAGGGAGATTGCTTTCTTGATCATGTCTTCCGGAATACCTGTACCTCCGTGAAGTACTAACGGCATCTGGCCTGTTAATTTCTGGATAGAATCAAGAGTCTCGAAGCTTAATCCTTTCCAGTTTGCCGGATATTTACCATGGATGTTACCGATGCCTGCTGCAAGCATGTCCACGCCAAGATCTGCAACTCTCTTGCACTCTTCCGGATCAGCGCACTCGCCCATACCTACAACTCCGTCTTCCTCACCACCGATAGAACCAACTTCTGCCTCGATGGACATTCCCATTGCATGGGCAACGGATACGAGCTCTTTGGTTTTCTCAACGTTCTCATCGATTGGGTAATGAGATCCGTCGAACATGATGGATGTGAATCCTGCTTTGATACATTTATAGCATCCTTCGTAGGTACCATGATCTAAGTGTAATGCAACCGGAACTGTGATGCCTAACTCATCATGCATAGCTTTTACCATAGCTGCTACAGTACCGAAACCTGTCATATATTTTCCAGCGCCTTCAGAAACACCTAAGATAACCGGGGATCTTAACTCCTCTGCTGTAAGCAGAACAGATTTTGTCCACTCCAGGTTGTTAATGTTGAACTGACCAACTGCATAGTGACCAGCTTTTGCTTTGTCTAACATTTCTTTGCAGATACTAACATATGCTATTCCTCCATAAAATTAATATTTTTACCCTATGGGTATTATATATTACTTCTTTCAAAAATAAAGTTAAATTTATAACAATCTTTCTCATTTGTTTGCCGGAACCATAATATCGACAGCACGGCAGATATTTTTACGATAACTTCCTCATGCGCTCCGCCAAATTCCCCGTCCAATGTCCAAGGAACTTCCTCTCTTGCCATGAACTCTACTTCATCTGACTTAAACGAATAGATCATATCCGTATCATCCACCAGATTGATGAGTGATGCAATAATCTCGTTGAGTTCAATCGGATTGCGTGGTTTTGATCAGGGTAACCTCAAACACGCCATCGTCTAAAGCACATCTTTTCCGGTCATTCCCTTAAATCCACCCACCGATGTGGAATTGCTGATCATTCCATAGATAAATTCATCCTGGATCCGCACATTATTGTACTCTACCTGCATAGTGAAAGACGGGATATCATGCAGACTGCGCATTCCCTCAAGGATATATGCCGCATGTCCAAGTACATTTTCCACTCCTGGCTTGTCTTATAAGACACTTCCGTAAAAGACCAAACGCTGCCACATAGACAAAATAATCATTGTTAAATGCACCAATATCACAAGGAAATGTTCTTCCATTCACCGCTGCATCGGCTGCTTTGACCATATCTTTCGGGATTCCCAGTGATGTTGCAAAGTCATTCGTGCTGCCCGCCGGAATATATCCCAAAGGCACGGTAAGCCCTTTGTGCATAATACCGCTTACCACTTCATCAAGTGTACCGTCCCCTCCGCTGCATACAACAAGATCATATTTCTCTGCGTCCACTTCCACCTTATGTATCGCATCTTCCGGTGCCTGTGTCGGGTAAATCGTTACCTCATATCCAGCTTTTACCATGGTATCCACAATATCCATCAGCTGATTTTTGATCTGTGCTTTTCCGGAAAACGGATTGAAAATAAATAGTAATGTTTTCTTTTCTTCCATACGCTCCCTACACCTGTTCTGTTATTTTGTCAGGAATTCCTCGATTGCCGCAGCTGCAGCCTCTTCGTCCTCACCCTCAGCATCGATCACAACCTCTTCTCCATTTAAAAGAGCCATACTCATCATGCCCATAATGCTTTTGACATTGACTCTCTTATTATCCCCGGATTCCATATAGATCTGACTGGAAAACTGATTTGCCTTCTGCACTAAAAGCGCAATTGGTCTTGCCTCTAAGTCGTTTTGCATGTTTACCACTACACCCTTTTTCATGATAATCTCCATTCTTGCGCTGTTTTTTGCGCATCTCAAGTTTGTGCGTTAGCACAAATCTTACGTGTGAAAAATCTTATTTTTCACACTACCCTCCATTCCTGTGCTGCTTTTTACACACTTTATGTTTATGCTCCAATACAGCAGCTACGTATCAATAATATATTTCCACATTATTCTTTTTCACGCAGCTCATCTGCAATCTCACTGATCCTGCGCAGCCTGTGGTTCACTCCCGATTTTCCGACCGGAGGATCGAGATATGTTCCCAGTTCCTTAAGCGGTGTATCCGGATACTCTAACCGCAGCAACGCCATTTCTTTTAGGTTTTCAGGCAGACTGTCTAAGCCTGCATTCTGTTTAATATATTCAATATCGCCAAGCTGTTTTACGGCTGCCGCCACAGTCTTGCTGATATTTGCCGTCTCACAATTTACCTTTCGGTTGACAGAATTTCTCATTTCTTTTAAGATACGCACATTTTCAAGATTCATCAGTGCCACATGTGCTTCCATGATATTTAACATATCCACGATCTGGGCACCTTCCTTTAAATATACGACCTGGTGTTTCTTTCGTTCTACGATCTTTGCTTCCATCTCAAAACTGTTGATTGCATCCTGAAGCTGTTTCGCCTGCGCAATTTCCCGGCAGACAATCTCAAAATGATAAGACTTATTCGGATCACTGATCGATCCACCTGCTAAAAATGCTCCCCGGATATATGCCCGCCTGCAACATGTCTGCTGCAGTAAAATACCATTTACCGTCTCTGTGATATCTGCACACCTTAAAGACTGATTCCACATCTTGATTGTCTCAAGAATGCGTTCCGGTGGCAATGTATCTATCTCTTCTATATTAACATGGAACAGCTGTGCCAGTAACAGTCCATATTTTTCCTGCAGAAGCGGATTTTCCGAATCCAGCACATCTCCCGCATCCCCGATCAGCTGCTGACGCTTTCCGTCAAAAGCAACTAACGCCGCAAGTTCAGCGATCTGACAATGTCTGCTCTTTCCACTCTGCTTTGCTAACTCCTGTTTCACTTCACTTGAAAAAGACATCTTTTATTTTCCCCTTAAAGCATCTTTGCCAATATCACGATGCTCGATTTTCAGTCCATAACCCTTTTTCCCTGACAGACGTTTGTATAATTCATTTGCCAGTGTTACAGACCTGTGTTTTCCTCCCGTACATCCTATGGAGATCACAAGCTGATTCTTGCCCTCCGTGATATAATTCGGGATCAGAAACTCTAACATATCTTCAAGTTTGTCCAAAAAAACATTTGCTTCCTGAAACTGCATGACATAATCCTGAATTTCTTTATCATTTCCGGTCTTTGCCCGTAAACCCTCCACATAATACGGGTTTGGTAAAAAACGGACATCAAATACCAGATCAGAATCGACCGGTATTCCATATTTAAATCCAAATGACAAAATCGTAATAAACAGATTCTTGTAGTCCTGATTCTGTATAAATATTTTGTCCAACTCCGCTTTTAACTCTCTCGTCAAAAGCTGGCTTGTATCTATAATATAGTCTGCGCGCTCCTTTAAAAACGCCAGACGCTTTCTTTCCTCTTCAATTCCCTTGTCCACGCGCTCGCCGCCCGCTAAAGGATGATTTCTTCTCGTTTCCTTATATCGTTTTACCAGAACAGAATCTTCGGCATCCAAAAACAGGATCTCGTATTCAACCCCATTATCCTTCATGTGGTCTAATACACCATGCAGCTCATCAAATGACTGTCCGCTTCTGATATCGATGCCGACTGCAACTTTCTGCAGTTCTGCGCTCTGTAATGTTGTAAGTTCCACAAACTTTTCCAGCAATGGGATCGGTAGATTATCCACGCAATAAAACCCAATATCTTCCATCATTTTTATCGCTGTACTTTTTCCTGCTCCCGACATTCCTGTTAAAATTACGAACTTCATCTTTTTTCTCCATTTCAAAACGCTTTGCGCGCATCCAAATCCTGTTTAAAATTCACCGATCATCTTAACTTCCGGCTCTAATCTGACACCAAACTTTTCTTCTACAATATCCGCTACATTCTGCATCAGGGTTCTTACATCTGCCGCTGTTGCATTTCCGCGGTTGATGACAAATCCACAGTGTTTTTCCGACACCTGCGCTTCTCCCACCAGATAACCTCTTAATCCCGCATCCATGATCAGTTTTCCTGCAAAATATCCTTCCGGTCTTTTAAATGTACTTCCCGCACTCGGATATTCAAGCGGCTGTTTTTCCACTCTCTGCTTCTTTAACTCCTCCATGCGGGCACGGATTGCTGTCTCTTCCCCGTGTTTCAGTTTGATCTTAGCTCCCGTTACAATGTAGCCTTTTTTTAAAATACAGCTTGTCCGGTAACCCAGTTCAAGCTCTTCTGCAGAAAGAATCTTCTCATTTCCTTCCTGATCTAAGACGGTCACGGCGGTTAAAATATCTTTCATCTCACCACCGTAAGCGCCCGCATTCATGACAACTGCACCACCGATTCTGCCCGGGATACCGGCAGCGAATTCCATACCGGTCAGTCCGTGCTCCGCAGCACGGTTTGCTGTCTTTGACAGCAGCATTCCCGCACCCACGGTGATACAGTCGTCCTCCACACAAATCTCATCTTCTTTTGACAGCATCTCGATCACAAGTCCCCGGATCCCGCGGTCGCCCACTAAAAGATTGCTCCCGTTTCCGATGACCTGATACGGGACATCATACTTCCTGCACAGACGGATGACCGCCGCAAGCTCTGTTCCCTTTGGCTGCACTAAAATATCTGCCGGGCCGCCCACACGGAATGTCGTATGTTTTTTCATCGGTTCGTCCGTAAAAATTCTGTTTTCTGCTGTGACTGCTTTAAGTTCTGTCAAAAACTGCTGATTCATGCTTTCCTCAATTCTGTGGTCTTACGCTTCTTTTAAGAATGCGACATAACCGTTATATGCTTCATATAAGTCTACTTTGCTGATGAGTTCCCACGGAGCATGCATGTTTAACACTGCAACACCGCTGTCGATAACACTCATTCCATAGTTTGCCAGAATGTATGCGATAGTTCCACCGCCACCCTGATCTACTTTTCCGAGCTCTGCCGTCTGGAATGACACATTGTTGTTATCCATGATATTTCTTAAATATCCGACATACTCTGCATTGGCATCGTTAGAGCCGGATTTCCCTCTCGCTCCGGTGTATTTGTTAAATACAAGTCCTCTTCCAAAATATGCTGCATTGCGTTTTGTCATAACAGACGGATAATTCGGATCAAATGCAGCGGATACATCCGATGAAAGTACTTTGGAGTTTTTCAGGGCACGTCTTAATTTTAATTCCGAATAATCTTCTGCTGCATTCATGACCTCTGCAACGGTATTTTCGAAGAAACGTGACTGCATGCCGCTTGCCCCGACACTGCCGATTTCCTCTTTGTCTACAAGCAGGCAGACACTCGTGATCTCCGGTTTTTCCATTGCAAGCATTGCCATAAAGGAAGGGTATGCACATACTCTGTCATCATGTCCATATCCCATGATGATGCTGCGGTCAAAACCGTAATCTCTTGCCTCTCCTGCCGGAACGACTTCGATCTCTGCAGATAAGAAATCTTCTTCCTCTATATCATATTCTTTTGCAAGGATCTTCATGATATTTGCTTTTACTTTTTCTTTTGCATCCTCTTTGTCATCGCCCGCTTCCTCTGCCGGAATACTTCCGATGATCAGATCAAGGTTCTCTCCCTCGATCACCTTCGCTGCCTTTTTCTCAAGCTGCTCTCCGGATAAATGGATCAAAAGATCGCTGACGCCAAATACCGGATCGCCCGGTTTGTCTCCGACATTGACTTTTACAACGGTACCGTCTTTTTTGGCGATCACACCGTGCAGTGCAAGTGGAAGTGTCACCCACTGGTATTTCTTGATTCCACCATAATAATGGGTGTCTAACATTGCGAAATCGGTATCCTCATATAACGGATCCTGTTTTAAATCCATACGCGGGGAATCGATATGTGCGCCAAGGATGTTCATTCCAGCCTCTAAGTCTTTCTTTCCGATCACGAACATGGCAATTCCTTTTCCCATGTTATTCGCATACACACGGTCGCCTGCTTTTAATTTTGTTCCTTTTTCTAATACTTCATCCAGATTTACAAAACCTGCTTTCTCGGCTCTTTTTGCAAATTCTGTGGTACATTCACGCTCTGTTTTGCACTCAGAAATAAATTTTCTGTAATCCTCTGCAAACTGAAATACCTCTTCTCTTTTTTTGCCTTCCGGGTATTTCTCCCATGCGTTTTTTCTTTCCATGACTGATATTGCCTCCATTTATGCTATTCTTTTGACTCCGGGCTTTTACTCATCATCGTCCGAAGATTTTTTTGTGAGATTTTCCTGCACACGGCGGTAAAGCTCCTGTGCTGCATTGTATCCCATCTTTTTCTGTCTGTGGTTGACAGCCGCCGCCTCACAGATGACGGCAAGGTTACGTCCCGGACGGATCGGGAGTGAGTGACATACTACCTTGTTGCCAAGAAACTCTGTATATTCTTCCTCTAATCCAAGACGGTCGTACTCATTTTCTTTCTTCCAGTCCTCTAACTTGATCACAAGGTCGATCTGCTGTTTTTCCTTGACACATTCTACACCAAACAGTGTTTTCACATCGATGATTCCGATACCGCGAAGTTCGATAAAGTAACGTGTGATATCCGGTGACGTTCCGATGAGTGTATGCTCATTGATCTTGCGGATTTCCACCACATCATCCGTTACAAGACGATGTCCTCGTTTGATCAGTTCGAGTGCAGCCTCACTTTTTCCGATACCACTCTCACCCATGATCAGAAGTCCTTCGCCGTAGACATCTACTAAAACGCCATGGATTGTAATACACGGTGCAAGCTGTTCATTCAGACAATAAATAAGCTCTGCCATGAATTCGGAAGTACTGCGTTTTGTGCCAAGCACCGGAATATTTTTCTCCTCTGCAATTTTCAGGAAAGAATCATCCGGCCGCAGATCCTGCAGAAAATAACACACGGAATATCATATCCCATAAATTCACTGTAAATCTTTTCACGTTTTTCCTCGTCTAACTGCTGCAGATATGTGTACTCTACCGTACCGATGATCTGAACCCTCGACTGTTCAAAGTGTTTAAAATAACCACTGAGCTGTAACGCCGGTCTGTTTACATCACTGATCATAATGCGATGTCCCTTTAATTCCATATCCGGCAGAAAATTACATAAATCCATGATCTGCGCGATCTTTGCTACTCCAACACCTTCCATATCCTTTGTCCTCTCCTAAACATATTTTTCGTAACGATTCTGACGACATTTTACCATAGATACCGGAATTCTTCAACTTGAATACCCGTGTTTATCTTCCCGGAAAAAGAATAAACTGCCCGTGCCGCCTGCTCATTCATCGACTCTGTCTTTGCGAGTTCTTCCTCCGAAGCCTCACGGATCGCCTCAAGTGACTGGAACCGGCGCATTAAGGCTTTTCTTCGTGCCGAACCGATGCCCGGAATATCGTCAAGTACGGAATGTACCTGTTCTTTGCTTCTTAAAGATCTGTGATACTCGATGGCAAAACGGTGCGCTTCATCCTGGATCCTCGTGATCAGTTTAAAGCCCTCGCTTGTCCGGTCGATCGGTATCTCTTTATTCTGATAGTATAACCCTCTGGTGCGGTGATTATCATCCTTTACCATACCGCAGACCGGAATATTTATTTTCAGTTCATCAAGCACTTTTAATGCAATGTTTACCTGTCCGCGGCCGCCATCCATCATGATCAGATCCGGAAATCTTGTGAAACTTCCATATTCCTCTGACATTTCCCGTTCTGCAAGTTCTTTTTTTTCGTGCATACCGTGCGTAAAACGTCTGGTCAAAACCTCATGCATGGATGCGTAATCGTCCGGCCCTGTGATGGTTTTTAATTTGAATTTACGATAATCACTGCGTTTTGGTTTTCCCTTTTCGTAGACGATCATGGATCCTACCGTCTCAAAACCGTTGATGTTGGAAATATCAAATGCCTCCACGCGGGAAAGTCCCTCCATCCCAGAAGATGCTCGATCTCTTTCATCGCGCCGATGGTTCTTCCCTCCTCGCGTTTGATCTTCTCGCGATCCTGGGAAAGTACAAGCTCTGCATTTTCTGCGCCAGCTCTACCAATTTTCCTTCATACCTTTTGCGGAACACGGATATAAACCCTGGCTCCTCTTTTTCGGTTAACCACTCGGCTAAGACCTCGTGATCCTCGATCTCCTCCGGCAGCATGATCTCCCTTGGAATAAACGGCGTTCCCGAATAAAACTGTTTTAAAAGTTGTTAAAATCTGGCTTTTGGTATCCTCTGTCCCGACCCTGACATAAAATGATCCCTGCCGATCAGCTTTCCGTCACGGATGAAAATACCTGCACCACGGCATCCCTGTCATCCGATGCAAGCGCGATGATGTCTTTATCCTCACCGTCGGTATGCGTGATCTTCTGTTTCTGCGCGATCTGGCGCACACTGCCTAAAAGCTCCCGGTATTCGATTGCCTTTTCAAATTCCAGATTTTCGGATGCCTCGTTCATTTTCTTCTAAGGATTTTAAGATCGGTGCATAGTTTCCATTTAAAAATTCGACGGCAGCATCGATCCTTTCCCGGTATTCTTCCCTGCTGATATAACCCTGACAGGGTGCCTGGCACTGATGGATATGGTAATTTAAACACGGGCGCTCTTTGCCGGTATCTCTCGGCAGTACACGGTTACAGGTACGAAGCTGGTAAAGCTTATTGATCAGCTCGATCGTATCTTTACTGCCCCGCACTGGTGTATGGCCCAAAATATCTCGATTTGTCTTTTTCTGCTGACGTGAAAGAGTACCCGTGGAAATCCTCACCGACCGTCACACGGATATAGGGATAAGTCTTGTCATCGCGCAGCATGGTATTGTATTTTGGACAATGTTCCTTGATCAGGTTGCACTCCAACACAAGCGCCTCTAATTCCGAGTCCGTAATAATATACTCGAAACGTGCGATCTGTTTTACCATCTGTGCCTTTTGATGCCCTCATCATGACTCGGCTGGAAATACTGGTGTACTCTCTTTCGTAAACTGACAGCCTTACCGATATAGATGATCGCATCGTGGCTGTCATGCATAATATAAACTCCCGGCTGATCCGGGTTTTTTAATTCTTCTGCGATGTTAAACATGAAACCTCATTCCTGCTCTGATCGTTCTGTTTATACTTATCCTGCTGATATTTATCTTATTTTTCAGCTTTTATTTCTGATACTTCTGCAGCGAAGCCTCTGCTGCGTTATTTCTGGTGTTCCTCATGTGCTGCTGTCTGATCGTCTACGACCTGATCAATAAAACTGCCCTTTTCCAAAGATACAGTATTCTGATCTTCCGCTGCACGTGAAGTTTCTGCTTCTGCCTGATTTTTATTTCTGTCTGTCCTTCCGTTTTTGCATGTTCTTCTGTTTTCGCCTGCTCTAACGCATTTTAGCATCCTCTGCCTGCTCGAAGAATGTTTTTCTCCTCTTCTTCCGGCTCCGGGATTCCTTTTAATTCACGGAAAATCTTCATAAATTCTTTTCCGGTGATCGTCTCATGCTCGTAGAGATATCCTGAAATCTTGTCGAGAACCTCCCTGTTTTCTTCAAGCATGCGGTATGCTTCATCGTAGCTGTTGTTGATGATGGAAAGTACTTCCTGATCGATCTGTGCTGCAGTCTCCTCACCACAGATCAGTCCTGCACGGTTGTCTAAGTACTGGTTCTCAACCGTTGCCAGACACATCATACCAAATTTATCGGACATACCGTACTGTGTGACCATCGCTCTCGCGATCGAAGTCGCACTCTCGATATCGTTGGCTGCACCGCTCGTCGCAGAACCAAATACCAGCATCTCTGCCGCACGGCCTGCCATGTAGGTTGTGATCTTTGCAAGCAGTTCATCTTTGGTCTGTAAATATTTTTCTTCTTCCGGTGTCTGTAATGTATATCCAAGTGCGCCCATGGTACGCGGTACGATTGTGATCTTCTGTACCGGCTCGGTATTTTTCTGCAGTGCAGTTACCATTGCATGACCGACTTCGTGATAAGATACGATCTTGCGCTCCTTATCGCTCATGATGCGGTCTTTCTTCTCTTTTCCACCGACCGCAACAAGCTCAAATGCATCAAACAGATCGGACTGGTTTACAAACTTTCTGCCATTTTTTACTGCGTTGATGGCAGCCTCATTGATCATATTGGCAAGATCGGAACCTACAAGTCCTGCCGTTGCAAGCGCAAGTGCATCAAGGTCTACGGTCTCATCCATCATGACATCTTTGGAATGAACCTTTAATGTCTCTAAACGTCCCTTTAAGTCCGGTTTATCGACAATGATACGACGGTCAAAACGTCCCGGACGGAGTAACGCTTTATCAAGTACCTCCGGACGGTTGGTCGCTGCTAAGATCAGAAGTCCCTTGGATGTATCAAATCCATCCATCTCTGCCAGTAACTGGTTTAACGTCTGCTCACGCTCGTCATTACCGCCGTAACGTGTATCACGGCTCTTACCGATCGCATCGATCTCATCGATAAAGATGATACATGGTGCCTGTTTCTGTGCTTCTTTAAACAGGTCACGCACACGGGATGCTCCGACACCGACAAACATCTCCACAAAATCAGAACCTGCCAGTGAGAAGAACGGAACCTTCGCCTCACCTGCAACTGCTTTTGCAAGCAGTGTCTTACCGGTACCAGGAGGTCCGACTAAAAGTGCACCCTTCGGCAGTTTTGCACCGATCTCGGAATATTTCTTCGGGTTATGCAGGAAATCAACAACCTCCTGTAAGGATTCTTTTGCCTCGTCCTGTCCGGCTACATCCTTAAATGTAACACCCGTCTGTTTTCCACGTAAACTTTCGCATTGCTCTTGCCAACACCCATGGCACCGCCGCCCATACGCTTCATCAAAATCCGAGCAGTACCCAGATCAGTACTAACGGGATCAGATAACTTAAAATACTGTAAATCCAGGTGGAAGTGTTGTCCGGGATTACTCCGTAAATTTCTACGCCTTTTTTTTAAAAGCGGAATCAGATCCTCATCCGCCACGCGTCCGCAGTAATAGGTCGGCTGGTACGGACTCTTGTCCTTTGTCACCGGTGTGATGTCGATCTCATACGATCCGATCTCTACGGATTTGACTTCACCTGCTTCCACTTTTTCCAGAAATTGCGAATAGGAAATCTCCTGGGTGCTCATCTGTGAAAAGCGGTTCGACACCATGCTCATGATAAATAACACGATGAGAGAAACCAGAACAAATGCCATGATAAGCTGTCCGTTATGGTTGTCCTTTCCACCATTGCCGCCGTTATTTCCATTGCCACCGCCGCCATTACCGCCGTTATTATTATAATTATTATTTCCATTATTGTAATTATTTGGTCCCTGGTTATCCATAATCTATCCTTTCCAAACATCTGCAGTATCTGCTGCATCTGGATTTTATCTGATATTCGTCAATATCTTCTTTATTATATTGAAAACAACACGCAAAAGCAATACACAGTTCATGAACTTTGATGTGTTTTCTAAATTATTTCTAAATTCACTTTTATCTTTTTAAGTTATGCTGGATTTTGCGTAAACTTAGTTGTATACTATATGGGTTATAAAATACGTGAAATATTTTTAAATTTACTATAATTATGAGGAGGAAAACCCTATGCCTGTAAAATATGTCTTTGTCACCGGCGGTGTCGTTTCCGGTCTTGGTAAAGGTATCACGGCTGCTTCTCTTGGAAGATTATTAAAAGCCCGTGGATACAAAGTGACCATGCAGAAATTCGATCCGTATATCAATATCGATCCGGAACCATGAACCCGATCCAGCATGGTGAAGTATTCGTTACCGATGACGGTGCAGAAACAGACCTGGACTTAGGACATTATGAACGTTTTATCGATGAAAGCCTAACAAAAATTCCAATGTGACCACCGGTAAGGTTTACTGGTCTGTGCTCCAGAAAGAGCGCCGCGGCGATTTCGGCGGAGGTACTGTTCAGGTGATCCCGCATATCACCAATGAGATCAAGAGCCGTTTTTACCGCAATTTCACTTCCGATGAGACACATATCGCGATCATTGAGGTCGGCGGTACTGTCGGAGATATCGAGAGCCAGCCGTTCTTAGAGGCGATCCGCCAGTTCCAGCATGAGGTCGGACACGAAAACGCGATTCTGATCCATGTCACACTGATCCCTTATATCAAGGCTTCCGGTGAGCTTAAGACAAAACCGACACAGGCAAGCGTCAAAGAACTTCAGGGAATGGGTATCCAGCCGGATATCATCGTCTGCCGCTCCGAGCACGAACTTGATCAGAGCTTAAAAGACAAAATTGCCCTGTTCTGTAACGTACCAAACGGCAACGTACTCCAGAACCTTGACGTTGAGTATCTTTACGAGGCACCTCTTGCCATGGAAAAGGAAAATCTTGCCAAGGTTGCATGTAAGGCCCTGCATTTAGATTGCCCGGAACCGAATTTAAAAGACTGGGAAGCCATGGTAGATTCTCTCCGCCACCCGAACAAAGAAGTAAAATTGCTTTGGTCGGAAAATATATTGCACTGCATGATGCATACATCTCTGTTGTGGAGGCATTAAAACACGGCGGAATTGCTGAGCGCGCTACCGTCGATCTCCACTGGATCGATTCTGAGACATTAAATGATGACAATGCAAAGAACTGCTCGGCGATATGGCAGGTATCATTGTTCCGGGAGGATTTGGTTCCCGCGGTGTCGAGGGTATGATCTCCGCAGCAAAATACGCAAGAGAAAACAACGTTCCATACCTTGGTCTCTGCCTTGGTATGCAGGTAGCCATCATTGAATTTGCAAGACATGTCTGCGGATTCCATGATGCACACAGTGTGGAGCTTGACCCGAACACCACACATCCTGTCATCGCACTGATGCCGGATCAGAATGGTGTGGAGGATATCGGCGGTACCTTAAGACTTGGCTCTTACCCATGTGTGTTAGATCCAACCTCTAAAGCCCGCGAGCTTTACGGTTCTGAAGAGATCCATGAGAGACACCGTCACCGTTACGAAGTCAACAATGATTTCCGTGCAGCACTTACCGAGGGCGGCATGAAACTCTGCGGTACCTCCCCGGATGGAAGAATCGTTGAGATGATTGAAATTCCGGATCACCCGTGGTTCCTTGCAACACAGGCTCATCCGGAATTCAAATCCAGACCGAACCGTCCACATCCGTTATTCAAAGGTTTTGTGGAAGCCGCTGTAAAGAACAGCATGAAATAAATTTTAAACGCAAAGCTGACTTGCCGGTTTGCCCGGCAGTCAGCTTTTTTAATAATAATAAAATGTTCGTGCAACGTGCATTCTGTTATTTATTTTCCAAAGTAAGCATCCACTCCATCGGCGATTCCCGATGCGATCTTCTGCTGATAATCGTCAGTCGCCATTTTAAGATCCTCATCCGCATTGGTCATGTACCCCATCTCAACGATCGTGACCGGAATCTGACACCAGTTGATACCGCTCATCGTATCTGTCTCCCAGACACCCTCACTTTTTGCACCGGTTGCCGCACACAGGGAACCTATGATGCAGTCGGAAAGTTTTCTTGAGTTCTGATAAATATTGGAGCAGTACGGGTTTGCTGCGGTCGGACAGATCGTCATCGCTCCGTTTGCCGCAGAGTTGGTACTTCCATTTGCATGAATGCGGATAAATGCTGCCGCATGATTATTATTGGCAACTGCCGCACGCTCGGAATTGCTGATATTGACATCATTGGTCGTCCGGATCATCAACACCTGATAGCCGCGCGCCGTAAGTTCCTGCTGCAGCTTTAAAGATACCTGAAGTGTCAGTTCGTATTCCGCAAGCCCGCTCGCCACACCTGTTGTACCGGAAGCAACTTTCGCTTTTGTCTCAGATGCGCCTGGCCCGATCGGCTCTTTTTCGTTATTTCCTTTTGCCTGATGTCCGGCGTCGATCACAACCAGATTACCGGAAATGTTTGTCTGGGCTGTATCTGTCTGCGTGTTTTCCATCTCAGCAGACTGTTCTGTGCCAGTCTGGGGATTTCCAGCCTCAGCAGACTGCTCTGTGTCCGCAGTCTGTGATGATGCACTCTCCTGCTCGAATCTGCTTCTCCCTTAATCACCTCTGTTGTAATGATTTCTTCTGTTTCCCGGGTCTCCGTTGGTGCCAGTTCTGCCGGCTCTGTTTCTTCCGTCTGCTCTGTTTCCTGTGTTTTTGTCTGTGCAGTTTCTGTCGCTTCTGTCATGATCTGCTCCGACTCTGCCTCTGTCTGTTCTTGTGTTTCTGTGACATTTTTCTCTTCAGCAGACACCTGGGCAGATCCGTTTTCATCCGCTTTGCTGCCACATCCCGTCATAAAAGACGCCCCCGCCAGTATCGTACATAACAATAACGCCAGTAATCTTTTCTTCTTTTTTATATTGCCCAAACTCATATATTTCTCCATTCTTTTTGCTTATTATCTGTCTTCAATATTACATCTGATGCCTTACCACCGCATACTCATCATCCAGCTGGTAGTACGGACACTCTTTATAATGTCCCTGCATCAGGCGCGCAGCATCATCCTCGTCCATATCCACTTCGCAGTAATATTCCTCATCATCTTCATCGTATACATTGTATACACAACTGTCACAGCTCGTCATAACATCCTCCAATTCTTATTGCCGTATTTTCCATATCCTGTCTGCTGCTTATCTTTCACTTCCGACTCTTCCGCAGAACATTATCTCCATGTTGAGATCACTTCGTCATAAAGCTGTTCTAAAAATTCTTTCAAAAGTGTGCGCTGGGTATCCCAGTATTTCTCAGTGATCTCGTCTCCGTCCGGTGTGTTTTCCGTCACATCCATAACTGCATCTAAGATCTCCGGGTTCAGATCATCCATCGCCTCCTGCACGGCAGCCTCAAAATCACAATACGCCTCACTGGTCAGGTATAGGATGAAATTCTCGCGGTTTAAATTTCTTGCCTCATAACTTCCGGTAAAAATATCATTTCCCACCGATGCGATCTGTTCGAACTCTTCCTTTACCGTTGTATAGTCAACCGGGCAGTAACTCTCCGTAAAAAATTTATCAAACACTTCTTTGTCAATCTTTTGTTCCATGCTGTTATCGTCTCCTTGCATTTTTTGCGTTCCCATGTTATTTTAGCATAGAAACCTTTCACAGAAAAGACCGCATATCTGCGGTAATCATGGGCAACCCACTACACGGGCAAACCGTTTACCATAATATAGAAGAAACGAGGTTTATTATGACTGAATATCAAAATCTTCCAAACGATCCTGCTATGCTTTTAAGTTTCGTCAATACACAGCTCCGCGACAATTATCCGTCTTTTTCTGAGTTTGTTGCCGCATTTCATGTAGATGCCGATGCGATCACTGAAAAATTAAAAATGATCGATTACGAATATGACGAAACCCAAAATCAGTTTGTATAACATTTATTCCGGTACTTCATCATTCAGATATTTTCTGACACGCTTCCAATTCGGATAAAACTGTGTCATATAGCCCCAGAACACGGCATTATGACTCGGTTCTAAAATATGTGTCAGCTCATGCACGACCACATACTCCAGGCACTCCGGCGGCTTTTTCGCCAGTGCGAGATTGATATTGATGTGGTGTGTCCTCACATTGCAGGAACCCCAGCGTGTTTTCATCTTGCGTATCGTAACACCGGATGCCTTTACGCCCATGACGGGTTCCCATTTTGCAATCAATTTTTCCACGTCTTTTTTCAAAAGCAGTTTCTGCTGTTTTAATTCCGCTTCGCTTAATTGTCTTACTTCCCTGCGTCCCTCTTTCGCACGCAGATATTTTTCCCTGTAAACCCGGATCCAGTCGATCCGCTCCTTTGCAAAACGGTAAATCCGCTCGTCGCTCATCTGATGCGGCGCCGAAATGCGCACACTTCCATCCTCTTTACTGATACGCAGATACATATTTTTCATGCGTTTTTTCGTCACAATGATCGGGATTTCTTCTATCGTGAAACTGTATGTTTTTTCTCTCATATCCGGCCTTTCTGATAATTTTCTGAATTTTAATATGATTCGATTATCAAAAAATGAAATCCACCTTTTGATAATCGAATCCCATAAATGAAGAAACCCCGGTAACATCGCTGTTCCGGGGTTCCTCCGAGGAGTTTAGTTATGAAAATGTTAATCTATATAAAGGAAATTGCGTCGAAAGAATTGTCGGGATGTACAGCCTTTATTCTATACAACCTTGTTTAACAACCCGCCTGGGTAAGCGTTGTTAACTTCTTTCGATGGTTACAGTATACGGAAAAAATATGTCTTAAGTGTGACGATTTTCGAAAAGATTTATAAAAATCCTTATTTTTGTTTTTATATTTTATTTATAAATACAATTCTTTCCACATGATAATTTATGTTATAATAAAATCCTAATGTAACAGACAGGAGGACTTTATATGACCGAAACACCTTTATTTGAAAACCGGAGATACTGCGAAGAATGTCACTGTCTTCTTCCCACATCCTACGAGGGAACATTGTGTCCCCGCTGTTTAGAACAGGAACTTTTTCATCAGGTAAAAGAATATATTCAGACAAACAACGCCACCGCTTATGATGTTGCAACACATTTTCATCTGCCGCTCAGCCGCATTAAAGAATGGATTGATGACGGGATGATCGAATACAAAGACATTCCCGGCCACAAACTTTAAATGACTATTTCAAAAATCCATTGATAATCTGTTCTTCCGCTTCTTTTTCTGTAAGTCCAAGTGTCATCAGCTTGATCAGCTGCTCTCCGGCTATTTTTCCGATAGCAGCTTCATGGATCAGATTTGCGTCAATATTGTTGGCAGTCAGCTGCGGACTTGCAGTCACACAGGCGTTATCCATAATGATGGCATCACATTCACTGTGTCCTGCACAGGCTGCATTACCATTCATAACGGAGAAAAATTCCTGTTTTGATTCCCCTTTTGCAACAGAACGTGACACCAGATTCACACTGGAATTATCCCCGTTAATATCCACATGAAAATCTGTCTTCGCGTACTGTTTTCCGTGTGTCATGATCTTCTCATGAATTTCTAAAGATGCATTTTCTGCAAGATCACCTTTTGTCACACGGACTGTGGAATCAATCCCTTTGATCTGGGTCGTCTCCATCTCCATATGTGCCCCCTCTTTTAAGTGCACAATGGTCTGCGGATTCATGATATTCTCTCCGTTGCCGTCACCCTCGCCGTAATGGCGCTCAATGTAGCGGACCTTTGCATTTTTTTCCAGATAAAACGTATGCACACCGTCATGTTTGGAGGTATCTACACCACAGTTATGGATTCCGCATCCTGCCACAATCGTGACATCTGCACCCTCACCGATATAAAATCATTGTAAACGCATTCCTGCATTCCACTCTCACTCAAAAGAACCGGAATGTGTACACTCTCGTTGACCGTTCCCGGTTTGATGATAATGTCGATTCCATCCTTATCAGTCTTTGTTACAATATCAATATTTGCAGTTGTATTTCTTCCGAGTTTGGTTCCGTTGGCACGAATGTTATAGGCACCCTCCGGGATCTCGTGCAGTCCTGCCACCTGCTCTAATAAATTTTTCTGTATTAAATCCATTTTATCCTCACTTCCTCATACTCATACATTACAGCTTGCTGGTCAGTGTCTCACAGGCCCTGCTGTATGAAGCAGTTCCGGAAGTACTTCTTCCTTGGTTCCGATTGTCTTAACCTGTCCGTTTGCGATCACCACGATCTTATCTGCAATGTCTAAAATACGCTCCTGATGTGAAATGATAAGAATCGTTCCCTGAATCTCATCACGCATTTTTCAAATACCTTGATCAGACTGTTAAAACTCCAGAGATCGATTCCCGCCTCAGGCTCATCAAAATGGAAAGCTTTGTTCCGCGTGCCGTGATCATCGCGATCTCAATACGCTTTAACTCACCGCCGGAAAGACTGCCATTGATCTCACGGTCAATATACTCTCTCGCACACAGACCAACCTCCGATAAGATCTCACAGATCTCATTCACCGTCATCGTTCTTCCTGCTGCGATTGTGATCAGATCTTTGACTGTCAGTCCTTTAAAATGTACCGGCTGCTGAAATGCATAGCTGATGCCATGTTTTGCACGCTCGGTAATATCAAGTTCTGTAATATCCTCTCCATCTAAAATGATCTGACCGGATGTCGGCTTGATGATTCCGGCAATGATCTTTGCAAGTGTGGACTTTCCTCCACCGTTCGGTCCGGTGATCGCCACAAAATGCTCATCGATCGTAAGGCTGACATCTTTTAAGATCTCTTTGTTGTCCTGATTGTCCTCTACCTCATAAGTGATATTTCTTAACTCTAACATTTCTTCCTCCGTCTGCGTTTCGCCGCTTATCTTACCACGGAACGCGGATATTTTACCATAACTTCATTGAGCATCTCATCATCCGGCTCAAACTCATAACGCACAAGTCCTTTTTCGCCCTTTGCGATCAGCTCATACACCTTTGCCTCCGGGTCACCGGAAGTCAGATTTTTATATGCCAGATTCTTGTCATTTTCGTATTTGTATACGCTTCTGTCACCTCTTGGAGCAAATCCAAGTACATCATCCATCTGCACGCTGCCGATGGCTTTACGTTTGCTTTTTGCCTTGATCCGTGCAAAGCGGAGCTCTCCATCATAATAGGTATATTCGTACTCTATATCCGAACGAAATGCCTGAAAATACCATACCAGTGCAAATGCGATTCCCGGGATCAGAAAAATAAACGGATTCACAAATGTAGCCAGCAAAAACATCAGGCAGGCAAGGATAAACCATGCTGTAGTTAACATTTTTTTGGAACCTGTTTTCTTTTTCGGAACGATCACTAATTTCTCATGCATATAATCTTCTCCTGTTTTCTTATATTTACCTGTTTTTTGACATACAGGTCATACTTCCCATTCTATCATGTAACAACTTGTCAGGCAAGGGCTGTCCCTCCATTCTCTGCATAAATACAGGAAATTTTATACATTTTTTATTTTTCTGTACATCGCACCTGTTATCGTGTAAAATAAAAGCAAATAGTTTTTTCGTAATTTTTCGCAGTGTTGTAACACGTTTTTTACACACAATAACTTTTTATCATGGAGAATAAAAAAATGATCAATTATCACTATGAAAAAGATGCATTTTCCACATTTCAGGAAGGAATCCGCCGTGAATGGGCGCTGACCAACGGCATCGGCGGTTATGCCGGAAGTTCCCTCATCGGTGCTCACAACCGGACGCATCAGGGTTATCTGATCGCGAGTCTCCACCCGCCGATCGAGCGCTATCTTGTTTTTTCCAAGATCAATGAATCTCTGTCCGTATTTGCAGCAGAAAGCACTGGCAGTTCTGACGAAAAATTTCATCCCATTACGGACACGTTAAAAAAAGGATCTGTTCCAGCTGTATCTGCAGTGTATAACCTTGAGACTTCACAGCATAAGAAAAATGGCGAAACCTGTTACACACAGGGGCAGGAATATCTCGTCTCTTTTTCTTATGACGGAAGTGTTCACTACACATACCAGGCGGGCGATATCACGATGAAAAAACATATCTGCTTAAAACATGGTGCCAATGTGTGTGCCATTGCCTATGAAATCGAAAATAATGGTCCGGATGCTTCTCTCACACTGGTTCCGCTTTTTAATTTCCGTGAACACAGTGCATCCAGCCGCCCGGAAGATTTTCATTTTCGTACTTCCCTGATCGACAATTCACTCTGCCTGATCCCGGAAAGCCATCCTGATACTGCCATTTTGTTCCAGACCAGTGAAGGTATTTTTTCCGACCATACGCCTATGTTCGATATTGACATGCAGCTTCAGACCGAAGTCGATCTTGAGACGGACGGACTCGACTGTCATTATTGTCCACATGAAGTCACTGTTTTTCTTCCGGCGAAAAGCCACAAACAGATTTCCGTGCTCTGTTCCGTGATCGCTGCCGATGAAACATTTACAGATATCACGGCAGATACCGCTTTTGACATTTTAAAAGAACGGGAAAAGTATACAAAATCACTCTACGAAACGGCAGGTATCCACGATGATTTTGCAGATCGCCTGGTTCTCGCCGCTGATCAGTTTCTCTGTGACCGTGCTTCCACCGGCTATAAAACCGTGCTTGCCGGGCTTCCATGGTTTACGGATTGGGGCCGTGACACGATGATCGCATTTACCGGACTGACGCTCTGCACCGGGCGCAGAAAAGATGCAGAGGAAATCCTTTTAACTTTTTCCAAATACATCCGTCACGGGATCGTGCCAAACATGTTCCCGGATGACAATGCCGCTCCGCTTTATAATACAGCGGACGCTTCCCTGTGGTATTTTTATGCAGTATGGCAGTATCTGCAGTATTATCCGGATACCGCTGCCAATGCGTTTGTACAGGAAAATATTTATCCTCATTTGAAGGAAATCATTTCCGCTTACAAAAACGGCACAGATTTCAGTATTTATATGGAGGAGGACGGTCTCATCCATGCCGGAAGCGGTCTTGACCAGATCACCTGGATGGACGTGCGTGTCGGTGACTGGGTTGCCACCCCGCGCCACGGAAAACCGGTGGAGATCAATGCGCTCTGGTATAATGCGCTGAAGGTCATGGAGGAACTTGCCCGGCGGTATGAGGGAGACGATGTTTTGGTTACTGGCGGTTCTGCCACGAGTTCCAGCAGTGAGGTTTCTGTTGCTGGTGCTGCCACGGGGTTGGACAGTCATGTTATGACCTCTCACGACTACGCCGCACTTGCGGAACTTGTAAAAGCATCGTTCTGCAGGAAGTTCTGGTGGGAAGAAAAGGGCTGTCTTTACGATGTCGTGGACGGGGATGAGCCGGATGACCATCTTCGCCCAAACCAGATCTATGCGGTGTCACTGCCTTTTACCATGTTATCGAAGGAGCAGGAAGCAAAAATCGTCGCATTTGTCAAAAAATATCTTTATATAGGCTGCGGACTTCGCTCTCTCACCAGTGACCATGCGGACTATCACGGCATTTACTGTGGTTCCCTGCCAAAACGCGACGCCGCCTACCACCAGGGCACGGCATGGGGATTTCTGCTCGGCGGTTTTCTGTCCGCCTATGCCAAAGTCCACGATCACTCGCTGGAATGTACCAAAGAGCTGCTTTCCCTGCTCGGGCCGGTGCGTCATCATCTGACCGACAATGGCTGTATCGGCTCGATCTCCGAAATTTTCGACGGGGATGCACCTCACAATCCAAGAGGATGCTATGCGCAGGCATGGAGCGTCGGCGAGACACTGCGTGCTTATATGCAGGATGTGCTGCCGTATATGTAACTTCCGTCCTGCTATCCTGCTATACGCATGATATACAAATGTATTGACATGCGTTACCGTATAATATAATCTCTCGACAGCAAGGTCAAAAAACATATTACTTTACAATTTAACTGATGCACACAATGGGTGAAACCTCGGTATTTAAATCTGGTTTCACCCATTTTTTCTAACTATTTAATGACTTTCTATTGATTTTGGGCGAAATCTTCCTTTTTCTACTCATTTCGCCCTGGTTTTTCCGATTCTGTGGGTTATTCTGATTGATTTCACCTCTATTTCACCCATTCTACCCCATATTGAAGTATATTCCCGTAAAAACCGGACGAAATCCCTTTGTAATGTGCAGTTTTCGCCCATTCTGTTTCAAACTAAACGAATTGGGTTTACGTTACTTTTATTTTTGTGCGCTGCGCTGGCAATGTGGCATATGCTTGCTCTAAAATGACCCGTCTATGTTTTCCTAATTATTGCGAAAATTCATATTATTAAAAAAATTTGCATTTTCTGCTTGACAGCAAAGCCATTTTCCTTTAAAATAAGTTTTGTTGTGAGACGCCCAGTTAGCTCAGTTGGTAGAGCAGAGGACTGAAAATCCTCGTGTCTCTGGTTCGATTCCGGAACTGGGCATTAGAGCAGAAACAACAGTTTCTGCTCGGCAGTATTCAATTTCATACATCTTATGCGGGTGTAGTTCAATGGTAGAACACCAGCCTTCCAAGCTGGATACGTGGGTTCGATTCCCATCACCCGCTCTCTGTTACAGGTATTAAAACTGAGTTCCGATGGAACTCAGTTTTTTTAGTATCTGTTATGAGGTGGGGGATTGCACCCGCTTTTTTGTTGCGATGATTAAAAAAACGAGTTCCTAATGGAGCTCGTTTTTTTTAATATTTGCACCTGCTTTTCCGTTACCGCATCATCTAACCAGGTCACATCTGTCACACCGTCGATTTCTCCTAACTTTTCCTTATAAGAAAGCGCCTCCGGCACCGTGACATTGTAGATCAGGACCCTTGCATTTGGGATGCCTCCGTCAAATTCGTCTTCCATGACATCGAGTGCCACCGTCGACGGGGAATCCTCCGGCAGATAAGAGTTCATATCATAGTTGACTGATACGAACTTCTGCGCCATCGCACAAATGACTGCTATTCCAATGAATACTGCAAAAATGATTTTACGATGACGGATCACCAATTCATAAAACTTTTCTACATGCTTTCTCCTTTTTCAAAAAACCTTTCAAACGTTTTCTACTGCTCTCCCTGTATCCTTTTTTCTGATCCCTGCTTTTTCAGTAGATTTTCATTTGTTTTATTTCTGACGGTTGTTTTATAATTGACAACTATTCGTTTTCTGTATCATAATAACAAATCGTTTTTTTCAACGTACAATTGCAATGTATATGATAGTTATTTGACAAAAACAGAATAATTGTCTTTTATTTTTCGAAAGGACGGAATAATTATGGAAGAAAAAACAGATTTAAGAATCCGAAAACCCTACAAGGCACTGTGTGATGCCTTTGTAACTATTTTGGAGAAAAAAAGATTTGACGATCTGACTGTGAATGAGCTTTGTGATGAGGCAATGATCCGGTGCGCCACGTTCTATAAACATTTTGCAGACCAGTATGATTTCTTTTCTTTTTTTATCCGCCAAAAGCAGGATCAGTTCATCTCACAGGCAAAAGAGGAAACTCCCCCCAACGGAATTTATGCTTACACGCTCTACCTTACTCAAAGGTCCATACTCTATTTTAAGGAGCACGAATCACTGATCCAGAATATTTTAAAAAAGCGACATGTCCGCCTCACCGCTTGATATTTTTAATGAAGAAATACACTCTAACATCTTAAGTAATCTGAAAGAACACCAACAACGCGGCTGCACCTTTTCCGTATCCCTGGAACTTCTCGCCTCGTTTCTTTCCGGCGGCATTTTTTCCACGATCCGTAACTCCGTCTTGCAGCCGCAATTATTTAATACCGATACGATCATGGAAAATATGTCAAAAGTGCTGACCTGTTTAGAAACACTGACGGACCAGAGTACAGAAAATTTTTAGTTACTGCTCCCGCATATAGTGTAAACAGTAACATTTTTTAGAAAAACTTCACAAATTGGCACTTTTTTCATTTTTTTATATATGTTATGCTAGTGGAAATATGACAAATATTTAGAATTGGAGAAATACCATGGAAAAAAAGACAGATTTTAAAGCACTTTCGAACAAGGCAAAAGTTCAGTATATCTGGGACTATTACAAACTGCATATTTTATTTGGAGGTGTCATTGCTACGATCGTGATTGGTCTGGGATATCATTTTATTACTTACCGCAAGCCGGTACTCAGCGTCATCATGATCAATGTCCAGACAACCAGTGAAAATGCCGAGGCTGCGTTTGACGAATTTTCTGATGCTGCCGGTTATGACCCAAAACAGCAGCCAATCGATGTCTCCGCAAATTTACAGTTTTCCGATGATCCAAATGCAACAACGGACTACAACGACTACATGGTACTTTCCACGATGATCGGTGCCGGCGGCGAGGATCTGTTTTTCGGTACAGGAAGTGTTTACACCGATTATGCCGAAGAAGGTGCGCTGATGGATCTGCGCACCTATGTTTCGGATGATGTGTTAGAAAAATATAAAGATCATCTGATCTACTCCACCGATGATGGCGAGTCAGAGTCCTATCCATGTGCGATCGAACTGACCGATAATCGGTGGATCCAGAAATATGGCATTTATGACAGCTGCTACTTTGGTGTTTTCAGCCGCTCCGAGCAGAAAGATTACTATACGAAATTTGCGGATTTCCTGCTGAACTACTAATTGGATTGGCAGGCACATTACTGCCTGCTCTGTCCGTAATTTCTTAAATCTGCCCGGCACAGCCTGACATATTATTTCACTATCACCACCGAATATCCCGGCATTGTCAGTGTTCCATCCTGGAGCACTGCCTCTTCTGTGCCCGTCAGCAGCACTCCACCAATTTCAAGCTCACTTCCGCTCTTTTCTCCAACTGTAACTCCGGATAAATCTACATCCGCACTCTCCGGAGCAAGATTGTAAACCAGAAGTATTTCCGAATCACCATATGTTTTCTTTATGACGCATACCTTGTCATCTGAAATATTCTCCTCAAACTTTACTGTTCCACGGGCTATTTCCGGGTACTCATTGCGGAGTTTTATCGTCTGTTTTACAAACTGGTAAATAGAGTTTCCATCTTCCTCCTGTGTTTCGAGCGCACCGTATTTCATTTTTATGGTATCCATATCAGCAGGTCCCTTGCACATTCCATCGACTGCGCTATCTTCGCTCCAATACATCGGTGCACGCTTATTTTCATCCTTACCGGAACCCTTCATGCCCAGTTCCTCTCCATAATACAGAAAAGCACTTCCAGACATCAACAGATTCATTGTCTGCGCGATCTTTGTCTGTTTTTCACTGTCATCCCCAGAATAATAACCTGCGCCTCGTGCCATATCATGATTTGTGTAAAATGGTGCATCGATATAGCTGTCACTGTACTGGGAAAGATTATCCTGTAGATTTACCAACGCCTTTCCATAGGAAGATGCCGAACCATTTTTAAGCACGGAAGTGATCGTTCCGGTGCTGTCCGCAAAAGAAAAATCAAAACAGCTGTCAATACCACTCTCATAGTATTTTGCGTAGGTATTCTGATCCGTCCAGACCTCTGCCACGATATAGGCATCCTCTTTTTTCTCTTTTACCATGGAATGAAACCATGATAACACTTCCACATTTTTATCCACACTTCCGCTGTAATACTCTTTTGCCGCATCCAGGCGGAATCCGTCCACCCCCAGATCAAGCCAGAAGTCTACGATCTTGTCAAATTCATCACGGACTGCCTGACTGCCAAGGTTTAAATCCGGCATCTCGCTCCAGAACTGTGCCTCATAATACCAGTCTGTACCATCGAGCTTACTGTAACCGCCCTGCATTTCCTTAGAAAAATTATAGTAATCCACATAAGGACACTCCGACGCATCCGGCTCTGCTCCCTCCGGCAGGTTTTTCAGGTAATCTGCTGCCGTTTTAAACCATTCATGCTGGGAGGAAGTATGGTTCATGACAAGATCGATAATGACATTGATTCCCCTCTCATGGCATGCCGCGATCAGATTTTTAAAATCGTCCATCGTACCGTATTCCGGGTCAATATCACAGTAATCCGTCACATCATATTTATGGTAGGTTGTCGATGGCATGACCGGCATCAGCCAGATTCCGTTACATCCAAGATCCGTATCTGTCGCCGGATCACCGTCATTGATATAATCTAACTTTTCTGTCAGACCATTCAGATCCCCGATGCCGTCCCCGTCGCTGTCAAAAAAGCTGTACACAAACACCTCATACCAGGTACGGTAATTATCATCAATGATCTGTTCATCCCCGGTATTGACTTCCTGCATCAGAGAAAGGGCGGTCACTCCCCCCTCCTTCGTGTCAGCATCTGCATTTTCATCCTGCCTGGCAGAAGCTATGGCTTGACCCGCAGAACTTTCCGTCGCCATTCCATTCGAATTATCCACAGCATTCCCTGATGAAGCTGTCCCATTTCCACATCCCCCTGCGGAAACTATCAACATACCGGCTAAAACAGCCGCAATGATTCTCTTTTTCATCTCAGTCCTCATTTCTGCGCATATATGCCTGCGCTTTTTCAATTATGTTAAAGTCACAATAGTGCACCCAAGCTTCCTGATTGCACTATTTGACCTCAGCATCCTTCAACTACTCTATTAGAATAAAGAAGTCGCTTGCGACTCTTTCGCGCTCGAGCGGTGCTGTTTACAGCTAACTTCTGCTCCGCGAGATGCGCATCCTGCCCGGAGGGCTTTTAAATTCATAGGACGCAATTTCCTATGACTTTAAAAAGAGAGCAGAAACAAACCGTCCCTGCTCTCCCGGCAGACTCCCCATCTGCCCAATGACACACCAAAATGTGCCCTCATATTCCATTTGTATCCTGTGGATCAGCCCTTGACAGCTCCGGTCATACCTTCCACATAGAACTTCTGTGTCATTAAGAACAGAATTGCAATCGGGATCGATACGACAACTGCACCTGCAGCGAAACAGGTATACCAGCTGTCGATATACTCTTTCTCAAGCATCTTCCAAAGACCAATAGACACCGTATAATACTGTGCATCTGCACGGCAGATAACTTTACCAAAAATAAAGTCAACCCATGGTCCCATAAAGGATGTTAAAATCGTATATACGATGATCGGCTTACTGAGCGGTACAGTAATCTTTGTAAATACATTCCATCTTGTCGCTCCATCGATAATCGCTGCCTCATCCAGCGATTTTGAGATTGTATCAAAAAATCCCTTCGCAACATAAAATCCTGCACCGGAACCGGCGGAGAACACGATGATAAGTGCTACACGGATCATTGCACCATCTGCTAAATTAAGTGCTCTTAAAATATAGTACACAGCGATCATGGACATGAAAGATGGAAACAGACCAATGATCATCGCAATATTCATAAACGGTTTTCTCATCTTAAATCGCATTCTTGACATACTGTATGCCACTGAAAGTACAAAGATGGTAGAAATGATGCAGGTAAAAATTGCGATCACAAAGGTATTCATAAACATCTTCGGAAAGTTTAAAATACTGGTGTCTGTAAATAATTTGATGTAATTATTAAATGTATAGGTTTTCGGGAAAAATGTACTTACATAAGAACCTTTCTCTCCACGGAAACTTGTAAGGATTACCCAGAAAATCGGGAGAACCCAGATAAATGCCAGTATTGCCAGGAAAATGTGAACAATCACATTTATCACTGTTTTACGGATTTTTGCCGTATTGGGTGCACCACTTTTTTTCGCAGCCACTGCTGCTGTACTCGTATGTGTCCAGTTCATTACATGAATCCCTCCTCATCTTTATAGGATGCGGTATTGCGATATGTTACCAATGCTACGATCGCAAGTACAATAAATGTCATAATACCAATAACAGCACCTAAGTTATAATAGTTCTTATCAACCGTCAGCTTATACAGCCAGGTAACAAGAAGGTCTGTCTTTCCTGCCGTGGCATCCACCGGAGTAGGATTTCCACCTGACAGAAGGAAGATGACATTGAAGTTATTGATATTTCCCGTAAACTGTGTGATCAGGTACGGCGTCATAACGAATAACATGTAAGGCAATGTGATCTTAAAGAAAGTCTGTACAGCATTCGCTCCGTCGATCTTTGCTGCCTCATAAAGTTCACCCGGAATATTCTGTAAAATACCAGTTACCTGAAGTAACGTATACGGAATACCTACCCAGAGGTTAATAACAATAACCGTTACTCTTGCCCATGTTGCATTTGAAAAGAACGGTAATGCGGTATCGATCAGACCATATTTTAATAACAGCGTATTGACGATACCGGTCGGTTGTAACATGGTACGCATGATCAGCAGTGATACGAACTGCGGTACTGCGATGGAAAGTACAAAACAGAATCTCCAAAATGCCTTTCCTTTTGTCTCCTTACGGTTGATGATAATTGCTAAGATCATACCGAGGATATAGTTTAATGCGGTTGCTACAATGGCCCAGATCAGTGTCCATCCTAATACGGAATAGAACTGCTTGCCGATGCTGTCACCGAAGTTTAAAATCTTCTTGAAATTTGCCAGTCCCACCCAGTCAAATAATACCAGATGATCGTTGACCTTACTGTAGTTCGTGAACGCCATGGTAATGTTATAGATCAGTGGTAAGATCGTAAAAATTAAAATTCCCATAACCGGCGCTGCCAACAGTAATTTATATAAATTTTGATCTAACAAACTCTTGCAGTCTTCTTTAAAGTTGTTTAAGTGCTTTCCTGATTTTTCCAGCACTTCCGATTTATAAGAGCTCTTTACGGACTCTCTCCAGACAATGATAAACATTGCTGTAATATAAACTGTTGCCACTCCATACAACAGAATCAGTGATGACTGGTCACCTGCTGTATATTCATAAATACTCTTTTTTTCGTTCCATACTTTTTCCTGCTCTCTCCATCCAAGAGATGGCAGCATAGATAAATTATAAATTCCTGACTGAATCATGTACCAGATATATGCAGCTTCTACTGCCAGAAACATGATTCCCTTTCCAATTTGTTTATGTGCAATATTTCCTAAGCCCATAATTAACAGGGAAAGTTTTGTGATTATATTTCCTTTTGCCACCGCATTTGTAACCGTGTACGGTGTTGAAAATTCTTTATTTTTTCCTTTTTTCATTCCAGCCTTTTTCACGTTATGGGCCTCCTTTAAATCTCAATGTAGAAACATCCAGGATGCCCGTCCGGGCACCCTGGGATTTCTATCAGAAGAAATCTTTTTACTGTGCAATGTCTGTGTTCATTGTTGTATTCATATCTTCTGTTTTCTCTGCTGCGTTATCAGCTGTGATCTCACCAGCGACCAGTGCTTTACCCATGTTCTCAGCCGGTGACCAGTAGTTGCTCATTTCGCTTACTAATGGCTGCATGATAGATGTATCTGTCATAACTTTTGTAACTGCCGTAGCAATTTCATCATCTGAGATTGCAATGTTTGTATTTGTAGGAAGGATATTTCTCATATCATAATGATCTTTCTGGGCATCTTCACCTGCAAGGTAAGCCGCTAAAGCCATGGAAACCTGCATATTCTCTGTATTTGGATTAACGCCGATTGCTTTAGATCCTATGAAGGATTTCATCTGACCCTCTGTTCCTCCGATATTTACAGTAGGAAGAGCTGCAACACCCATGTTATCGCCAAGAGCTTCTTTTACAGATTCTGCATCCCATGTACCTGAGAAAATGGCATTAACGCTGCCATCACGTAAACCGGCAATACCTGCTCCGTCTGCATCATTAATGAAGTTTGGATTCTTGCAAAGGTCTACAAGATACTCAGTAACTGCTGCTGCCTTGTCACCACTAAAATCGACACCTGCTGCTGCATCAGTACCATCACCAAATAATGTACATCCGTTTGCTACATAGAAAGCCTGAATATACCAGGAGTTAGATAATGGGAAAGAAACTTTTCCTTTTTCTAACATGGTATCAAAGCTCTTAATATCATCATCTGAAAATACACTCTTATCATAGTACATGAACCATGTATTTGATGTAAACGGGAATGCCACTACTGCATCATTGTAAGTAACAGATGCTGTAATAGAATCAGAGTTTGTTGTAGTTACATAGTCAAGATAGCTTCCTCCAAGCTCTGCTAATGCATTTGCAGATACCAGATCCGGGATGTTATCGTTTGCTAACATATATACATCTGCGGAGTTTTCAACATCCTGTGTAACCGTTGCTTTTGCATCACCCTCTGCACATACACCATAATTGAAAGTGATATCCCAGTTTGGATGAGCTGCGTTGAATGCGTCACACTCTTTTGCAAGCCAGCCTGTATCCTGATCTTCCTGTGGGCTCCATACTGTAATTGTACCGGACCATGGCTCATCTTCAGAATCTGCGGCTGCTGCCTCAGTACCTGCGGTATCTACGGCTGCTGCCTCAGTACCTGCTGTCTCCTCTGCTGCTGCATCACTTGTTGTGCTGTTGTCTGCTGCTGCATCGCTTCCAGCATTGTTTGCGGCTTTGTTTCCGCATCCTGCTGCCATGGTTGTCATCATAGCTGCTACCATTAATAATGACACTGCTTTCTTTTTCATTTTTTTCCTCTCCTTTTCTTTTTCCCAAAAAGTTTTCATGAACTTTGTTTTTATATAAAATGCAATCTGCACTTTATAACATAATTATCTGTGATAAACCGACGCAAGCGTCCGGATCCATGCCCTTCGCTCCTCACTCAGTTCATCGGTTCCAATCCTCCATCTCCAGTTTCTCCCGACGGTGGATGGTGCATTCATCCGCGCTTCATTTCCAAGCTTCATCAGATCCTGCATCTGTATGATCACCACATCTGCAATGCTTGCATAGGCAGCCCGGATCAGCGCATCCGGTATTTCTTCTTTATATTTGATATTCAGATACTCGTACAGATAAGCAAGCTCATAATCTGTTTTGTCCCTGAAGTAACCAACAATTGTTTCATTGTCATGCGTTCCCGCATAAACGACAAGATTGCAGTCGGTGTAATTATGTGGAAGATGTTCGTTTGCCGTATCATCCCCAAATGCGAACATCAAAATCTTGATGCCCGGCCATCCGGTTCTTGCCATCAGCTTCTTCACACCCGGTATCGGACTCTTTCCTGCGATATCCTCAACGATGATGTGTGTATCTCCGATCACTTTTTCGATTGCATCCGTAAGTTTCTTTCCAGGTCCCCTACTCCACTTTCCACTTCTTCCATCTTCTGCCTTGTTCGGTACGACATAATACTTTACGATCGCTGCAAAATGATCAAGCCGTATTACATCAAACAGCTTTGCATGTTCTAACATGCGCGCCTGCCACCAGGCAAATCCATCTTCTTCCATCCGGCTCCAGTTGTATACTGGACTTCCCCACTTTTGTCCATTCTCTGAAAATGCATCCGGCGGAGAACCTGCAACTCCTTTTGGCGTCCCATCCTCTTCCAATAAGAAAAGTTCCCGGTTTGCCCATACATCCACACTGTCTAATGCCACATAAAACGGAAGATCACCAATCAGCTGGATACCTCTGTTATTTGCATATTCTTTTAATTTTTTCCATTGTTTAAAAAATTCAAACTGGCAGAATTCATAGAACAATATGTCTGCATGTAACGTTGTTTCATACTCTTTTAATGCCTCAGGATCCCGGCTTCGAAGCGGTTCGTCCCACTTCTGCCATTCCTCATCACCAAAATGTTTCTTTAATGCAGTATAAAGTGCATAATCAGAAAGCCATCCGGCATTTTCTTCACAGAACCTTACAAAAGCTTCATTTTCGATATCGAATCGTGCGAACGCCATTTTCAAAACTTTAAAGCGGTTCTCATAAATCATCGCATAATCAATATCCGCTTCATCATTTCCCCAATGGAAACTTCGGATCTCTTCCACACTAAGCAGCTTCTCCTGCACAAGATCATCCAGATCGATCAGATATGGATTCCCGGCAAATGCGGAATATGACTGATATGGACTGTCTCCAAAACTGGTTGGACCGATCGGCAGCACCTGCCAGTAACGCTGTTTTAAATCCACCAGCAGATCTATAAACTGGAATGCCGCATCTCCTAATGTACCAATTCCGTATGAAGATGGTAAACTTGTGATCGCTAAGAGGATTCCTGCTCCCCTTGCCATTCTTTTTGCATCCAATGATCTTCCCCGGTCCTTCCTCTCATTTTTTCGCTTTTTTTCGTATCTGTGATAATTTTATTACTGGAAACGTTTTTTGTCAACGAATTTGCAACTTTTAACAGCGTTTTTGCCATATTTGCCGTTTTTGCTATATCGTTTTTGTTTATTTTTACAACGAAAGCGCTCAAAAGTTTCGAAAATTTTAGTATGTCTGCTTGTCAACTTTTTGTTTTCTTTATATAATATAAAAAAATCAACTGTTTTTACTAAGGAGAGGATCTTACCCATGGCAACAATCAAAGATATTGCAACAAGACTCGGTGTTTCCGTCAGTACCGTATCAAAAGGTTTAAATGGCGCGAGTGACATCAGCGAAGAATTACGTCAGATGGTGCTTGACACTGCAGTTGAAATGGGATACGCAACAAAAAAATCAAAGAAAAAAGAAAACCGCAAACTGGCGGTTTTTATCGAAAATATGGAATATGAAACGGAAGATCAGTTTGGCTACGATATCGTACTCGGTTTCAAACAGAATGCTTTCCGCCATAATTGGGATGTCACCGTTATTCCGGTCACACCTGCTTTTCAGCTTACAGAAAAATATGATACATACATGTTAAAGAACGGTTTCTGCGGTGCCTTTTTAGTCGGATTCGCCCTGCATGACGAATGGATGCAACAGCTTTCCCACACCACAATGCCGACTGTTCTCTTTGATAACTATATCGAAAAAAATCCGAACGTCTGCTACGTCGGCACCGATAACTATGAGGGCATCGACGCAGCCGTAGATCATCTTTATACGCTCGGTCACAAAAAAATTGCTTTCTTAAACGGTTCCCTGCACTCCATGGTATCCGAGCAGCGCCAGGAAGCATTTTATAACAGCATGAAAGCTCACGGACTGACTGTTGATGAGAAGCTGACCGCCTACGGCTATTATGTGGCAGACAGCGCAAAGTATCACGTCCCGACGTTTCTCGGCGCAGGTGCGACTGCGATCATCTGCGGCAACGATCTGATTGCTTCCGGTGTGATCGCTGAGTGTAAGCTGCGCGGTTTCCGTGTTCCGGAGGATATCAGCGTTGTCGGTTTTGATGACCTGCCGCTCTCTGCCTCCTTAGAGCCGCCGCTTACCACGGTTCGTCAGGAGCGCAATGAGCTTGGAAAATGCGCTTACGTCGTTTTAAATTCTCTGGTGCACCACATCCCGTTCTGCCGGACGCAGATCCGCGCCAGACTCATCGAGAGAGAGTCGACGGCACGCTGTCCGGCGGCGCCGGAGATCAAACCGCTGGCTTAAAACTGCCAACAGATTTATCAACACTACTCTGCGTTTCGGACCGCCTCGTATACGGGGCGGTTTTCTTTTGCCGGAAGGCAGATCAGCAGAAACATGGCGGTAAGTTCTATCGTCGCGAGCAGCAGAATTGCAAACCGGTAAGACATGATCTGTCCCAGTGCTCCCGCTGCCATCTGGAATGCCACACTTCCGATCGCAAATACCATATTAAAAAATGCGTTGATACGCGCCCGCATATTTTCGGGCAGATAGCTCTGCACTGCTGTCTCACGGATGGTCGCACTTGAGATGCCAAGTGCCCCACAAAGGAAACGGTTACACAGCATCAGCGGATATGGCAGATATAAAAGTAAAATATCCATCAGTCCATAGACCGTATAGACAAATTTGGTAAACGCATAACGTTTTTTTACCGGTATTTCTTTTTTATACTGAAAAATGCCGCCAAGTCCCCGCCCGATCATTTCCGCACTTTTTAAAAATCCAAGCATTGTGACCGTAAGCCACGGCACTGTCTGGTAAAACGCCTGTATCAGTACGGTATTTCCATCTGACACACCGCTTGTGATACTCATATAAGTATAGATGTTACGAATGCCCTTTTCTTTTTTCAGATAATGAAATCCTTCCCTGATATCCTGACAATACTGCTTCCAGGTATAATCGTCCTGTGCTTCTTCCTTTTCCTCATGAATCCGGCTCTCCACGATGACAGATACCATCGTGATACCGGCAACCAGATAAAAAATGTGTGCCATGGATATTTTTTCATACAAAAAGGTTGCCGCCGGGGACATTGCAATAATGACAAGCGGATAGATCGTATTGCTGACCGCATAACCCTTCTGCTCCATCCCATTCGGTATCAGATTTGGATACCATGCATCATATGCAAGACGGTAAAACACTGAGATTGTTCCCACTGCAAGGACAAATATCAGATACAACAGGTAATTGAATGCATGACCACTGATATAGAGTCCCATTACCGCATACAATACCGCCGTTACAATATCCAGTCCGACGATCCATTTTTTCTTTCCGCCTTTATCAATCAATGGAGCAACTAAAACAGAAAGAACAACGTCCGGCAAAACGCCGCAGATCAGTACCAATGCTGATAAGAATGTAGATCCGGTCTCATCAAATACCAAAAGGCTGATCGGCAGGTTCATGGCTTCGCCGCCCACAGCAGTTAAAATGGTTGCGATAGTGATACTGGTAAAATCTTTTGTCCAGAGTGTTTTTTGCTTGTGTGACATGTTTTCCCTCATTTCATGTTTTGTAGTATAGCGTAAAGATTATGATGTCCGGAGCAAATAGTGGATTCCAGACATCATATATCGATTGCTACAGTTATTATATATTCCACTTTAAACTAGATAAAGCGAATTGATTTGGGAAAATCGGCACAAAAAAAGCACGCTAAAACGTACTTTTTCTGGTCTTTGCGGAAATTTGTTCACTAAACTCCAGTGCCTTTTTATATTTTCGCTGCCTCGTATAGGCTTCTAAAATCACATTTTTATACTGATAGAGGAAACCAAACGACTTTTCTTTTATGAGTGCCCTGATCAGTCGTTCGATCAGATCTAAATATGCCGGATCCGCCGTAAAGTCTTGCTTTTGTTCCATGCAAAGTTCCTCATACATCAGACGCTCTGCCATCTTACCCTTCATATCTTTCCGGGAAAGTAACTGTTTCATTATTGCAAGATAATGATCCGCCTCCCCGGTATTTCCAAGGAGAAGATGTAACCATGCCTTTTTATGACAGAGCAGGAAATCTTCTGACCGGACACGGTTTAAACAGTCGAGTGCTTCCTCATATCTTCCAACTGCAAGATAGGTCGCCCCCATATTATAATATAATCCCTGCTCGTATTCTTTCCACCATCCGGTATTCTGCAATAGCCTTCTGGTGCGCTCATAATAGACGGTCATCATCTCATCCATATCGACACATGCATATGCGCTTCCATTCATAAAATAATAATCCGCCAGTGCATATACATTTCCCTCTTCCAACGCCGCCGTCACAAAACGGTTCTCCATCCGGTGAATCGCGTCGTATTCTGCCTGTTCATAATAACCGGCAATCAGACAGCACATGCCAAGCGTGTTCTGCAGTCCGTGCTGTACTTTCTGATACCACTCCATTTTCTCTGCCGGATCTTTTGTAAGTCTTGAACAGACCAGACTGTAATAGGCATACTGTTTTTCATCCATGCAGTCTTCTAACCGCACTAAAGTGCTGACATTTTCATTCAAAAAATTCTGTATGTCATTTCCATCTGCTTCTTTTTTCATCAAACTTTCGATAAAACTTTTATCTACTTCTTTCCACGCGCTCTCACTGTAATAAATTGCGGATACCAGTCTGATATCGATTGTAAGCGGTGACATCAAAAGCCTGTCCCATTTTCCGGCAAGTTTTTTCCATACCGTTTCATTTTCCAGCCCATATTGCAGATTGTAAAAAAATTCATCTATCTGTTTCCTGCTCTCAGTAAGAAACGCAGAATCTGTCTCATAATTGATTCCAAGTCTTGCAAAAAGCTGCTTTAAAATTGCCATATCCGGCTCCGCCGATCCACGCTCGATTTTACTTAAATACGAAACCACACAGATGCCATAGCAGACTTCTTTCTGCCCCTTTCCCTGTCTGATCCGCTCCGCGCGCAAAATCATCCCTGCCGGATTTTTTTCTTTTCTATTCATGCTTATTTTCCAAATTTTTGTCTCTGTGAACTATCTATCGTCTTTATAAAGCCCATTGGATTTTTCTGTTATAAAATTGCCTCTTAAATCGGCGCAAGCAGGTACTCACACAAAATCTGATATAATTTTTGCGGTTCAACCGGTTTTGCAATATGTGCATTCATGCCCGCTTCCTTGCATTTTCTCACATCTTCCAGCGTATCGTCTGCACTCAATGCTATGATCGGAATGATCTGCGCATCCGGCTTTGCAACCTTCCTTATCGCTCTCGCCGCAACAAAACCGTTCATGTTTGGCATCTGGATATCCATCAGTATCGCATCAAAATGATAGGGTTCTTCCGCTTTAAACTGCTCTAATGCCGCTTTTCCATCCTGCGCACTGATCACATTTACCGCCACATGCTCTAAGATACGCCTGCTGATCTCAACATCAAGTGGATGATCCTCCACAAGCAGAACCCTCTTTCCCCGCAGGATGTTCTGTATCTCCTCCGCGGAACGGTGTGCCACTTCGATCTCCGGCTGTATCTCCGCAATCTCAATCTCAAGATGGACTTTTATCTCCGTACCTTTCTGCGGCTCGCTTTTTACCGTGATCGTTCCGCCCATCAGATCAACGATGCTTCTCACGATCGCAAGTCCGAGTCCCGCTCCGTTTCCCCGTTCCCCCTGATTCACGCTCTCCTGCGTAAATGGCTGGAAGAGAATCTGCTGAAACTCTTCGCTCATTCCCATTCCGTTGTCGGACACCACATAGTCGGCACAAAATTGATTGTTGTGCGTGGCATAATTACAGATGCGGAATGTGACCTCCCCGCCCTCCGGTGTAAACTTCACCGCGTTGGAGAGCAGATTAAAAAATATCTGGAAAAACCGCACCGGATCAACCATCATATTAATGTTGATCTCCTCATGCGGCATATGAAATCGGATCCATTTGCGCTCACACATCGGCTCCATCATATTTTCCACTTCATTTAAAAATTCCGTAAACGAATACGGCTTGGGATGAAGATGGAACTTTCCGTTTTCGATCTTAGACATATCCACCAGATCATTCAAAAGTCCCATCAGAAATTCACTCGCGCCGCGTATCCGGTTTAAGCACTCTTCCATCCGCTCCGGATGTTCCGTCTCTTCAAGTCCTAACGCCGTTGCCCCCACGATCACGTTCATCGGTGTCTTGATCTCGTGACTGATGCGCGACAAAAACTCTGTTTTTACTTCTGCAACTTCCTCTTTCGCTGCATCCCTCTGCACCTGCATGCGCCGCAGACGCACCGTGTCAAACAAAAACAATCCCACAAGTGCCGCGATCAGTACTGCGATCAACATTGTCTGTTCCATAACAAAAACCCCCAGTGGTTTCTACTCTTCATAAATGACTGCCTGTTTTCCGGCAATCTTATAAGGATAATTTTACCATAGGGGTTTGGTGGGGTGCAACTGGATTAGGGGGAGAAATCACTTTAACTTTCTGTTGCAGATACACTTGTCAAATGTTTGAAATATGATTTATTTTCATTCTTTTCCAAGCACTCCCAGCACTTTGTGCAGCAGCCGGTACAACTCATCAGCATCTTCTTTCTCCAGACACACGCAGCAGCCCATTTTTTTTGGCACCAGAACGGCATCCTCTTTCAGCTTTTCGCCGAGTTCTGTGATCGTCACATTTAACACACGCTCATCCTCACTGTCCCTTGCGCGTACAAGATAGCCTTTCTGCTCAAGCTTTTTCAGGACAGGCGTGAGTGTGCCAGAATCCAGATATAAAAGTGCTCCCATATCTTTCACGCTGATCTGTCTGTGTTCCCAGAGCACCATCATCGCGATATACTGCGTGTATGTCAGGTCAAGCTCATCTAAAAAAGGCTTGTACTTGCGCACGATCTCTTTGGAACAGGCGTAAAGTGGAAAACACAACTGGTTTTCCAGTTTTAATGCATCATATTTATCTGGCATGATAATCCTCATTTCTACCGGTACACCGTTCTGCAATCCAGATTATTCCCAGACGATGTACCAGTTCACAGTCAGCTCTTTCTAATTCAGATGTTCCTCGATAAAGCTGCGCATTGCGTCTTTCGGCTGGAATCCAACCGTTCTTGCCACTTCCACGCCATCTTTTAACACGATGACTGCCGGGATGCTGACAATGCGGTACTCCTGTGCAAGTCCCATGTTTTCATCGGAATCTGCGTTGTAAAACTCTGCCTTGCCGGAGAGTTCCTCGGATAATTCTTCCATCACCGGTGCTAACATCTGGCACGGTCCGCACCATACTGCGGAAAAATCAACAACTGCTGCACCTTTTTTTGCCTCATTTAAATCGTTATTTGTAATTTTCTTTACCATAATATTTTCCTTTCCTGCGCAGTTCTTTGCGCATGACACACTGTTTTTTGTGATATATTTGCTGTAAAATACGTTCCGGTTTTAGTCCCACACATTTCTGTTCATGCGGGCTGCCGATTTACTGCTTCCCTGCCTCGCGTTTTTTCGCATCCAGATAAGCCACTGCGGATAATGCCGCAACATTGCCCTGTCCGGCTGCTTTGATATACTGATACGGTGTTCCCGTGATATCTCCGCAGGCGAAAAGTCCCGGAATATTTGTCTCCATCGACAGATTGACCTTTACATGATTTCCGTCTAATTCCAGACCCGGCACAAGCTGTTTCGGGGATACGGCATCCCGCAGTACAAAAACGCCATCCACAAGGTACTCCCCCTGCTCTGTGCGAAGTCCCCCGGCTTTCTTTTCACCAAAGATCTCCTTCGGACGTTCTTTGATCACCGTTACCTGCTCTGATACGCCAGGTACATCCTGATACATTGGAAAATAAAGTACCTCTGCTGCCACTTCCGCAAGAAAGTCCGCTTCGTGTTCCGCATCTTTCCCGTAACCGATGACGGCAACCTTCTTTCCTTTATAAAAGCATGCATCACAGGTCGCACAGTAGCTGACACCCCGTCCTAACATCTCTTCCTCGCCCGGAAGTGTTTTGCCTGAGACAACGCCGCACGCTAAGATCACACTCTTTGCCTCAAGCACTTCCTCGCCTGCCTGGATTGCAAAATAGTCGCCCATCGCATAGACTGTGCCGATCCGGCTGTCCGTAATATCGATCTCCATCATGGCAAGCTGCTTTTCAAACGCCTTCGCCATATCCGCTCCGGTCACCGCCGGGAGTCCCGGATAGTTCATGATCTGATGCGCCTTGCTGACCTTGTCGCTCATCTGCTTTTTCCCGATCAGCAAAATATTTTTATTTCTTACCTTTGCCGTCAACGCAGCAGAAACGCCGCCAGGTCCGGTTCCGATAATCGCTATGTCTGCTCTCTCCATTTTTCTCTCCATCTCAAAATCATTGTCTTAAATTTAATTGTGTGCAATCTTTACGTTTTTTATCTTACAGGAAGATACCATCACTTGTCAAGTAAAAAAAGAACCGTGAGATTATTTTCTCACAGTTCTCTTTTCCTATACGTTATTTTATTTTGCTGTAAACTTGTATACTTTCGACCTTGTTACCCATGTATCACGCTCCGTCGGATAATATTTCGAATCCATCAGACAGTATTTGGAGCCTTTTTTCAGTTTCAGATTTTTTTATACGCTCACACTTCTCCCTCTTTCAATATCTTTTTGATGTTTAAGAAAAACAATGTGGCTGCAACTGTCACCGAGATGAAATCCGAAACCGGCTCTGCAAAAAAAACGGCAAATACTTTATCTGCAAAGAAATACGGCAGGATATAAATCAGCGGAATCAGCAGGATAATCTTTCGCAGGCATGCAATAAACAATGAGATTTTTGCCTGTCCGAGTGCCATGAATACCTGCTGCACCGCAAGCTGGATTCCGAATACTCCGGTCGCTGCCATATAGATGCGCAGTGCCCATTTTGTCATTTCAAATAATTCCTGTGAACTGCTGTTGAACAGATGCACAAAAAATCCAGGTGCGATTTCCACCGCCAGACAGAAGATCATCGTGTATGTAAAACTGCAGATCATAAGCAGACGATATGCCTTTTTCACACGATCCATCTTTTTTGCTCCATAATTAAAACTCATGATCGGCTGCGCTCCCTGTGCAATTCCCTGCACCGGCATAAACTGAAGCTGCATAATACTGCTTAAGATCGTCATGGCTCCGACCGCCACATCACCGCCGTAGCGTGATAAAGATGCGTTAAATGCAATATTGATTGCGCTCTCCGTCGCATTCATGATAAAAGGCGATACACCAAGTGCACATACCGGCAAAAGTACGGAGGCTTTCGGCTTAAAATACTTTGTCTTTATTTTCAGCTTTGTCTGTTTTCCCGTCAGAAAAAGGATGACCCATACCGCTGAAATTGCCTGTGAGATCACCGTTGCAAGCGCGGCTCCCTGCACACCCATGCCAAATACGAAAATAAAGACCGGATCTAAAATGATATTGCAGACTGCCCCGATCAGAACCGTTTTCATACCGACTTTGGAAAATCCCTGTGTATTGATAAAGGAATTTAATCCCATCGTAAGCATGACAAACAAAGTCCCTTTTCCGTAAATGTTCAGATAAGAAAGTGCATACGGCAGCGTATTGTCACTTGCACCAAACAGCATCAGAAGCGGCTCCGCTGCAAACTGCAGTACCACAACTAAAATCAATGCGATCACGATCAATGCCATGGTACAGTTGCCGAGTATCTCCTCCGCCTCATCATTTTTGCCTTTTCCCATGAAAATAGCAACACGCGGCGCCCCGCCATACCCGATCAGACCGGAAAATGCCGTGACAATCATCAGAATCGGGAAGCAGAGTCCAAGACCGGTCAGTGCCACGCCCCCGTTTTCCGGGATATGACCGATATAAATACGATCCACCAGATTGTAAAGAAGATTGACGAGCTGTGCGATCACAGATGGTACCGCCAAGGTCAGCAAAAGTCTGCCGACGCTTCCCTCGCCGAGATTAATTTCATTTTTTGACTGTTTCATTTATATCCTCTTTTCCTGAACTTATTTTTAACCATGTAGCTATAAAAAACTGCTTCCAGTTTCTCTGTTTATAAATCATGTGTTGCAGCAAATTTTTCCAGAATCTTTTTCTGCTTATAATGATAATAAATGATCATCCCCACCGCGCTGACCAGCCATGTAATTGGGTAACATGCCACGATCTGTGAGAGTGTGCCATCCGGTACGATCCAGGTGACCCATACGACACGCAGCACACAGATACCGATCATCGTCATTGCCGTCGTCACGATCACATGCCCCTGCGCGCGCAGTGCGCCGGAATATACTTCGATAAACACAAACAGAAAATAGGTCGGCGATATGATCTGCATCATGCTAAGACCAATTTCCACTACATTCGCATCTGTGGTAAATATGCCAAATAAAAATCTTCCCGCCGACATTAAGATCACACTCAGAAGAATCGCAGTTACAAGTGCCATGCCAAGACATTCCCTTGTTCCTTTGCGGACGCGGTCCATTTTTCCGGCACCAAAATTCTGACCAACGAACGTGGTCGCAGCGATTCCAAACGCACTGTTGATCATCCAGAAAAGGCTGTCTATTTTGCCAAATGCAGCCCATGCCGCCATTGTATCAACGCCAAATCCGTTTAACGCAGCCTGCACGATCACGTTTGAAATACTGTACATGCTCGACTCGATACCGGTCGGCAGTCCGATGGCGAGCATATTTTTCAGCACACTTTTATGGATCCTGATTTCGCGTGGAATTAACTTTAAGCCGGCAGTATGATACATTAATGCCACACTGACGAGCACAGCGCTGATCCCCTGCGCGATCAGTGTTGCCACTGCCACGCCAAGGACTCCCATTTTAAATCCAAGCACCAGCACCAGATCCAGAATAATATTGACGATGCAGCAGACGATCAGAAAATAAAGCGGACGTTTCGAATCGCCGATTGCCCGTAAGATTGCCGCTCCCATATTGTAAACAAAAATAAATAAGAGTCCCGCAAAATAAATCCGCACATAAAGTGTCGAGTCAGGCAGCAGATTTTCCGGCGTATTCATCCATTTTAAAACCATACGTGTCATAACAACACCGATCACTCCGGCAATGATACCGCCTGTGATTGCAAATGCATATGCCGTGTGCAGTGCCTTATGCAGCTGTTCCTCATTTTTTGCCCCAAAATGCTGGGAGATCATAACTGTTGCGCCGGCAGATAATCCGGTAAAAAATCCGACCACCAGATTGATGATCTGACCGGACGAACCGCTGACGCAGGATAGTGCCTCTTTTCCAACAAACCGCCCGACGATCACCGCATCCACCGTATTGTAAAGCTGCTGGAAAAATGTTCCCACCAGTATCGGGAAAAAGAATAATAAAAGCTGTTTCCAGATGACTCCCTCTGTGATTTTATTTTCCATTGTATCTTTTGCTGACATAAAAATCTCCATTCTTGCGCAGCTTTCTGCGCATCTCAAGTTTGTGCGCAAGCACAAATCTTGCGTGTGAAAAATCTTATTTTTCACACTATTGCCTCACTTCTTGATTGTTCTTTACAAATGAATTTATTTTTTTCCGCAGATCAGATCATAACTCTCTGCGATCATCCGTCTGATTTCCTCATCCGGTATGCTTCCATCCAGAATAACGGTATTCCAGTGTTCCTTGTTCTGATGATATCCCGGAATCACCGCTGCATATGCCTCCCGCCAGAAATCGCGCCACTGCGGATCAACTTTTATATTTATGCGCATCTGTCCTTCGTACTCATAAGTCCAGAGAAATGCCTTTTTGTTCTTTTTATACCGCACCAGAATCCAGTTTGGATCGTGGAACGGTGTGTCCTGATAGACATCTTTAAATGTCATGCCAAAAGATAATGCTTCCTGTCTGGTTGTCATGGACTTTCTTCCTTTCTTTTATCTTCGGATTTTACGGATAATTGTACTCAAAATACGTTCTAAAAAATGTCCTGCCATAGGTAGTCCAATAAATCCGCTTTTTAATAATAGTAATCCGGCTCCCATAGAAAACAGAAAGGATGCCGCTATCTCTATTACTATTTTCCGGTCAAATTTTAATTTGCAGATCAGACATTGTATACAGATGCTGATACACCAGGCAAACGCTGTAACCGGTATGGACAAATACAAATCTAATCCCCAGTGCATGAAAAGAACACCGCTAAATGTCTGCATCATCATACGCTGCGGGATTTCCATACAGACACCATCTAACGCATAAAGCAATAATTCTTTTCCGCATGGGATTTCCGCAACCTGATTTATGGAAATGACAATGGCTGACAATAATACTGTAACAGCCAGAATCATCCAGTTTTTCCAATCAGCAAGACTATGATAATTCCATAATTCCAGTCTGTTGTATTTTAAGATGAAAACTAATGGTATCACAGATGCGGCTATTACACTATAGCGTTCCAAAAATTTTACTTTTGACTTTTCCACACATATCTGTATCAGAAAATTAAGCCCAAACCATACTCCTGACAGCAAAATTCCTGAAACTAAAGTTAAAATTATATAAATCATCTTTATTACTGCAGCTCCCTCACTTCTCTCATAACCATCAGCTCCCGCTCCACCCACGGAATATGTTCCACATCAGCTACCCTGTTTTCCTCTCCTGTGCTATATACAATGACGAAACCTTAAGTCCTGTCTGTTGCAGTACATATGCCTTTATCTGCTCTTAAGCTGCTTGTCTCCGCTCCGCTTCGATCCGTGCCAGACAAAAGTTCCCCGGACCTTTAGCGCCCCTTAAATTCAGATAAATCCATATCCTCCAGGGAGAAGTCCACCTTCACTTTTCTTGTATCGACCATTCACTTGGAAAGCAAGACGACTGTCTCAACATGCACCGAGACACCAATATTGATGTCCTGCGTTAACGGGAACTTGTCGTTCATTTTTGACGTTAATGGAAACATATCATTTACTGTCCCTTCTTGTAAAGCTACTCAGCTTAAATTAGCCTTGATATAGTTTTTGAGAAGTGTGATTCGATCTTCAGTATCAATTCCATCCTCATTCTGCGGAATGACTATGGTGTCTACAATCTCATCTCCAACGTTCTTTCTTCTCAAATATGAATTGTTTGTACAAATAATATGCTCATCTCCAAAGATCAACCTCTGTCCCATATCGTCCTTAGACAAGTGCGCTTCTGAAGCAACCTTCAAATAAGGATAATATGAGTTCTGTGACATCTGAGTCCTTGTCTGCATAACCAAGAACATATATGGATTTGCTGCAGCTGAATTGTTATGCATCTTTCCATATGCGCCTGGGCGGTATTCACGATACTTGATGTAGTAGTATCTGAATGGATACAGGTTGTTACTCTCGCACTCCTGTAAGTAATCATCTGCTATCTTCTTAAGTACCTCATTTGTGAATTCTTCATTGGTATCCAACAACGAAATCAGAATACTCTTTGTGTTATCAAATCCAGAATTCGCACTCTTATGGAATAACCCGTCCCATGCAAATTGATATGTCGATCCGTACTGGTAACGCCACTTATTTCTCTCAACCTGTCCATAATCTCCTAATGCCATCATTGCACAGTCAATTCTATCAAGGCTGCACTTAAACAGAGATTCAAATCGCTTCGTGAATGCAAGGTTCTCAAGACCGACGATACTGATCTGTCCGTTAAGCAAGAAATGATCTTCCAGTTCAAACATGGTTTCTTGCATAGCTGGATTGGCATCAATAAATGTAATCTTCTCTTTTTCTTCTGAGAGCTGACTTACATTAAAGTTATTCTCGATCGAATCGTCAATAGCACCATTCATGATGATAGCATCTGCTTCCGCCAAAATAGCTGGCATTCTATTTCTATCTGTTCTGTCTGAAACCTCATCCTCAGAATTTCGGATCAGGTTATTTACAATACGAATTCTTCTTCTGAAATCCGCCTCTGTAACCTTATCAACGTTCTGCAGATATGTAGTAATTGCATATAACAGCACAATTCTATTTAACGGGAACTGTCTGATACGGCCGGTTTTATCGGAATATGCATGTAAGCAATCCTCAAATATATTCAGGTTAAATCGGTTCTCAACAAGAATTTTACCACTCTCATGTTTGTTAGCCATGAAAGACTTCAAGAAGTCTGTCGGAGAATCATATCCAGGAATATTGCACCAGCAATCGAAGAAGCTCTCCATTGTTTCAATGTTCTTAATTGCATCAGGACACTTAGCTGAGAAGTATTGTTGCAAAAGATCAAACGCATCATTGCTTCTACCCAGTGGTGACTCATTCTGGCGATAGCAAATTACATCACAAATAAACTTGAAGTAACGCAGAAATTCATCATCGATAATATTATCGTCAGAAGAACCACTGCCGCTATTACGATATTCCCATAATAGATCTGTCCAATCACGGTCAATCTTACCCATGATACGATTTGCTCTTTGTTCATCTATACTGCGAATTTCACGCTCAAGCTCTGCTTTGAAATGCTCAAATAAAGTAAGTGGCTTACCACGTGAATTCATTTTTATGTAGAGTTCATCAGTCAGTCCCATATCCTTAATAGGAAGGAAGTAGAATGTAACGCAGTTTTCTTTGAGCTTATCCCAGAGATCAGTAACATCCTTGAATTTGTCATCAATTGCATCAAGCATTACAAGCATTGAGCTAATTGTAGGATCATTCTCCCAATCGAGCGGGAACCATGCCTGGTTTACAATTTCCTTTGAGATTGCTGTTTTGAATTCAGGTTTATAATCTACCAGATCAATACAGAAATATCTCGCACTGTATCTGGTCTCATAGCTAAACTTCTTCAAAAACTCGTAATTCTCTTCCGATATGTTACCTTTTTTTGCTGCATACCAGTGAAGCAAAAATAATGTAGTAAGGCGCTGCTGGCCATCCAGCGGTGTCATATTTCCTTCATCATCTATATCGCCATAAACGAAATCGAGCGTAATTGGTTTCTCTGTTACTGCCTTATATAAAGACTCAAGAAATCTACCTCTTACGCGAGTTACATCAGATCCTTTTCTGCCCTGTGCATAATCTCTTTGGATAATTGGAATGATGATCTTTTTAAGCTGCACAGCCTCCGGGCCTTCTCCAAATGTTGTATCAAAAATGTCTATAAAGGAGTGAAGTGTAGTCGCCATATTATTCTTCCTCCTTTTCTAGAACGATTGGCTCTTCGAGATAATTTACCAGCACTGTATTCATTGCATCAACGTAAGCAACCCTATCTGCGTGTCCCCAGAAATGGAGCTGATTATCTGCGGACGGCGTGTAATATTTCAGGAACACCATTCTTGTACAGAATGGAATATACTGGCCAGCCTTGTCCATTTTAATAATTTCGTTTCTTTTTACGTCAAACGTCGAGTTATTCAACGCAGCATTGTCCGTCGAACTCAGCAGTGCCATATTAGCAATTGAATGCAAATACTCTGTATTACCCTTAACCGAAAGTAAGTCTACAACTCTCTGCTGAATTGCATCAAACTCCTGACGTTCCAGTTTATCCTTAGCAATAGCGCTATTCATAAGTTCGATCAATTCTTCAGAATCATCACTTACAGACTTTACAGACGGAATATGAAGTGTGAGCCACTCTTTCCACATTTCCTGTGTTCGTAAACCTTCTGACTGTTGCGCATGAATATGCTCCAGGCTCCAGGTCACTTTGCCACCTCTGCCAAATTTGTATTTATCAAACGGGAACCACTGAGAATGCTCACCATTTCTTCGGACTGATTCAACATTAAATAATAGAAGCAATGTGGCAATCTTTTTCTGATCTAATGGTTTCTCGTAACTTAAATCTGAGTAGTTACCCTTAATTTTTATGCTGTCTCGAATATAGCCATCAAGGGAGTCCCTAAAATCATCCTTAGTCTTATCCTTCGAGAGGTCGAAAATCTTCTGAAGTGTCAGTGTTCCGGACGCAATAAGATAACCAATCTTATGATATAGTTCATGGTTTCCATGCCAATCCTTCAACACTAAGAACGTCTGCTGGATGCTCCGCCAGATGCTGTCTAATGACTTGGTCTGACGCATTTCATCAAATTTAAAGAATGTATAATACTTCTCCCTATTATCAGCTGGCTTTCCTGATATAAGATCCAACACGAGATCTATTCTTGTCTGATAGTCAGCATTTGCTTTATTCGTCAAGAAGTACCACAGAGAATTGTTGTGGAGTTCCTTCTCCATGTTATCCCACTGAAGAGATATCTCTTCTTGTTTTTCCTTATCGACATCTTCGTCAGTATCTTTGCTAAGAAACATAGCTTTTACCAGTTCTGCATTTGTAAGTGGTATCTTACCAATATTCAAACGTGTAAAGAGACCAATCGCGTCCTCAGCTTCTCCAACCTCATACCAGATAATTTTTACGATTTCATCAAAGTACTTATTTACATTTGTCAGAGTGGATTTTCTGTCCCTTGCAGAAAACCATTTCTTGATACTTTCATAAGCAGCACAAAGGAACCAGAAATCAATGTTTTCTTCCTTGCGGGATTCGTCGATTGATTTTAAGAACTCCTCAGACTTCTCTCTGGTTTCGTATGAAAGGGTAAATCTCGGCTCATCTATAAAGCCAAAACTCTCTTCATTCATAAAACGGTATATAAGATAGATAGTTGTTAGACGCTGCTGCCCATCAATCAATTCATATCTGTCACCATTTTTTCTTACTACAACCGGCTGTAAACAGTAGTTGCGTTTGCCCTCAGTAGAATAAATATCATCGAGCAGACGAACTACTTCTGTTTCTCCCCAACGATAACCACGCTGGTAAGAAGGAACATAAAAGTCTCCTGTTATATCCCCGACAAGCTTTGTGTCGAGTTTAATCTCATTATTCATATAGCTACAATTCCTTTACTTGGTCTTTTTCACGTAAGTAAGCTCAATGTCATAGCCGAGCTGTTCCATCATCTGGACAAATGTCTTATTCACAATCTTTTCTGGACTCTTGATAAGACGATTCACATATGATGGAGATGTGCCTACCTTCTCAGCGAGTTCTGCTTGAGTGGTCTGTTCTTCTACGCACTTAACTTTTACATCTATTTCAATATTATTTTTAAGCATATTCTCCACCGCAGCACTTTCTGTTCAACTAGATTTCACTATTAGTTCAACTCATTATACCACAAGAATATGAACATTTCATCAAAACACGACAAAAAAAGACAGCCGGATCATTTCCGACTGCCTCGCTTGCTTTGATTATGCTTCCACTTCGATCTGAAGACCTGACTTAAACTCGACCACCAGCTTCTCGTCGTAAACCGTGGATTGTCAACACTTTTTCAGACAAATTTTTTTAGGTTATTTTTCCGATATTGTACAGGCGTTTGATACCCTAAGGAAGAATGTATGCGGTGATGATTATACCAGTTTACATAATCCCATAGTTTTATCTTCAGTTCTTCCAGCGTATGGAATGTTTCATTCCATACAAATTCTGTTTTTATAATCTTGAACGTAGCTTCTGCCACTGCATTGTCATAAGGACATCCCTTATGGCTCAGGGAGCGTTCCATATGGAACGTTTCTAACAGTTCTTCAATTGTCTCGTTTTTAAATTCATTTCCACGGTCTGTGTGGAAAATATGGATTTCCGACAGATTTCCGTCTACTTTCATAAATGCCTGTTTTACAAGTTCTGCTGTTTTATGTTGTCCTTCACTGTATCCATAATCTCCTGTAAAAAGATCAATCAGTACACAAATATAATTCCAGCGGTTTCCTACCCTTACGTAGGTCAAATCACTTACCACTACATTGCGGTATGGCTGGTTTTGAAATTGTCGGTTCAACACATTCTCTACTTTTGATTCATTACATCTGTCTTTTTGCGGTTTAAACTGTGCTGTAGTATAGCTTGATACCAGACCTTCCTGTTTCATAATCCGTCCAATCCTGCGTCTTGATACCTGTTTCCCGCAATCAGCCAGTTCTTTCTTGATCTTTCGTGTACCATAATGGTTCCGGCTTTTTCTAAAAATTTCCTGAATGTCTGCAGTGAGTTCTGATTCATCTTTTTTTGCTGCTGCTTCATAATAATAGGTGCTTCTGTTTACCTGTAGGACGCGACACATTGCTGATACAGAGTATTTGTGGGCATTTGCTTTAATCACATTTACTTTCGTCCTAAGATCAGCGCCGCTTGTTTTAAAATATCATTTTCCATTCTTAACTGCTGGTTTTCTTTCCGAAGCCGGATCAGTTCTTCCTGCTCCGGAGTCCGGTTATCTTTTTCATGGAAAGAACCGGAATTGGATGCCTGCTTTACCCACTTGTCAAACAGGGAAGTAGCAATGTCATATTCACGGCAGATATCACATCTGCGTTTGCCGGAACGATATAGTTCCACCAGTTGCTGTTTAAATTCATCTGTATATTTGCGAGGTTTTCGTCGTTGTTTTTGTTCGGTCATAAAGAGTGCTCCTTCGTGTATTTATTATAGATTATATGACCTTAAAAAATCTGTCCAGTTAATTGTAACCTATCCACCGTTATCTTCTCGATGAGACGCCTTACCAGTGCTTCGCTGTATTCCGTAATCGCCTCTGTCTGCTCATCTAGGAAATTGTCGAGATCTTCGAGACGCTCCTGGAGTTCCTGATGCTTGGCTGCGGTAGTCATCAAATCCTGATGTTCTTCTCTGAGGTCGATGATCTCTGCGCCAATGCTATCAATCAAGGCATCATCATGTCCGGCTTCGAGGAGTTCCTTCTGCTTCTCCTTTATCTTCTCGTCGATTTCTGCGATGGCATCCGCAACTCCGCCATCAAGAACGGCTTTGATATTCTCCTTCAGAGCTGGTATGATATCCGCTTTTCTAGACTAGGCATCGTTAATCGCTGTGAGGACCGCAGCATGCAAGTCTTCCTCTCTCAGCGTTCTGGCCGGGCAGTCAATTCCACTGTCCTTCTTCAGAACTCTGCTAACGCATCGCCATACCGTTGACTTGCAGCCTCGGTTGTTCCACTTGATCCTGCGATAGATGTCTCCACAGTGACCACAGAACACGATACTGGAAAGTGCGTACCTGCTGCTATAAATTCTCTTCTTCCCATCCGGCGTGATGTTTGCTCTTCTGGCTATCTCTGCCTGGACTCGAAGGAAGATATCCTTAGCTATAATGGCCTCGTGGCTGCCTTCAACATAGTACTTCGGCAGGTTTCCCTTATTCGTTGCTCGCTTCTTATCCAAGATGCTCACCGTGTAAGTCTTCTGCAGAAGCGCATCACCGATGTACTTCTCGTTGGTAAGTATCTGCTTGTATATAACCTTTCTTCTGAACTTTGGTGCAAATACTATATGATATTTGTATGTCCATTTAGGTCAGTTTACAAGGAACTACACGCAGACCGTGAAACGGGCTGCTGACAACAAATAAAGGCTGAATATCAAGCACCGGGGAAGTGCGAGATATTCAGCCTGTTTTGTTGTCTGGGGTTTCCAAAGGGGCTTACCCCTTTGGCACACGACTTTGCTTGCAAAGTGTAGTGTGTTATACGCTCTGTCGGCGTTGCTGCGAAAATGCGGTTGCCACCAGGGAGGGCAAGGGCATTTGAAACGGCAGGAAAACAGGGCTGTGATTGCGTGGCGTGGAGCCGCAAGCGCAGGACTGGTTTCATCAGCAGACAGGGCGTATATGAAAGCCCCCGTCCCTCGTTCCACGCTGGACTTCGTGACAAAGTGTCCCGAACTTGTGGACTTACTCCCGTAAAATTGAAATAGGCGGGAAAGCCATTTTTGGGCTTTCCCGCCTTGATTGCCCATCAGCAAAGACGGGCAGGACTGTCAACGGCGGCTCATAAAATGTGCCGTTCATCTTGACCGTTGACTGGCTCGGCTGGCTTTGCTATTTTCCAGATAAAATGGTATTCATAGCGCAAATACGCCAAAAATTATTTACTTGTTCAAAGTCAATTTTCAAATCTTGCTGAAAATGAGCGAGTAATGTTTGATTGTTCCATTCATATTGCGTATTGTTCCACGAGAGAAATCCCTCCACAAAAATTTTGTGATCAATATGAAATTGTAGAATACATTGCGTCGTTATAGATACGAATTTTTGAACATCGATGGAGGCAAACACACTATCAGGAACACCTGAAAATGCAACAAAAATTGCTCCACCAGAATGTGGACCTCTGTAATAACAATACTTATCAACTAAGCCGCAAGTTACGATAGACAGGTTATGCCCGTTGAATGTATCGTCCAATGTAAATTCTGCTGTCGTTAGTGGCTCTAAATTCCAGCGTTCCCCCACTACTTTTGCGTGTGTGGCTACCTGAATAATTTTCTCGGAAAATCCATTGACATTTTCCCACCCCCACAGCCATGTGTTACTTGATGTTGCCTCGCTTCCGATGAATTGAAGCGGATACTTTTGATTTCCAAAAAGTATTACGCCCTCTGAAAAATCAACATTCCAGTCCTGCCCCTTTACCACCTGCTCACTACAAGCAGTCTGTATTGCTATCATTTTACCTAAGCAAGCTGAAAACACTTGAAACCAATTTCCTGTATCAATATTGAGATGCTCAATCCAAATATTTTTTCTGTTATCCTGTTTTCTGTCTTTGCCCCAAAATCTCATCTGTATTTCCTCCGTAATATATTTCTTTTATTTCCTCCCCCGCTGCGGGTTCGGATTTTTCAGCAAGTCCGACTTCTGTGCAATCTTTTTCAGCCACTTCTTTTCTTCTTCGGACAGCTTCTTCAAATTCAATTTGAGCCGCTTACAGATAAACGCCAAAGCTGCTTGCTCCGGATCGCTGTCTGGGCTGGCGGTTTCCTCGGCGGTCTGCAAAAAATCTTCCAGAGGATTGTCCTCCGGGACGCTGAAAAAATCGTCCTTATGCGCTTCCCGCAGGTCAAGAGCTATCTTGTTTATGTCCTGCTGTATCACATAGCGGCAAAAGCTGTCATCATCAATATGGGCGGCGATAAGCTGTCTTAACTGCGGGTCAGACAAGCCGGGATTGTGCTGCTTCATAATGGTTGTGCTCACAGCGTCTACAATGGCGTTTGCACTCTGCACCTGTTTGCCAGCGATACCGTTTACATAGATTTCAAGGTCAGCCATGAGCCGGGGGAAATCCGGGTGTGCCCCCAGCTCACACAAGAGGGAATTATCCACCCGCCCACTTTTCAATAGTTCAATCATATCATCGCTCAAACGCAGGTCTGCAAGATCGGCGTTTGGGTGATTTCTTGTTTGGGACAGTCCCAGCAGATAATCGGCGGTCACGCCGTAAAACTTCGCCAGCTTGATAATGGCATAGTGGCTGATGTCCTTGAAGTCCTTTGCTTCATAACTGCCCAACGCAGACTTGGAGAGATTTACCTGTTCTTCAAGCTGCTCCAGCGTCAGCCCACGCTCCACACGCAGGTCTTTTAGTCGTTCTTGTATGGATAATTCCATGCGCTCCCTCCTTGTCTGCCCAATAAATGGGAAGCTATCGCTTACATCATATAAAGAAAAATTATATTAAATTCTCAATAACTGTTTCCGTCATTTTCAGTGCTTCGGTAATGTTCGGAGCGACATAATAGATAAAATCCGGGTCATGCACATAACAAATAATTTGACCGATTTCACCTTTCTCGCTTGGGTTATAGTCCAACATCAGATAAAGAGAACCGGCATACTCAGCAAAGGGAAACCAACGCTCACAAAACAGATATGGCTTTATGCGTTCGTCTAATTGTTGCAGTTGTTTTTCACCAATTACATTTGGAAACTCTGTCATTTTACAGTTTTTATTTTGAAAAAGAGATTTTAACTTGATTATTTCTTTTAGTGACAGTAGGCGATACCCGCGATAAAATCCCTCCTGCGGCCAAATTAAGCTCATATAGCCGCTGCCGTTTTTGTATGAATATACGGTTTTAAAATCCTCTGGCAATCTTATTTGAAATTGATTTTCAAAGGCGCTTAATTCTTCTTTTGTAGCACCTTGAATTTTAAGATACTCGTCAATATCTTCCTGTTCTACTTCCTCATCATTTAGTGCTTCAGCATTTTCAAGGAGAAGCTGCTCATTTCTCTTGACAAGTTCCACTATGCTATCCATTTTGAACACCTCACAACTTCCGATTTATCGTCTTGTATTTATTATTTTACCACAATTCCGAGAGCGTGGAAATAAAGAGTTTTCCGGGCTGATTTCCGACCTTATGGATATACGGGGCGGGCGGTCTTTTAGGTGTAGACTTAGGGTAGTTCATCGATGAGCTGCACCTTGAAAAATGAATAACCGTCCGAAAAGGAATACCCCGGCAGGGGAAGCACCGCAACGAGCCACTTCGGGACAAAATGTCCCGAAGTCCGGGGAGCGTGCCAACGCCGGAACACGCCGCAGGAATGGGGCAGGAAGCCTTTTCGGGGAGAACGGCTAAGGAAAAATGGAGGGAACACATGAGAGAGAACCCATATAAACGACTGCCGCCCATAGAGCGCAGGCAGGACGGTTCCCTTTACCGCATGACACCGGCACAGAGGAAACAGGCAAACGCCCTGATCCGCCGGGAGTGCTGCAACTATGAGGACGGGAACTGTATGCTCCTTGACGATGGGGACACCTGCGCCTGCCCGCAGACGGCTTCTTTCTCGGTCTGCTGTAAGTGGTTCCGCTGGTCGGTCTTGCCGCAAATCGGAACGCTGGAAGCAGAGATTTTCCGGGATAAGGACTTGAAACGCTGTGCGGTCTGCGGCGGTGTGTTCGTCCCTAAATCCAACCGGGCAAAATACTGCCCCGGCTGTGCCGCCAGAGTTCACAGGCGACAGAAAACATAAAGTGAACGGAAAAGGAGGTCTTGTGTGGACAGTTAGCTGAAAGTCCTTGATTTACAAGGCTTTGCAAGCACAGAACAGGGGCCGGCAATAGAAACTACCGTCTGCCCCCGGAAACAGTCTTCTAACCGTCCACAAAACACGATATGACAAACACCATTTATATCCATCAGCCGGAAAAGGCGGTCAGCTTTACCCGGCTTCCAATTCCTTTTGAAGCCCCCCATTATTCACACCCCTGTCCAACGGAAGTGCTGTATGCCTTTATCCTGCGCCGGACGGAGTTATCCCGGAAGAACGGCTGGGCGGACGAGTACGGGCGGATTTTCCTGTATTACCCAATCTGCGAGGTTGTTGCCCTGCTTCACTGTGGGCGGCAAAAGGCGGTGAACACCCTGCGGGAACTGCAATAATATGCCAGGAGATCCAGCAGGGCTGTGGAAAACCCAACCGCATTTACCCAAAATCCTACGAAGGCGGTTCCAAACACCGACTTCAAAGAAATCCGGTTATGGAACGCCGGAGGAACTGAAAACCGCACCTACAAGTACGATAATCAATCCTCTTGAAGTACGAAACCGGACGGTATATAGAAATACAGAGATTAAAACGATTTTATTTATATCTTATCCATTCCTATCCTATCCGAGATATTTTCTGCGGGATTTTCCTGTGGAAAAGTCCCGGAAAGGAACGGAATGGGGAAAGGAGTTTCATGGCACAACACGCAATTTTGCGATTTGAAAAACACAAGGGCAATCCGGCAAGACCGCTGGAAGCCCATCACGAACGGCAAAAGGAACAGTACGCCAGCAATCCCGACATTGACGCCAGCCGGAGCAAGTACAATTTCCATATCGTCAAGCGGTCGGGCAGGTACTACCACTTTATACAGAACCGTATTGAACAGGCAGGCTGCCGTACCCGCAGGGACAGCACCCGTTTTGTAGATACGCTCATAACCGCCAGCCCGGAGTTTTTCAAGAAGAAATCCCCAAAGGAGATACAGGCGTTTTTCCAGAGGGCGGCTGATTTCTTAATCGGGCGGGTAGGGAAAATATCGTGTCGGCGGTGGTACACATGGACGAGAAAACGCCCGCACCTGCATTTGACCTTTGTCCCGCTGACAGAGGACAACCGCCTGTGTGCAAAGGAGATTATCGGGAACAGAGCCAACCTTATAAAGTGGCAGGACGATTTTCACGCCTACATGGTGGAGAAGTACCCGGCTTTGGAGCGTGGGGAAAGTGCCAGCAAAACAGGCCGGAAGCATATCCCCACTCGGCTGTTCAAACAGGCGGTCAATCTCTCCAAACAGGCAAGAGCCATTGAAGCCACGCTGGACGGCATTAACCCGCTGAATGCCGGAAAGGAAGAGGCCCTCTCCTGCTGAAAAGTGGTTTCCGCAGATGGAGAACTTCTCTGGGCAGCTAGAAAAAAAACAAAAAATACAAGGTCACGATAAACGACCTTTTGGCGGAAAATGAACAGTTGGAAGCCAGAGCCAAAGCCAGCGAAAAAGGCAAGATGAAAGATACGATGGAACGGGCAAAGCTGGAAGCAATGACGACATTCAGCAGCTGGTAGACCGCATCCCACCGGAGGTGCTGGCGAACTGAAACCAACAGCGGCACAAGGGAACGGTGATTGATGACAGAAAACATTTCACGCCGCAGCATGGCGGCACTGCACTTTGAAAATTAAATACGGAGGTACTATGGAGCATATCAGATACAAGAGAAGAAACCGAAGTCGTGACTTTTCAGGAAAGAAATCACGCTGGAAAATCTCTCCCGGTATTCACGCCGGGAGGAAGCGGCAAAACGCCAGGAGCTGGAACAGCAGCTTTATGGGTGTTCAAGTATATGCCGACAGCGGCAGGTAGAAACCGGGGCTAAGATTTTCAAAGCCATCGTTGATTTGCGGGGCTGCTGACGGTATAATAAAGTGTCAGCAGCTCCGTTTCTTTTAAGAAAGGAGCGACAATATGAATAATCGAATAGACGCAATCTATGCAAGACAATCGGTGGACAAAAAGGACAGCATTTCCATTGAAAGCCAGATTGAATTTTGCAAATATGAGTTGAAAGGCGGTAACTGCAAAGGAATACACAGACAAGGGGTACAGCGGCAAGAACACAGACCGTCCGAAGTTTCAAGAACTGGTGCGGGACATCAAGCGGGGCTTGATTGCAAAGGTCGTGGTTTACAAACTCGACCGTATCCAGCTGTACGTTCCATTCTGGACTTCGCAAATATGATGGAGCTGTTCCAGCAAGTACAATGTAGAGTTTG